>Ga0315282_10000497_pt1 | contig 77445 bp, 59 predicted proteins | sample YL17G07_20_MG_FD_203693 | JGI IMG/M metagenome (GOLD analysis project Ga0315282, IMG submission 203693) | Sediment microbial communities from Yellowstone Lake, YNP, Wyoming, USA - YL17G07_20 | ecosystem: Environmental > Aquatic > Freshwater > Lake > Sediment | place: USA: Wyoming | collected... | reverse complement strand
CGCGTCTTCCAGGGATGCACCAAATGCAATTCCAACCCCAGCGGCTCGACCACGTTCAGAAAGTAATACCAGTTGAAGGTCGCCTCCACCGCCACCGCCGCCGGCTTCGCCACCTTCCCGAAAAACTCCTCCAGTTGCCACTTCTCCGTCCCCAGCTTCCGCGACTCGATCAGCTGACCGTCCGCCTCGAGGACGGTCACCCAACAACTCCGCTTGTGCAGGTCCACTCCCAGGTATAACTTTCCCATAGGGGGCTCTCCTTTCGAACGTAAGATTTAGTCTGCAACAACCAAATCCTACTCGAATCGAGCCGCCCCCTTCATGGCATCAGACATCGCAGCTTGATAACTGCGAGCCACTCGAATCGCTTGGCACGCAAGGGCGCACCCTGGTGCGCCCCTACAATCGCCAAATCACTCAATGGCTAAATCACCGTGGCTTTCTTGCCGTCCCACGTGACTTTGCGGCTGCCCGCACGATACGACATGTTGGCGATGTGGGCGCCGAGCGCGGCGTTATGCCCCTCGACTCCGCTCTCTTTAGACTTCTTGCGCGCCCGCACGCAATCGACGAACGCCTTGACATGCAGGTCGGTGGGCTCACCCACGATGCTGTAATGTTCGACGGTTTCGGGAGTCATGCAGACTCCGGGCGACCAGGGCTGGTTAATGCCCACGATGTTGTTCGCTTTGACGAATTCCTGCTGCAGCTTGTCGGGCCAGGCAGCCACCACCCAACCGTAGTCGTCGAGGGGGTTATCGGGGTAGAACGCCAGTTCCGTTTCGCTCGCCTGCACCGTGCCCTTGGTCCCCATGAAATACGCCCCAAATCCCTGCGTGGAGGAATTGAGCGTGAGCGACACGTTGTAAGTGAAGTTGGGATACTCGAAGAGCGTCTGCACCACGTCGGGCACTTCCGTCTCGGGATAGATCTTCTTCCAGCGGTAGGTGCCTCCGTAGGTGATGGCGCTGCGGGGATAGGGTTCCTTCATCAGGTAGTGGAGGGTGTTGAGGTGATGGACGACGAGGTCGGTCTGCAAGCCGCCGGAGTAGTCCCAGTAGCAGCGCCAGCGGAAATAGCGGCGGGCGTCGAAGGGACGCGCGGGCGCCGAGCCCAGCCACTGCTTCCAGTCGATGTTCTGTTCGTTGCCGTCCGGCGCGATGGGATAGAACCACGCGCCCGAAGGCGTGTTGCGATTCTCCCAGGCTTTGACCAGCGTGATCTGCCCGCAGCGGCCTTCGTTGATCCACTTCTGGGCAAGCTCGGTGAGCGGTGAATTGACCCACTGGCTGCCGATCTGAAGAATCCGCCCCGTGCGCTTTTCGGCCTCGATGATTTCGAAGCCCTCGTCGATGGTGTAGGTCATGGGTTTCTCGCAATAAACATCCTTGCCCGCGTCCATGGCCTCAAGGACCATCCGCTTGTGCCAGTGATCGGGGCTGCCGATGAGCACCGCATCAACGTCCTTGCGGTCGAGGATGCGGCGATAGTCGCCGGTGGTCTCGAGCTTCTCGCCCAACAATTCCTTGGCGCGGGTCAGGCGGTCCTTATAGACGTCCGCCGCCGCCACGAGTTCCACCCCCGGCACGGTCAGGAAGCTGCCCGCGTCCTGCTGGGTGCGCGCGCCGATACCCAGCACGCCGACGCGCAGCGTGTCACTGGGCGCCACCGAAGCCGGCCCGGGGTCCGACGCCCAGAGGACTTTGTTGCCGGATTTCAACGCCACGGTGCCCGCCGTGGCCAAACCTGAACGGCGAATGAAATCTCTACGGTTGATGCGGTCCATTAATCCATACCTCCGAATTGGAACAGAGTTCATGGGTCGGTCTACCCCGTCCTGGAATTTTCGGGAGAACCGGATGACGCTCGCAGTCAATCGCCGGCGCCCCCCTTCGCTGCGCCGTGATTATAGCCCTCGTTACCCTTTGACACCAGCCAACCCCTCCCGTGACTCGGGGCTTCGCACTGGCGCTGCCGAGCGGCGGCGTTTCGGCGCTTATCGGTCCTCGCTCTCCACCCTGGCGAGCACCGCTGCCAGCTCCTGAGGAAGGTTGGCGTTCAATTGCAGCAGCTCTCCGGAACGCGGATGGCGGAACTCCAGGGCCGCGGCGTGGAGAAAAGTCCGCGCCAGCGTCTTCTCTTCCCTGCCGGCGAGCCGCAGCTTTCCCGGCGCGCCGTAGAGCGTGTCGCCAACGACCGGATGGCCGAGGGCCGCAAGATGAACTCGAATCTGATGCGTGCGCCCGGTGTGCGGCTGAACTTCCACGAAGCTGAAATGCGGAAAGCGTTGCAGGACGCGATAGTGGGTGAGGGCCTCGCGCGGGGCCAGGCCTCCGGCTTTCATTCGCACGCGGCGGACCGGGTCGCGGCCGACGGCGCGCGAAATCTCGCCTTCATCCTTGACGATGCGCCCGTGAACGAGCGCCAAATAGGTTTTCCGGATTTCACGCGCTTTGAAAGCTGCGGCGAGGGCGCGATGCGTGAAGTCATTCTTCGCCACGATGACCAAGCCGGAGGTCGTGCGGTCCAGACGGTGGACGATTCCCGGCCGCAGTTCCCCGCCGGCTGTCGAGAGCGCGCCGATATGATGGAGCAGGGCGTTGACCAGCGTCCCACCCTTCACGCCTGCGCCGATGTGCACGACCATCCCCGCGGGCTTATCCACCACCACGAGGTCATCGTCTTCGTAAACGATCGAGAGCGGCAGCGCTTCCGGCGTCGCGCGCAGTTCCTGGCGCTCGGCTCGGACCTCGATGCGGTCTCCGGCTTCGATGCGTTGGCCGGCTTTGTGAGGCTGCCGCGCGCCCACCTTGACCAGCCCGCGGCGAATCAGATCCTGAACCTGGCTGCGACTCCATCCCGCGAGGTGGGCGGCAAGAAACACGTCGAGCCGTTCCCCTACCTCGTCGGGCCTGACGACGAATTCGCTCAATTCGGCCATGCGACTTGTCAGTCTACAACGGACGACTGACCACAGGCCACGCACAATCTCTTGTCAGTCGGAAATCAGCAGGTGAACGACCAGAAAGCATGCGCCGACGACGATTGCGCTGTCGGCCAGATTAAACGTGTACCAGTGGTACGAGCGGAAGTAGGCATCGACGAAATCCACCACGCGCCCGGCGCGGACGCGGTCGGCGAGGTTGCTGAAGGCTCCGCCGGCGATGAGCGCCACGCCCACGCCCGAGGCCCAGTGGAGTTCCCGCGCGCGCCAGACTGTGTAGACGACGACTGCCAGCAGCGCCGCCGAAACAACGACCAACAGGGCAGTCTTCCACGGCGCGGGCGAATCGGAGAACAATCCGAATGCCACGCCGGGATTCTTGTTGTGGGTCAGGTTCAAAAGGCCGGGGATGATCGGAACGAGCGAGTGCTCCGGAATCCCGCGCTCGACCAGGAATTTGGTCGTCTGGTCGGCGAGGACAACCAGGATCGCCAGAGCCGCATAAAAGGCGCGCGTGCGTTGGGGAACCGGGGTCGGGCCGCCGGGAGATGGATGGAGTTTTTCCGTCACGGATCCTCGGCCTGTGCGATCAGGCCAGCGCAGCTTCGATTTCCTTGAGGGCGGCGGAGCAACGTTCGCACACCTGTGGGTAACGAGCGTCCTTGCCCACCTGCTCGGAGAAGTTCCAGCAGCGGTGGCATTTCTCACCCCTGGCGCGCTCGATTTGCACCTGCAGGCCTGGGACCTGGCACTCCGCCGCTCCGCTGAGCCCCTCTGCCGACAACTCAACCTGCGAGACGATGAAGAGTGCCGGCAGAAACTCGCGATACGAAGCGAGCCGCGCGGCGAGATCTCCTTCCGCGTGCAGGACGACCCGCGCTTCGAGCGAGCCGCCGATGCTCTTCGCCACCCGCGCCGCTTCCAGGGCCTTCAAGACGTCGCCGCGGACCGCGATGAGCTGCGGCCAGTTCTCCAGAGCCTTCCAGTGGCGCTCCGTGAGGCCTTCGCGCAAGCGCGCCGGCGGAGGAAAAGCCGCCATGTGAACGCTCGCCTCGCGCCGCTGGCCGTCCGCGAGGGGCGGCAGGTGCGACCAGACTTCATCCGAGGTGAAGCACATCAGCGGCGCCACCGCCCGGACAAGGGCGTCGGCGATCCGGTAGAGCACCGACTGCGCGGCGCGGCGGCGCACCGAGCCGGCGGGCGCGGTATAAAGCCGGTCCTTCAGAATATCGAAATAGAACGCGCTCAGGTCCACCGTGGCGAAATCGTAGACGGCGCGATAGACCTTGTGGAACGCGAACTCCTGGTAAGCTTCGCGCACGCGTTCCATCACTTCCGCCGTGCGCGCCAAAGCCCAGGCGTCGATTTCCTCCAACTGCTCGCCCCAGACCTTATCCCGATGGGGATTGAAGTCGTAGAGATTCGCCAGGCAGTAACGGAAGGTGTTGCGCAGCTTGCGATAGGCTTCCGAGAGCCGCGTAATCATTTCCTCGGAGATGCCGATGTCCTCGCCCATGACCAGCGATGCCGCCCAGAGGCGCAGCACCTCCGCGCCGTGAGTCTTGATGATGTCCATCGGCTCGATGACGTTCCCCACCGATTTCGACATGGCACGCCCTTGGGCATCGAGCACCCAGCCGTGGGTCAGCACCTGGCGGTAGGGCGCGGCGCCGTGCGTGCACATCGCCACCAGCAAGGAACTGTGAAACCATCCCCGGTACTGGTCGCCCGCCTCGAGGTAAACGTCGGACGGCCAGGGGAGATCCGGGCGGCGGCCGAGCACGGCGAAATGGCTCGTCCCGGATTCGAACCAGACATCGATGATGTCGGTCTCCTTGCGGAACGCGCTTCCGCCGCAGACGGGGCACTTCGTTCCCGGCGGGATCAGGTCCTCCACCGGGTGCGTGTACCAGGCATCGCTGCCCTCTTTGCGAATCACTTCCACGGCGGTGCGCCCGAGCTTCGCCCCGAACTCCGGCGGATCGATGAGCGGCTTCTTGCACGTCTCACAATGGAAGACCGTGATGGGGACGCCCCAGACGCGCTGGCGCGAAATGCACCAGTCGGGGCGCGTCTCAATCATGTTGTAGATGCGCTCCTCGCCCCACGCCGGCAGCCACTTCACTTTGCGAATTTCCTCTAAGGTTCGTTGGCGAAGGTCCCGATGATCGACGCTGATGAACCACTGCTCCGCTGCGCGGAAGATCACCGGGTTGTGGCAGCGCCAGCAGTGAGGATAGGAGTGCGAGAGCCAGCCCGGCGGGCCGACCAGCGCGCCGCGCGCTTTGAGCAGCTCGATGATCGGCTCGTTGGCGTCGAAGACTCTCTTGCCCACGTACTCCGGCAGGCCTTCGGTGAATTCTCCGGCCGTCCCTACCGGGCAACAAATCTCGATCCCGTACTCGCTGCCGGTCTGGTAATCTTCGCGCCCGTGGCCGGGAGCGGTATGCACGCAGCCGGTCCCGTCCTCAGCGGTGACGTAGTTCGCCAATACCCCCAGGACCTTGCGCTCCAGGAAGGGATGCTGGATTTGGATTCGGTCGAGCTTCCTTCCCGGGAAACGCGCCAGAACCGTCAGGCCCTGAAGGCCAGTCTCCTGCTGCGTCGGCTCGAAGCGCCGGCTCTCCATGATGTAGACGTCGCCGCTCGCGTCCGCCGCCGCAACATATTCAAACTCGGGATGAAAAGCCACCGCCATGCTGGCAGGCAGCGTCCAGGGCGTCGTTGTCCAGATGACGACGAAGGCCTTGCGGCCTGCGAGAGTGGGCTCGAGCTTGCCGGGATCCGTCAGCAGCGGATAACGGACATAGATTGAGCGGCTGCGGTGATCTTCGTATTCGACCTCCGCCTCGGCGAGCGCGGTCTTGCACTGGATGCACCAGTAAACCGGCTTGAGGCCGCGGTAAACGTAACCCTCCTCGAGGAACTTGAGGAACGCTTCGCAGATCAGCGCTTCGTACTCATAGTTCATCGTCAGGTAGGGCTGGTCCCACTCGCCCAGGACCCCCAGCCGCCGAAAATCGGCGCGCTGGATGTCCACGAATTTTTCTGCGTAGCGCCGGCACGCCTGGCGGATTTCCGCCGTGGTCATCCGGCCCTTTTTCGGGCCGAGCTCCTTATCGATGTTGATTTCAATCGGCAGCCCGTGGCAGTCCCATCCCGGCAGGTAGGGCGCATTGAAACCTTCCATCGTCCGGGTCTTGACAATGAAGTCCTTCAGAATCTTGTTCAGCGCCGTTCCAAGATGAATGCGCCCGTTGGCGTACGGAGGTCCATCATGCATGGTGAAGATGGGCGAACCTTGGCGCGCGGCCCGGATCTTCCCATAGAGATTCTCCTTCTCCCATTTCTCCAGCCACTTGGGCTCATTCTGGGGGAGGTTGGCTTTCATGGGAAAGCTGGTTTGCGGCAGATTGAGTGTGGTTTTGAGGTCGAGCACCTTCTGCATGAATCCTCCGGCAGTGCGTAAACCCATCATTATAGAGAAGTGAGGTAAGACGGGCAAGAAAACCGAGGGCTTGCGGGCGGGCTTGCGCGACGTAGCGGCAGCTTTGCGCCCTCCGTCTGCGACGGACGAGGCAAACTCGCCGCTACGATGCCAAGGACCTGAGAGGGTGTGGGATTCGTAGCGCCAGCGGATTCGAACCACCGGCGCCACTGGCAAACACGAAGCTTCAGGCCGCTGAGGATTGTGGCCGCAGATGGGTTTCGACAACTCGGAGAACCTCCGATTCCGAGAGAGGTTTCTCCAGGTAATCGACGGCGCCCATCTGCATCGCCTCCAGGTAACATTGCATGTCCGCGCAGCGCGTCAAAACAACCGCTGGCAGATGGCGATCAATCGCCAGCACGCGTTCCAGCACGAGCCGTCCTTCGAAGGCGCGGCTCCCCTGTTCCAGCAGCACAAAATCGTAGTGCTCGCGCTCCAGGAGACGCGCTCCTTCAGCCATGGACTCGCACGCATTCACCTCAAAGCCATGCCCCTGGAGAACCCCGCAGTAAAACGCACGGTCTCTCGGGTCATCTTCGATTACCAGAACTCTCCTGCCCGGCCAGGGCGGGGGCAGAAGAGTCTCTCGGCGTATCGCGATATCTCGAGGCATTTGCAACCTCCTGTTCCAGGTTGGGCTGCCCATTTCCAAACTTGCCAAATGGACAGTAACGGGGCCCACCGAGGGTAGCCATCACCCCCGGCCGACGGAGAGAAAAGCAATCGCGGTCCGAGTTGTTCTATTCCCGTCTAACGGTCAGAAAATTCAGGTAGTCCTTGCAGGTTTGGCGGGCGGCGTCATCCCATCCGCAATCGCGCGCGCGCGGGGGCGCAACCAGCCGGCAGAGTCCCACCCGAAGCTGAACCGGCAACTCCTGGTCCGAATCGGAAGTCAGTAGGGGTCGACGGTGGGCAACAAACCTTTGGTGCCCGATGTCAGAGGTCGGCGGGGGTAGGTTCGAGTGCGCCGACTGCCAAAAGAGAGGGGCATCCACGGACAGAGAGAGGAGAGATCGAGGGGTGATCGTAGGAGCGACAAGATGCCAAACTGCGGCTGCGAGCACTACCACAAACAGCCATACCGACAGTGCCGTCCGCCTATTCACCTTGCCATTTTGACTGTTCGAGAATCCTATGTCAACAGAAATCGCAGTTGATAATTTACTGTACAACATGGGCCCAAGGAAGATCACGATGTTTTCCCTTAGCCCTGGTAACTGATTCCGTATCAATCAATTACAGATGGACGAGAACTCAAGCCAGGCGCATGCGGACTCACGTCACCATTTCATGGCTGCCACTTATGCTTCGTATTACAGAAGTCGTAAGTAAACGAAACCGTGCCTGAAAGGGCCTCAAAACTGGCTGAAATCGGTCGCTCGCCGGAAAGCCTCCACGTAGTGACCGTCTTTCCTGGGGTGCTCCTTGAGAAACTGCTCCTTGGTGGCGGCGAGAGCTGCCGGATCCCAATCGGGCCGGTATTTACGGATCGCCGGCTCAAATTGGCTGACGTGTTTCATCGCCGCCTCGACCTTCAGGTCCATCGTCGCATCGATGTTCACCCAGTAATTGGCCTCCTGCGGGGTGGTATAGAAGAAATACATCAGCGGGACTTTGTAGGGCTGGAGATTTCGTTGCAAGAGTTGATTGGGGAAGTACAGCCAGAATTCCGCCGCGCGCACGGCGTCGATGGTGTTGAACGCCGCCATGCGATGGTCAGTCTTGTGCCAGCGCCCGTACCATTCACCCGGATCGACGCTCAGCAGGACGTCCGGGCGGACTCGGCGGATGATGGCGGTCGCTTCTTCGACCAGCTTGGGCTGGGGGGCATACTCGAGCATGCCGTCGTCGTAACCCATCCAGGTCAGGTTCTCTTTCGGGGTGCCCAGAACCGCCTGGCCGGCTTCCTCTTCCGCCTTGCGGATGCGCGCCAAGCGCTGCGAGGTCATCTCCAGGTCGTACGAGCCCTTATCATCGTTGGTATAGAGGACGATGAGGACCTTGTTGTGATTGCGGTTGAGCAGGGCGATCGTCCCGCCCGCCCCGAAAGCATCGTCGTCGGGATGAGGAGTGAAAAGGAGGATGGTCTTGTCGTGCAGGTCTTCGAGGCGCGCTTCCTCCGCCCTCGCTCCCACAACCCCCAGACTCAAGAGCGTCAGCACCAAAATCAGTTGTCGCATCGCGTTTCTCCCTGTCGCGCCGAATAGCCCAGGCTTCACCGCAGGGCGGAGCGCCTCGAGAGTTTACCCGAACCACGAATCGATTGCCAAATCCGGCAGGAAATCGCCTTGACGTGCGGCTTCATTGCGGTATGCTCGCTGCTTTCGCGCAATCGGTCAGGTTCGAGCGACCGCCGAGCGCCGCCATGGCCGACACTTCTTCGTATCAATCCGCCACGGGCATTTCCAATGCGCGGCGGTGGTCCGTTGTGGGTCTGCTGTTTGCCGCCTCGATGGTCAACTACATGGACCGCGCCACCCTCTCCATGGCGCTGCCCATCATTTCCGATGACCTCGGCCTCGATCCCACCGCCAAAGGAATCCTCGCCTCGGCTTTCTTCTGGTCGTACGCGTTCATGCAAATTCCCATCGGCTACCTTGCCGATCGCGTAAACCTGAAATGGCTTTACGCGGGGATGTTCACCTTATGGTCGCTGGCGTGCGCGCTGGCGGGCTTTGCCCACAGCCTGGGAGTCCTGATTGGCCTACGCCTCGTCCTGGGTCTCGGCGAATCGATTTACCTGCCGGGCGGGATGAAAATTGTCAGCCGCCTCTTCCCTCCCCAGCAACGCGGATTTCCCTCGGGATTGTTTGATTTCGGAACGCGCACCGGCCTGGTGCTGGACGGCATCATCATCCCCTGGCTCATCGTCAGTTACGGCTGGCGCAGGATGTTTTTGATCGTCGGCTTCATGGCGCTGGTCTGGTTAATTCCCTGGCTGGCGTCTTTCCCCGCGCGTGCTGCCCAACCGGAAGCTAATTCTCCGGCGTCCGGCTGGAGTACCGAAGCTTTTGTGGCGCTCACTTACCCCGTTCTGCTGCTCCTTTCGCCCCTCTATTTCGTCTGGCGCGCAGCTTTCCCGCTGGCCTGGCCACGGCCGGAATGCCCCGGCGCTTTGGGTTCGATGGTCAGGTTTCTCGAACTTCTCCGCAACCGCAACTTGCTAGGAATCGTGATGGGATTCTTCTGCTTCGACTATTTCTGGTACGTCGTCCTGAACTGGCTACCCGATTACTTCGTCAAGGGGCGTGGTCTGCCCATCGGGAAAGCCGGCCTCCTCGCCGCCATCACGTTTTTCATCTTCGGGATTACGGAGCCGATCGGGGGGTGGCTGGCCGACACGCTCATCAAGCGCGGCTGGAACGAGACTCGCACGCGCAAGGGAATCGTGACCGTAGCCTGGACCACAGGCTTATTGATGATCCCCGCCGGGTTGGTGACCAGCACGTCGGTGGCGATTCCATTGATCTTCGGCGCCGGCTGTGTGGGACTCGCCACCGGAAACCTGCTGGCGATTCTTCAGTGTTGCGCTCCGCCGGACCAGGTGGGAATCTGGACGGGCGTGAAAAACTACTCTGGAAATCTGGGCGGCATTCTCGCGCCGCTGGTGATGGGCCTGCTCATCAGCCGCACCGGTTCTCACGCACCGGGCTTTGCCGTAGGCGCCATCATCCTCGTTAGCGGTTTGATTCCCTACTGGTTTGTCGTGGGCGAGCTGAAACCGCCGGCCAAGCCCACGGGGTAGACTCGACCCGTCTTGACTTGCGCCCGCGCAGGGCTATGATGGAACGCCACTGCCACTTAGGCGCGGCGAGATTGGCACTCGTCGAAAGGAGAAACCCCCATGGGAGCATTGGCAATCACGGGCGGCAAACCGGTCCGCAGGAAACCCTTTTCAGCCTGGCCGATTTACTCTGCGAAAGAGCAGCGGGGACTGCTCAGAGTCCTGCGCAGTCGCAACTGGGGCGGGTATCCGTTCCCCAACGAAATCGCACACCGCTTCGCCCAGAAGTTCGCGAGAGTCCACGGCGCGAAGTATGGCCTCGCTGTGGCGAATGGCACGATTGCCATCGAGATCGCTCTCAAGGCCATCGGGATTCAGCCCGGCGATGAAGTGATTGTCCCGGCCTACACCTGGGAGGGCACGGTCGGGCCCATCATGCTCCTCAATGCCGTGCCGGTCTTCGTGGATATCGATCCCGACACCTACTGCCTGGACGCCCGTCAACTCGAGGCGGCGATCACGCCACGCACGCGCGCCATCCTTCCCGTGCATCTCGCCATGCGCTTTGCGGACATGGACGAAATCATGCGCGTCGCGCAGGCGCACAAACTGGCAGTGATCGAAGACTGCGCCCACGCCCACGGCGGCAAGTGGCGCAACAAGGGCGCTGGCGCCACCGGCGACGCGGGCTGCTTCAGTTTCCAGTCGAGCAAGCTGATGACGGCGGGTGAAGGCGGCGCCGTCATCACCAGCAACCTGGAATACTGCGAGCGCGCACAATCCTACATGAATTGCGGCCGCGCCAGCGTCACCGACAAATATCGGCATCGCATGATCGGCTTCAACTATCGCATTTCGGAACTCCAGGCAACCCTCCTGGAAGCGCAGCTCGAGCGCCTGCCGCAGCAGGCCAAGGTCCGCCAGGGGAATATGGACTACTTCGAAAAGCGCATTCGCGGCACCGCGGGGCTAGGATTCCTGAAGCGCGATCGCCGTCAGACGCGCGTCGCAGCGTACCAGTATGTCTTCAAGTATTCGCCCGAGCATTTTGGAGGCATTCCCCGCGCCGCCTTCCTGGGTGCGCTGCAGACCGAAGGAGTGCCCTGCGATGGGCTCTTCTACGAGCCGGTGTACAAGAGCGCGCTCTTCCCGGTGGATGCGAAAGAATGGCCGGCGCTAAGCTGGGGGCGCGCGCAGGCCCTCGACCTGAAGAACAGTTTCCACTGCCCCGTCTCCGAGCGTGCCGCCTACGACGAGGCCGTCTGGCTGCCACACCACATCTTCCTCGGCAGCCGCCGCGACACGGAGGACATCGCCGACGCGGTGCTCAAGATCGTCGAGCACATTGAAGAACTGCGCGGCCTCGAGCACGAAGCCATCGAGGTAAAAGGTATGAGCCGCGCCGAGCGTCCGCGCGTCGAGAAGAGGCAGTGGTGAAGAGATTGATTCATTGATTCATCGGGTCACTGATGCATCTTTAGACTTCTCCGAGCATTGACCACCAACGCCAGGTCAGCATCGCCCATGTTTATTGACGCAATGAACCTGTGAGCCAATGATCTAATCGCTTAACGGGGTCTCGTGGGTCTTCCTCTTACGCCGGTTCGACGGAAGCGCCACGCTACGGAAATCTTCGGCAGTAAGCACGCGTGGTCTGCGAAGAGCTGCGTTTCACTTGCCGCGGGTCCAACGAGCGCGCCGACCGGCCTTCCGACGCGCTCCTGCGGCTCGGCATCAACCCGCGCGACCGCGTCGCCTATCTCATTTTCAACTGCCACCGCCTGTTCGAGAGTCATTGCGGAGTATGGAAAGCCTCCCGAAGGGCGGGACAGGCAAGATCTTGAAAAAGGTCCTGCGCCAGAAATATTGGGCGGGGCACGATAGGAGAGTTCACTAAATTCAGAATTGTGAATTCTGAATTATGAGTCCAGAGACTATGAATTTCCTGAAGACGCTTCAAGCCGGCTGGAATTGGGTCAGTTCCAGATGCAGTCCGGCATTCATAATTCACAATTCATAATTCAGCATTCTGCATTCATCATTGCTCTTATGTGGCCCCAACTCGTAAACCCGCTTGGACTGATGCCGCTCTCCGCCCTTGCCGCGGCCGTGCCGCTCGTGGTCCTGCTCGTCTTGATGGGCGGCCTGCGTAAATCCGGCGCGCTGGCGGCAGCCTGGGGATTCGCGACAGCGTGTTTGCTGGCGATCCTGGTCTGGCGGATGCCGGTAAAACTCGCGGCCCTGAGCGCCGGCTTCGGTGCGGCGTTCGCCCTGTGGCCGATCCTGTGGATCGTCTTCACGGCACTTTGGCTGTACAACCTTTCCGTCGAGACGGGCCAGTTTGATTTACTCCGCCGCTGGATGGCTCACCACGCTTCGGGCGATCCACGACTGCAAGCGATCCTCGTGGCCTTCTGCTTTGGGGCGCTGCTTGAAGGCATGGCGGGGTTCGGTGCGCCGGTCGCGGTGGCGGCTTTTCTCCTGGTCGGCCTCGGCTTCAGTCCGCGGAAGGCCGTCACGGTGGCTCTGATCGCCAACACCGCGCCCGTGGCCTTCGGCAGCCTGGGAACTCCCATCGTGGCGCTCGCCGGAGTGACCAGCCTTGATCAGATGAAGCTCTCGGCCATGGTGGGCCGACAACTTCCCTTCCTTTCGTTCGTCCTGCCCGCCTACATCGTCGGCGTGGTAGCAGGTTGGAAAGCGCTGAAAGAGGTACTGCCCGCAACACTCGTGGGCGGCACGAGCTTCGCTCTGGCTCAATTCACCGTCTCCAACTACTGGGGGCCGTACGCGGCGGACATCGTGGCGGCATTGACTTCAATCGCTGCCTTTGTCGCATACTTGAGGATTAGCAATCTCGGCGCCAGGCTTGAGGCCGGAGCCGCCCCGACGTGCGATCAGTCCCGCAAGCTCACTTTCTCTGAGTCTCTCGCCGCCTGGGCGCCCTGGGTCGTCCTGGTCGCGGTGATGATTGCCTGGTCAGGCCTCAAGTTCTTCCAGCGCGGCCAGGTTCCTCTCGCTCTCCCGGGCCTGCACAACGCCATCTTCCTCACCCTCTATCAAAAACCCTACAGCGCGATCTACATGTTCCAGCCTCTCGCGGCCGGGACGGCGGCGCTGGCAGCGATTTTTATTACGGCATTGATTTTCCGCGTCGCGCCTCGCATGCTGCTGCGCGCGGCGCTCCAGACGCTGCGACAGCTCCGCAAGCCGGGCCTGACGGTAATGATGATCGTCGCCCTGGCTTACCTCTACAACTATTCCGGGATGGCTTACACGCTGGGAGCGGCGCTGGCCTCGCTGGGCGGAGCATTTCCCTTCTTCAGCGGCTTTCTGGGCTGGATCGCCTGCTTCCTGAGTGGCAGCGACACGGCGAGCAATCTCCTGTTTGGGAACCTGCAGGTGGCCGCCGGACATCAGATCGGCGTGAACCCGGTGCTGCTGGCGGCGACGAATTCTTCCGGCGCGGTCACGGGAAAGATGATCTCGCCGCAGAATATCGCCGTGGGAGTAACCACGGTCGGACTGATCGGGAAAGAGGGCGACGTCCTGCGCTCAACGTTCTGGCACAGCCTCGTCCTGGCCACGTTTCTGAGCCTGCTCGCATTGGCGCAAGCCTACTGGCTGAAGTGGATGGTGCCGTAAGGCCTGGTCGCCCCCAAGGACAGGCCACACGTCGAACACTTTCCCAACCGCGATCACTTCGCTACCGAATTCGAAAAATCAGGCCAAGAGTAGCGACGAAGTTGTTTTGAACAGGGATTGTTCCAAAGAACGATTGCGCGTTGTTTACAGCACATCCTGGGGGAGGCGGGAACATCGCCACGCAAGCGCCGCCGGAGGCACTCAAATTGCCCGTTCCGCCACCGGAAACATAATCGCGAAGGTCGAAACGGAGACCCACATGATTCCAGGGATAGATCTTGACGCCCGCGCCCAGGTTGAAGGTCACCGCCCGGCCCCCCGGAATGGGCGTCGAGACCGTCCCCAGCGGCGTCGTGAAGGTCATGTCCCGGCTGCCGTTGCGGGCGAGTCCCATGCCCGGGGAGATATAGAACTTCGCGTGCGGCCGCTCGACAATGGCGATCTCGCCGTTGCCCGCGATTACGTTAAGGTTTTTGGCGCGCATCAGCAGGAAACCGCTGGGTAGTGGGCCCGCCGCGGGCGTGGTCGCCTCGTACGTCCGGCTCTGGTTGCTGTACATGTAATCGAGGCCCAAGCTGAGCCGCTTCCAGACACCGACAGTGAAACGCCCGCCGTAGGTTCCGCGCGTTGCCGAGTGGAACGCCGCGCCGATACTGTCGCCAGTGATTCCTCCCGCGTACACCTCAAACTCCACGCTGAAGGGTGATCGCCTCGACAGCTTTGGTTTGTCGTCCTGCCGGCGCGGGTCCGCGCCCTGGCTGAAGGAGACAGTTCCCGCCAATATCATCAACAGCCATGCGAGCCTTTTTCCACCGATCACGGATGCACCTCGAGGTGAACCAGTCGTTAAGAGTGGCGCCATTCTATCCCTTTCCTTCGCGCCCATGCAACCCGCGTGCACTGCGGTTTCCCAGCGTTGGGGGTGGAACGAAAACATGAAGACGCCGACACTCACCGCTTCGCCACTATTCCAGAAACCTTTACAACACGGCGAAGGTTGAACTAACCTACGAGCAGGAGACGGGAGATTCAGAATGGCTTAAGGGTGTCGCGAAAAGTTGGCTTACGGTGAGTTCCGGCGCCTCGGCGATGATCCGGGCGCGCCAACTCGTATGGAGCAACCAATCACCTCAGAATCGCTTGAAGCGTCCTCTCGGACAGCTAGGTCGGGGCTGGCCGCGCTTCTCGAGGCCCTGCGTCCCGCGCAGTGGGTCAAGAACGGATTTGTCTTCGCCGCGCTGATTTTTTCGCGGAACCTGCTGACCGTCGACCGGACCCTGCGCGTCGCCTACGCCGCCGGCCTGTTCTGCCTGATGGCCAGCGCCCTCTACCTCCTCAACGACGTCATGGACGCCGCGGAAGACCGGCAGCATCCCACCAAGCGGTCGCGGCCCATTGCCTCCAACCGTGTCAGCGCTCAGACCGCGCTGCGGGTCGCCACCTTCCTGGCGTTGATCGCGCTGGCCGGAGCCTGGGTGCTGGACGTTCAATTCCTCATCTGGCTGACAGTGTACGGCGCCATCAACGTCCTCTACTCGCTGTTTCTGAAGCACATCATGCTCCTCGACCTGTTCGTCATCGCGGCGGGCTTCGTGTGTCGCGTCGTGGCGGGGGGCGTCGTGATCCACGTCGAGATTTCGCCCTGGCTGATTGTCTGCACAACCCTGCTGGCGCTCTTTCTGGCGCTCACCAAGCGGCGCCACGAGCTGGTGCTGCTCGGGTCAAATGCTTCCAACCATCGCTCCAGCCTGGCGCATTACAGCCCTTACTTTCTCGACCAGCTCATCGGAATCGTCACCGCTTCGACGCTGATGTCCTACGCGCTCTATACGCTCTCGAGTGACGTCACGAAAAAGTTTCCAGGCAAGCGCCTGGAACTGACCATTCCTTTCGTTCTGTTCGGAATCTTCCGGTATCTCTATCTGGTGCACCGGACGAGCGAAGGCGGCAACCCTACCCGACTGCTGCTCGCGGACCGCGTCCTACTGGCGGTGGTTGTGCTTTGGGCGGCCGCAGTCGTCCTGATCATCTACGTCTAGGAAAACCGTGGTGCGCGCCAAGGTCGCTGTCCTGAAAACGAGTCCCGCCACCGTCCTCGACGATTACGGGCGCCTGATGCGGCTGGCGGATTATCCGCGCTTCCTGCCGCGCGGCGCGGAGACTGCGCTCAAAATCAACATCTCCTGGCACTTTTTCTATCCGGCGTGTTCCTCGCCACCCTGGCAGCTCGACGGAGTGATTTCGACGCTGCTCCAAGACGGCTACGAGCGCGAGAAGCTCTACGGCTGCCACAACCGCACCGTTGTGGTGAGCGCCCGGCGCGGCGAGCTCGCCAACAAGCACAAGCAGGTCGTGGTGGACAAGCACGGGCTGCGCAACGTCCACCTCTATGAGAAGGGCGAGGAATGGGTCCGCTACGAGCCCAAAACCAACATGCTGGCCCTCGGTGAGATCTATCCGGAGGGAATCCGAATCCCCAAACGCCTGATCGGCTCCAACATCGTTCACCTGCCCACAATGAAGACCCATGTCTTCACCACGATGACCGGCGCGATGAAGAACGCTTTCGGCGGCCTGCTCTTTGAGAAACGCCACTGGACGCATAGCGTGATCCACGAGACGCTCGTGGACCTCCTGGCGATTCAGAAGGAAATTCATCCCGGAATCTTCGCCGTAATGGACGGGACTTTTGTGGGCGCGGGCCCGGGACCGCGCTGCATGGTTCCGCACGTCAAAGACTACATTCTGGCCAGCGGCGACATGGTGGCGATTGACGCCGTCGCAGCCAAGATGATGGGATTCGATCCGCTTTCGATCAAGTTCATTCGTCTCGCCCACGAACGCGGACTCGGGTGCGGCGACATCCGGGAGATCGAAGTCATCGGCGAAGACATTGCGAACGTGAATTTCCATTTTGAGGACGTGGGCGATACCTTCGCCAGCCGCGGGCAGAAACTCATCTACTGGGGCCCCCTGAAACCCCTGGAGAAATTCCTCCTCCGCACGGTGCTCGCCCCCTGGTCCTACGCCGCGTCCATCCTCTATCACGACGCCTACTGGTATCCTCTGATCGGCCGGGGCAGAGTGAAAGCGGCTCTCCGAACCGATTGGGGCAAGCTCTTTTCGGCATACTAGAAATTCTGTTTTCTAAGTTGACAACCGCCCTATAATGAGCATCTAGGCAAGACCCGAGGGCGGAATGAGGTTGGCTGCATTCCCGTCGGCGCGGAACCGTGTGGTCGTCACGCGCTTTACGCTGGTCGGACTGACACTCGGCCTCCTGCTGGGCATCGTCGAAGCCCCACTCCGATACTTCACACCCGTCGTGCCCATATCCTCAAGCCCGGGCGCAGATCCGGTCATATTCTTTCTGGCTCCCCTCGTAAACTTGGTGTTCATGGGCCTGGCTGGCCTTTTCCTGGGATGGCTCGCAACGACGCGCTGGCTCTTCGGTATCTGGAAAAGTGCGGTGCTAGGGTGCGTGATGCTGGGGGTGGCAGGCGCCCACATCGGGTGGACTGTCCACCTTTTGCAGGTTTGGGTCGCCGAGCTGGACGTTATCGAAAACCCGCGCGCTCCCTTGCTGTGGTTTGCGATAGTCTTCACTGCCGCATTGGCCGGTGTGCGATTCGGCCAGCGAAGAACCATCTGGCTGTTCGATCCAGAGATCCGTTGGCCGGTTCGAGCATGGTTCAAATCGCTCGCGGCAATCACCCTGGTGCTTCTCTCAGCCATCACTATTTACACTGCTGGCGCCTTCGATTCTTGGCGGACCGTTCGTTCCCATCCTACCATTCTGTTGCGCCGCCCGAATATCGTGCTCATCTCGCTCGATACGGTGCGCGCGGATCACCTGTCCGCCTACGGCTACCAGCGGCCTACCACGCCCAACCTCGACCGGTTCGCCAGCCGCGGCGTCCTCTTTGAGGACGCCATCGCCCCCACGTCGTGGACTCTCCCGTCGCTCGCTTCAATCTTCACGGGCCTGCTTCCGCACCAGCATGGCGCCAGCATCTTCAGCCCGCTTTATGCCGGGCCGCGAACGCTGGCCGAAATTCTGGCGTCCTACGGTTATGAGACTGAGGGCGTCAATGCCAATGGGTTCTCCTTCCCAGACCGAGGATTGGACCAGGGCTTCAAATCCTACAATGACGGCGGAGCGTCCCTGCCTTACAACCTGGTCTCCACGCTAGTGGGAAAGGCAATCTTTCAGCCCCTCTACCAGAAGGTTGTGCAGCCGGACTTATATTTCCGGCGCGAGGCGCGCGATGTGAACCGCGACGTCTTCCACTGGTTGCGGGGTCGATCGAATCGTCCTTACTTTCTCTTCATCAACTATTTCGATGCCCACGACCCCCATCTGGCGCCGGCTCCTTACCACCGGCGCTTTGGGGGAGCATCCAAATCCGCCGTGCAAAGAGTGAGCTTCGCGCGCGGGTTCCCGCTTGACCCTCCGCTCACGCCCGCGGAAAGGGAGTCGCTCATCGCCGGATACGACAACTCCTTGGCCTTCCTGGATGACCAGGTCGACAAGCTCCTGCGGTCGCTTGCCGCCTCACCGGACTGGGCCAATACGATCGTCATCGTAACCTCCGACCACGGCGAGGCCTTCGACGAACACGGTCAATACCTCCACGGTCGGACTCTCTATCGCGAGCAGTTGCACGTCCCGCTGATTCTCGCCGGGCCCGGAATCCCCGCCGCCCTCAGGATCTCTCACCTCGTTCGCACACGAGAACTCTTCGCAACCGTGCTCGACCTGGCCCTGGGAGACTCCCTTCCATTGCAGTCCTTCAGCTTGCGCCGCTTCTGGACTCCGGGTTACAAGCCGCGGCCCACGGATGATCTGGCCGTCTCCGAACTGGTGCCGTTTCTCCCGGATTTTCGCCCCATGAAAGCCAGCTTGATGACGTCGGAGTGGCACTATCTTCACGACTCGCAAGGTCACGCGGAACTGTACCACTTGACTACCGACCCGACGGAGGAAGCCGACCTCGCAGAAGACCCGCAGTATGCACCCATCGTGGAGAGCCTCCACAAATCGCTCGAAGCACGCCTTGCCCTTTCGCGTCGGCCTTGGCGCGGACCCGATTACCTCTCCGCCCTCGATCGGCCAGGGTACTCGTACCAACGCGCAGCCCTGTTCGGGGCAGGATTCCAGAATTCGCCTTTGGTTCGGGGCCATCCGGTGGGGACTGCGCAGTCCCTCTTCGTTGCGGACTCTCCATCGCCGCTCAGGCCGCTGCCACAAGATATGGACTTGGTCAATACTCTTCCCTACCGCTAACCCCCTCTGCTTGTGAAAACGCGCGATGGGTGGTCAGGGGCGCTGACCATGGCGGGCACGTCCGGGTGGAATGCGGAAAAGAGCGAACTAGCGCGAGTTGCTTTTTTGCAGCGCTGGATGCCATAGTAAGCCTCCCGGCTTTGCTCACCACGCTGGCCGGCATGATTCCGGATCGTGGCCTTCTGTTGCTCTGCAGGGCGGAGTCACTCCGCTGAAAGGCCGAGTCTCCAGAGGAGAAAACACACCCGAGTGACCAGCACAGGTAATCTGAACCCTTCACCCTTTCGAGCCCGATTCGACCTCTTCCTGATCAGCCTGATGATCCTCTATTTGGAGCTGGTGTGTATTCGCTGGTTCCCGGCGCACGTCCTCTTCCTGACCTTTTTCACCAACATGGTTTTGCTCGCCTGCTTTGTGGGCATGTCGGTGGGCTGCCTGGCGGCGGGCCGAAAGGCCAACCTTATTTACTGGACCCCGGCGCTCCTTGCTCTGGCCATGCTCGCTGCCCACTTCATCGAGCACGAGAAGGAAAAAGTCGAGAAACTCGTGAGCGTCGGCAACCAGGCCTCGCCCCAACTCGTCTTCTTCGGCACCGAGTACGTTACTCCCGACCCCACCAAGTTTTTTGTCCCCGTGGAGGCGCTGGGAGGCTTTTTCTTCCTGATCGTGGCTCTGGCCCTGGTTGGACCTGGGCAGGAATTGGGGCGCGCCTTTCAACAGATTCCCGGGCGCGTGCAGGCGTATAGCCTCAATATTCTGGGCAGTCTCGTGGGGATTGCGCTTTTCGCGGCCTGCTCGTGGCGGGAACTATCGCCGGTCTGGTGGTTTTCCCCGATCGTAATTGGACTGGGCTACTTTGCCGCTGCTCGCGCCACCACACGGGGGCGCCTGGCGCGCGCGGTGCTGCGGGTCCTCTTGTTCATTCCCCTGGCCGCCACGGTCTATTTGGCCACGCTGACCTCTGGCGCCTTCAAGGTTAAAGGTGCGGACGCCGGCCAGCACTACTGGTCGCCATACTACCGCATCGATTTCAACCGCCTCCGGCGCTCCATCAGCGTAAACCAGATCACTCACCAGGACATGGTCTCGCGCAGCAATAACGCCTTGCCATCCCACGCCTACCCGCTGCCGCATCTGCTCAACCGCGATTCCGGCGGCACGCCCTTCGAGAATGTACTGATTATCGGCGCCGGCAGCGGCAACGACGTCAGCCGCGCGTTGCAGTGGGGAGCTCAGCGCGTGGACGCCGTTGAGATTGACCCCGTGATCTTCCGCCTGGGCAAGGTGTACCACTTCGACGGGCCGTACTACGATCCGCGCGTCAATGGCGTGGTTGACGACGGCCGCAACTTCCTGCGCTCGACAGATCGCAAGTACGACTTGATCATCTATGCGCTCGTCGATTCGCTGGTCCTGCACAGCGGTTACAGCAACATCCGGCTGGAGAGCTACCTCTTCACGCGGCAGGCGTTCGCGGACGTCCACCGCTGCCTCAAGCCGAGTGGAATGTTTGTCGTCTACAACTTCTTCCGGCAGGGCTGGATCGTGGCGCGCATCTTCCGCGGCATGCAGGAGACCTTCGGATCAGACCCGCTGGTTCTCACGCTTCCTCCCCAGCCGATCATCGAACCCCTCAGCGCCGGCGGATTCACGATGTTTCTGGCGGGCAATACCGCGCGAGTGAGGGAGGCGTTCGTGCGCCACCCCGAATACTGGCTGCGCGACGGCCGCGCCCCTGATCTGACCACCCCCAACGGCTTCGAGCAAAACCCCGCCCCGGGAGAACAGCCGCAGTGGAAGCGCTTCATCCTGGCCCAAGTGAATCTTCCTGCCGGCACGCGCATGGCCACCGACGACTGGCCGTTCCTCTATCTGCGCCAGCCGATGATTCCTCTTCACGCCCTGCGCGGCATGGCCATCATGGGCGTCCTGGCCTTCCTGCTCATCTTCCTGTTTACGCCCAAGAAGGCCGCCGCCCCAGCCGGCCCCGCGCTCACGGCGCGAATGTTCTTTCTCGGCGCAGGCTTTCTGCTCGTCGAAACCAAGGCGGTGGTCCACATGGCGCTGCTGTTTGGCAGCACGTGGATGGTGAATTCTGTGGTCTTTTTCGCCGTCCTCGTAATGATCCTGGGCGCCAACCTTTTCGTGCTGAAGTTCCGCCCCGCGAACCTGCGCCCCTACTACGCGGGATTGTTTGTGACGCTCGCCCTGAACATTCTTATCCCTCTCGACTTCTTCCTGGGCATGAACCGCATTCCGCAGGTTGTCGGTTCCTGCCTGCTCGTCTTCGCGCCCATTCTGTTTGCGGGCGTGATCTTCGCCGTCTCCTTTGCGCAAAGCGCGCAGCCCGACCGGCACTTCGGCGCCAATACGGCAGGCGCAATGCTCGGCGGCCTCGCCGAGAATACTTCCATGCTCCTCGGATTCCGGTATCTGATGCTCGTCGCCGTTGTGCTCTACGCGCTCTCGGCCGTCCTCTACCGCCCGCGGGCAAGCTTATGAGATTGCCCGTTACTCCGCGCCGGACGCCGCCCGCGGGTAGTGGGTCAGTTTGAACCCTACGTCGGATGAAACCCAGGCGGTCCGTAAACACTTCGGCGTCACTCGCGGGTAATCGCCGATGACAGATGCTTATACCGCGATCCTGCGCGGGCGTGGGGCACTTCTACGTGTAGGGCGTTTCACGTCAAGTTGGCCGAGGTGCGGGAGTCCGGCGGGTACATGGGAATGCTTGCCCGTGCCTAGTGCAGATCTGCACTCAAGTGCGAACTCATTTCAAGCGTCGAAGTCCTCGCTCCGAGCCGAGTTGCCCCCGCGCTGCAGCCCTGCCGTTTCGATGCTGAGGATGTTGTGGCCGCAAAGTGTGCAGAAGTTGCAAGTTCCGCCGTGCCCGATTCGTGAGTCCAGAAAGACGGCCCTCCACGAGGCTGTTGTGTTACGATTTCCGCTGAGCGGCGACGCCCGACCCCCGCAGCCAAGTTGCCATGCGTATGGAGTTCCTCAAGAGATTGTTTAGTCATGGAAGGTCCCAAGCGAAGGCGGCAGTGGGACCGGTCGAAGACCTTGCTGTGACCGTTTTAGTGAACAGGATCCTCATCGACGCACTATCCCGCAGAGCCAGCGAAATTCAAATTGGATGTTGGCAACGACCCGAGGAGGGATCGAAGCCCGAATCGGAACCAGACAGATTGAACCTGCTACTCGAGGAAGACCAGGACAAGACGGATTCTCGTCAAGCAGGGATGGCCTTTGAAGTTCGCTTCCGCATTGCCGGTGAGCTCAAAACAATCATGATTCTCCCGCACGGGCTGTGTCCGGCTGTTATGGTGCGAATCAAGGAATTGGCCGGGCTTGGTTCAGCCACTCCGTTACCGCAATGCAGAGCAGGACAGGCCGCAAGCAAAGATGCGCTGCACGGCCACATCCGCCTCGGGGACACCAGGGATGGCGGCACGGATGTGTCCGCCGAATTCGCCGTGACCATTTTGGCGGGAGAGAAACAAGAAAAGCTGTTGCTCCATATCAACTACGACGAATCAGCAGACCGTCGTGCAGCGCCCCAAGGTTGATGGCGGTTGCGGAGGGACGGTATGGGGCGGGAGGACACATTCCATCAAGAGTAGGCCTCTGTGGCCAATCCAGGAACGAGTTGTCCCTGGCTCCCTGAGAGGGGGAACATGCGTCGGCCCGGGCTGATCACGCTTGCCACTATCCTCATCGGTTGCTCGCAATCCCCGCTAGCTCCGCACGGGTCGTCTTCAGCGCCAGATTCAATTGAGAAGAAGGGAGTCGTCATGACGGAAGAGCAACTCCTGGACATCGTCTCGCGTCTGAGCCCCGCGGCTGCCGCCGAGCTGCATCGGCGCGGCGCGGCGACGGTCTTCGTCGACGTAGCCGGCATGAGTGGATGGGACACCCAGCAGCTCGCCTGGATTGCCACGCAGCTGCCGTACAGGGTCGGCGCGGAGCTGGAGAAAGCCGGATTCAAACTCTCGAGGAACTACGCAGCGCAGGATGCCCCTCCGCCGGGGACGAACACCTATATGCCTTTGGTGAAGAGATTTGATCTGAGACCTGCGCCCGATCTCGTCGTGGTCCTCTCGGTATCACTAACCTCTTCTCCGAGGACGGTCACGATGTGCGTGCAGCCAGCTTCGGATTTCTTGAACTCTAGGCGGTGCGAGCAGCGGCAGAGCTTCAGTGTGAACCCGGTGGCGCACCGACTTGATCCCAATCTCGGCCTGTGGAAGGACACGTTCGTCCCTTATCCCGGCGCGCGGTTGTTGTGTAGCCAAGCCGTGGACGACTTCCGCTCCGGTGTGGGAATTACCTGGGTTGCTTACGTGACCGGGGACCCACCGGAGAAGGTGATGGACTTCTACGTGCGGGAAGAAGGAAAGCAGCCCGTTGAGATGAAGGAGGACTCGCTTCAGATTCGTCGAGGAAACAGATTCTTATCGGTCCACAGGGCCTCGTCAAGGGATTATCCGCGCTGTGACAGAGCGCCTGGCCCCGGCGACAACACCGTAATTATCGTGTCTTGAGCGGGGCAGACAGGCGGGGTCAGACGTTAGACTTTTGCGGCTGCGATGCCGCGAAGCGACATCGTCGCACGACTGGGAAACAGTGCCGTGGCTGCCGGTCGTGTCCCTGTGGCTCGGGAAGCCGTAGGGAAGAGAATATTGAATGGACGGAGGAGGGCGCGGGCTTACGCGCGGGCGGTGGAGGGTTGTCGCACGGGGCGCCGCTTTGGGGATATTCGTGGTCGCCTCGAATCCGGCCATCCATCTGGCAGGGCAAGCGATAACGCCAAACTCTCCGCGGTTCCGCGGCGGGACGCTAGCGTCGCATTTAGTGCGGCAAGTCGACCCCGCGCCTTCTGGCAGGGTGAGCAATATGAGCACTAATATGGATGTCGGCTCCGAGATCGGCAATAAGCAGGTGCTGGTGGGCACTTTTCTCAATCTCGTGCGCTATGCGGTGCTGAAGACCCATCGGGCCGTGGTGAAACTGGGTGTAACGCCGAGCAACTTCTCTGTGGAGGCCATGGATCGGAGCCTCGCTGCGCGCGCCAACGCCGGACTGTTCGGAGACGATACCGCACCGTCGGTGAAGGCGCTCTTGACAAAAGCGCACGAGCCATCCTCAATCTTCCAGTTCTACTGGACGGCTTCAACGGTGCGCGACCCGCTCGAGGCAGCATTCGCTCTCTCGTACGAGCCGGACGGAGATCTGAAGGTGAGGTTGCTCTGGCTTGGTCTGCCGGAGCGGGTCCCCATCTCGCCTCGGACGGGCGCTGTCGGCGGACTCAAGCCGCTGGAGGAGGCGGTGCAGGAGCTGTTGCGCGTTCTAGAACACGGGCGGCTCGCACCGTACCCTCCCCCCGAGGTGACGGTGAGCTTTCCCCGGACTTGGATGAAATCCGCCGAGCATCGATGTTAGGGTTGTTCTATGGTCGCTGGGTCAGCCGGCTGGCCCGGATGCCCGGTGCGTGGCGTCTGCGATGTCTCCGACATCGTTGTGCGAGTTCGCCTGCATTCCCCACTGGGCTATGAAAGCCCCGCAGAAGGGGAACTTGAGCGTGAGCAGGCAAGTGGAGAATACCCATGCGACTCGAAGTCTTTCGAGAAGGCCGCGATGTTTACGTCGATTACCCGTTCGAGGATGTGATGTTTCGTTGGGAATATCAATCCAAAAGAGTGTTCCGGAAGTTCTATGGCCAAGCGGAAGTTGAAGTCCATTATAGCTCGAACATGTTCCACCAAGCCATCAGCGCGGGACAACAAATCACCGCGGAACAATATACACAGGGAAAACCCGTGAATCAGGAAGAAACCAAGTATCGACTTGAGGTCATTGGAAAAGGCCACGATGTTTACCTCGATGATCCGTTCGAGCATGTGATGTTCCGGTGGGAGTATCAAACCAAGAAAGTGTTCCGGAAGTTCTATGGGGAGGCGGAGGTTGAAATCGACTACACCCCGGACCTCCTCCGGAAGGTCATTACCGTGGGAGGACAAATCACCGCGGAGGAATATGCACAGGGAAAGTCGGCGGATCAGAAACGCCTGTAGCGGGTGGCCACGGTCGGGGTTCTTTCTGACCGTGGGTTTTTCCCGAATCACGTACTACCATCCAGGGCAGCCCTCGGCGAGGCGGCGCACGGCGGCAAGCCGCATCTTAATGGTGCCTGGCGCCAGCTGGCGACTCTCAAGGTGAATTCGGTAGCGCGTAACAACGGTTTTGTTGAAGGACAGACGGGGCCTGGAGCAATACCAGGTGATGAACTCATCGATCGAGTGTCGATAGCCCCGCTGCGAATCCGGTAACCGTGGGCTGCCGAGCACGGCCGCTTCAGCGTGATCTATATCGTGCAGTCCAAGCTTGGTTTTCGGTCGAAGCCTCGTCCTCCCATCTTTTCTTAGCTTTTCCCTCACGGCTTAGCCGCCTCCTAACGTCTGCCATAAGGATTAAGCTCGCCAAATCCTTTGTTCGCTCGCGGACGACAGTCCGACCCACATGAAGAGGCCTCTGTCGGATTTGTGAACATTGAGGCGGGCAAAGGTCTATTCACTTGATTGGTAAGTCGGCTAACCGGACATGTAACCCTCATGGTCCGAATGGGGTTCAAGGAAATAGGTCCTGTCTTGTCGCCTACTCTTTACGAACGCACGGCTTGCGATTCAAACTGACCCACTACCCGCCCGCGAGGGCGCTTGGCTTGCGCCGTCCGCCTGTGCTAGCTTTCCTTTCCGGCTGAGCGATGCTCAATTTCATGCCGTACATTCAAAATGAAAATGCCGACCCTGGCGTTTCCCCGTTCACCCAGGAAGACGTCGGGCCGCTGGCGCTGCTCGCCGCCTGCATGGCCGCCCTGTTCTGGCGGGTGCTATTCACACCTGCCATGTTCTTCTATCGCGATGTGTTCAATTACAGCTACCCGCACGCGAAGTTCATTCGGGAGATCTGCCGACAGGGCCAACTTCCCTACTGGAATCCTTTCCTCAATTACGGCGAGCCGGTGCTGGCTAATCCTAATTTCCTGTTTTTCCATCCTTCCACTCTGCTGCTGATTCTCTTGCCCCTCGATCTCGCGTACACGCTTCACTATGTGCTTCACTTCGCGCTTGCAGCCGCCGGAACCTATGGCCTGGCGCGGCGCTGGGGACAGAGCCGCTTCGCGGCATTCTTCGCCGGGTTCATCTTCGGCTTCAGCGGCCCATTGCTCTCCCTGGGGAATCTCTACAATCACGCCGCAGCCGCCGCCTGGATTCCCTGGGCGCTGCTCTTCACTGATCTGGCCCTGGCGCGCGCCTCGCGCCGGTCGTGGGTCCTTCTTACTTTCGTCTTTGCCCTGCAATTCCTCGCTTCTGAACCCTTCACGCTCATCGCGACTTTCATCCTCTGCCTGGCTTATGCTCTCTTCCAGAGCGGCGATTTGCACCGTCCGCTGGCCGCTGCGAACCTGCGCATCGTAATCGCCTTCGCCATTGTGGGCGCACTCTTCGTCGCGCTCTCGGCAGTTCAATTACTTCCCTCGCTCAGCCTGCTTAACAATTCGCGGCGCGGGGTCGAAGGCCTGCCCTTCAAGGAAACCACGAGCTGGTCATTCCATCCTCTGATGTTGCTCGAATTCGTCGTTCCGGGATTCTTCGGCTCGGCGGTAGACTCGCCTACACTTTGGACCTCCGTCCTGAGCAGTCACAACCTGCCCTATTACTGTTCCGTGTTCGTGGGATCCATCCCTCTCTTCTTCGCCTTGGTCGGTGCGGTGCGCGGCGGCGATCGTCGCCGTAAGTTCGCGGGCTGTGCGGCCATCGCGCTTCTGGTGCTTTCCTTCGGCCGCTTTACTCCGGTTTTTGCTCTCGTTTACCTGCTCTTCCCGCCGCTCGCGCTGGTCCGTTTTCCGGCCAAGCTGCTGATCCCGATGCTGGCGCTCGTTGCGCTCCTCGCGGGCTGGGGCCTCGACGGACTGAGCCGGGACTCGGCCGAGTGGAAGGATCAACGGAAGCGGCTGGTCCGTCCGCTCGCCATCCTAGTGGGTATCATCGCCCTGGTGTGGCTTACTGCGTTTCTGTTTCCACGCCCGATCGCGTCATTCGCGGAATGGGTCCTCCTGCGAACCAACCGCATGTTCATCCGCTCGGCCGCCGGGGAGCTGACGGCAGAGCAGGTCCAGTGGGCGCTGCGCTACTTCACGAAGATGCTGCTGGTTCATTTGCCCGGCTTGGCAGGATTCACCTTAGGTGGATTACTGCTCATCGAAGGACGGGCGCGGAATTTGCCCTGGGCCCGTCACGCCGCTCCCGCCGTGGCGCTTCTCGGCCTCGCCAACCTGGCCTGGGTCAACCAGCGCGCGAACGCCGTTGTGCCAAAGACCTTCTATACCTACCGGCCGCCGGTCGTCGCGCAGTTCGACCCGGCAGGACGGCCCTACCGGTTCGCCTATGTGTTTCACGAGCCGGAAAACGCCCCACCCACGCCGCCATCTCAAGCCTTTGTCAACTTTGATTCGATCCCGGAGGCGCGTGATTTGCCGCCCCTGGCACAGCTCCCCTTTCGTGACCGCCTGATCCTCGCGCGCTCAACCCTACTTCTCGATACCGAGAGCGTCGCCAATATCGACGTCGAGCGGTCGTTCCCCATCTACCTCTACGACTTCTGGGTGTTTGCGCTCAAAGGCCTCCGTGACCCCGCGCGCACCGCGTGCCTGATGGGGCGAACCAACGTGCGCTACGAGGTACTGCCCTCGCGCGAAGCCGCCGCGCGAAGCACGCAGCGCGAAGTCGCCAGCATCTCTAACGGCTCCCCCGACCCTCATTATCTTTTCGAGAATCTTTGCGCGACGCCGCGCGCATTCGCCGCGGCCTGGGCGACAACGCCGCCCAGCCTGCGCGAAATGTTCACGCGCCTTTCCGACCCCGCCTTCGATCCCAGGAGCGAAGTTTTCATTTCATCCACTGCCCAGACGCTTTCCGGCTCCGATTCAAGCTCATCGCCGGGAGACGTCGAGATCGTCCGGCACGAACCCAATTCCGTGATCCTCCACGCTCGCCTGGTCCGACCAGGCTACGTCGTCCTGCTCGATCGCTTTGACCCCAATTGGCACGCCTCACTCGATGGCCGGGAGGTAGAGATCCACCGCGCCAACGGCCTCTTCCGCGCCGTATCCTGCCCGGTAGGAGACCACGAGATTCGATTCAGCTACCGTCAGAAGGGTCTGCGCGCAGGGCTGGGAATCAGTCTGGGAGCGCTGGCGCTCCTAGTGGTTCTATGGGCGACAGGCGGCAAGAAGAAAGATCATCAGGGCTGATTCCCAGCGATTAACAGAATAACCGTGGATGGACATAGAGACGGATTTGCCCCGCCGCGAGTCTAATCGTTCCCGTCCTCCGTGGCGGCAGGAAGCCGCCTCTACTTCACATCTCGCCGCCGGTAAAGCGCAAAGCTCCCAAAATCTTTCGCCGGCTGGTAATGGTTGGCGATAAATGTGGAGAATTCGGGGAATACCTGGAGGAACTCTTCCGAGTCGAGTTTGGTGTAGGCGATTAGGGGCACGGCGTCGTCCCGCGCCACAACGAGGAAGCGTGGGGGCGACGAGCGGAGGCGGTCAATCAATTCGCCTCGCCAGGCGGGCGGCGACCAGGGCGAGACCAGAGCGAGATTCGTCACGAAGCGCGCGGGGCACGGGCGTGCCGTCAGAAAATAGATCAACGGTTCGCTGCCCCAAACGAAGACACCATCCTGCGGCCCGAGATTTTCCCGCAGGTAGCCGATCACGCGCAACTGGTCGGAGTAATGCGAAATGGGATGGAGCCAGGGATAATGGGAATAGTACGCATCTCGCTCTCCCCACCAGATCCCCAAAGCGCGGTAATGCACTCCCAGACCGATGACCTGCTGCGGCAACGGCCAAAACACAAGATTGGCAAACACCACCCAGACAAGTACCCGCGCCAGCTTCCACCCCCTCAATAGGCAGGCGCGCGCCGCCGTCCGGCAGCCCTGATAGACCTTCACGGCCAGATAACCCCAAACCATCGAGAAAAATGGGAAGGCGGTCTCGAAGGTGTAACCGTGGAAGCGGACCTGCATCGCCACGCAAACGTAGCCCAGCGCGGCGGAGGCCGCCAGGGGTGCGAGGCGAGAAAGTTCTCGTTGCCGCCAGGCTATTGCCAGCGCTCCCGCAACAGCGAGTTCGGTGGCGAGCCCCAGCGAAAACTCGGTTTGGCCCAGAAGCCAGAAGAGGTAGTGAGGGGTGCGCGCCAGAGCCATCGCCGAGTAGCGCGGCAGCACCTCAAACTGCACTTCCTTCATGGCCCCCCAGGCGCCCGAAAACGCGATGTACCCCAGGACCGCGAACAGCGCCAGCGCAAAGCCCGCCACCATCGGCAGGACGCGGCGCAGCCACCCCCGCCAGGGCAGAATCAAGGATAGCCGGCGCGGGTCCTTGTCGAGAGCGCTCCAGTCAAGGAATGGAAACAAAACAAGGAATGGAAGAAAGGAGAGAGCGTTGTATTTCAGCCAGAATGCCGCCCCGAAAAGCAATCCGGCAGCGATATGCCGAGGCCACATCCCTCTTTCTTCGTGTCTCATCAACAAGTAGGCGCCGAGCACGAAAAGGACCAGGAATGTTTCAGCCTGCCCCGCTTCCCAATACCCAGCCCAGCAGTGCCAGAAGGCATTACAAACCACCGCGACGCCTGCCGCGACGGGCCCTGCGTATTTTTCTGCGAACCGGAAAATGAGATAGGAAACAGCGAGGAGCCAGAGAATATCCACCACGGCCACGCTCCACATGACGTGGCCGAACACTTTCGCAATCAGCGCGTAGAGAAAGAAAATCCCCGGGGGCTTGTTGTCCCACAGGTCGAGATACAACCGCTGGCCGCGAAGCAGCCCCTCGCCAATGACCAGATAAGTCGCCTGGTCGCGCCCGATGGGATAGTTCAGGTTGGGCAGCGCCCGCACCAACACCAGACCCAGCGAAATGAGGAGCCAGACGAGGCGGGTTCGACGGCCGGACGAACCTACACTCATGGCATTTGTCAGGATGGACATTGCACCAGACCTGCGGCACCCGCCCTCTCAGCGGCAAGGCGACGGCAAAGTGGAAGATGCCATCGCGCCCGGAAGCTCCCTTCTCCGGTAGATCTTGAAAAACTCGAGCTTCTGCGCGAGTTCGTAATCATCCGCCAGGAAGATCGCAAGCTCCGGATACGCTTGCAGGAACTCCTCCGAATCCCAGGGATGAAATGCGATGTAGGGCAGCGCGTCATCCCGTGCCACGACGAAGTAACGCGGCGGTGATTTCTGCAGGTCGGCCGCCACTTCGTCCCGCCATGCCGGAGGCGACCAGGGAGAAATCAGCGGCAGATTGAGGACGAATCGCGTGGGCTGGCAGGTGCCGGTCAGAAAATAGATCAACGGTTCGCTCCCCCAGACAAAGACGTTATCCCGGGGCCGCGTGTTCTGCCGCAAGTATTTGACAACCTGCATCTGGTTGGCGAAGTGCGAGATGGGGTTCGACCACGGGTAAGAACCGTAGGACGCCTCCGGCTCCCGCCACCAGGCGGCGAGAGCCTGGTAATGACTGCGCATCTCAATCGCCTGTCCCGACACAACCCAGCCAATCACGTTCGCCAGCACGACCCAGATTAACACCTGCGCCACCCGCCAGCCTCTCACGGCGCAGGCCCGGGCCATCGCGCCAAAGCGATGATAGGTCTTCACGGCCAGGTATCCCCAGGCCATAGCGAGGAACGGCAGGCATGTCTCGAATCCATAGGCGTGGAACCGCACTTGCGCCGCCACGGAAAGATAGCCCAGGGCAGCCGCCACCAGGATCGGCGCCACACGTGCGAGGTCCCGCTGCCTCCAGGCGATGTAGAGCGCCGCGGCCATGCCCGCCTCCCCCAGAAATCCCAGGGCCGCTTCGGTCTGTAGCAGACTCCAAAGCCAAAGGTGCGGAGTCCGGGCTGCGGCCGTCGCCACATAGCGCGGCAAGATCTCAAATTGCTGGTAATGAAATTCCGCGAGCGAGCCAACATGCCAGAAATAGAGAAGTACAGCACCGACGGAGAGAAGGAAGCCTGCGCCGAAGATCACTGCGCGTGCGAGCCATTGCCGCCCGGGTATCGTCAGGCGAATGCGTGCCGGATGCGCGTCCAAGTCCGAAGTTTGGAGGTAGGGTAGCAGAATGACAACGGGCAGCAGCGCCCCGCCGTTGTACTTGGTCCAGAAGGCGGCGCCAAACGCCACGCCGGCCGCAAAGTGCCGCAGCTTGATCCATCGGTCCTCGCCGGCGACAAGGAAGAACGCCGCGAACACGAAGGCCATCAGGAAGGTTTCCGCCTGCGCGGCCTGCCAGTAGCCCGCGTAAGCGTGCCAACTGACGTAGACTGCGACCGAGATCGCCGCCGCGGCGGGACCGAGATAACGCTCGGTGAAGCGAAAGATGAAATAAGCGATGACCAGAAGCCAGACAATGTCCACCGCGCCCACACACCACATCACCGGGCCAAACACCTTGACAATCGCCGCATAGATGTACGCCAGGCCAGGCGAGCGATTATCCCAATAGTCGATGTAGAGCTGCTTCCCTTCCAGCAGCCCACGGCCCAACACGCAGTACACCGCTTGGTCGCGGGCAATCGGATAGCTGATGTTGGGCAGGGCACGAATCAGTGTGAGGAGCATTGCGGCTGCGAACCAGACGGGACGCGCCCCAGAGCCGGGCAGGCGGGCCCTCAGGCCGCCGGGCTCGCTCAACGAGGGTGAGACTCCGGATTCGGTGTCAGGCGACAAATTCTGATCCAAGAAGTGCGGTTAAGAATTGCCCGTGGCAGCAACCCTACGCGGCGGGGTCATTCGCCAGATTTCCCAGATCCCCGGCACGGCAAAAAGGAAGTTCCAAGGCAGCGTTGCCAGCACGCCAAGGATTGCCGCCACCCAGAGTTCCAATCCGATGCTACGCCCCAAAAGAGTGACGCCGGCATTCAGGAATGCTCCCGAGAGCCAAGCCCGCCCGTAGCCAAGCAACCTCCCGCCTAGGCTGGGCGGTTTGACAGCACTCGCGCCTCGCCCGCGGAACGTGATCAGATCGTCCGCAACAATACTAACCAGCAGCCCCAACACGATGGAAGCCGGCAGCGCGAGAAGCAGCGGCCACCCCGCGTGCTCAGCCAGCTCGTTGAGTGCAGATATATATGCCAGCGCGCTGACGAGCCCCGAGAGCGCATAGAGAATCCATGTCCTCAGTTCGCCGGAAGAGCGCGCGATCCGCAGCAGGTGAAGCAAATATTCAACGTATTGCCGCGCGCCGAGTTTTGACTCGCCGAGCTGCCGGGCGCGAAAAATGTAGGGAACTTCCACCAGCGATTGGTGGCGCGCCCGGGCCAGAACTTCCAGGAGCATCTTGAAGCCCAATGGCCTGAGCTCGATGCCTTCCAGCACTCTCGCGCGCACAAGGAACATTCCCGACCCCGAGTCGGTCGTTTCCGCGAGCGTCCAGGGAAGCGCCGACGCCCCCACTCTCATGCCGGCATAAGAAACCAGGCGGCGGAACCACGACCACCCCTCGGTGCCGCCCCCAGGACAATATCGCGAGGCCACCGCCAGATCGGCGTTGTGGGCGCGCAAGGCGGCGAGTAGCCGACAGACGACTTCCGGCGGATGCTGGAGGTCTGCGTCCATCACGCCGACCACGTCACCGCGCGCTATCTTCCAACCCGCCACGATCGCCGTCGCCAGTCCGCGCTCGCCTTCGCGCCGCAGCACCCGCACGGGCAATTCGGAGGCGAGCTGCCCGGCGCGCTCTGCCGTTCCGTCCGGACTCGCATCATCCACGACGATCAACTCGAACGGCTCGCCGCACGCCCCCAGCACTTCTGCGGAGCGCCGCAGAGTCTCCTCGATGACCGCCGCTTCGTTGTATGTGGGGATGACAAGAGAAATCATCAGGTGTGGCCGCAGGGTCGCCCGTCCAGCGGTTCAGATTCCGGCTGCGCGCGAAACTACCACAGCTACTTCCGATCCGTCAACCCGACGCATCACCCGCGGGCGATGCCTGATGAGAGACCTTGCCGATCGCGGGCAACTCAGGTCGCAGTTCTGCGACGCGAAGGTTGGATAAGCGATAGGACCGGGCATGGTGCGGTTCGAATCACCGCTTCGGTGGTCGATCCGAATACCAGTCGGCCGAGGTAACTGCGCGGTTGGGCCCCAAGCACCAGCAAGCCGGCTCGCAGTCGTCTGGCCTCAGCAACGATGCTTTCCGAGGTCCCTCCTTCGCGCACGACTTCGTGGAGCGTACAGCGGTTTCGGTCCGCGGGAGGAATCCAGTCACAGAGAGCGCTGGCGGCCTGGTCGTGGCCGTCCGCAGGTGACTCCCCGAGAATGTGCAAGGCCGTGACCTCGGCGCCGGTCCTTTCCGCCAAGTCCACGGAATACCTCAGAGCCTCTCGCGACAAGTCACTGAAGTCAACGGGGCTGAGGATGCGGCGTATCGCGCCGGGCGGCGCCGTGCTGCCGGGACCGACGGTGAGCATCGGGCCCTTCATCTGGCGGAGAACACTTTCCATCACCGACCCCAGACGGATGCGGGTCAGGCCGGTTCGACCGTGAGTTCCCATGACCAGCAAGTCAGCGCCCCAGTCCCTGTGCGAACTGAGAATGGCCTCAACCGGGTCCCCCTCGATGATTCGCACGGACCGCGCCACGATATCAGGAAGGTGGCGAGCCGCAAAATCTTCGACGAATTTCTGCGCCGCCCGCTGGCTGCGCCGGAGCTGCTTTCGTAGTGACTGCAGTTGCGCGGAAGTGAAGTACACCGGCGCATCGAACCGCTGCGCGTGAAGAACCCGAACCTCCGCGCCCAATGACCCTGCCAAGCTTCCGGCCAGCCCCAGGGCGGTGGTGGATTGCTCGCTGAAATCGATGGGGCAAAGTATCCGTCGGAACGCAAACCTCGACATACTCAAATTCCTTTCCGGCGCCGTGGCCGCTGATCTCTCATTCTCCCCACGAGGGCGAGCACGGGCCCCGGCGCGAGCCATCCCGGCTCAGCCCCGCACGCCCAACTTGCGCAGGAACGTCATCATGGGGCACCAGTTCGTGAAGGCGGACTGAAAAAGGTTCAGCCCCACAAAGCCGGTAAAGTAGAAGAATTTCGGACTCACCAGGAATCCCAGCACCACGCTGAGGGTGACAAAGGTTCCTGCCACGAGCCGTAGCCAACGATTCAATTCCATACATTCTCCTTTTGGGTTGTCATCCGCCGGCGAGCGTGACCACGCCTAAGACCTCGCCGCTTGCGCCAACTCATTCCCCTCTTCGCGCCGCGCGTGCAGATAATAAAGCACCGGTACGGCCATGCGCGAAAGCAGCGTGGACGCCACTTCTCCTGCCATCAGTGATACGGCGAGACCCTGGAAGATCGGATCAAATAATATAACAAAAGCTCCCACGACCACCGCCGCGGCAGTCAGCAACATGGGACGGAAGCGCACCGCCCCGGCGTCCACCACCGCTTCTTCCAAGGGCATGCCCTGTTTCCTGCGCAGCTCGATGAAATCCACCAGGATGATTGAGTTGCGCACGATGATTCCGGCGCCGGCAATGAATCCGATAATCGAGGTGGCGGTGAAGAAGGCGCCGATCAACGCGTGCGCCGGCAGGATCCCCACCAGGGTCAGCGGGATCGGCGCCATGATCACCAGCGGCACCCGGAAGGATTGGAACCAGGCGACGACGATCACATAAATGAGAACCAGCACGACGGCGAAGGCAAATCCCAGGTCGCGAAAAACTTCGTAGGTGATGTGCCACTCCCCGTCCCATTTCATCGAGAGTTTGTCGGTGAGGAATGGCAGGTGCGTCGCGTAGCGCTCAATCGCATAACCCTCCGGCGCCTTCAACTTATCGAGCGCGCGAGAGAGATTCACAATGGCGTACACGGGACTTTCCTCGCTCCCCGCCACGTCGCCGGTTACGTAAACCACCGGTTTCAGATTTTTGTGGTAGATCGACTTCTCAATGGTGCTCTTTTCGATGCGCGTCAGTTCGCTCAGCGGAACCAGCGCGCCGGAAGCGGAGGCGACTCGAATCGCGGCGAGGTCGGTCAGACTGGCTTTTTGCGCGCGCGGCACCTCCAGAAAGATGGGCACATCTTCCCTTTCCTTGGGCTGGTGCGCCAGGCCCACCTCGGCGCCGCTCAGCGCCACACGCAGCGTTTGCGCGATCTGGTCCGCGCCCACACCGTTCAGCGCCGCCTTCTCCTTATCAACGACGAACGTGTAGCGCGGCTGTTCATCCTCGACCGTCCAGTCCACGTCCACAACGCCCGGCGTCTTCTTAAACGCCTCGCGGATCTGGCGCGCCAAATCGATCTGCCTCCCCAGCTCGGGTCCGTACACTTCTGCGACCAGCGTCTGGTAGACCGGTGGGCCAGGCGGAATTTCCGCCACTTTCAGGCGGGCGCCGTACTTGTCGCCTATGGGAACAATCGCCGCGCGCACGCGCTTGGCAATGTCGTGACTCTGCGCCCTCCGCTCACCCTTGGGCAGCAGGTTCACCTGAATGTCCGCTTCGTTCGAGCCTTGGCGCAGAAAGTAATGGCGCACCAGTCCGTTGAAATTGTACGGTCCGGCCGTTCCAGAGTAGACCTGATAGTTGACGACTTCCGGTTCTTCCGCGACGCGCCGAGCGACTTCGCGCGCCACGCGCGTCGTCTGCTCGAGCGTCGTTCCTTCCGGCATGTCGATGATGACCTGGAACTCGCTCTTGTTGTCGAACGGCAGCATCTTGACGCGCACGATCTTGAACACGGGCAGCATGAGCGCCAGCAAGAGCAGGAGCACGACACCGACCAGAAATATCCGGCGTCTTCCAGCATCGCGGATGAGCGGATTCATGGCGCGACGATAGAGCCGCGTCGTCCAGCCCTCCGGGCCGCCTTCCTCCTCGCCATGATGCTTGTTCTCTCCCGCGAGCATGCGGATTGCCGCCCAGGGCGAAATCACAAATGCGATCAGCAAAGAAAAGAGCATCGCCACCGACGCCCCGACGGGGATGGGTCGCATGTAGGGACCCATCATCCCGCCGACAAACGCCATGGGAAGAATCGCCGCGATGACTGCCCAGGTGGCAAGGGTCGTCGGGTTTCCCACTTCATCCACGGCCTCGACGGCGACGTCAGCGTTGGGCCGTCCCTTGTTCTCGGGGAGGTGGAAGTGGCGCGTGATGTTTTCCACGACCACGATGGCGTCGTCCACCAGAATACCGATGGAGAAGATCAGGGCGAAGAGGGTGACGCGATTGAGCGTGTAGCCGTAAATGAAATAGAGGAACAGAGTCAGCGCCAGGGTCACGGGCACGGCGGCGAGCACCACCGCCGACGAACGCCAGCCGAGGGCCAGGGCGATCAGCGCGGTTACCGACAGCGTGGCGAGCAACAGATGCTTGAGGAGTTCATTGGATTTTTCCTGTGCGCTCTCGCCGTAATTGCGCGTGGCGGTGGCTTCCACGCCGGAAGGGATAATCGTTCCCTTCAGACTCTCGATCTTGTGGAGCACCTGCTCGGCGACCGTGACGGCGTTCGTCCCCTTGCGCTTGGAAACGGTGAGTGTGACGGCGGGAGAATCTCCGGCATTCGTTCCGTGCTGCGCTTTTGCTCCCCGCCCCACACCGAAGAGCACGTAATTCGATGGCTCTTCAGGCCCGTCACGAATCTCGGCCACATCGCGCAGGAAAACCGGGCGCCCGCTGGAAACACCCACCACGACGGCGCCTACGTCATCGGCGCTTCGCAGAAAATCGCCTGTCTCCACCGCGTATTCCTGGTTGGCAGCGGCGAACGCTCCCGAGTGCAAGCGCTGGTTGGACCGTTCGAGCGAAGGAATCAGTGCCGCAGGCGCCACGCCGTAGGCCGCCATCTTCGCGGTATCGAGAAGGACGCGGATCTGGCGACGCTGGCCGCCGATCAGACTGGTCTGCGCCACGTCGTTAATGCTTTTGATTTCCCCTTCCGCCTCGGCGGCAATGCGCCGCAGCATTGCGCCGTCATAGCGGTCGCTCGCGAACGTAACGGCGAGAATCGGCACCTCGTCAATCGAGCGGGGCTTGATCAATGGCTTCGACGCTCCGGGCGGAATCAGGTCGAAGTGCGAACACATCTTGTTATACAGTTTGACAATAGAATTTTCTTCGTGCTCGCCCACCTTGAAGCGCACGATCGCCATGCTGAGGCCGGGACGCGTCGTGGAGTAGACGTATTCGACGCCGGGGATTTCCCAGATCAGCTTCTCCATCGGCGTGGTGACGCGCTCTTCCACTTCCTTCGCCGTGGCGCCGGGCATCTCGACGAAGACATCCATCATGGGGACGATGATCTGTGGTTCTTCCTCGCGCGGCGTCTCGAGCACCGCGAACGCTCCCAGGAGGATGGAGAAGACCATGAGCAGGGGCGTCAGTTTCGAGTTGATGAAGTAATGGGCGACGCGGCCGGCGAAGCCCGCCCTTTGTCCGCTCATCGCTCCTCCACCCGCGCGCCCTCGCGCAATTGACTGATTTGCGAAATCGCCACCCGGTCGCCCTCCCCGAGGCCGGAAAGAATCTCCACGCGCGCGCCGAGTTCCTTGCCCGTTTTCACCAGGCGGAACTCCAAGACCCCCTGGGGATTTGCCACAAATACACCGTCCAATTGCCCGCGCTCGACCACCGCCAGTCGGGGCACACTCAACCGTTTCTCTTCGCCAATGGGGAAGCTCGCCGTCCCGTACTCACCCGACCGGCAGCCACAGTCGCGCGGCAGGCCCACTTTCACCAGAAACGTCCGAGTGGCCGCGTCCGCCGCGGGCACAATCTCGGCAACCTGACCGTCAACTTTTCCGCCACCCGTCTCCACGCTGACGCTCATGCCCAACTTCATTTTGCTGATGAGTCGTTCGGAGACACCCGCTTCCAGCCGCAGGCGGCTGGGATCTTCCACCGTGATCAGCGGCGTCCCCGGCATCACGACGGTGCCGGCATCCACGGACTTCGCTGTCACGACGCCATCGATGGGAGAGACCACGCGCGAGTAACTAAAATAGGTTTGCGCGGATTCCTGCTGTGAGTGCGCCTGCTGGCCGCGCGCTTCGATTTGCCTTTTCTTGGCCTGGAGAGCGCGCTCGCTGGCCAGTGCCGCCTTGTAGCGCGATTCGGCGCCCTCAAATTCCTGCCGGCTTACCGAATTCTTCTCGAGGAGTCCCTGGTAGCGCTTGTAGGTAGCCTCGACAAACTGCCGCTCCGCCGCGGCGGCCTGAAGCGCCTGCTCGATCTCCGCCAGTCCCTGCGCGGCCTCCTCGACGCCGGCCTGGGCCACCGAGAGTTGCGCGCGCGGTGTGCGGTCGTCGAGCAAGGCCAGCACCTGGCCACGCGCGACGCGGTCGCCAGGCTTGACTCGCACTTCGAGCACCGTGCCGCCGATCTGGGCGCTGATCACGCTCGATGTCGCGGAGCGCACCGTGCCCGTTGCCTCGTAGAGATCGGGCGCGGCCTGCAACCGGACGGTTTCCAGTTGCACGCCCCGAATCGTCTCGCCGGACGCGCTTTGAGCCTTCTCATCCTTGCTGCAGGCCGTGAATCCCGCAACCACAAGAACGAAGAGGATCATGCGAAATGCAGTGCTTGTTCTCATCATGGGTGATTCCCTTACTCTGTCTTTTGTTTATTGTGTGACGGCCGGCGAGTCCGCGGCCAATTCGCCCGTAGCCAGCTCCAGCGCCGCATAGCTCAGCCGGTAATCAAAAACGGCGGTGAGGGCGTTCTTCTGCGCCGCGGTGTGCGCCGTCTCCGCGCGCAGCAGATCCGTGATGGTCACGAGTCCCGCCTCGTAACGGTTCTGGATAATCCGCAGACTCTCCGCCGCCTGTGCCGTGGCGCCGCGCGACACCTCGACCCGGTCGCGCGCCGTCGTGAGGTTCAGGTACGCTTCCCGGACCTGCAGTCGCACGGCGGCGGCGAGCTGATTCCGCATCGCCTGCGCCTGGCGTTCGCGTGCGGTGGACTCCTTCAAGCGGGCACGATTGGCGCCGCCATCAAACAGATTGAAGCTCAGCGTGGCGCCGAGCGCCCAGTTGTTGTTGCCGCGCGCGAGGAAGGTCTGATTGTCCTGCTCCCATGAGCCGAAGATATTCAGTTTGGGCAGGAACTCGGCGCGCGCCATGCTTCGCTCGTTCGCGGCGCGCTGCTCGCCAACCTGGGCCTGGTGGTAATCGGGCCGGGCGGTGAGCGCGCGCTGCTGGCGCTCGTCGAGCGCTCCCGCCTCGAAAGTCACGCCACTCCAGCGGCCGGCCAGAGTGACGGGCGCGTCCTCGGCCTGCCCCATCGCGACATTCAGCGCCGAATCGGCCAAGGCTACAGCATTCTTCGCCCGCAACAGGTCTTCCTGCGCCTGGGCGAGCTGCACCTGAGCGCTGAGCAGGTCGGAGGGTACCGCCAAGCCCTGCTCCTCGCGCGCCTGGGCGCGGGCCAGATCGGCTTTGCTCATCTCCGCCGCCGCTTCCGCAACGCGCACACTTTCACGCGCCAGCAGGCCGTTGAGATAGGCCTGTACGACAGCGAAGATCACTTCCTGCCGCGAGCGCTCCGTCGCCCGGGTGGCGCCCTGCGAATTGAGGCGGGCATCGCGGACGCGTCGCGAGGTCTGCCCGGCATCCCACAAAGGCATCGCCGCCATAAACTGGGTGCGGAAATTATCGAGGGGTGCAGGGTAGTTCAAGGAGGGCAAAGCGAAATTCGCCGCGGTGAACTGCCCCTGCGTCAGCAGGCTCCCAAAAACATAGACGGGATTGTTGCCACGCGTCAATCCTTCTGAAAAGTCGAGGCGCGGGTAGCGGCCCGATTGGGCGATGGTGATGCCGTGCCGGACCGCCTCGGCGTAGGCTTCGGTGGCCTGCACGGTGGGATTGTTGTTGAGCGCCAGGCGAACCGCCTCCGGCAGCGTCAGTGGATCCGGCGCGCTCGGAAGCGCCTGGGCGAGCAGCGAGGGCGCGATCCCCGCGGCCAGCCAGATCGTCATCGACCAAAAACTGAACTTTTTCATTATGCCGCCTCGGCGGAGGCTTCGGCCGTCGCCTCCGCCATAATCTCGAATGTGGACTCAATCCGGGCCGTCTTCTCGATCATGGCGCTGACCGAGCAATACTTCGTCTCGGAAAGATGAATGGCCGCTTTGACGGCCTCCGGGTCGATCCGGCCCCACAGTCGGTGCTTGATCAGCACCTGCGTAAAGTAGTTGGGCGGCTCGCTCCGCTGCTCGGCGCTCAATTCCACTTCGTAGGCGGTTACCTGCTGCCGCTTCTTGCGCAGGATGTTGATGACGTCGAAGGCCGTGCAGCCGCCCAGCGCCAGCAGGGCGAATTCGATGGGTTTGGGGCCGGTATGGCCTTCCGCATCGTCCATCACAACGGCGTGGCCGCTGCCTGACTCGGCCACGAACTGGCGTCGAGTCCCTTCGGCCGTCGTTAGCCTTACCCTGCCCTGGATCATGGTTCACCTCATTTCGCCTGATTGGGACTTCCGGCAGAGCGCGGCATGTTCAAGCCTCCCCCGCACAAACCGACGCTGCGGCACTGGCTGACGCCCCGCTCACGTTCAAAAGAGGAGCAACTTTCCTGCCTCGCCAGAATAAATGCAGTTGCGCGCGGAAGGTAACAGGAAATTCCAGGTCGACTATATGTCTGATGGTGGACGGGCCAAGGTAACAGGAAATTCCAGACCGACTATATGTCTGATGTTGGATGGTCTGATGTTGGACCGTATTGGAGTGGGCGGACTATGCCACGACCGTAGGGACAACATGTCGTTTTCTACGCCGCGCGGACGGGCCTCCACTTGTGACCAAATTCACAGCCCCAAGGCCTGTGCTAGGATGGAGGATGAGGTCGGAGAAAGCGAAGGCGCGCCTGAAGACTCAGTGAAAGGTCCATGAACCCACTGGTCGAAAATGCGTTGGAAAACCTGAAAAGCGGCGACCCGCAGGCTGTCGAGCGCGCCATCGAGTCCCTCCAGACGGCGGTGTACTCGTTTGGAATGAAGGTCTGCGGCAACACGCACGATGCCGAAGACACCGCCCAGGAGACGCTCATTCGCCTGGCGCGCTCCCTCAAGGAGTTTCCCGACGCGCGCGCCCTGGCCGTCTGGCTCTACAAGGTCGCCAAGTCACAGTGTCTGATGAGCCGACGCAAGAGCAAGTTCGCCCCCGTCGAGATGCTATCCCTCGATGAACTAATGCCGCGACACCAAGCCGGTGGCCGAGACGAACCCCGGTCCTGGAGCGTCACGCCAGAGCAGATTGTCCTCGACCGTGAGTCGCGCGCCCGGCTGGCCAAGGCCATCCGTGCGCTGCCCAAACACTACCGGCTCGTCCTCATCCTGCGCGACATGGAGGAGCTAAATACCCGGGAAGTCGCCGAGGTATTGGGGATCTCCGAGGACACGGTGAAGATGCGGCTGCATCGCGCCCGCGTGTTTGTCAGGAATGAACTGGAAGAGCACTTTCGCAGAGGGGCTGCGCCAGAGTTTCCTCTGCCGGCCGACGCCCTAAAAGCCGGCGCTGCCATGCGGAGAAACGATGCCTGACCGACGCTGTAGAGAAATCTTCGCCGCGCTCTCCCAATATCTCGACGGTGAGCTGCGTGTGAAGGAATGCAGCGAACTGGAGCGCCACCTCCGGGATTGCCGGCCCTGCCTCTCCTACCTCGAGAACCTGAAGACCACGATCGGCGCCTGCCGCCAATTCCCAACCCGCAAGGCGCCCAAGCCCTCGGCACGCGTTCGAGCCGCGCTCCTGCAAGCCATTCGAAAGTAGAGGTTCCGCGGAGAGAGCTCTCACCGCAGAAGCTCCCACCCTTCCTGGCATGGCTATTTCCCGGTGGGCGGGACGCGGTCCTTTTGCGTCTTGAGGCGGATCAGGCTGCCGGGCTGGCGCTTGACCTGGTCGGTGAATTCCTTGAGGTTCTGGCTGCTCGTGCGGATATTCTCCAAGCTCTCGTCGAGGTTGGCGCGGTTGTTTTCCAGCATGTTTTGCATATCGCCCATCAGTTCCCGGACCTGCACGAGCGAGGCGCGAAGATTAACCAGCACCTCGCGGATCTCGCGGCGGTTCTCCTCGACCGTCGCGTTCAGGTTGGCCGACAGGGTTTTAGTCTGAGCGAGGGTCTGGCTGGCATTCTCCATCGTGGGGCCAAGCTTTTCGCTCGCCGTTTCGATATTCGAAAGTGACTTCCTGAGCGGGGCACGGTCTTCCGCCAGGATGCCGTCGATGTTGGCGAGCATCGAGTCAATGCGCTTGCGGTTCTCCGTGTTCACGACCGAGTTGAAATTGGAGAGGAGTTCGTCGGCTTTGCCCGCGATGACCACTAGGCGCGCGTCGAGGTGGGTGATCAATGTGTTCGCATTGGCGGTCGCCGTATTTACATTGTTGAAGATGTCGGTGATCTGGGCGATCTCCTCGGCGGGGATCTCGCTGCCCGGTTTGAGGAGGGGCGCGTTGCGCGTTCCGGGCGAAATTTCCAGGTAGTTCTCACCGAGAAACCCCAGTGCAGAAACTCTGGCGTGGGAGTCAACGTGGATGGGCGTCCCGGGATTGACGGCGAGTTTCATGCGCACCCGCGTCGAATCCTGCGGGTCGATCTCCGTCGACTGGACCACGCCAACCTTCAGCCCTCCGAAACGCACGAAAGCGCCGGGCTCGAGTCCACCCGAAAATTTGAAGCTCGTAGTGTAAGTGGCCCGCGGCTTGCGGAAGAGATTCACTCCTCCTACTGAAACCAGCACCGCTAAGAACACCACGACCCCTACGACCACCACGGCGCCGACCTTGACTTCTTCGCTTCTCGAGTTGGCCATGCTCACACCCTCGTTACGTTTGTTTCATTTCCCGCGCCGCTGTCGCGCCGGCGACACTGTGCTCCGGCCCGGCTCATGACGCGGGCCCGGTTAAGTTCCTCAAGTAGGCCTGGATGTCACGCGACTCGTCCTCCGGAACACGGTTCAGGAATTGCTGCACGCGCGGGTTCTGGTTGGCGCGAATCTCCTCCGGCGTCCCAATGGCGACAATCTCCCCGCCCTGCATCACCGTGATGCGGTCGGCAATCATAAAGGCGCTGGCGAGTTCGTGCGTCACCACGACAATGGTCATTCTGAAGGCCAGCTTGAGCTTCAGGATCAGGCTGTCAATGCCCGCGGCAGTGATAGGGTCGAGTCCCGCCGAGGGTTCATCGAAAAGGAGGATTTCCGGGTCCATGGCGAGGGCGCGCGCCAGTCCCGCCCGCTTTTTCATGCCACCGCTCAGCTGCGAGGGCATGAAACTCTCGAAGCCGCTCAGGCCCACAAGGTCCAGCTTGATGCGCGTCATGATGCGGATGGTCGGCTCCTCGAGCCGCGTCAATTCCCGCAGGGGCAGGGCGACGTTATCACCAATGCTCATCGAATTGAAAAGCGCGGCGCTCTGGAAAAGCATTCCCATTTTCTGGCGGATGGCGTCGAACTTCTCGTCCGGCATGTGGCAGACGTCCTCGTCCTTAATGTACACGTGGCCGGAAGTGGGAATTTCGAGGCGCACGATGTGACGGAGCAGCGTTGATTTGCCGGTGCCGCTTCCGCCCAGAATCACCATGGTCTCACCCGGCTGAATCTCCAGGCTGACGTGGTTCAGGACCCGGCGCTCGCCATAGTGCGTAACGAGGTCCGCAACGCGGATCATCGGCCCCTGAACGTCTGCGTGCATCATGAACCCGTGTAGTAAAAGATTGCCGTAAACACCAGGTCAGCGACAATAACAAGGAAAATCGAAACGACTACGGAAGACGTTGTGGCTCTACCCACGCCCTCCGCTCCTCCCTGGACCGAAAATCCCTCGTGGCACCCAACGGTCGTGATGATCGACCCGAAGATGACGCTCTTGACCAGCCCGGTCGAGATGTCGCGCATGACCAGCGCGTCGCGGGTGGCGAGCACGTACATGCTCAAGGTCTGATCGAGTTGGACGATACCGAACGATGCCCCGCCCAGAATCCCCGCCAGGTCCGAAAGGAGCGTGAGGCAGGGCATCATAACGATCATCGCGAGGTGCTTGGGAACAACAAGGTACTTGATCGCGTTGAGTCCCATGACCTTCAGAGCGTCGATCTCCTCGCTGACCTTCATCGTTCCAATCTCGGCCGCGAAGGCTGACCCGGAGCGCCCCGCCACAACGACCGCCGTGATCAGCGGGCCAAGCTCGCGCGTCAGCGAGACACCGACCAGTGCCGCAACAAAATAGGTGGCGCCAATTTTCTCCAGCTGGTAGGCGCCTTGGAAGGCCAGCACCATCCCAACGAAAAACGAAATCAGACCCACAATGGGGACGGCGCTGTAGCCTGTAAGCACCATCTGGTGGAGGGTATTGCGGCCCTTCAGACCGCGTCCTTGGAAGGGAGCCACAAACGCCCAGTAGGCGGTGGCGGCGGAGAGCTCGCCAAGGCTGCTCGCGTAACGAATCAACCCCAGGGTGTTGCGGCCGATAAAGGCCAGGACGCCGTTCATGACCTGCTGCAAGGAATTGAACCCGGATTAGACGAGGCCGCTAAAAGGCTGTGTCGATGCAATCTTCGTAAGCGCTTCCTGCTCGTCTTCAAAAATCGTGAAAACTTTTGTCAGGCGCGCCAGTTCCAGAACCGAGCGGGCGTTGTTCCGCAGACCGTACAGGCCGAAGCGTGTCTGCGTCCGCTGTGAGAGCTGCAAGCCCTCGACGAGCGTCGCGATGCCCGAGCTGTCGATATAGCTGACGCCGCTTAGGTTGAGAAGGAGGTTGGCCTTCGCCCCGCGCATCTCGCGCAACAGCGCCTCACGCAGCTTCGGCGACGAATAAAGATCCACTTCGCCGGTGCAATCGATGACGGTCGCATCCGCCTCGTTTCTCACCAAGACTCTTATCACGCCACGCCTTTCCGCGGAAGGTACTTGACGAGCTGGAGCCGGTTTCCGTCCGCGAAATCTTCATCAAACGCGACCGAATCCATGAAGCACTTGATGAAGTACGTCCCCAACCCTCCGGGGCGAACGTCATCGAGCGGACGCGGTTCGAGGTTCTCCATTCGGACTTTGGGTCCTGAATCCTCCAGGACGAATTCCAGTCGGTCGGGATACGTTCGGATCTCCAGCGCCAGCCGGGCATCATGGTAATTGCTGTAGGTATGCCGGATGATATTGCTGGCCGCCTCGTCAATTGCCATGCTCAAGCAGTCGGCCTCCTCGGCGGCAAAGCCCGCTCCTTGAGCGAAGCATCTTACCACACACCTCAGGATGTGCAGGAGTCGGGGCTCGCTGCTGACGGCGACACGAATCATCCGCGATGGTGGTGGCATCCCGAGGCTGGCCGCCCGACCTCTTCTTCGCCTGCGAGCTTTCTCGTCCGCTGCGGCGGCGGCTTCCACGCTGCCAAGTGATCAGGCCGGAATCAAATGCTACAGGGAAGGGAAAACGAAATCAATGGGTCCTTTGCGCTCCTGCGGACAATTCCGCACGGAAGCAAGCGGCCCGTGCACCGCACCCTTCAGCGAGACCGAACCTGATCCTGCGTTTTGTAATCGCAGGCTTCCCGGCAATCCGTGCAATAGTACTGCCCGTCCTCGGTCAGCCGGGGCCCGTAGTCGGAGTGGCAGAGCGCGCAGTATTTCGGGCAAGTGCAGCGCTCCTCCGTCTGGTCACAGACTGCACATTTGAATTCTACCCAAGCCATAGGTTCACTGCCTCGGTCGTTGGCGATAAATTCTGCTCGCTTCCTTTCTCCATTCTCAGGCAGCCGAACCCCAAAAGCAACGGCTCTCGTCTGCGTCGCGGAGTCCTTTCCCGGACTCCCAAATGACGAGGCGTGTGTTCCTTGACCCTTCCGCAAAGACTGTGCTAGCTTGGCTGTCCTCATTGATTGTATGTATTCGGAGAGGGATTTCTTGTCTGTGTCTGCCCCAGTCAACTTGAAGCGAACGGCGCTCAACCGCGTGCACAGAGGACTTGGCGCGCGCATGGTGGAATTCGGCGGCTGGGATATGCCTGTCGAATACTCCGGCATCACGCACGAGCACCTCGCCGTGCGCAGCGCGGCAGGGCTGTTCGATGTCAGCCACATGGGCGAGATTGAGGTGCGCGGGCCCGAGGCGCTGGCGCTACTACAGTGGGTCACCTCAAATGACGTTGCGCGCCTTAAGGATTTCCAGGCCCAGTACTCCGCCCTGATGGACCCGCGCGGAAGCGCCGTGGACGACTGTTTAGTGCACCGTTTCGGGCCCGAGCACTACTTCCTCTGCGTCAACGCCTCCAACACCGATAAGGACTTCGCCTGGATTGTCCGCAACAACCGATTCAACGCCGAGGCCCGGAACGTTTCCGTGGATTATTCGCAGCTCGCCCTGCAAGGGCCGAAGTCAATGGCGATTGTCTCTCGCCTTACACGCGCAGACCTGGCCGGATTGCGCTACTACTGGTTCTGCCACGCAACGTGCTGCGGCGTTGAAGGACTCTTGGCGCGCACCGGTTACACCGGCGAGGACGGGTTTGAGTTCTACTTTCCTCCCTCCGAATCGGAGAAGGTGTGGAATGAATTCCTGGAAGCCGGCAGGGCCGACGGTCTGGTGCCCGTGGGCCTGGGCGCGCGCAACACGCTCCGCCTGGAGGCAGCGTACGCTCTGTACGGACACGAGCTCGATGAGGAGACGACGCTCCTCGAAGCGAACCTTGGATGGATCGTGAAGCTCGACAAAGGCGACTTCCTCGGGCGCGAGGCGCTCCTCCATCAGCGCGAGCGGGGACTCAGGAAGAAGCTGGTGGGCTTCGAATTGATCGACCGTGGCATTGCGCGCGACGGCTACGAAGTGCGCATTGGCGGCCGGGCGGTGGGGCGTGTCACCAGTGGCACGCACGCGCCGTTTCTCAGGAAAAGCATCGGCCTGGCTTTCGTGCCTCCGGAAGCGGCGGCAGTCGGGCGGGAAATCGATATCGACATTCGCGGGAAATCGGCCCGGGCGCGACAGGTGCCGCTTCCCTTCTACAAACGGCAGCACTAAGTTGGCACACGGAACCGCTAAGAATCTTCATTCTTGACGAGCAGGAGCAGACGCCCCATGTATCCGCAAGAATTTCTTTACACCAAGGAACACGAATGGATCCGCGTAGATGAAGAGGTCGGGACGGTGGGCATTACCGACTTCGCGCAGAAGGAGCTGGGTGACGTTGTATTTGTGGAACTGCCCAAGGTCGGCGACCACGTCACGGCCGGCGAATCCTTTGGCACGGTCGAATCCGTCAAAGCTGTTTCAGAGCTCTTCGCCCCCGTGGACGGAGAGGTGATCGGCGTCAACTCCAAGCTCCAGAACAGCCCCGAGATGCTCAACGCCGACCCGCACGGCGAGGCCTGGCTGATCCGAATTCGCCTCGCTGACCGCAGGGACACGGAGAAGCTCCTGAGCGCCGACGAATACGAAGCCTACATCGCGGAGAAAAAGAGCGACTGATGCGCTACCTCCCCAATTCCCCGGCCGACCGGGCGGCGATGCTCGAGGTCACAGGGCATCGCTCCATCGACGAACTCTTCGAGCAAATCCCCGACGAACTCAAGGTGCATGGACCGCTGAGTCTTCCCGGGCCACTCGCGGAATCCGAGATCGTGGAATTCTTCCGCGCTGCTGCCGGCCAAAGCGCCCGGAAGCACTCCTCCTTTCTCGGCGCGGGAGCTTATTCGCACTATTGTCCGGTCGTTGTGGACGCGCTCCTCTCGCGCGGAGAATTCTTCACCGCCTACACGCCCTATCAGGCGGAACTCGCGCAGGGCACACTTCAGGCAATGTTCGAATTCCAGACGCTCATCGCGCAGCTCACCGCAATGGATGTCTCGAACGCCTCGCTCTATGACGGCTCGACGGCCACGACAGAAGCCGTCCTCATGGCCCTGCGCATCACGCGGCGCGAGGAGGTGCTCGTCGCCCGCACGCTTCATCCGGAATATCGCCAGGTGCTCGCGACGTACGTCCAGCACCAGGGAATCGCGGTGCGCGAGATCCCTTATGGCGCCTCCGGACAGGTCGATTTGGATCAACTCGGCGCCGCGCTCACTCCCCACATCGCGGCGGTCGTCATTCAGTCTCCCAACTTCTTTGGCGCGCTGGAGCAAGTGCGGCAGGTCTCAGAACTCGCGCACCGCAACCAGTCGCTCCTCATCGTGACGGTTGCCGAACCGCTCTCGCTCGCCATCACCCAACCGCCGGGTGAAGCGGACATCGTTTGCGGCGAGGCGCAGTCGTTCGGCGTGCCCGTCGCCTTTGGCGGCCCCTACGTCGGCTTCCTCGCCTGTCGAGAGAAGTTTCTGCGCCAGATGCCGGGACGGTTGGTCGGCCAGACCACCGACACCGAGGGGCGGCGCGGATTCGTCCTGACGCTCGCCACGCGCGAGCAGCACATCCGCCGCGAGAAGGCAACCTCGAATATTTGCACCAACCAGTCGCTTTGCGCCCTCGCGGCAACGATCTATCTCTGCCTGCTCGGCAAGCACGGCCTTCGCGCTCTGGCGGAGCAGAATCTGGCCAAAGCTCACTACGCCGCGAAACAATTGGCCGCCGCTAGCGGGACCGCCTTGCCTTTTTCGGCGCCGTTCTTCAACGAGTTCGTCGTCAGGACTCCCGGCGACTCGTGTGCACTCCTCGGAGCGCTGGAAGCACAGCAGATTCTCGGCGGGTTGGATCTGGAGCGCTTCTATCCCGAGCTGAAGAACCACCTGCTCGTCTGCGCCACCGAAACCGTCAGCAAGGCCGCGATCGACCGCATGGCGGCTGTTTACCAAAGCGCCGCCGGCGGCTCCAACGCTCAGGCCGTGGGCGCTGGCCGTAACATCTCTTCGTAGGAGCACGGTAAACTCGCAATGAAGGACCGCATTCGCAACGCGCGCCCCCACGTCACTCGCAATGAAAACCTGATCTTCGAGCGCAGCACCCCCGGCAAGTCGGGCGTGGACCTCGCAGCGCTCGATGTTCCGGCGGTCTCCGCCGAACAGACGCTCGGCACGGACTACTTCCGCCGCGACGTGGAGGGATTTCCAGAAATCTCAGAGCTCGAGGTTATCCGTCATTTCACGCGGCTTTCCACCTGGAATTATGGTGTGGATACAGGTCTGTATCCACTCGGGTCCTGCACGATGAAATACAACCCGCGCGTGAACGAAGTCGTGGCGCGGCTGGAAGGTTTGGCGACAGACCATCCCTACGCGCCCGAGCCGCTCGCCCAGGGCTGCCTGAAGGTGCTCCACGAAACGGCGCGCTGCCTGGCCGAGATTACCGGCATGGACGCGGTCTCGCTCCAGCCCGCCGCCGGAGCGCAGGGAGAGCTGACCGGCATCCTGATGATCCGCGCCTGCCTCACCGAGCGCGGCAATCCCCGCAAGGTCATCCTGATCCCCGACTCCGCTCACGGGACAAATCCTGCCAGCGCGACGATTTCCGGCTACGAAGTCCGCAACATCAAATCCAACGCCCAGGGCTGCGTGGACCTTGCCGGGCTCGAACAGGCGATGACCGAGGAAGTCGCCGGGCTGATGCTCACCAATCCCAACACGCTGGGGATCTTTGAGCCACAGATCCGCGAGATTGCGGAGATTGTGCACGCGCGCGGCGGGCTGATGTACATGGACGGCGCCAACATGAACGCGCTGGTGGGCGTGGCGCGGCCGGCATCTTTCGACGTGGACGTGATGCACCTCAACCTGCACAAGACGTTCACCACACCGCACGGCGGCGGCGGACCCGGCTCCGGACCGGTGGCCGTCCGCAGAGTGCTGGAGCCCTACCTGCCCGCGCCCGTCATCGAGCAGGCCGCCGACGGAACTTATCGTCTGAACCACGACCGCCCCAGGAGTATTGGGCGCGTGCGCGCTTTCTATGGGAATTTCGGGATGGCCGTGCGCGCCCTCGCCTATATTCTCGCGAACGGTGCGGCGGGCCTTCGCCAGACGACCGAGGATGCCGTGCTCACCGCCAATTACCTCCTGGCACGCCTCAAGGACGTCTTTGACTTGCCCTACGACCGGCCCTGCATGCACGAATGCGTCTTTTCCGACAAGCGCCAGGCCGCGCGCGGCGTGCGCACCATGGACATCGCGAAGCGGCTGATCGATTACGGCTTCCATCCGTACACGACGGCCTTCCCGCTGATTGTTCCCGGCGCGCTCATGATCGAGCCCACCGAAAGCGCCAGCAAAGCGGAGCTCGACGAGTTCATCGAGGCGATGCGCTCGATTGCGCAGGAAGTTGAGGAAGACCCGCAGTTCGTCCTCAAGGCCCCTTACACGGCGCGCGTCACACGGCTCGACGAAGCCACCGCTGCCCGCAAACCCATTTTGCGCTGGAAACCGTAACACGCAGCGCAGCCTTGCGTTCCGCACACTACACCGCTCACCCACGCGCCACAATACGCCGCGGCAATCTGCGACGGACACCAAACTGGCACCACAACCTTCCCGGTGTGTAGTAAAGTAGCCACACATCACGAGAGAGAATCCGACAAGGAGAGAAGAACATGCTGCTTCACAGGCGGGAATTCCTCAAAACATCGGGCGCGGCGCTGGCCGGCGGACCGACGATGGCAACAAACGCCAGTTCTAATCGATCGCATGGACAGTTTCAGGCATTTCAGGTGCGCCGGCGCAAGGAACTTTGGTCGCTGCTCGGCGACTTGCCGTGGCAGCACCAGCCCGGCCCGCCGCAAGTCGTCAAGACGGAGAAGCGCGACGGCTACACTCTCCAGCGCCTGGTGCTCGACCTCAACGGCCTCGAGCCCGTTCCCGCCCTGCTGCTCATTCCTGACAAAATTCAGAAGCCCGCCCCGGGCATGCTCTTTATCCACTGGCACGGAGGCATGTACGACCTCGGCAAGGAGCAACTGCTCGTCGGGGACGATGCCCAGCCCGCCTACGCTCCGGCGTGCGCTGAGAAAGGCCTCGTGACGCTCGCCATCGATAGTTGGTGCTTCGGCGAGCGCAAGCACGAGAAGGTCGGGCACCAGGGCGAAGAAGACGCCTTCAAGCTGATGCTTTGGCGGGGCCGGCTCCTGTGGGGCATGATGATGTTCGACGAATTCCGCGCCCTCGATTACCTCGCCAGCCGCCCGGAAGTGGATCCGAAGCGTCTCGGTGCGACGGGTATGTCGATGGGTTCGACGAAGGCGTGGTGGTTGGCGGCGCTCGACCCGCGCGTCCAACTTTGCCTCGACGTCTGCTGCCTCACCGAATTCGAGGAGCTCATCAAAATCCACAACCTCAAGGGTCACGGGATCTATTACTACGTGCCACGTCTGCTGAAATATTTTTCCACCGCTCAGATCAATGAACTGATGGTGCCGCGCCCGCGCGTCAGCGTGAATGGACGCAAGGATGACTTGACCCCGCCCGCGGGCGTTGAGGCGGTGCGCGACTATCTGCTGCCGCTCTATCGCAAGTACGGGCACGAGGAAGATTGTCGCATCGAGCTTTTCGATTGCGCGCACGTGGAGCTTCCCGAGATGCGTAAGCTGATACTGGAAGCGATGGACAAGTATCTCGTTGGCCTTACCGCCCCGGCATGATGCCGGGTGCTACCTTGGCAGCCTGGCCGCAATTGGGTAGCAACCCGGTTCCTGGGTAGACAGTAAGGCGGACAGGTGAGCGACGCGACCGAATTTTCCACAGGATTTCAACAGTCCCAACAGCTTGGGCTCTATGGCCAATTAACTCTAACGGTTGTGGTTTTTCCCTTTACAGGCCCCTTTTTTCGTGCTAGCTTGGCGTCGAGGTTGAGGGGATTCTCGTGTCTGTCATACCTACGCGCCAATTGGTATGACCGGGCCGATCAATAGGGGACTCGAGCGCTCACGTCCATCGCTTCCGTGGCGACACCCACCGGAGAATTCCCCGGAGGGTACTCTAGCCCCAGGCGCAGCCCGATCAGAGCTTTGGTGTTGTTCTCTAACAACCAAGTTCGGACAAGTTCAGTGGAACTGCGGGGGAGGGCTGTAACTTGTACAAGCTTAAAAGGGTTGAACTACTCGGATTCAAATCCTTTGCGGACCGCACGCGGCTGGATTTCGCGGACGGCATCGCGGCGGTAGTCGGTCCGAACGGTTGCGGAAAGTCCAACCTTTCCGACGCGATCAGCTGGGTCCTCGGCGAACAGAGTGCGAAGTCCTTGCGCGGTGAGCGCATGGCGGACGTGATTTTCAACGGCACGAGCGCGCGTCCCGCCACCAGCATGGCGGAAGTCAGCCTGACGCTGATCGATCCCGAATACGCTCAAGCCGGACCGGAACTCCCTGAGAATGGCGACACGACTCTGGCGGCCGAATCCCAGACCGCGGCGCTGGAGGCCGACGCGTTGCCCGGCAATGGAAACGGCAACAACGGGAACGGAAGCGGCCATGACTCTGCATCCCCGCCTCGCGCCCACGCGCTGAAGCATCACGCGGGAGAAATCGTTGTTACGCGGCGCCTGTTCCGCTCCGGAGAGAGCGAGTACCTGATTAACGGCGACACCTGCCGTCTGCGCGATATTCAGGACTTGTTCATGGGCACGGGCCTGGGGCCGGAATCGTACGCTCTCATTGAACAGGGCCGCATCGGGCAGATTCTGAGTTCCAAACCCTCCGACCGACGCGCCATCATTGAGGAAGCAGCGGGCGTCTCCAAGTTCAAGACGCGCAAGCGCCTGGCGGAAGCCAAACTCGAAACGTCGCGCCAGAACCTCTCGCGCATCACCGACATCCTGGAAGAGGTTACCAAGCAGGTCAATTCGCTCAAGCGCCAGGCTTCCAAGGCGCGGCGCTTCCGCGAAATGCAGGAGGAGCTGCGCGGGCGGCTGAAGGTCGTCCTCCTGTCGCGCCTGCTCACGCTGGAAGCCGACTGCCAGCGCCTCGGCGACGAAATGCAGGCGCTCCAAGCCGCCTGTGCCGAGGCTGCCCAGCAGCTCGAACAGCTGGACCGCGAGCAGAAGTCCGCCGGTGCGCGCTACGACGAGCTGGAAGGCCAACTCACGGCGCTGCGGCACGCCATCTCCCAAAGTGATCTGGAACGCGAGCGGCTGACCGCACGCATCGAGCAAGTGCGCCAGCAGACGACGGGGCTTGCCTCGCGCAGTGCCGATGCGCAGGCGGAGAGCCAACAACTCACTGTGCAGCTTTCCGCCGCCGAGGCGGAGGCCGCCGGGAAAGCCCTCCAGTCGGCGCAATTGCAGCGGGATTGGAGCGCCGCGCAGCAGGCTGTCCAGCAACTGGCGAGTCGCCAGGAGGAGCTTTCGGCCAGGGTGGCGGACGGTGAGGCAACGCTGGAGAGCGCGCGGCAGGAATTGCTCGCCGCGGTGAGCCAGCTTGCCGATCTCCGAAACCAGCTCGTCCAGGCGGAGGAGAACGGCCTGGCGCTCGATCGACAGGCAGCACGGATGAAGAAGGACGTGGAGGCGGTCGATCAGGAGCATCACCGCCTGGCGGCGGAGTTCCAGAGCTCGCTCTCGCAGCAGGAACGTGAGCAGAGCACGCTCGCGGGCCTCGCCGAGTCAGTTCGCGAGACCACGACGGCGTTGGACGCGGCGCGGGCCGAAGAAGCCCTGCGGCGTTCCGAGCTCGACGCGCTGCGCCAGGAGTTCTCCAACGCGCAGGCGCGCAGGCAGGCGCTGGAAGAATCCCTGGCGCGTCACTCCTACTCCACCGAAAGCGTCCGGCGGCTGCTTGCACACCACGGCTCCGGCAACGGTAACAGCTTCCATCCGCTCGGCGTGCTGGCCGACTTCGTCGAAGTCTCTCCCGGCTACGAAGAGGTGGTGGAAGAGTTCTTGCAGCACGAGCTGGATTGCGTGGTGGTCGAACAGCACGCCGACGCGCGCTGCGGCATTTCGCTGCTGCGCAGTGAAGGGACAGGCCGCTCGACGTTCTTCGTGACGCGTGTCCCATCCAACAGTTACGGCAACGGCCAGACTGATGCCCAGGTTCGCAGCGCGGGCGGTGTGCTGGCCTCGGTCAAGGAGTTGGTGCGCTTCGAGCCGCGCCTGGGCCTGAACGGCGATCTTCCTTTCCCGGCGCTCGCCAATGCCTACGTCGTCGAAGACTCCGAAACGGCCGAACGGCTGGCGACAACCTATCCCGAATGCCACTTTCTAACCACCTCGGGCGAGCACTATCACCATCGGCTGGTCACCGGCGGCAAAGGGCGTAGCGCCGGACCGCTCGCCTTGCGGCGCGACTTCCGTGAACTGGAGCGCCGCGCCGGCGAGTTGGAATCGCAGGTCAAAACGCAAGAAGCCGCGCTCGGCGAGTTGACGGCGCGCATCACCCGGCTTGATGAAGGGTTGCGCAATCTCAGTGCCGTCAAGCTCGATGCGGAGAAAAGTGTTGTGTTGGCCGACCAGAAACTGCGCCAGACGCGAGAAGCGTTCGAGCGCGCCGGCGAACGTCTGCACGTGCTGAAGGAAGAAGCCGCCGCTGTCGAATACGAGCTCCGCACCAATCAGGAACGGCAAGCGATCCTGCGCGCACACCTGGATGCCGCAGGGAACACGCGCCAGGCCCACGAGGAGCAGGTGACGCGTGTGGCCGCTGAAGTCCGCGACCTGCGGGGCGAACTGGACACGTTGCGGCCCTCTTTGATCGAGGCTCAGGCCCACTCCACGGCGCTCGAGGAACGCGGCCGCGCCCTGGAGGCGGAACGCGCGCGCCTCACCGCGCGGGCGGAGGAAATTTCCTCGCACATCGAGCGTCTGCGCGGGCAATGCCGGGCATGGAGGGAAGAGCAGCTTCGCCTCGCCGAGGAGCTTACCGCCAGCGCCGCGCGCCTGGAGAGCGTCGAAACCGAGCAGGCTGCAGCTCGCGGCGAGTTGCAGACCGTCGAACAGGAAACCCAGACGGTGCGCGTCCGGCGCGACGAACTGGTCCCCATCATCGACGCGGCGCGCGCCGAACTCGACGCCCGGCGCGAGAAGCGCTCCGAGGCGGAGGTCGCCCTGGCCCGCGTCCAGTCCGATCGCACCCATCACCTCGAGCAGTGCCGGCAGAAGCTCCATACCGATCCGCTCGCCCTGCGCGCCGAGCTAAACTCCGAACAGGCCCTCTTGGGAGATGCGCTGCTCGCGGCGGAAGAGCAAGTCCGCGAAATCGAGACCAAGATCGAAAACCTTGGCCCCGTGAACATGATGGCTCTGGAAGAACTGCAGGAAGCCGAGGAACGTTATACCTTCCTCGAAACCCAGCGGCAGGACCTCCTCGCTTCCATCGAGGACACGGCGCAAGCCATTCGCGAAATCGACCAGGTATCCCGGCAGCAGTTCCTGGAAGCGTTCAAGGCGGTGAATGCTTTCTTCGCCGAATCGTTCCGCGCTCTCTTCGGCGGCGGCATCGGCGAGATGCGGCTCAGCGACGAGAACGACGCCGACAGCGGCATCGACATCGTGGCGCAGCCGCCCGGCAAGCGTCTCCAGAACGTTCTGCTTCTTTCCGGGGGCGAGAAGGCGTTGGCGGCGCTGGCGCTGCTCATCGCCATGTTCCGGCACACCCCGAGCCCCTTCTGCATCCTCGACGAAGTGGACGCGCCCCTCGACGAATCGAATGTCGATCGTTTCACGGGCATGATCTGCAACATGAGCCGCCACACGCAGTTCATCCTCATCACGCACAGCAAGCGGACCATGGAAATCGCCCAGATGATGTACGGCGTGACCATGGAAGAGCCGGGCGTCTCAAAGCTGGTCTCCGTGCGCTTCGACGAACTGGAGCGCGAGGTCGAAGAGGTCGCAGTCCCCGCCTGACGCGAAGCCGTGCCGCGAGTTCCCTGCCACGGCATCACGTCTTGCCCTCTGTCGCCGTTAGCCGCAGAGGCACTTGTGTTTTCCCTTCCCGTGTGATAGTCAACCGCCTGCGTCTCGCCACCGGGAGAACCTTTTCCCGTTGACAAGCCTCGGCGATAGTCTAGAATGAGGAATCAAATTCATCAGGAAAGTCGCAATCATGCCTATGGTTCTCCGAGAAACTGCCCTGCCCGGAGCTAAGCTCCATTCCCGCGGCAAAGTTCGTGATGTGTACGAAGTCGATCACGACCAACTGCTGCTTGTCGCCACGGACCGCCTCTCGGCCTTCGACGTGGTGATGTCGGAGGGAATCCCCGACAAGGGACGGGTTCTGACCCAATTGTCGGTCTTCTGGTTCAATCTCTTTCGCGACGCCGTTCCCAGCCACTTCCTGACGGCGGACGTCAGCGAGTATCCCGCGGAACTGCGGCGTTTCGCCGATCAACTGCGGGGCCGCTCGATGCTCGTTAAGAAGGCCCAGCCATTCCCGGTGGAGTGCGTGGCGCGCGGCTATCTGGCCGGTTCGGGATGGAAGGAGTATCGCGCCACCGGCACCGTGTGTGGTATCAAGCTGCCGGCGGGCCTCACCGAATCGGCGCGGCTCGACGAGCCCATCTTCACACCGGCCACCAAGGCCCAGTCCGGTCACGACGAGAACATTACCTGGGAGCAGACCGTGGAAAGCGTCGGCAAGCGAGCGGCCGAACAACTCCGCGATAAGACGCTGCTGCTCTACTCCAAGGCGCGCGAATACGCCGCGCAGCGCGGCATCCTGATTGCCGATACGAAATTCGAATGGGGTCAACACGGCGACGAGATCATTCTCATTGACGAAGCGCTGACACCGGACTCCTCCCGCTTCTGGCCGAAGGAGGGCTATCAGACCGGCAGGTCGCAGCCCTCGTTCGACAAGCAGTTCGTGCGAGACTATCTGGAATCCCTGAAGTGGAACAAGCAGCCACCGCCGCCGCCCCTTCCCTCCACGGTCGTAGAGAAGACGAGCGAGAAGTATCGCGAGGCTTTCCGGCTGCTGACGGGCAGATCGCTCAGTTGAGGGAGCCGGACGGCAACTTCAGGGCGCACTATGGGATGGAACTGGCTTGACGGGGTTGTGGCGGGAATCGTCGCCTTTTCGGTCCTTACGGCGGCGCTCAAAGGTTTCGTCCGCGAGCTGATCGCTCTGGCCGCGGTGGTAGCCGGGCTGGTCATCGCCGCCCTCGGTTATCAGCGCGCGAGCATCTGGTTTGACGATCTCACGCGGTCGCACGAAGTGGCGCTAGGCCTGGGGTTTCTTGCGCTTTTCGTCGCCGTGCTCGTCCTTGGAGCCCTGGTTTCGGCGCTGGCCAAGAAACTGATCCAGAGGGCCGGCGTGCAATGGTTTGACCGATTCCTGGGTGGCGTGTTTGGGCTGGTGCGCGGCGTGATCATCGCCAGCATCCTGCTGATGACGATGCTGGCGTTCGGCATGAAGCCGCAGGCGGTTGAATCGTCCACATTTGCGCCCTACGTGGCCACCGGAGCACGCGTCATCGTTAGTATGATGCCGAGGGATCTCAAAGCACAGTTCAAGGAAGGTTTCGAGAAGTTCCGGCAAGTGCTGGCGGACAAGGATAAGAAGGCAATCAAGAACTAGTTGCGGCTCGCGCCTGAGCGCGCGGCGACGGAGTCTCGCTGTGAAGAATCAGTTAGAAACCCTCGTCAACAGCCTGATTGAAAATGATATCGGTTTTGAGGATGCTGTGGCCGAGTTCGAGCGCCGCTTCATCCGCAAGATCATGGAGAAAGTGAACGGCAATCAGTCCCGTGCCGCTAAGACGTTGGGCATCCACCGCAACACGCTCAGCCGCAAGATCAACGAATTTGGTCTCCTCGACCACCCGCGGCGACGCAAGCGCCCGCGACGCTGACCCCCTCCGTTCCATTCACGCATTACCCGTCGAAGCCCGGGTCTAACCTCTGTCCTGTCGTCCGAGTTCCCAACAAACAACAAGGCGCCGGTGACTTGCGTCCCCAGCGCCTTGGGACATGCAGTGAGTTCGTTCTGATCGCCGGCCCAGGCTCAGTTGGTGCGCTTCGTCGTCGTCCGCTTGGCCGGCGCCGCACGCGGCTTCGGTTTGGCCTTCGGCTGAACTTTGGGCTGATCAGGGATTTCGTCTTCGTTAATCTTCCCGCTGTCGAGCGTAATCACCAGACTCGGCGTGGCGGTATAGGCAGCGATGACTCCCTGGAAATGGACGGCGTCGCCCTTGCTCAGGTTCTTCACGTTCGGCTGCGTGGAGTCCTTCAACTCGATATCGTAAACTCCATCGGCTGCCTTCGAGGCGGCCAGTACGTCGATGCGCACCGTGTAGCCGCCTCCCTCCGCTTTCTCCACGCTCTCCACGAACCCACCCACACCGAAGGGCTGCCCCTTCAGGCCGTCCCAGAGCTTCTGGGCGCGCTCTCCGCCATATTTCAGAAGGAAAAAGGTCTTGTTGAAAGCATCGATGCTGGCGTTTCCGGTGTCCTTGGGGCTCTCCATTTGCGCCACCTTGAAGCCTTCCGGCGCGGTCGGCGATGCCGCCGCCTGGGCCAGGATTCCGGTCAAGCCCTCGTCGTTGCCGTGGTAGTTGATGTAAACCTGGCGCAAGTATTTCTCGATCTCCGCCGCGGCGGGATTATCCCCGGCCTTGGCCAGCGACGACGAGCGGGCCAGGTTCCAGATGGCATTGTCATAGTCCCGCGGATCGCCGGAAATATAAGCGATGCCCATGCGATAGAACGTGTAAACGTCGGCCGGATTATCTTCGGCCGCCACTTTGAAGGAAGTGATCGCAGCCGGGTAGTCCTTGCGTTGCAGGGCCACAAACCCAATCGCGTTGTTGAAGTTCGCTCGCTGGCCTTTAATGTATTGGGTGAATTGCTCATCCGTGACGTTATCCGGCTTCTTGAGCTTCTGCAGGACTTCGAGCCCCCGCTTGGCATCATTCTCGGTTTGCGAGAGTTGCGTCGTTGCTTCTGGGTCATCCGCTTTGAAGACAAACGGGAACACAAAGCTGACGTACGCCAAGGCCTCGAGCTTGTCGGGATTGGCCTGCACGGCCTTATGCGCCGCCTCGATCGCCTTGGGGATCTCGTTGCGTTGCGCGTAAGTCTGCATCAGGACCACGTAGACCGTGTCCTTCACAAACGAATTTGGGTATTTCTGCAAGAAGGCGTCGGCGAGCCCGACCCGCTTCTGGGGATCCTTCTCACTGGTCAGGGCCGTATACGCATCATATTCCTCTCGACCGCTCCAGCCTGCGGGCTTCTGCCCTTCCGCCTGCTGCGAAGCTGCGCAGGCCAGACCCATCAGAGGTGATTCGCCTTGCGTCAGCAGGGCCATGCCCGCCAGGACGGTCAAGCTCAACAGCGTAGTCTTCTTCTTCATTGGACGCCTACCTCAGTCAGTGGGTTTTAGAGTGTTTGCTGCTTCCGGAGCAGCGGGCCGACACCGTCAAATTACAGGCTCGTCTCCCGCGCCAGCCTTCGCCACATCCGGAATCGCTCCAAAGACGCGACACTCCAAATACCAAGACTCGCGGCTTTTTTCAAGTTATTTCTGCATGCCCTCCTCAAATTTCCTCTTGCTTTGCCCCCCTGCTTCCATTAGATGCCCAAATCTCCAGGGGCGTGGCCCTACCCAGTTGACTACTTGCCCGTTGCTGATGTGACAAGTATGGAGTCCTGTACGCTGAGTCTGAATCGCTGCCACGGTTGCGGGCATCGCCCGCGGCCATTAAAATTGCCCTGAAATGGGTTCGCAGGAAAAAACTGAGGCTTTGAAGGAACTGGCCGAAAGGGCTGCCGTTGCGCCGCGCCACATGCTCGAGCCCTTCTTCAAGGAGACGGCCAAGGAGGTGCGGACGGCGCTGGCGCGCAATCCTCATCTCCAGGAGCATGACTTTCTGCGGCTTTTGGAGAGGAAGGACCTGCCCGCCGAAGCCATTCGGGAAATCGCCGCCCACAAGGAGGCTGCGCGCCATTACGCCGTAAAGCTTGCCCTGGCGCGTCATCCCCGGACCCCCCGGCTGATTGCCCTGCCCATCCTCAAATTCCTATACCTTTTTGACCTCCTGCGAGTCGCACAGACTCCCGGCGTGCCTGCCGATGTCAAGATTGTGGCTGAGGAGATGATCCTCACCAAGGCCGACACCCTGCCCCGCGGCGAAAAGATCACTTTGGCGCGCCGCGGGTCCGGGCGCATCGTGGCCGGCTTGCTCGTCACGGAAGACTCGGAGTTGCTTCAGGCAGGGCTGGGAAACCCGTTCTTAACCGAGGCGCACATCCTCAAGCTTCTGGCACGCGAAGATCTGCCGTCACGGGTAGTGGACACCCTCGCGTTTCATGACAAGTGGTCGCACCGCTATCACGTGCGGCTGGCATTGATGCGAAACCCGTCCACTCCCCTCCAGCAGGTCCTGGTTTTCTTGCCCGAGATGGCCGTCAACGATCTGCGCGAAATCTGCCTTGACCGGCGGATGCCGGAACAGGTCCGCAACTACATCCTCAATCACTGCATCGACCGGCTGGCGCGCGCACCGCGCATTTTGCCGCCGGAACCATGAGACCGCCGGATCTTTCCCCCGGAGTCCCGCGGCGCCGCCCTCCCTTTCCTTGACACATTTTTGCGCTGTCCGTTAGACTCGCCGGGAGTTGTAGCGGGGATCTCTGAGCGCCGGGGATTCCCGACCGGCGGTCCGAGAGCGCCGCTACAAGGCCAAGCCAGGAGCGTCTTTGGGATTCAGCTGGATCGACTTCGTGGTGGTGGGGGCGTACCTCATCGCCATCACCCTCTTTGGCGCGCGCTTCGGCAAGCGCCAGCGGACCCTGCACGACTACTTCCTGGGAGGCCGCCGCCTGCCCTGGTGGGCCATCGCCTTTTCGGTCGTCTCGGCGGAAACCAGCATCCTGACCATCATCAGCACGCCAGGGATCGCCTACTCCACCAACCTGAACTTCCTCCAACTCGTCTTCGGATACGTCGTGGCGCGCGTCGTCGTGGCCGTGATTCTGATTCCGCGCTACTTTGCCGGCGAGATCTACACCGCCTACCAGCTCATCGAGCAGCGTTTTGGCCGCGGGCTGCGAATCCTGACAGCCGCGCTCTTTCTCGTGACTCGCGCTTTGGCGGAAGGCGTGCGCGTCTTTGCCATCTCCATCGTCGTCGGGGTCATCCTTAAGAGCGGTGTTTTGCCGTCGGTCCTTATCATCACGGCGCTGACGCTCTATTACACCTATCGCGGCGGGCTCACGGCCGTCATCTGGACGGATGTCATTCAACTCCTCATCTACGTCAGCGGGACCGCCGTGGCGCTGGGCCTCGCCGTGTCTCGCATTCCGGGCGGCTGGCCCGAGGTGTTCAACCTCGCGACGTTAGGCGCCAACAAGCTCGCGCTGTTCAATTTTCATTTCGACTGGCACGTGCCGTACCAGTTCTGGTCGGGTTTGATCGGAGGATTATTCCTCTCCTCTGCCAGCCACGGGACTGATCAACTGATCGTGCAGCGGCTGCTGGCGGCGCGGTCGATGCGCGAAAGCCAGAAGGCGATAATCGCCAGCGGCGTAATCGTCCTGGCGCAATTCGCGCTCTTCCTCTTCGCAGGAATCGTTCTGTTCGCCTTTTACCAGCACTACCCACCGGCCGAACCGTTCACCCGGCCCGACCAGGTTTTCCCGCGCTTCGTGGTCAGCCAATTGCCCACCGGCCTCGCCGGGCTCCTCGTCGCCGCCATCCTGGCGGCAGCGATGGCCAACCTCAGCGCTGCCTTTAATTCCCTGGCCTCGAGTTCGGTCGTGGATTTCTACAAACCATTCCTCCGACCGGCGGCCGATGAGAGCCATTACCTGCGCGTCTCCCGGCTGTTGACGCTGATGTGGGGCGGCGTGTTGATCGGCATTGCGCTTGTTGCCCAGCATCTGCACACGAGCGTCCTGGAGCTCGCGCTGACCATCGCTTCCGTGCCGTATGGATGTATGCTGGGAATCTTCTTGCTGGGCGTCCTCACTCGACGGACGACTGGACGTGCAGCGGTAGTGGGCGCGGCGGCGGGGCTCACGGTTCTGCTCGTCGCCGCAGGACTGACGGCTGTGGCCTGGACCTGGTACGTGGCGATTGGAACGTGCGCAACCTTTGCCGCCGGCCTCGCGGCGAGTTTGGTGTTCGCCAATCAGCCGGCGAATGCCCGGTAGTTACATTACGAAAAGCCTATGGAGAGACCGGAACTCATCAAAGGCCTGGGACTCTACGGAGCGACCTCCGTTGTCGCCGGGACCATGATCGGCACGGCGATCTTCGTCGTCCCGGGAATCATGCTCCAGCGCCTCGGCTCGCCGCTCTGGGTTCTGGCGGTGTGGGTGCTCGCCGGAATCCTGAGCCTCTTCGGAGCGCTCGGTTACGCGGAATTGGGCGCGGCGATTCCGCAAGCCGGCGGCGAGTACGTTTACCTTCACCGTTCCTACGGACCTTTGATGGGCTTCCTCTACGGCTGGACACAGTTTTTCGTTGCCAAGACGGGATCGATCGCCACTATCGCCACCGGCTTCACGATTTACCTGAGTTACTTCTATCCGCGTTTGAACGACGCGCTGTGGCAGGCGAGCCTGGCGGGCGTAGAACTGCGCCTGACGGGGCTGCAAGTTGGCTCCACGCTGTTGATCCTGTTCGTTTCCGCCGTGAACATCCTGGGCGTGCGGCGCAGCGGCGCCATCCAGACGGTTTTTACCGCTTCCAAGCTGGTGGTTCTGGGAGTCATCATAACGCTCGGCCTGGCGCACGGCCGAGGCTCATGGGCCAGTCTTTCCTCGGCAATCGTCCCCCACTCGAGTGGCAGCTTTATTGCTTCCCTGGGCGTGGCGACGGTGGCGGCGCTCTGGGCCTATGACGGATGGAACAACCTCAGCATGGTCTCGGGGGAAGTCGAGAACCCGCAGCGCAACATCCCGCGCGCGCTAATTCTGGGCTCGCTGCTCGTCATCGCCGTGTACGCTCTGACGAACATCGCCTATTTCTTCACTCTCTCCCCGCAGGAAATCGCAGGAACCAACAAAGTCGCGGCGGAGGCGGCGCGGCGTTTCCTGGGCGGCGCGGGCGGCGCCTTCGTCGCCGTGGGGGTGATGATCTCCGCCTTCGCGACGCTCAATGGCTCGATTCTCGCCGGCTCGCGCATCCCCTTCGCGCAAGCCCGAGACGGCCTCTTCCCTCAGGCGCTGGCGAGGGTCCAGGCGCGCTTCCACACGCCCGCTGTGGCAATTGTCGCGCAGAGTGTGGTGGCCGGAATCCTCGCCCTGACGGGCCAGTACGAGGCTCTGTTTACCAAAGTCATCTTCGCGGAGTGGCTCTTCTACGCGCTGGTCACCGCGGGGATTTTCATTCTCCGCCGCCGCGAGCCCGCCCTCGACCGGCCCTACCGCACCTGGGGTTATCCCCTCGTCCCCGCGATCTTTGTTTTTCTGGCGGGGCTGCTGCTCCTGAATACTTTTCTCGTGCGGCGCAGCGACTCGCTCTGGGGACTCCTCATGGTAGGCAGCGGCATCCCCGCATTCTTTCTCTGGAGGGCGCGCCCGCGTTCTACGACCACGTGACTCGTCGATGGGGTTTCATTTCCGGGCTCTTCGCAATGGTCCTAGCCGCCTCGGCGCTGGCGGCAGAGCCTCCCCAGCCGCGGCCGGCGCCCGGCAAGCCAAACCCTAAACTTCTGCGCGAGCGGCGGCGAATCTTGGGCGCCCGCCCTCTCGCGATGTATTACTACACGGAGGATGCAAACGGCCTCGCCTCGGCGGAGAAGAACGCCGCCCAAATGACCCTGCTGGGCCCCCAATGCTTCGCTGTCGATTCCGAAGGCATCGTACGCGGCGCTGTGCCCGCCACACTCGCGGAACTTGCCCGGCGGCTTGAATTGCCGGTCATGCCGCTGGTGGTCAATCCCGGATTCGACCGCTCGATTGTCTCGTCCTTGCTGCGCGATCCTCGCAAGCAGGAGCGCGCCGCTTCCTATCTGGCCTATCTCGCCAACCGCGAGAACTTCTCCGGCTGGCAGCTCGACCTGGAATACATCGACCCCGCCGACCAAGCCCGTTACTCCGCCTTCGTTCGCCGCGTAGCCGCCAAGCTGCATCGCGACGGCCGCCTGCTGAGCCTCGCCGTCACACCGCGCTTCTCCGACCAATACCCCGACACGCGCCAGGTGGAATTCCGCACCGGCGAGTGGGGCGCGCCCTTTGATCTTCGCGCCCTGGGCCGCGCCGTGGATTTCATCGTGCTCATGACTTACGATCATCATGGGACGACGACACCCCCTGGCCCGGTGGCGGGTTACGAGTGGGCACGCGCCGCCATCGAATACGCGGCGCGACGCGTGCCGCCCCAGAAACTGCTGATGGGAATTCCGTTCTACAGCCGCGAGTGGGTGGACACCGCCGATGGCATGCTCTCCCGCTCGCTCAACTTCAGCAGCCTGCAGACCCTGCTCGGCCGCCCCGAGGTCCAGGTCCAGTGGGACGAACGCTGGCGGGTACCCTGGCTGCAATTCCGGGATGGGACGGAGGTTCATACGGTTTGGTACGATGACCGGCGAAGCTACAAGGAAAAACTGGAACTCGTCCGCCGGTACCGATTACGTGGTTTCGCAGCCTGGCGGCTGGGGACGGAGGACCCGCAGTTTTGGGACGTAGCGTCAGAATATGCAAAGTCTCTCGAAAAACCCGCGCCCAGTAAGGCGCCCCGGCGCGTTCCGCGGGGACGCTCGCGAGCGGCCTCTCCTCGTGGCCGCTAATGAGCCGAGTCCGCGCTGCGCGCAGGGCGAGATCGATATTTGAGAGTGCACCCATGAAAAGAAACCGATGGTGGTGGTTGGCCATGATTCTTTGCACCTCGCTGGCCCATGGGGCCAAAAGGCCGGGCCACACGTGGTCGGTCATAGCCGGCTCTGATCTGGACGCTCGCGTTCGCCGCCAGGTCGAAGCCCTGGCCGCGGGCGACCAGGCGCTGGTGCGATTCTTCCACACGCCGCAGGAGGCAGCACGCTTCCGCGCCCCGCGCGGAAGCCTCACTCTGGAAATGCGCGAGGAGACTGACCGCGCAGCCTGGCTGAGTGAATTGAAGCGCCTGGGTAGCGCCAGCGCCCGCGGGCTCACGCCGGAATTGGCGGCGGAAGGATATTCCATCACGGTGTCTTATCCGCGCGGCGCCGCGCCGGAGCGCCTGGGTATCACCGCCGCGTCAGCCGCTGGCCTTCATTGCGGACTGAGCCGGATTCCCGAGCTGCTGCGCCTTCCCGCCGACGAACTCAACTCGCGCCTGCTGCCGGCAGTCAAGTCACTCTCGGTCAGCCGCAGCGGGCAGGGCATGACGGCAACGCTCGCCGACTTTCCTTCCTTCCGCGAGCGCGGCATCGTGGAAGGCTTCTACGGCACCCCCTGGACCCATCAGGACCGCCTCGACATGATGCGCTTCATGGGCAAGCACGGCATGAACGTCTATTACTATGCTCCCAAAGACGACCCCTACCACCGCCGGCTCTGGCAGGAACCCTATCCGCCGCAGGAAATGAAGCGGATGGGTGAGCTGGTTTCGACCGCGCGCGCCAACTTTGTGGATTTCTGCTTTGCCATCAGCCCCGGCCTCTCGATGGCCTACTCGAGCGATGCGGACTTCGGCAAACTCACCGCCAAGCTCTCGAACGTCGCGAGCTTCGGCGTTTCGTGCTTCGCACTCTTCGTGGACGACGTTCCGCAAGAGCTCGATCATCCCGAAGACCGCACTCGCTTCAAGACGCTGGCGGAGGCGCACGCTTCGCTCATCAATCGGCTCTACGACCACCTCAAGGCGCAGTCGCCGGCCAACCGCCTCGTAGTGACCCCGACGACCTACAACAGCACCTGGGGGAGCCGCGACTACATCGTCGAGTTGGGCCGACTGGCTAATCGGGATGTGCCGCTGGTATGGACAGGATCGAATACTTTCGCTTCCACGATCACCGTGGAGCAAGCGCGGGAATGGAGCGAGTATTTGCAGCGCCCACCGCTCATCTGGGACAACTTCCCGGTGAACGATGGGCGGCCATGGCGGCCCTTCCTGGGCCCGCTGCGCGGCCGCGAGGCCGGGCTTGCCGAGATGACTCAGGGGCTATTCTCGAATCCCATGATCCAGCCGCGCGCCTCGATGATCCCCCTCGCCACCGTTGCAGATTACCTCTGGAATCCCTACACCTATGATCCCGATCGATCGCACGCTGAGGCCATCGTGGACCAGTACGGCAAGGATGGCCCGCGGCTCCTCGAGCCCTTCCTGAAAGCCTTCGATGATTACATGTGGGACGACGATATCTTCATGCCCCTCTTCGAGTCGCGGCGGAGACCCATCGACGTCCCCGCAATCGAAGGGCAGGTGAAACAACTCGATGCGGCCCTGGCAGCGCTGAAGGCTCGCGGAAGTTTTCAGAAGCTTGCCGCGGAACTCGCCCCATTTCCGCCGCGGCTGCGGGACCGCCTGGCTAAGGTACTCGCCGATCCGGCCTTCGAACGCCAGCCCGACGGCAAACTGCAGCGCCGCCAGGATGCTGACCTCGTATCCGTAGCGCATGTCACCAGCCCACCCGTGCTCGACGGTGATTTCAGCAAGTGGCAGTTCGGCGCGGTTCACCCGCTCGACAAGGAGTCGCAGATTCTTATGGGCGCCAAACGCTGGAAGGGCCCCGACGAGTTCTCCGCCCGCGTCGCCTTCGCCTGGGATGAAAGCAATCTCTACGTCGGTGTGGATGTCACCGACAAGGACCTCTACCAGCCGCGCACCAGCCGCGGAATTGAAGAGGGCGATGCTTTCTCGCTCACTTTCGAGACCGCCTACCAGAAGAATCTGCTCGCGATCGCTCCGACCGGCGACGAATACCGGCTCTACTTCAGGCCCGGAAACTTTGCCGGTGTTCCGTCCAGCATCTTCCCGGATGACGACTACCTGCCACGTCATCCCCAAAAGCACGACCACAACACGGAGATCAAGACGGTATGGAAGAAGACCCCCAATGGATATTCAGGCGACATCGCCATTCCTGCGACTTACTTCGCGGGCGGGAGGTTTACCGATGGCTATGAATTGGGCCTGGGATTTGCAGTGCAGAAGGTGCTGGGGGGAGCGCCGGGAGGAGAAAGCGAGGAGAATCACCGCCGGGTCGTTTTCGTCTCGAAATCCGATCACCTGTTTCCCGTCGAGCTCGACAACCCGTCGAGCTACCCGCGAATGGTGCTGGTGAGCGGCGTAGTGCGCTGAGGGCTCCCGGACTCTGAGGGGCAGGCTAAGCCCGCGGTCGTACGCCGGGGCAGAAATCAAGCCCGATTGCGCACACCAGCCGCCGCCGCAGCGTGATCCGCTACTTCTTCTCGATGGCCGGGAGCAGGTGCTGGGTAACGAACAACTCGTAACTCTTGCGCACTTCGTCGGTGACGGGGGCTGAGGCGAGGGGGCGATCTTCGACGGCGCGCAGATACATGTCGCCGCCCCTCCCAAACTCTCCCGGCTCCGATTTCATGTATTTCGCCTGATCCATCAATCCAAAGTCGTAGAATTCCTTGGCGGTATAGGTTTTCATCTGATCCGGCAGGATCTTTCCCACGCTGCGGACGCAGATCTGCAGTTTTCCAAACAACCGATTCTTATCGTATTCGGCCTTGAGGATGTGCTGGAATTCCTCGCTACCACCGGCGGGATCCTTGTAAACATCCGCGATCAAATAGAAGTCCGTCAGCTTTCCGCCACGGTTGTTGTCCAGAGCCTGGAAGAGGCGAAGCGTCGGATCGTTGGGGTCGACCGGCGGCGTCTTTTCCTTGGCCAGCAAAGGGGCTGCTACGCCTCCCGCCACAGCCAGCCAAACACACAGCATTGTGCCTAGGCGGTGCTTCATTGGTTCATGCTCCATTATTCCCTCCCCGGGCTGCCCTTCCGCGTACAAGACCCTTGGGGATCCACTGGCATTCTCTCCCCAAAAGGAGGCGGGCGCAATACTACTCTCACGCCGGACCCGGGGCAAGAATTGCAGAGCCAACCGTCCGCTTTCCCGCCGCGGCTCAGGGATAGAGCAGATACTGCTGTCGAATCTTTCGAAAAGGCTCGAGCGGCTCGTAGGAGTGCAGCACGAGCGAGCGTGGGTCGCGCCCCTTCTGAATCCCTTCAACCACCCAACGCGCCCCGATCAAGGGCAAAGTCTTCTCAAGCTGGAAATCGTTGGGAAACAATCTATGCAGCGCCGAGGCGAGTTCCACGCCGAGCTGGGGGCTATCCAAGGCCATGCGGTCGAGCAAGACGATGTTGACGCCGTGGCAAAGCTCGCCGGCGAATGGTCCGCTGCCGGGGGTGAAATCCACCGCCATGAACCCGACGCCCTGAAGCTCGCGCCGGGCGAGGTATGCCGCGAGCTTGCGGCCGTCGATCCACGGCGCGCCCACGAGCTCGAAGGGCGTGTCCGTTCCCCGCCCCACGCTGAGGTTCGAGCCTTCGACCATCGCCACACCCGGGTAGAGCGCGGCCTCCGTCATATTCCGCAGGTTGGGTGACGGCATCACCCAGTCAAGCCCGGTATCGTCGAACCAGTCATCGCGATGCCAGCCGCGCATCTTGATGACTTCCAGCTCCGCGCCAATCTTCTTCTCGCCGTTGAAGAGCCCGGCGAGTTCTCCCACCGTCATGCCGTGACGAACCGGCAACGGGAAGTAGCCCACAAAAGAAATGAGGTCAGAATCAAGAATCGGACCCTCGACGGACACGCCGTTGATTGGGTTGGGCCGGTCGAGAACAAATATTCTGATGCCCTTACTCGCCGCTGCCTCCATGGCGTAACCCAGCGTCGTGATGTAAGTGTAAAAGCGCGCGCCGGCGTCCTGGATGTCGAAGACCAGCGCGTCCAAGCCCCGAAGCATGTTGGCGGTCGGCCGGGTTGTGCCGCCATAGAGGCTGTAAACCGGCAGTCCAGTCTTGGGGTCCTTGCCCGAGGCGACGGCGGCGCCTTCCGCCCCCGTGCCGGTGAAACCGTGTTCCGGGCCGAAGATCGCCTTCAGCTTGACGCCCGCCGCCCCAGCCAGGATGTCAATCGTGCGCCGCCCTTGCGCGTCACGCCCCGTGTGGTTGGTAATCAGACCGACCCGCAGCCCGGCGAGGGGGGCGAACTTCTCTTCCTCCAGAACATCGATCCCGGTCTTCACCCCGCCGTTCGCCGCCGGCTTGCGGCCGTAACGGGTTTTCACTTCGTAGTAGCCGGTAACGGGGCAGCAACTCGCCAGAATAGCTTCCGCCGAGCTCACGCCCAGCGACGCGGCCACCAGGCTCGCCAGCCGGGCGCGCAGGCTGACCACATCGCCCTTGCCGGTGGGATGAACACGGTTTGTCAGGAGGATCACGTAGGTCTTCGTCACCGGATCGATCCACAGCGACGTTCCCGTGAAGCCGGTGTGGCCGTACGACCCGATGGGGAAAAGCTCGCCGCGATTGGTGGAGAACGCCGTATCGATGTCCCACCCCAGGCCGCGCAGGGCGTGCTTGCCGGGGGGATTCTGCGGCGTCGTCATCTTCTCGATGCTTAACGGGCTCAAGATACGAACGCCGTGGGAAATCCCGCCATCGAGGAGCATCTGCGCGAAAATGGCAATATCATCGGCGGTGGAGAAGAGTCCGGCGTGTCCCGCGACTCCGCCCATATTGTAGGCCGTGGGATCGTGGACCTCGCCCCACAGCATCTTTCCTGTGGTGTCGTGCTGATACTGAGTCGGGGCGATGCGGCTGCGCAGCTCGACGGGAGGATTGAACCCCGTGTCCTTCATGCCCAGCGGTTTGAAGATGTGCTCGGCGCAGTAAACGTCCAGCGGCTGGCCGGAGACGCGGTGCACCAATTCCCCCAGCGTCTCATAATTGATGTCGCTGTAGACGAACCTCGCCCCCGGGGGCGCCGTAGGCCTCTCCGCCACGATCATGCTGAGCGCCGTGTCGTAGCCCGACCATTCCGGCTTCAGGTCGAGGTCAGGCCGCAGGCCGGAGTAGTGCGTCATCAAATCACGCACCGTAATCTCTTCCTTGCCGCTGGCTTTGAACTCGGGCCAATAGGCGCTCACCGGATCGTCCAGGCGAATCCGGGCCTGCTCGACGAGCTGCATCACGGCCGTCGTGGTCGCCACGACTTTGGTCAGGGAGGCCATATCGAAGATCGTGTCCTCGGTCATGGGCTCGCGCGTGGGCTCGAGCGAGCGCTCCCCGAAGGCCCGCCGGTAAACAATCTTCCCTTCGTGCCCCACCAGCATGACCGCGCCAAGACATTCGCCGGCGCGGATGCTTTCTTCGATCACGGTTCCGGCCTGTTCGAGCTGGCTTTCCCGGATCTCCAGCGGCGCCGGCCGCGCGACATTCATCCATCCGACCGACAGGAGTGCAGCGAACAGACCTAAAAAGGGTCGTGAAATTCTCATGAGGCTCTGTCTTTTTCCCTTTACCTTTTGCCTTCCCGCTTTCGTGTACCTGCTATATACTCACGCGTCTGTCCTGTCAACGGAAGCTTTTGTGCAAGGAGACAAATTCGTCAAAGGCTGAGCCATGAAACTCACTTTCCTGGACTGGATGGTTGTCGCCGCCTACTTCCTGATCAATCTGCTTATCGGGCTCTACTACCGCAAGAAGGCGAGCCAGAGCACGGGGGATTTTTTCGTCTCCGGCCGCCAGGTCACCTGGTGGCTGGCAGGCACGTCGATGGTCGCCACGACCTTCGCCGCCGACACGCCGCTGGCGGTCACGGGCCTCGTTGCCCGGCAGGGCATTGCCGGCAACTGGCTTTGGTGGAACTTCCTCTTCAGCGGCATGATGACGGTATTCTTCTTCGCCCGGCTCTGGCGCCGTGCCGAAGTCGTTACGGACGCCGAATTCGTCGAACTCCGCTACGCTGGCAAGCCCGCCGCCTTCCTCCGCGGCTTCCGCTCGCTCTACTTCGGCATCCTGATGAACTGCCTGGTGGTGGGCTGGGTCAACCTGGCGATGGAAAAGATTCTCATGACCGCCTTGGGCATCTCCAAGACGCATGCTCTGCTGATATGCCTCGCCGTGATGGCCATCACGGGTTTCTATACGACCATTTCCGGCCTCTGGGGCGTGCTCTGGACGGACGTCATTCAGTTCGTGCTCAAGATGGGCATGGTCATCATTCTGGCTTATTACGCGATTCGCGCCGTGGGTGGCATGGACGCGCTGAAGACCAAGCTGGCCGCCATCGACGTGGCGCGCGGAGCCGCGCAAGGCGGATCGGGCTCGATTCTTTCCTTCGTTCCTGACCTCAGTTCTCCCTGGATGCCCATTCTGACCTTTGTCGTTTACATTGGCGTGAGTTGGTGGGCGAACTGGTATCCGGGCGCCGAACCGGGCGGCGGGGGCTACGTCGCGCAGCGCATCTTCTGCGCCAAGAACGAGAAACACTCCCTGTGGGCGGTGCTCTGGTTCAACATCGCGCATTACGCTCTGCGCCCCTGGCCGTGGATTCTGACCGCGCTGGTGTCGGTGGTCCTTTATCCCAAGCTCGCCGATCCGGAAGTGGGTTATATCAAGGTCTGGGTGGATCATCTGCCCGGGGCTTTTCGCGGCTTCATGATGGCGGCCTTCGCGGCGGCTTACATGTCCACGATCGCCACCCAGCTCAACTGGGGCTCGTCGTACATCGTCAATGATTTTTATCGCCGCTTCCTGGCGCGCGGCCGCGACGAAAAACACTACGTCACCATTTCGAAGGTGGCCACGGCATTTCTGGCCCTGCTGGGCGGAGCGGTTTCGCTCGTCATGGGATCGGTCTCGGGAGCATGGCAACTGCTGCTGGGTATCGGCGCCGGCACGGGCGCGGTTTACCTGCTGCGCTGGTACTGGTGGCGGATTAACGCCTGGTCAGAAGTCGCGGCCATGGGTGCCGCCGCCAGCATGACCGCCCTCCTGCACACGGTGATCCATCTGGAGGGCTCGGACGCGATCGTTTTCGCCAAATCAATTCTGCTCACCGTGGCAGTGACAACCGTTGTCTGGCTGGCCGTGACTTTCCTCACCAATCCCGAGCCGGATTCCAAACTCCTAGAGTTCTACCGCCGCGTGCGGCCCGGCGTCTTTGGCTGGAGCCGCATTGCGACCTTCGCACCCGAAATCCCCGCCACCCATGAAGGTTGGTATAATTTAACGGACTGGCTGCTGGGCTGCCTGATGGTCTACATGGCGCTGTTCGGCATCGGCAAGATAGTCCTCGGCTCCACGGGGATCGGGCTGCTGTTCTTGACCATTTCTGCCGTCTCCGCCTACGCCATCTATTGGGACTTCTCGCGCCGCGGCTGGGAGAAACTCGCTTGAGGGATTAGGAATCAGGAACTGGGGATTAGGGCCCTGAGAAGCGGCCGGAAAGAGGTTTGGGTCTTAGCTCCTAATCCCTAATCCCCAGCCCCGAGTCCCTACTCTCATGCGGATCACAGAACAAGAGAACCCGGCCTCCACCTCCCTCGACACCAAAACCACTCGGGAAATTCTGCGCACGATTGCCCGCGAAGATGCCAAGGTCGCGGGCGCCGTGCGCCGAATCCTTCCGCAGATTGCCCGCGCCGTCGATGTCATTGCCGTGGCCCTGATGAACGGAGGACGCCTGGTTTATCTGGGAGCCGGAACCAGCGGCCGGTTGGGTGTGCTCGACGCATCGGAATGCGTTCCCACCTTCGGGACGGACCAGGTCATCGGCGTAATCGCGGGGGGCCCGCGCGCCCTCTACCGCCCCGCGGAGACCACGGAAGACGACGCTCGCCGGGGCGCACAAGATCTTCAGAAGATTCGATTCAGCCCGCGCGACGTACTCGTGGCGATTTCCGCCAGCGGGCGGACGCCTTACGCCCTGGGGGCCATGCGTTACGCCCGCAAACTGCGCGCCCCGGCAATCGCTCTCGCCTGCAACCCGGGCGCGCCGATGACGAAGATAGCGGATATCGCCCTGGTCCCGGTAGTCGGCCCGGAGGTCATCGCCGGTTCGACGCGCCTGAAGGCCGGCACGGCGCAGAAGCTGGTTCTCAACATGCTCTCCACCGCCAGCATGGTGCGCGCCGGGCGCGTCTTCTCCAACTGGATGATCAACGTGCAGATCACAAACCGCAAGCTGCGCGAGCGCGCTTGCGGTATCCTCATGAAGGCGGCGCAGGTGCCGCGAGGGGCGGCTTGCCGAGCGCTTCGCCGGTCCGGAGGCCAGTTGCCGGCCGCGTTGCTGATGCTCTGGAAGAAGCTCTCGCCCCGAGAAGCGAATGCCCTGTTGCGGCACGGGCCGAATATTGCCAAGGTTCTGCGCGCCGCAGAGCGAGAATTCGAAAGGGCCTCGGGACGTTCACTCCGGCCCGCCCGCGCCCGCTGATTGGGAGGGTCCCATGAAAGGCATCAAGGCAATCCTGGCAGGGACGATCTACACGCCGTGCGAGGAAATCGTAGATGGTGTGATTCTGATTGAAGGCCATCACATCGCCAAGGTGGGCGCGAGAGACAAGGTGAAGATTCCCGCCGGCGCGGCGGTGATTGACAATCAGGACCGGCTCATCGTCCCCGGATTCATTGATCTGCACGTTCACGGAGCCGCGGGGCACGACCTGATGGAGGGAAGCGTGGAGGCCGCCGGGGCCGTCTCCACCTATCTGGCGCGGCACGGCACGACGTCGTATCTTGCCACCACCGTGACCGCCAGCCTGGAGCGGACACTGCACGCCGCGCACGGCCTCTCGGAAATCATCCTGGCGGCGCAGAGCGCTTCCGAGAAGGTGCCCGGCGCGCAGCCGGTGGGAATCCACTTCGAAGGGCCGTTCCTCAACGTCAAGAAACGTGGCGCGCACCCCGCATCGCAGGTTCGCAAGCCCGCGGTGGATATCCTCGAACGATTGCTCGAGGCAGCGAAAGGGACGGCCAGGATTTTCACCCTGGCGCCCGAGCTCGACGGCGCGCTGACGGTTCTTGAGGCAGCGCGCGGCCACGGCCTGCGTGTCGGCATCGGACATTCCAACGCCACGCACGAGGAGGCCGAACGCGCCATCGCCGCCGGCGCCTCGCACGCCGTGCATATGTTCAACGCCATGCGTCCCTTCGGACACCGCGACTCGGGAATCATCGGCGCCGTTCTGATCGACGACCGGATCACTGCCGAGCTGATCTGCGACGGCATTCACGTCGAACCGCCGGCCATCCGGCTGCTCGTCAAATCGAAGGGCCTGGAGCGGATCGTCCTGGTGAGCGATAGCCTGAGCGGCGCGGGCATGCCCGACGGCAACTATCGCCTGGGCAACTTCACCGTGCACGTGGCGGGCGGAGTCTCGCGGACCGTGGAAGGCAACCTGGCGGGGAGCACGCTGACCCTCGACGCCGCCGTCCGCAACCTCGCCCGCTTTACCGGTCTCGCCTACCGCGAATGCCTGCCCTGCGCCACCTCCAACCCCGCCCGCGTCCTCGGACTGGAAAAACAGAAGGGCGTCATCGCGCCCGGCGCCGACGCCGACCTGGCCATCTTGGACCGCGATTACCATGTAACGCAAACCTATGTGAGAGGCAGGCCGGTGCTCTAAGAACTGAATCAGTGAGACAGTGAGTCAGTGCTTCACTCTTTGTAGTTTCGGATGAATCGATGGAGAAATTCATAGTTCAAGGCGGAACCCCCCTCGAGGGGCGCGTGGCGGCGAGCGGAGCGAAGAACGCCGCGCTGCCGGCGCTGGCGGCAACGCTGCTCACGGAAGCTCCCGTGGTGCTGCACAACATCCCGCGCGTCCGCGACATCAGCACGATGCGCAGCCTGCTGGACGAGATGGGGGTGGACTCGGCGTTGGCGCACGAGGAGCACGGCAACCGCCTGGAGATTCAGGCGCGCCGGCTTCTTGATCCCGTCGCCCCCTACGAACTGGTGAAGCAGATGCGCGCCTCGGTGCTGGTGCTGGGGCCGCTGGTGGCGCGCTTCGGGCACGCCCGCGTTTCGCTGCCCGGCGGCTGCGCCATCGGCACGCGGCCCATCAATTTGCACCTCAAGGGCCTGGAGGCGCTGGGCGCCACCGTCAAGATCGAGCACGGATACGTCGAGGCGAGTGCCGAGGGCCTGCGCGGCGCGACGTTCTATTTCGATACCATCACTGTGACGGGGACGGAAAACCTGATGATGGCGGCGACGCTCGCCGAAGGCGAGACGGTGCTCGAGAACGCCGCGCGCGAGCCCGAAATCGCCGATCTCGCCGACTTGCTCAACAAGATGGGAGCTTCCATCGAAGGCGCGGGGACCAACACGATTCGCATTCGGGGAGTGGCGCGGCTGCACGGCGCCGACCACGCGATCATTCCCGATCGGATTGAGGCCGGAACCTTTCTGATCGCCGCCGCGGTCAGCGGTGGGCATTTGATTGTCGAACGGGCGGAGCCGCACCATTTGACCGCCCTCGTCGCCAAGCTCAAAGAGGCCGGCATTCGCGTCAAGGTTTCGAACTCCCACCAGATCGAAGTCCACGCCCCCGCGCGGGTGAAAGCCGCCGACGTCAGCACGCAGGAATATCCCGGCTTCGCCACCGACATGCAGGCCCAGTACATGGCGCTGATGACCCAGGCGGAAGGAATCTCGGTAATCACCGAGACCATCTTCGAGAACCGCTTCCTTCATGCCCTGGAATTGATGCGGTTGGGAGCGGACATCACCGTGGAGGGGCGGCGCGCCGTGGTGCGCGGCAAGACGCGGCTCTCCGGCGCCAAGATTCAAGCCTCCGACCTTCGTGCCAGCGCCTCATTGGTGCTCGCGGCGCTGGCGGCGGAAGGCCAAACCCTCATCGACCGCGTCTATCACATCGACCGCGGCTACGAGCGCATCGAAGAGAAGCTCACGCGTGTGGGCGCGCGCATCCGGCGCGTTTCGGAATGAATCAATCCCCCGGCGAGATCGTTCATCGCAGCGCGTAGACGATACTGGAAAGCATGACCGCGAGGACGCCGAGTGAGACCAGCACATACTTCGTATCACGCTCCGCCGCAAACGCGACCACGGCAATCACCACCCGGAAGACTGGAGTCAGCAGAAGCAACAGAATCCCCAGCCCGGCAATGCCCAACGGATCAAGTATCAGAACCTGCCTGAGAAGCACCGCGGGCGACGACCTGCTCGACAGTGTCGTGACGCCGCCACGCAGCAGCGCCAGTCCCACCCCGGCAGCCATCACCAGCGCCGAGAGCAGCGATCCGTAGCGGAGCACCGCGGCGATTGCGGTCTGCGCTTTTTCTTCTGTTTCCTGCTTCTGCATGCGATGGACCATCCTGTCGCGCGCCTCTCCCCATGCCACGGCACCACTAGTGTCGCGTTACCGAAATAAGTGACACATATTGAGCCTCCCCGTCATGCTGAGCGCAGCGAAGCATCTGCAGTTCTTCCAGATGGATCGGAAATGCAGATTCTTCGCTGCGCTCAGAATGACATGTTTCACTTTCTTAAGTAACGCGGCACTAGCGGGCGAAACCTCCTTGCAGTGCCTTCCAGATCATCAGGGCCGCGAAATAGAACACGATGCCCGCGAACAGGGTCACCAGCCAGCGGCTGGGCGTGCGCCGCATCCAGTGCGCTCCCACCGACGCTCCCACGAACACCCCCAGCGCCGTGGGGGCGGTGATAAGCGGCCGCACGTCGCCGCGGGCGTAATAGATGAACGCGCTGGCTGCCGCCGTCACCCCAATCATGAAATTCGAGGTCGCCGTCGCCACCTTGAATGGAATGCCCATGACCAGGTACATCAGCGGCACCTTGATCACGCCGCCACCCACGCCTAGCATCCCGGAGATGGTCCCCGCCGCTCCCGAACCCATCAAGCCGAGAGGCAAGTGCCGCACCTGGTATGCCTCGCCCGCGGCGGGATCCTCGACCTGTTTCTTGAACACGCGCCGCACCATCGTCGATCCCGCATAAGTCAGGAGTGCGGCAAAGAGCACGGCCAGCGCTTCGCGGCTCAAAAAGCCCGCCACAATGGAGCCGGTGATGGCTCCCACGGTGGTCGCGAGCTCCAGCGTCATGCCCAGGCGGATGTCGGTGAGATGATGCTCCACGTACCTTGCCGCGGCACCGCTGGAGGTGGCAATGACACAACAGAGGCTCGTGGCGATGGCCTGGTGAATCGGCACGCCAAAACCCAGTGTCAACACCGGCGTAACAATCAAACCGCCGCCGATGCCGGTCATGGAACCGAGCGTGCCGGCCGCCGCGCCGACCACTACGAGCTCCAACAAGTGGATCCACGTAAAGCTCATGGGCGGGAAGATTATAAAGGAAAGCGCGCGATGGCGCGCCTCGGAAGTTGCAAGCCTGGAAATGAAGCGGGTCGGAGCTGGTGTCTCCTGAAAACACGGCGGGCGGCGCCAAGCTTCCGCGAAGCCTGCCCGCCGCCCGCCCGGCGCTAATCTCCCTTGCCTCTAGTCGCAGGTGTAGTCGCCGGGAGGCGTATACACGC
>Ga0315282_10000496_pt1 | contig 77459 bp, 79 predicted proteins | sample YL17G07_20_MG_FD_203693 | JGI IMG/M metagenome (GOLD analysis project Ga0315282, IMG submission 203693) | Sediment microbial communities from Yellowstone Lake, YNP, Wyoming, USA - YL17G07_20 | ecosystem: Environmental > Aquatic > Freshwater > Lake > Sediment | place: USA: Wyoming | collected... | reverse complement strand
GCTAGGGAACTGATGGTCAAAACCAACCTGTACAACACATTCATAGCGTTAACAACCAATCTCTGACAAAACCTGAACGAAACAATATCGGAGGCTCACTGAACATCACAGTTATTCGACACAGCAGCTCTCTAGAAAATACTTATTTGGCGGAGACTTTTATGCAATGGAATTACTTGAGGTAACAAGAATTGTCATATTTGGCTGGTCAACCTGTACTCATATTGAAAGAGGGGTCGTCTCGAAGTAGAGGCCGAGACGCTCAGCGAAGTAACATCGCTGCAGCGATCATCGTTTCCCAGGTTGTTAAGACCACTCTTGGTCCGCGCGGTATGGATAAGATGCTGGTCGACAGCCTTGGCGACGTAACTGTAACTAATGATGGCGCAACCGTTCTCGATGAGATCGACGTTCAGAACCCTGCCGCCAAGATGATGGTTGAGGTAGCCAAGACACAGGACGATGAGGTTGGGGACGGAACTACAACCGCAGTGGTTCTTGCTGGAGAACTTCTGAAGAAAGCCCAAGTCCTACTGGATGATAGCGTGCATCCGACTACAATAGTTGCGGGGTATAAGAAAGCGGCCGATCGCGCTGTAGATATCCTAAACTCCTTAGCTGATTCAATCAAACCTGACGACAAGGTGGCTCTCAAGAAGGTAGCCATGACGGCGATGCACAGCAAAGGATTGGGCGGCGCGCGTGAACACTTCGCCGATATTGCGATAGAAGCGATCCAGCACGTGATGGAGAAACGCGGAGATTCCATGATCGCTGACATTGATAATGTGCAACTTGTCAAGAAGGAGGGCAAGAGCATGCTCGACACGGAGCTCGTTAAAGGAATCATAGTGGACAAAGAGGTCGTACACCCCGGAATGCCAAAGCAACTGAAGAACGCAAAGATCGCGTTGCTCGATGCTGCGCTTGAGATTGAAAAGACCGAAGTCTCAGCAGAGATTCGCATCAACGATCCAACACAGACGAAAGCCTTCCTCGACGAGGAGACGAAAATGATGAAGGAGATGGTTGATAAGATCAAGCACTCAGGCGCAAATGTTGTTCTCTGCCAAAAGGGAATCGATGACACAACCCAACACTTCTTGGCGAAAGAAGGAATCCTAGCAGTTCGTAGGATCAAGAAATCAGACATGGAGAAACTTGCACGAGCAACAGGTGGAAAGATCATAACAAACCTAGACGATCTCAAGGCTGCTGACCTAGGGATGGCTGGGCACGTGGAAGAGAGAAAGATCGGAGACGATAAGATGGTCTTCATAGAAGAATGCAAGAACCCCAGGTCAGTTAGCGTACTCATCAGAGCCGGACTAGAAAGACTCGTTGACGAAGCTGAGAGAGCTGTGAAGGATGCGCTCTCGGTTGTTGCAGACGTCATTAACAAACCCAAAGTCGTCGTTGGCGCAGGAGCAATCGAAGCGGAGCTCTCAAAGAAACTCCGAGAATACGCCAGCAAGGTTGGAGGACGCGAACAACTAGCCATCGAAAGCTTCGCCGACACACTAGAGATGGTCCCCAAGACCCTATCTGAGAACGCAGGCCTCGACCCCATCGACATAATGGTCTCACTACTCGCAGCACACGACAAGAAAGACGGCTTAACCCAAGGCGTTGACGTCTTCAAAGGCGAAGTCAAGGACATGAAGAAACAAGGAGTCATAGAACCAGTCCGAGTCAAGGAACAAGCCATCAGATCCGCCACTGAAGCAGCCTCAATGATCCTAAGAATCGACGATGTAATCGCCGCCGCGAAACCACCACCTACACCGCCACCCAAAGGCGGAGAGATGCCAGAATACTAAAACTCCTATTCTTCAACTTTGATCTTCTAAACCTCATTATTCGATATGCTCTTGGAATGTTGAGTCGGTCAATTAGTGTACTGATCAAGATCGACACGTAAGGATTTGCAGTCTGTATCACTCAATCTACACGTAAATAGCCTGCTGCATAGTAGCCCTTCTCAACCTTAACAGTTGAGAGCCAAATGGTCGATACCGGGCGGGTGTAAAGCACTGCGATCAATATTAGTAATCCGATTAGAATGGTTCCAAAGAGTTCAAGCCACGCGAAACTCTCTAATCCGCTGGAGGAAAGCAAGCCCTTAATCCAGTCAGGCATATCATTCCTTAATCCTCCAACCGCGGGATAACCGAGAAAATTGTGAAGAATCATAACCGTCAACCGCTAGCCGGGGCAATGGCGTTACGCGTACGACTCGATGGTTTTGATTTGTTTCATTTCTATGCACGGTCGTTGAATGGGTTGTGCTCTTTTAACGTTCAAGATGCAGCCAGGATCTGATTCCGTTAGGTCATTGAAGTACGCGTATGATTGAGCTCTACAACCGCCGCACAAGTTCCGATATTCGCACGTCCCACAGTAACCTTTGAAGGACTCTCGGTCACGGATTTTCTTAAAGGTGGGGTGGTTGTGCCAGAGTTTTGTGAAGTCGTCTCGCAGAATGTTGCCAACTGTTAATGGTATGAAGACGCATGGTTCAATGTCACCGTTAGGTTCGAGCGCGCAATAAAGCCTGGCAGCTCCGCATCCTCCAACAAATTCTCCGAGGAATCTTGCTGATTCAGCGAACGCTTGATGAGACTGAGCGAAGGTGTCAAAATGTGTCAAATTTAGTTGACCTATGTTATTGCATATTCGACTATACTGGGGTGCAGTGGATAGAAGGTTTAGTTTTCTCTTCCCAATCTGTTCAGCCATCCAGTTCAACAGTTTCTCACGTTCCTTTGGGCTCAAGTCTTTCCTCTTCATGTTGATTCCTCGGCCGGTTGGAATGAAATTGTAGCACATGAAGAGCATTGCGCCAAGCTCTTCCGCCTTGTCTACGACATATGGTATTTCTGATAGGTTGTGTTTCGTTGCAGTTGCGGCAACTCCAACGTTGATACCGGCATCTACTAGATTACGTACCCCTTCTACCGTCCGCTCGAAGCTCTTGGCCCCGCGAAAGCTATTGTGTATATGTGGGGTGGCGCCATCTAGAGAGACTTGCACAAAACCGCAGTTCAACTGTTTCAGTCGTGCAGCAACTTTACGTGTCACTAAGGTTCCGTTAGTAGCTAGCGAGAATGCCATTTCGTTCCGTTCAATTTCTTCTATAATTTGGAATAGGTCATGGCGCGTGAATGGTTCGCCTCCCGAGAGGGCTATGTAAGCGACACCGGCGTCCGCAAGCTTCCTAACAGCAAGCTTCGCCTGATCTGTGTCAAGCTCGTCAGGAGCTCTAGCATGTGCAGATTCATAGCAGTGAACACAATTGAGGTTACAAGCCCTCGTCAAATTCCAAACAATCAAGAAGGGTGAGAAACCTGTGAAAGGTTTGTTGATTCCATACCTTCCTATCCCTTCAAGCACCGAAGCTAACCCTTTCCGCCACATTGAAACCTTCAACTCCTGCCTAATAGTAGCATTCTCAAGTCTGCTTTTCCCGAATATTGAATTCAGTATAGCCGAAACTATGTGGTAGGCTGTGGAACATGCCAGACAGGTTTTCACATCCTCCCCAGCATATCTTCTCAGGGCTAACTCTACTCTGCGTCCGCACCCATCTCTCACCGTGCAAAATCGCAGAATACGCTTCGAGAAAGAATTGTCTAACCAACTGTCAATAAGCTGCGCCATTGACTCTGCAGAGCTATTTGGAGGCACGCGACTCAGCCCGCTTCGGAATCTGCCTATTTCGTGCGATGACATCTAACTCGTAGAGATCGCCATAATGATCTAATGCGCGTACTCGAAGAGGGCAATCGCACTTGAGTTCAGTACGTTTAACTTCATCCTCAGAACAGAATTTAGTCCGTGTTCATGGTCACACCGTGGGCATGCGGAGCGAGTTTGAAATCCGTAAGTCTCATTCCTTGTATGGTTCACCATTCTTTGCTTTTCCTGCCTTTTGATTTCTAGGCGTCAGCTTCTTTACGTTCACCTCCAAGACACCGTTCTTGTAAGATACGTTTGAAGTATCAGGGTCAACTCTTACGGGAAGTTGAACCTCTCTGAGGTACTTGTGCGCGGGCGAGTTGACCTTGACCGTTAAGGTATTGTCCGAGATGACAGTTTTGACTTCTGATTTCTTGACGCCAGGCAGCTCAGTGACGATCCTGACATGTTCCGGCTCTTGAATAATATCGATCAAAGGCTCCCGTATCCATTTATGTTCCAAAATTGGTTGTTCGAAACTGGGCTCTCTTTGTTTCTTAGAGCCTTTGACGTTCTCAAATTCTCGGATAGCCTGTTTACCGTCACTGCCGACGGACATGGAGTAGCCGTAAACGAACTGCCCCCACTCGCGCGTAACCGAGCTGTCCGAAAACCTTCGTTCTATCATCTGCTGCTTTGGAATTGCTTTCCCTGTCTCACGGAACATGCGTTCAAGGATGCGATCAAACTCGCTCAGCGACCTTTCCACCCACCAGAAGAGCGACCGGCGCCGTCGATATGATTCAAACAACTCAGGAAAATCGTTGTAGAGTTCGTCGAATCCCATCTTTGAACCTCAGCTATAGTGAACCATCAAGATGCAACGAGCGTTTGAGCCAGCAAACTCAAAGCCAGAAGAACAAGCAGGTCAACGGTTGCTATGATGGCAGCATAGCCAAGAATCAATCTGAAGACAGTTTTCAGCAACTGGATTACCCGCACTGAGTGTTATGCAGCTAGTACAGCAATCTTGGGTTTGTAGATGGCTGCTCGAGTTATCTTATCGGAGGATCTGTTATGGGAATAGCAGTACTGTTCGCAGCGTTCCGCAGTCTCCATCTCCCTATATCCGTAGCCGCATAACTCGCAGATGTAGATCGTTCCCTTCCGTGTGTATTTTTCTGAAACCATCCTCAACCATCCCTCATAATGTTGGCGGCGAATAGTTCAGACCGGCGCTAGGATAGCACCCTCCTACCGATACTCAACCGGCGCCTCACCTTTGCCGGGATGAGACGCCTAAGCAAGCTCCTTAAGCTCACTATGGTATCCCACCTCTCCTAATTTGTTGGTAATACTTTTACTAAAGGTAACTAAAAATATTTCGCCTTTTACATGGTTCTGCCATGCCATAAAGATGCAACACCCGTAGGCTATCCAGCATTACCTAAAATATGGCGCACCGTTCACGCTAGGCCGATCTCGTTAACTCATTCGGATGATGGTTAGAGGCCTTCTTTGGATAGTTCTCGTATCATTTCTCTCTGACGTTGAGTTAGTTTCGTTGGAGTCTTTAAGCGGACTATCACCAGTTCGTCTCCTCGCCCGGGTTCACGGAATCTGGGCATTCCTTTCTTCCTAAGCCTAAAGACTGCCCCGCTTTGAGTTCCCGCCGGCAATGATATTCTTGCCGTGCCATCAAGCGTTGGAACATCGAGTTCTCCTCCCAAAGCGGCTTTCGAGAATGGAACGTCAACATGGCAGACCAGATCATCCTCCTCTCTTCCGAAAATGTTATGGGGCTTAACGTTGACAGTGACATAGAGGTCTCCTCTCTGGCCGCCTCCTTTCGGAGCCTCTCCTTCTCCGCGAAGAACCAGTTGTGACCCTGTGTCTACTCCTGGAGGTATCTTCACACTGATACGTCTACGCAGTTCTACGATTCCTGCTCCATGACACACGTCGCAGGGTTTCTCTATTATTACTCCTTGTCCTCGACATTTGCGGCATGGTTCTATGCGGCTGAATTGCATAAATCCTGTGACTTGAACATGCTGAACCTGCCCCGTACCGCCACATTCAGAACATTTCTTCGGCGAAGTGCCACGCCTGGCTCCTGATCCTTCACAATCTGAACAGCGTTCATGTCTTGGAACTGCAATCTCCGTTGTTAACCCAGCATAGGCTTCTTCAAGGGAGATCTCCAAGTCATATTCAATATCTCGTCCTCGAGGTGGCCCACGAGAGCGTCGTCCTCCGAAGAATGAGTCGAAGATTGAATCGAAACCGCCAAATCCGAAACCCATATCTCGGAAGATTTCGTCAAAGTTTACTCCGCGGAAAATATCCTCCGTTGAATATCGCGAATCGATACCGGCGTGACCGAACTGATCGTACTGAGCTCGTTTCTGGTCGTCGGACAGTATAGCGTAGGCTTCCGAGATTTCTTTGAATTTCTCTTCAGCATCAGGAGCCTTGTTTCTGTCAGGGTGATATTGTAGAGCTAGTTTGCGGTATTGATTCTTAATCTCTTCCTTCGACGCGTTCTTTTGGACATTAAGTACGTCATAGTAGTCGCGTTTCGGCAAGCGTCATCCGGCGCAGTCTCAGTTCTACTTCTTATCGTCCACTACCTTGTAGTCTACGTCGACAGCGTCTTTCTTGCTTCCGTCAGATGCGCATGGCTGAGCTTGACCCGAAGAGACTTGCTGTTGCGCGACTGTCTGATAGGCAGCGGTTCCAATCTCCTGTAATGTTTTCTGGAGCTCATCTAACCGTTGTTTTATGAGACCAGCTTCTTTGCCCGCGAGTGCTTCTCGTAATGCCGCTGTAGCCTTCGTCAACTTCTCGGATTGGTCCTTCGTGATTTTTGCAGCAAGTTCCTTCGTGAGTCTCTCCGCGCTGTAGATCGCGTTATCGGCTGAGTTGCGAAGTTCTGCTTCTTCCTTGCGTTTCTGGTCAGCCGTCGCAAATTGCTCAGCCTGTTTAACCATCTTCTCAATTTCGTCTTTGGCAAGTTTCGTTGAAGCAGTTATCGTGATCTTCTGCTCTTTACTCGTAGCCAAGTCTTTTGCTGAGACATTCAGTATCCCGTTTGCATCAATATCAAATGTGACCTCAATTTGAGGGACGCCACGCGGTGCCGGTGGAATGCCGGTCAGGTTGAACATGCCGAGGGAAACGTTGTCAGCTGCCATCGGTCTCTCTCCTTGAAGGACATGGACTGTGACTGTTGTTTGCATGTCTGCAGCCGTTGAGAAGACCTGGCTCCGCTTGGTTGGTATGGTTGTGTTCCTTTCGAGCACCTTGGTGAAGACTCCACCCAACGTTTCTACTCCTAATGACAATGGGGTGACATCTAAGAGGAGAAGGTCGCGCACTTCACCTGCAATGACACCTGCCTGTACGGCAGCTCCCATGGCAACGCATTCCATTGGATCAACCCCTCTCTCAGCTTCCTTGCCCATGTAGTCTTCGAGGAACCTTCGAACGATGGGCATGCGCGTCGGTCCACCAACCAGAATGATCTTGTCAACGCTCTTTGGGGTGAGTTTCGCGTCTTCCAGCGCCCTATACAGAGGGGTGCGACAGCGCTCTATGGTCGGTCGCACAAGTTCCTCAAGTTTGGCCCGAGTTAAAGTCATCGTCAAATGTTTGGGGCCTGAAGCATCTGCTGAGATGAAGGGCAAATTAATCTCGGTCGTGAGAACTGTGGATAATTCAATCTTGGCTTTCTCCGCTGCTTCGCGGATTCTTTGCACCGCAACCTTATCGTTACGAAGGTCTATTCCGTTGGTGGCCTTGAACTCGTCGGCGACGTAATTTATGAGCGTACTGTCCATATCGGTTCCTCCAAGCTGAGTGTCACCGCTTGTGGAGAGAACCTCAAAGACCGGGGGTTCATTGGGTCCTGGTTTTCCAACATCCATCATGGTGACATCGAGGGTTCCGCCTCCGAGATCGAATACCATGATCTTCTGTTCTTTCTCGGCTCTATCGAGGCCATAGGCAAGGGAGGCTGCGGTCGGTTCGTTGATTATTCTAACAACCTCAAGACCGGCTATTGCACCTGCGTCTTTGGTTGCTTGCCGCTGGTTGTCGTTGAAGTAGGCGGGCACTGTTATCACCGCCTTCTCAACTTTGTCTCCCAAGAAGGCTTCAGCATCCCGCTTGATCTTTTGGAGTATAAAAGCGGAGATCTGTTGTGGGGTGTACTCTTTGCCAAAGATGTTAACTTTGTAATCGGTGCCCATCTTACGCTTGATCGCTAGGACTGTCCCCTCAGGGTTCGATACTGCCTGTCGCCTAGCCGGCTCCCCGACCAATAATTGTCCATCTTTGGTGAAGGCAACGAAAGATGGAAAGGCTTTGCCTCCTATGGAGGTGCCTTCGGCACTGGGAATTATAGTTGGCCGACCAGCTATCACTGCTGCTGCAGCCGAGTTACTTGTTCCCAAGTCTATTCCTATAATTTTCGGCAAGAGTGAATGCTCCTTGTTACTTTAGGTAACAACAGCTGCAAAGAACTTCAAAAATGTTACGGAGGAGAGTTGGGGGGGTCCGTCTTCGGAGCAGTCTTGGACCTAGTAACGATCACCATCGCAGGCCGTAACACTCTACCATTAAGAAGATACCCCTTCCGGACCTCTTCAACCACAGTATTCTCCGGAACGTCGTCGCGTTCAACGTAATTGACAACCTCATGTTTCTCTGTATCCAGAAGCTCGCCAACAGTAGGGATCTCCTCCAAACCCTCGGTCCTAAGCACGTCCGTCAACTGCTTACGCAGCATATTTAACCCGACACCAATCTCATCAGGAGGAAGTGATCTTCCCTCCCCGGCGTATTTACCTGCATGCAGCAAGGCATCGAGGATGGGCAGTAGTCTTGCCGTCAGATCTCTCGAAGCGTCTCGGGTGATTGACTCTATCTGCCGCTTCGTTATTTTTTGCAAGTTCTCCATGTCAGCTTGGAGCCGTTGTAATTTTTCGAGATACTCCTTCGCTTTCTTCTCGCTTTCCAGTTTTGCTTTCTCTATCTCCTTTAACTGTGCTCGCAATTGTTCGATAGTGTCCTGTTCCTTAGCAAGTGTCTCTTCAGGGGTTTGTTCAGCTTGCGACTCGCCAGAGACCAATATGGCCACCCGGTATGCTGATCTCGCAAGGTTTCAGGCTTATTTTTCTTACTTGTTAGTAAAATAGGAGGATTGAATATAAATTCTTGAATGAAGTTTATACCCTACTTCAATTTTGAATCAGCGCAAACTCACTAGCTGAAGACGAGTTGAGAGGTCTCTGAGGCATGATGGCTGGTAGATTAAGAGTCCCCTTTGTTCCCACGCCGGAACTCGTCGTTCGGCGTATGCTCACTCTTGCTAACGTCAAGCCCGGTGAACTGGTGTATGATCTGGGGGCTGGTGACGGCAGGGTGCTGTCCTCTGCAGCACGGGATTTTGCTGCAAGGGCTGTTGGTGTTGAGTTGCATGCTTCACGTTACACAGATATCCTCGAACGCGTCAAACGCGAACGGCTTACAGATCGGGTGAATATCATCCGCGCAGATTTCTTCGAGGTCAGTCTTACTGATGCGGATGTGGTCACGCTATATCTGCTGCCATCGGTCAACCGTATGATCAGACCGAAACTTGAACGGGAACTCAAACCGGGCACGCGCGTGGTTTCTCATGATTTCCTAATTCGCGGATGGACGCCGCTATGGTCGGAGAGGATCAGAGATCGATATGGCGCGCACATGGTTTACTTATATCAGGCTCCAATCAGTTTTATCAATCGCCCCGTCCACCACCGTCATAGACCGAACCACATTTCTCCTATCATGAATAATCTGCCGTGGCTCTTGAGGGAAAGGAGAAATGAGCTCAATATTGCTAATCAGAAGCCTGCGCAACGCTCCTTGGGATGAATCATCATCGATTGTTTGTACTCAGACTACGTAAGCTGAAGGGTCCGAAAGTAGTTGACTTCGAGTTAGCAGAACTTCGTAACCTCCACAATTGTTAATCGTTCCATGAGTATCCACACTTTGTGCAGGTGAACCTCTCCATGGATCTCTCCTGCCTCACCCCGGAGTGTTCTCCCAAGACAAGCCCTAAGCTATGGAATGCTTCTCGATTTCCACATTCTGGACAAACTTTGGATACTTTATTGTATGCCAATTTCGAGGCGTCTACAACATCAACTGAAGTATCTGGGCGGGGGGTTATCTTCACAACCTCTACTATCTCGGTTTTGAGTTGGTGTCCGCATTTTGAGCAGACAAACCCCGCATTGGTTTCTCGCATGTATGACCTGCATTTCTCGCAGAACTTCATTCAACTTTCCTTCTAGAAAATTTCGTACTCGCAGGGTGTTTGCTATCTGATTATGTGAGTGGATGACCTGTTCAGGTTCTCAGCTCTCTCGTGACAGCGAAGATGGCTGGCGGCTATGGGTCGGTATCTTGATCAGTAAGGCTCTGGCTAGGTCGACGGATTCCTCTTTTGTCCTATCGACAAGGTTATCGGCTAGCTTCGTTACGCGGCGGAGGTGTGAAGAAGCATCGCAGAGAGTTTCAATCCGTCGTTCAAAGTCTTTAAAAATGTGGCCGTCAGCGCAGATACCATTCAGCATCTCCTCCATCACTTTCTTCGAGCGTCTAGTTACGATGTAGTCTGCTGATTCAACTTCCTCAAGCAGTACTGATAATCCTTTGTCATCGTTTGAGAACTGTTGGGCTGAACCTTCGGAGACTTGCAATGCTCGTTTAACCAGTTTAGGCTTATACTCGGATTGATTCATGAAACGTTTCACGTACTCCTCAGTCTCTATGATGGGTACCCTATCGATAAGGCGAACTCGCGGCAGTGATAGTAGTGTTTCTATCGGTCTCGACATTTTTGCGTATACGTTGTGGATAGCTGGACTGTTAAACATTTACCTTGGCACCCTCTTTTGAGCCAGCGATATGAGTCAGTCATCATGAGCGACGCTAATGGAACTCGATCAGGAGAGAGCTGTTCTACTATAGATAATGAAGGAAGCAGCGAAAGCGATAGACACGTCAGAACTGGAGCAGATACCACGAAGAGTATTCTACGAGGTCTTGAATGAGCACAACGAGAACGTTCCAGCTATGTCAAAATCTTTGAACCTACAAGAATTCTCCATTCGACACGTTCTTACAGCGATAAAGCGAGACCTTCTGCGAGACGATTAGTTAAGTTAACGATCATACCATTCCGAGGAGCAAAACGAAAATCGAATTAACACATGCGAGAGACTTCAGGGGCATCGCACCCAGTCTCCCAGTCAATCGGAGCAGAACTGAAGTTCGAGGCATAGAAACTTGGTAGAAGTCAAGGAACTTCACGAATTAATCGAAATGGAAAAACCCATGGAAGATAAAGTAGGAAAGGCTAAAGAAGAGGCTCAAAACATCCTTAAGAAAGCACACGAAAAGGCAGAATCCATTATTCAAGCGGTTGAACTAGATTCGGAATGGGAGAAACTCAAGCAAAGTATGAGATCAACCGGAAGAAGGCCGAGATGGAAGAAGAATACAAGCAAAAGGCCACCCTCTAGGAGAAGACAGCTCGGCAGAACCTTCAGAAAGCGGTCGAGCACATCCTTGAGGAGAAGTTAAAGATGAAATTTCAAAAATCCTTGAAGTCTAAGGAAGAGGTAGAATTGGTTAGAATATCGTCACGGCAGAAGATAGATGCGGTTCGAATAGTAGTACGTATTTCGTCCGCTGCGTAAGAGTCGAGGGCAACAGCTGAGATTCCAGGTTAATCATTAGCGAAGAAAAGCGCCTGCGTGATTCAATATTTTATCACATCGAAAGCAGGAGGCATTATAGTCTGCTCCCCTCTCGACGAAGGGTTGATTGCGCGTATCGAAGCACTGCTGGCAGGTTGTAGCGTGGTCAGATTGGAAACCGTTCGTGAGCCTCGTTCATTTCGGTGAGAAGTTCCTTGCGCCATTCGGGAAAACCCTCCGGCAATGCAGGGTAGTTTCTATAGAGCTGGCGGAGTCTATCGCTCTTCTGGACAGCGAATCTTAGGTCGCGAGCAAGTTTGGGTTTCTTGACTATCTTGGCCCACACGACAGGATTCCATGGCCTGACTCCTTTGAAGTCTGGGTGCCCGCGGTTGATTATGCTCGCTACGTCTTGCGATTGGAGGAAGTTTCTCATACCATAGTTCAGATCTTCGTTCTTAAGAGTCTGCAAGAGCCTTCGAAGGATCTCGAAGCTCGCCGCCTCGAATCCGACCATGTCATTATAATACTTGTTATACTTCCACAATCCTTTCTCACTGGTATCGTTTCCTTCGATCGCCTCCACAATGACTCTGCCAGCTATTATCGACCCGTAGATGGCGTTGCTGATCCCGCCAGCGTCTATCGCGCGAGGTTTCCACATGGCATCGCCGACGCCCACGTATCCGTTCGCAACCATGCAGTCGTTGTGCCTTCTGACAGACACTTGCCAACTATTCTCCGCATTGCCCTCATCCTCAGGTCCCGCGGCAAGGGTCACATTTTTGAATACCGGGTTCTTTTCGATATATTCCTCCGTAAGATCTCGCAGGGTCCTTCTTTCCTGTAAACGCCTGTTCCTCCGGTCAAGAAGCTTCTGACACAGCCCAACACCGACGTTTGCTTTCCTCGCACCTTTCGGAAACACCCATTTGTATCCGCCAGGCGCATTCTCCTGATCGAAGTGGATTATCGCCGAGTCAGGATCGAAATAGCTCGAGTCCTCTTTGCCAATCTCGAAAGTGATGATCTTTCTTCGAATTGCAACAACCTCCTCATCGCGGTTCAGTTCGGCCTGGACGAAGCTTCTGATCGGCAGAAATCTTCTCAGCCTAGACGACATGCCCGTAGCGTCGACCACCACTCTTGCAAACGTGTGGAAGGCAGAGCGGTCTTCCATATCTCTGCCCTCAACTCCAACCACGAAGCCATCTTCAGTTAGAAGCCTCTCGATCTGCGTTCGGAACCTGAATTGAACGCCAAGCCTCTCAGCCTCCTTCAATTGTCGCTGAGGAAGCAACTTCCGGTTCAGCATGCAACCCTCCCCTTCAAAGTTGACACCCGTTTCATGGTCGGGTGAATAGCAAACTACTCGTTTGACCCTGTGCTCGATCTCTGGCTGACGATAGGTTATCCCCAGCTGCTCTCTGACATAGTCTATGCTCCGCATGCTCGTGGCATCCCCGCAACTCCAACCTGTCGCCGTCTTCTTGCCCAGCTCGCTCCTAGGATTTCTATCAACAACTAGCACGCCGAGGTTCTGGCGTGAATACTTGGCCACAGAGAGAGCAGTAGTTAGGCCCGCAACTCCTCCACCAGCAATGAGGACATCGCAATCGAACTTGCACATCGTTCTTTACGAATTGCTTGTTTCATTATCGATCTTTTAGGCTGATCTGAAATCCAGATTGTTCAGAACCAGCCACCAACACTATGAGAAAGATGCGAGCGAAATTACCCTACCTCCGAGAAATATTTTTAGGGAACATATTTACCCACGGTAACAAGAATGGTGATCGATTTTGTCTGCGCAAATTCCCGTTATGATATTGAAGGAAGGAGCCCAACGAACTACGGGCCGTGACGCCCAGAGAAACAACATTCTGGCAGCCAAAGTCGTTACTGAAACCGTCAAGACGACCCTAGGCCCACGAGGAATGGACAAAATGCTCGTCAGCACCATCGGGGACACCATCATAACCAATGACGGAGCCACCATCATGAAAGAACTTGACGTACAACACCCCGCAGCCAAAATGCTTGTTGAAGTCGCCAAGACACAGGACAATGAAGTAGGCGACGGAACAACCACCGCCGTCGTCCTAACGGGCGAACTACTTGAGAAGGCGGAGAAATTACTCGACAAAGACGTCCATCCCACCGTCATAGTCGAAGGATACAAGAAAGCGTCAGAGAAAGCCAAAGAAATCCTAACCAACCTTGCCGAGTCGATCGAACCCAACGACGCGAACACTCTACGAAATATAGCCACCACCGCCATGGGCACTAAAGGCGTCTCAGGCGCCAAAGACTACCTAGCCCAAATAGCCGTCGACGCAGCGCTCCAAGTAAAAGAAACGAGAGATGGCAAACCAAAAGTCGACGTAGATTTAGTTAAAGTCCTCAAGAAACATGGAAAAAGCCTCGAAGAAACAGAACTCGTGAGAGGCATCGTCATAGACAAGGAAATCTCACACTCTCAAATGCCCAAGCGAATTGAGAACGCAAAGATCGCCCTACTCAACGCCAAGCTCGAGATCGAGAAGACTGAATTCGACGCTAAGATCAACATCGACAGACCCGACCAGATGAAAGCCTTCCTCGATGAAGAGGAACGAATGCTCAAAGAGATGGTTGATAAGGTGGTTGAGAGCGGAGCAAACTTCGTCTTCTGCGAGAAGTCCATAGACGACATAGCCCTACACTTCCTAGCCAAGAAAGGAATCGCAGCAGTCAAGAACATGAGCAGCGGCGACATGGAGAAAGTCGCCAAAGCAACCGGCGCCAAGATCGTCGCAAGCGTCAAAGACTTAACCTCCACCGCGCTGGGTGAAGCAAGAACCATAGAGGAGACCAAAATCGGCGACGACAAACTAGTATACGTTAGAGACGCCAAGAACCCACTAGCAGTCACAATTGTAATTCGAGGAGGAACAGAACATGTTGTCGACGAAGCTGAACGCTCCATCCACGACTCACTATGCGTAGTACGAGACGCCATCGAAGACGGCAAGATTGTGGCTGGCGGAGGCGCCCCAGAAGCCGAAACTTCCAAACAACTACGCGAATATGCTGTGAAAGTAGGCGGACGCGAACAACTAGCCATCGAAGCTTTCTCAGACTCACTAGAAAGCATACCCATAGCGCTCGCCGCAAACGCAGGCCTAGACCCAATCGACATCCTAGTAGAACTCAGAGCCAAACACCAAACCCCAGCGAACCGCTGGTATGGCGTCAACGTGTACTCAGGAAAAATCGAAGACACCAAAGCACTAAACGTGTTAGAACCATTACGCGTGAAACTGCAAGTAGTGAAATCCGCCACTGAAGCAGCCTCAATGATCCTCCGCATCGACGACGTAGTCGCAGCCAAAGGAACCAAAGACCTCGGCAAAGAAGGCAAACCCCCCGGCGGCCCTGGAGGAATGCCCGGCGCAGAAGAGTACTAGGAACTCCCCTCCACTTTTTTGCAAGACCCGAAGGTCTTTAAGATATGTCGGTTAAGATGATGAATCAGCCTGCCTTAATCCTCAAAGAGGGTACTAGTCGATCACAAGGGCGCGAGGCCCAACATGCGAATATCTCGGCTGCGCTCGCAGTAGCGGAATCCATCAGATCATCCCTCGGCCCGAAAGGGATGGATAAGATGCTTGTTGACGGATTCGGAGATGTCACGATCAGCAACGATGGCGCCACGATCCTTGACGAGATGGAGGTGCAGAATCCTGCTGCGAAGATGATGGTGGAAGTCGCGAAGACTCAAGACGATGAGGTGGGCGACGGAACCACAACGGCCGTTGTACTGGCTGGTGAGTTGCTAAGCAAGGCTCAGGCACTATTCGAGAAAGACGTGCACCCAACCGTCATTGTTGACGGGTACCAAACCGCCAGCGGAAAGGCTCTTGAACTCCTTCAGAAGATCGCTATCAAAGTCACACCCAACGATGAGGCTATGCTCAAGAAGGTGGCGAAGGTTTCAATCGCCAGCAAGCTTCTCGCTGAGTACAGCGATTTCGTAGCCGACTTCGCAGTTAAAGCAGTATTACAGGTCGCTGATAAGTCTGGCACGAAATATGTTGCTGATATTGATGACATTAAAGTGGAGAAGAAACCTGGCGGTGCTCTAACAGATACAACCCTCATCCAAGGCGTGCTTTTGGATAAGGAAGTAGTTCATCCCGGAATGCCAAGACGCATAGAAAAGGCGAAGATCGCACTGTTAAACTGTCCACTGGAAGTTGAGAAGACCGAGTTCGACGCCAAACTCAACATTCAGAACCCTGACCAGATGAAAGCCTTCCTCGATCAGGAAGAGAAGATACTGAAAGACATGGTTGACAAGATCGCTGATTCCGGCGCCAACGTTGTAGTATGCGAGAAAGGAATCGACGATACTGCCCAACACTTTATGGCAAATCGCGGTATTCTGGCTGTACGTAGAGCGAAGCAATCTGACATGGAGAAACTTGCCAAAGCGACCGGCGGCAGGATCATAACACAAATTGACGAGCTGAAAGCAGAAGACCTCGGATATGCGAACCTCGTCGAAGAACGGAAAGTCTCGGATGATAAGATGACGTTCGTCGAAGGATGCAAGAACCCTAAGGCCGTCAGTATCCTTGTGAGGGGCGGTACGCAGCGCATAGTAGATGAAGCTGAACGCGCCATACATGACGGACTAAGCGTGGTTCGGGATGTCGTAGTCGATCCTAGAGTCGTCGTAGGCGGCGGAGCCACCGAAGCCGAAGTAGCAAGGCTGCTCAGAACATACGGCCAGAAACTGTCAGGGAAGGAACAGCTCGCGGTACAATCCTACGCAGAAGCACTAGAGATAGTTCCAATGACGCTTGCGGAGAATACGGGAATTGACCCGATCGACACGCTAATGGAACTGCGATCCAAACATCAGAGCAGGCAGATCTGGGCTGGCGTCGATCCCTACAAGGGAAAGGTTACCGACCTATCCAAACTGGACGTTTACGAGCCCCTTGCTGTGAAGATGCAAGCCTTCAAATCCGCCAGCGAAGCTGCAAACATGATACTCAGGATAGATGATGTGATAGCGGCTTCGAAGACGAAAGAAGGAGCCGGCGGACCCAAAGGGCCGGAAGACAAGGACAAAGAAGAAAGCGAAGAAAAATCTTAAGAAAGCAAGACAATTTTCACAAATTGATCGGAACAAATTGGGTGGGCTTCTAACGGGCGCCGACCCTTCGGCTACACCTTTAGACCGCAGTTCTGCCATGTGGCCATACTAATTGAACCGTGCCATGATGTACAGCGCTTGCTGCATGCCGACTAAAACATGGTATGCGCTTGATATCGACAGTCAATAATAGATGCGGCGTACCGGTACAAGGAGAGGGCTTTGAATTTGAGTGAAAGCCTGGTCGCATATCTGGAGAAGGCTTCGCTTACCCGTTTTCATTACGGCCTCCTCTTGGTGGGCAGCCTGATTTACGGATTTACAGCGATGAATGTTCTGCTCATAGCCGCTGTTCTTACGCCGATAATTAATGAGTTCGGGTTGAGACAGCAACCACTCGTCTCAGGTCTACTTCTGAGCGCTGGTTACGTGGGCATGTTTGTTGGAGCATTATCATGTGGCATCCTAACTGACCGTATTGGGAGAAAGAAGACGTTGCTCTTGACCATATCCACGATGAGCGTGTTCACTGCACTCAACTCCCTTGCCCCTGATCCGGCGAGTATGGCTTTTCTGCGGTTTCTTGCTGGAATAGGATTGGGTGGTGCACTACCACAGCCGGGAGTCTACGTTTCGGAATATGTTCCGGCAAAGTATAGAGGCCGATTCCTAGGCCTAGTTGAAACGTCTTGGGTGTACGGCGCGCTGCTCTCTTTGGTCTTCTCACTGTTCCTCTTCCCCAGCGTTGGGTGGCGGGCCACCTTTCTAGTAGCGTTACTACCCTTATTTCTGATCCCTATCGTGATCTTCTTTGCACCAGAATCGCTGCGTTACTTGCAGCTTACCGGTAGATCGAGTGAAGCGTTAAGCTTACTCAGGAGACATAAGCTGGTCACCATGGATTTCGACGAGTCGAAGCTTCATGAAGCACCATGCGGGAAGTTCCAGGTGAAAGCGGCATTGAGAGAGCTCTGGGGTTCAACTTTCCGGAAGAGGACGGCTATGCTGTGGATTTCCTGGGCCGTCTTAGTCTATACTTATCATGGGATCTTCACTTGGCTTCCCACGTTCTATGCTAGTCCCCCACTGAACCTGACGGTTGTCAGATCGATCGAATGGGTCCTCATAGTCACATTAGCGCAGGTTCCAGGATACTACAGCGCAGCACTTCTCCTTGACCGGGTTGGCAGGAAACCGATTGCGATCGTCTATCTCGCTATGGCGGGTGTTGGTAGTGTTCTCCTTAGCTTGGCTGGTGCACCAACAATAATACTGCTCTGGAGTATTGTCATATCCTTCTTCAACCTCGGCGCCTGGTCGGCTTTGTATGCGTACACCCCAGAGTTGTATCCGACCCGTGTTAGAGGAACAGGTTCAGGCGCTGCAGCCAGTATTGGACGCGCGGCTGGGGCAATTGCACCAACCGCCACTCCACTCCTGTACGCTTATGGGGGCTTGCCAGCGGCTTTCACGATGTTTGCCCTAACTCACTTCTTGGGAGCTATTGCGATCGTATTGCTTGGCATTGAGACTAAGGGAAAAATTCTCGAAGAAATCTGAATGGCGTAAACTGAAAGGTTGCTTGGAAAAAGGCTATCATGAAGCGGCAAAACATTGTTTGAATGTTGGGCATGTCTAGGAAGATCTTGGTTGTGGGTCTTCAGGCTTACGATGCAGGCAAGACGACGCTCTGCAAGGCGTTGATCCATGGCTTCAAGAAGGCTGGAGTAACGTTTGTACCATTCAAGCCACACTCTGGCATAAGCTACTGGACTCAATTCAACATCTTCCAACAATGCCTAGCTAAGAATACACTCCTATCCAGCGACATTATGGAGCTTGAGGCCGCAGCCGAATCTCACGTTCCTCTGGAGGTGTTGAATCCTGTGAACCGTCTCAGCGGCCCCGTTCTTGACAGAGGGCTTCCGGAGGAGAAACTGGTCTTTCAAGAGTTCATGGCAGAACGTTTCACACACCACGACGGACTCACGCACAAGAACATCTACTACTTGAACGGGACCGTGAATCTAAGTCGCCTTCGAGATATGGAGACATTCTACTTGAAAATCAAGAGAAACGCTCAAAAGACATCCTTCATACGCAAGTTCGAAGAATTAGAGGAAGCTTACTCAAAGAACTTTGAGAGGGCAACCTCCACCTGCTACAAACGCATTCAAGACAAGGATCTTATCGTTGAGAGCTTCAACGACGCTGCATATCCATTCAATAGCGCAGATGACTGCGATACCGTCCTGTGCGTCTCATCCAACACAGTTCTACAGCTCGACGACCGCAAATACTTCGAAGCTATTGAGTTGCACGGGAAACAGAAGCCAAAGCTACAGCTGACAGTCCCACAGGTATATGCTCCTTCACTAATTAAAAACAAATTCATTATCCAACCACTCAGCACTGAGGAAAGAAATGACGGTGCGAAACTAACACAGGACTACTTTGAAGTCATCAAACAAGTAGTGAAAAAACATTTGACGATTAGAAGGCGGTGAATCTTGGTAGCGATAGAGCGCTCGTCTTGAGTCCAGAGGACTACAGGAAAAACTAAGGTTGTGAATACGTAGGACGCCATGCCACAACAAAAGGGTCTCCTACATCCGCCAAGTGAAAGGCCGAGTAAGCTACGGGGAGACTGGGAATAATTCCTGATAGCTCGCTTCCAAGTATCCTTGCGATTGCTCTCAAATCCCCATCATATTTCGTCCTGAATAGGATGCTGATGTTCATCGCTGACCTCATGGCCGGGTCAAAGTCGCTAATCTTCTGCGATATCAGCATGACTCCGACGCCTTTCTTTCTGAGCAGTCTTACAACTCTATCCAGGAAACTCGCGGCGTCTCTTGGCACCTCTCTTGATGTCCACAGATGGGCTTCCTCAATCACGAGAAATAGCCTGAGATCCTCTGAATTTTCTTCGCCCTGAAAGTGTTCGAGAATCCGATCAAGAGCCGCAGCCACCTTGCCAACTCGTTCTTCGGTCTCATAGACTGAGGATAGGTCTACGACAATGCCTTCTGCGGTTCGTATGATCTCGGAGATCTCCGGAAGTTCGTTGACAACCCTGCCTTTGAAAGCCCTTGAGCCCCGCATTCCAAAGAGCCTGTATTTTTCCGACATAGTTTGATCGCCATTTTTTTGGAATAGTCGTTCCCATTGCTTTGTATAATCGAAAACTAGCACCGGAACATGTTCCTGCAGCAATTCTTCGACGATGACTTTGGCAGCGATCGTCTTGCCACTTCCGCTTGCTCCTGAAACCAGAATTCCTTTCTGAGCATATTTTCTGAGCGGGAGATAGATGAAGTCTCCTAGTTTCCAATCGTCTAGTGCGATTCGCCCTAGAACATTGCCTTCTGAAGGCAGCTGAATATTCCATTTTGGTAGTGTGACATGATTTGCGTACTCGGTTTCTTCCTGAGGAGTATGACGATTATGTGTAAGCAGAAGATTATGTGGGTTCTTTAGGCGGTAAATATAGGTCTTCCCTGCTTTCTGGGCTGTGATGATGCCGGTTTGGATGAGGGGGTTAAGGAATTTTGAGAGGTTGCGCACGTCTATCTCCAGCAATGCTGCCAGCTGATTTGAGCTGAGGCTGCCGAGAACCTTCAGGGACTTCAAAGCCTGCTCTTTCTTTGTGGCCTCACCTTTTGACCCATTTGGAACTGGAGATGATTCTTCAGTTTCCTTTCCCAGCCATTTCGACACAAGGGTAGCATTAAGCGCGAACAGCATAACCAAGGATGTTGGAAGAAGCAGGTCAGCGAGTGAATTGCCAGTTATGGAAATTCCATTCAAAGCAAGATATGCATAATATCCTACGGCTAAAGCTCCCACTTCAAAAAAGAATGCAACTATAGATTTCACTATGACACGAATGCGACTCACTTGCTCACCGGATTAGGCACAATCTTCTTTCTGCCTAACAGTCGGCCAAATATCCAAACCGAGAGAATTACGAACAGGATGAGGAAGACGACGGACGACGAGATGTTGAAGAGCGTTGAGAGTGTTGAGATTTGTTCTCCCTGTGACGAGGATCCTCTTCCAACGAATGTTAAGAATAAAGCAATCCACGTGAGCAAAGCTGCGAAGCCTCTGAATCTTTTAGAGAATGGTGAAACGATGATGGCTGCGATGGCTCCCATCCAAACAAGAACTGTCAGATTGTATAGCGGGTCAAAGAATGGGATTGCTCCACCTGTTGAGGCTGGACCAACCAGGCTTACTATTAGATTGAATATGCCAGTCAGTGGATCGGACACTATATAATTTGAACTTCTGACAGCATAAAGGCGATGCTTCCAAAAATAGAATCAGAAGCTTCTCATCAACTCATCAGGATCAGATGCCTGTGTACGCAACTCTCTGCATAGTCAGCCATTTCGGCTATTTTCATTGATTTGTTACGGGTTTCGATTATTTTCGGTAATTTATTTTTGTAAATCAAATAATTGCATGAAGACAGGACCGAAGCCAATCGGCGAAATGCTAACATCTTACCAAATATTCTTTGAGTTGATCGCGTGCCGTTCTTGTTTACGCTGTCTGGGAAGCTTCTAGGTTCGCGAATTTTTCTTCCGCAATTCTAGCTCGTGCAATCTTGGCTTTCACTGCCGCTTCCGTTATTGTGTTTCTGAGGCGGTATCTTGTTATCCAGAAGATCCAACCACATTTCTCACATTTCTTGCGTGTTTGGGTAGCCCTGGCCTTGTTCAATGCACCACACTTTGTGCAAGCAACCCAGATTTGACGAAATCGTTTCTCGGCTCGTTTCATGCTGAGTTTCTGTCGGACATATTCTCCGTAATCTTGAGAGAGCGGTCTGTATTCCGTTACGTAACCGGTCACGATTCTTTTTAGCAAGCCAAGTGCTTCCAGTTTTCGTAGAAGACGCATAGCGGTTGCCTTGCTGGTTCCAATATCTCTCGCAAGCTTCGAAGGGTAGGTGAATGATTGCGGGTAGTCTTCCGAGTTGTATACTGCTGCTAGCACGACATAGTCTCGGACGTGTAGTTTGGAAAATATGTTTTGCAGCATCGAAAACGATATAGTCTTAGCTGTACTAATTTCAGTTACCCTACTCATTCTACCCTTTTCTTATTTTGAATTTCAGACCATAAATAGCCATTACGGGAACATGTTTCGAATTGTATAAGTCTGAAACAATGCCACTAAGCAAGCTTCTGAGGTTGAAGAACTGAAGCATCTAGCGCATCCGGTAATTATGAAAATTCACCGTAAATGTTGATTTCCCAACGGAAGTATGATGTTGTTTCATTTTGTTAGTAGAGTAGAAGTAGTAGTAATAATATAAGAGGAGAAAAGTGTCCCACGTCAATGTTTCAATTGCATACGAAATGAAACGTCCCTCTACAACGAACTCGTTTCAGATTGTATGCGTCCTTTAAACGCTTACGAAACGAAATTCAAGCATGTATAGACACATTGACCTAGAACTCTTCATCCAAGTTATCGGGAGTAATCCAGAACCCTTGACCACTGCACGCATAGCGGAACTCGCAGGATGCTCCTGGAACACGGCTGAACGTTACCTATTCCTCCTAGAACAAGTTGGTAAGCTAACTCACGAAACGTCCTCTGGCCCAAAGGGGCAGATTCACTTGTGGCGACTGGCAGGTGAGAGAGATATTCGAATGGTTGAAAAGAAAACCCAATCCTGAACTGGTCAAGATTGAAAACAAACTTGACCAGCTGAACCAATCATGCGACCAATTAACTAGCGCCGCAACAAATCAAACAATGGTTCTGAATCAACTGAACGATAAGGCTGAGAGGACTCTGCAAACCGTCAACTCTGTTGACGAGCACCTAACCATTTCATCACAAGCAATGCCTGATGAGATACGGAAGATAATTCTCGAAGCCCTCCAGGTTTGGATTAGGTTAGAAGAAACTCGAAAGCAGCTACAGGAAGCAATTCGCATACCGGACGCACCCGGTAAAACATCCGGTAACACGTCCGGTATATCATCCGGATCCGGCCGGGCATACCCGGACACCCGGTATCAGCACCCGGACGACCTTCAGGGTCTTCGTGTAGAATTAGAGCGACTTACCATTCGACAGAGGCAGTTAATCAGCGTTCTGATGGAGCGTGGATGGTTGACGTATGAGGAAATCGCCCAGCAGCTTGGAATAAGCGTTAGTAGAGCCCGCAATTACGTTAGCGAGATTATCGGCCGTGGCTTTCCCGTGTCCAAAGTAGATTCAGTTGAAGGCAAGAAGGTTGGAATCGCAACCACGATTCAAGACTTCATTCTAGAGGACAAGCATCCGGACACCCGCCCGCGCCCGTCCGGTACGGGTAATTAACCATCCGTTATACAAGATGAAACATCATCATTCAATTCGAAACCTTATCTCAAGGTATCGAGATTAGATGTTCATTGGACAGGATTGTCAGGAGAATTCCGGAGAGAAACGGTTCAGCCTCAAACAATCAACTGGGACAGGCTACCAGAGAGATCTGACCTCAAATCAGATGAGATCTTCATTCACAGACTCCAACGCCTCCCTGACATTAAGAAAACCTATGAAGCCCTAGGATGGAACACGACCGTAATCCTCCAGAACCCAACACACCAGGGCCCTACCACGGCGAAACCCATCGGCTTTCTGTACAATTTTCCCGAAAATCGTGTTCTGTTGTCTCGTTGGGGTGATGAAACTGTGCTTCGCCTGCACGTGGACCTCTGCCGGTTTTATGGGAGGATTGTTAGTTGGCCTCATGTTGAACCTGATCCTAAGTATGAGCCTGAGAAGCATTTGGAAATGTTCCTGGCAAAGAACGAACTGCGCGGCCCCGTGATCCTCAGCATCTTTGGCCTATTCTATAGTGAATCTGCGCCAACTGGGCATATTTCCTAACTCGGTTCGTTCATGAACCCGAACTAGATTCTGTAGAACAATTTGAGACGACTAGATGAGAATGGTGGCTAGTTTTCCCTCCAATCCCGAAGTGGAAACAAAACTCGCCTCTGCAATGTTCTCTTAGACTTCTCGTGCCGAATTCCGAATGATGCCACGATTTCTGGTTCATGTAATTCGCTTTATGCGCCCATTTGTCTGAATGATAGTCCAGAACTTGCGGTTAATATGGAACTCTCACTTTTCAACCAATATTCCCCCGCCTTAGATAAGAATGCACGCGAAATGACTGCAACTTCTGAGGCGCATAGGTGATTCTTCATGTCTCGAAGCGGTGCTCTACTAATCTTCGTCGTACTCTTCTCGTGGTCTCGGCCCAGTTCACTCAGTATGACCATTTCTCCATTCGATACGCCATATCCCAGAACATGCACTCAAGCTTGCGTGCGGTGATGAAATAGTGAATCATTCGACGCTTAACCCGCACACTCCCCGAAATCGAAGGCCTGTCTATGATCGCCCTGAGTTCCATCAACCAAGAGTTCATTGCAGAAGTCTGGTAAATTGCAAGCCACGAGCCATAAATTGAATGCTTCCTGGCTGGCGAGTTGACGAATTCTTTTCCTAACTCCGAATACGTCTAGGGACATGCCATCATTGTGGCAAGTGATTCGCCCACTGTTCCGATGGGTGCTGTTCGAATCAGGAAACTCGTGTAGGTAAGGGTGGTAAGGGATCTATGTGCATGGCGCATCGTTGAGGCGGTGATGCCGAGTCGCCGTGAAACTGCCTGTCTTCGACTAAGAAGTTCGAAACGATTCATAGCGAAGCTTTCATTTTGAGTAATTTACGCTATCCTGGAAATAGCGAATTTAGCAACGTTGTAGAATTGGCTGGAGGAGGATTTTGCATTAGGTTCGCACACTACCCTTGAAATAGAAGTCTATCAATCCTAAGTCGGCTAGTCTGATAGCTGACGGCTTTATGCAGCGTATTCGCGTTTTCCTTGGAGCCGAGTATGGAGAGTGCGAATAGTCTTGCGAATGAAGTTACAGCAGATGGAATTCGAGTGTAATACCTGTAATATCTGGCCTGCTTGTTCTCCTCGTATAGAAAGAATAGCGCTTCGCCCCCTTCCTTATGACCTGCGTCAACCACGTCCAGCCTGAATGTCGTTGGGACCTGTTGATAGACTTGGACACCCATTCTGCTTAGGGTCTGTGCTGTCTTACGGGCTTTTTCTCTTTTCTCGAAGGGAAGATACTTGGGCTCAGTATAAATCACGGCCATTTCGAAGTTCTTGTCGCTAAGCTTTTCCTTGAGTATGGGAAGCAAACCGTTGCTTTCTATCCAATCGCCAGTACGAGTCATTAGATGAATGCTGCTTGAAGCCCGTTGCCACATAGCTCTCGTCAGGTAGACGGCGTCCTCCTCAGTTCCTAATTCCCACATACCTTCACTTGTCGTGAGGCGATGTAGACCCAACTTCCACGCTTCGTCTACAATCCTATCCAGTTCCTGTTTCCGATCGTCAACGAGGCCCTTCAGCGCTGAAAACGTTGCGTGCGCAATATACTTCTTAGGATAGCCTTTTGATTTCTCGAGAAGCCCCTTACTCTCCAAAGCACTTAGAACAGCATAAACCCTAGTTAACGGCAGGTTGCCATACTTCTTTGCTTCACGCATAATTTCATTCTTGGTAGCCCAGTCTCTAAGTGAGACGAGGCTCAGGTACGCTAGGGCCTGGTACTTTGACAGGCCGAGGCTACGTAGTCTCTCTGTGACGATTGGCAGAATTGCCTTCATTTCCGCTTCCAATATTCTTCTACGGCACCATATGGGAAGGGCTCTGCCTTAAAGATGATACAGTTTCTGCGCCAATTTTATATCTAGCCCCGCTAATAATAATGTCTAAGGGCGACCTGCCAGTAGAGACCTTTAGTGATTCATTCCTCTTTCTTGAAGCGCCTAGCCGAGTAGGCCTCTCGATCAGTCGCAACCAGACTGAGCGGCAGGTACAACAAAACAGAGAACGGAGGATACTCATTCATCATGACAATGCTGGGCGATTGATATCGGACGTTCGTCAATGGATGCGGGACGAAAGATGTGACGAAACAAAGGAGAAAAGACATGCGAAGATTCGTGCTGACCCGAAAGTTCATGCAGGGTACGCATACATTGCATCGTTTTTGCGTAGAGTTACACAACCACTTAGTTACGTGAAACTCAACTCTTCACTGGCTCTTCTCATTACAACGAGCGAACCAATAATCGAGTGCTTGAAGATAAAGGTCAAGCCCGCAGCTGACGGTGGATATTCGCCGGTCATAAATGGCTGGTACCTTAATACTGTTAGATTAGCACTTCAGGGTTCCAAGTGCAACTTCCTACATTTTCAGTCAGCGGGGAATGAAGGCTTGAAGGTAATAGTGACCACGAAGCTGGACGACTACAAGAAAGACCACTACGACGACACCTTTGGAGAAATATTGAGAGACAGTACGATTTCACATTTTCAAAGAGAACTAGCGAAGATACTCGTGAAAGAGGAGCGCGAGATTATACTCGCTGTTACAAATCGGATTGGTCTTGAGGAAGCTACCAAAGAAGACATTGAGAAAGTTCTACGTTTCTGGACCGACTACACATCTCAATCAGCCGGTCGCGAAACTAGGCAGAGTGCTGGAGCAAGGGCGGAAGAATATGTCTCGAGGCTGCTAAACCGGCTTTCATTAGTCCACGATTGCGACGAGCAGGAAAAGTACTTTGAACGCTTGCTCATCGGTCTCACTTTTAACTGCGCGCTGAGTCTGATGAAGTCAAATTACAAGTCCTACCAAGAGAGTCGCTCCTCAATTGAGCATATTCAGGAAACTTGTCCCTATTCCAGCGTGCGCAATACCACTGCGATGACGCTGGATATACTTCAAGCTGCACGTAGCAATGATGAGGAACACCTACGGGAACTTTCACAACAATGCAGCGGATGGAGAAAAGAACTGATCAACGGAATCCTTCAGTATGCTTCACACCCTGACTTGTTCGAACCATCACTGACAATTCAAGATAGAAGCAAACAGGATGAAGCCAAACAACTCTTGAAGATCCTAGCGGAACCAAATAGAAGGAACATCGTTAATTTGTTCTTGAAAGAACGAAGACCACTGAGGTTAGAGAAAATTTCAGCAGAGTGTAACTTTAACAACGACTCCAATGCTCATCAACATCTAGAAGAGCTTATACAAGCGAAACTCATTCAACACAACCCTCTGGATCATACGTACGAGATGAAGGGTTTTTCCAGAGTCAAGCGCATTCTAGACTTCTGCGAAAACGCAATACAACTTTACTCAATACACTCCCAATTCATTGAGATCAGAGAATGGGTAATAGAATACCTCAGTCCTACAGGTCGCGAAATGACCGAGAAGGAGTTGCAGCAGACGGACCTCCTTATGAGATCGTTTGAGCACGACCAAGAGAAAATGGAAACCCTAGATGACGACGAGAAGAAAGACCTTGCCAGATGGCACAAAATGCTCCTAGCCTTAAGAGGAGTTGCAACTCTTGAGAGATAAATCCAAGGGCGCAGCCACTTCCATAATTATATGATGCCGAAAGTCAATCATATTGTAGAGTTGGCCTGATTCAGCAATCCGCTAACAATTCACTTCCGGCTTAAAGCAGGTGGCCTAACCCAACCGTTCACTTTCGGGCAAACGGTAAAGCCACGGCAGAAATACTGCTTCGATTAATTCCCGTCTCGTCCAATTCTGCACGACGAGACATGTCAGATATCGAAATGATTGTGAAACGTGGAGGCGACCCAGAAACCCACCTGATAAATAGGGTAGAGTGTCCCTCACGTAGACAGAATGGAAAATTTGGTGAGCATGTTGCTAATCGACATAGTGAAAGAGTCATAAGAATCCTGAGGCAGCTGTTGAACCAACGCTATCGGTGTCCTTGGTGTTCGATCGAGGGTTTCATTGGCCACGGGTTCGTCATTTCTGAAGTCTACTGCCACATCTGCGAGAACCCAGAAGTAGATGCCTCTAAGGGAACCGTCGTCATTCAGTGCGGCTGTGGCCAACTTAGTGAAGTCAACGCTGATACTCTCCTGCGCTACGCGGAGGATTACTAATGATTGGAGCACTTGTTCTTGCTTTTTTGATGCAAGCTTCTGGGAGCCGAGCCAGAAAATAGAGATATCCCAAAGGAGCCATGCGAAAGTTGAGTGAGTACAAACTCCCGCGCATCTGAACAGCGTGATAGGGAGGAGTTTAACCTGCTCCGGACGGACCAAGCTGATTCCATCCCCAAAGATAATGCAGGGCTATATCGACGCATCAAATGCCCACACTGTGGACGCAGCGTTGACATAGTCATCGCTGTGACTCAACTCCCAACTCATAGAAGAAAGGGCAAAGGTTTGATCGAAAGTATTCTCTCCGATGAAGAATATGAGAGATACGAACAATTCGAGACTATTGACAAAATCGTCGTAGGCTTGGGAAAGTTCCCTGATACATATCAACTATTTCCGAGTGAGAAGGAACTTTCAAGGTTCGTTGGGTTAACTGAACAGACCGTAAGCAAGTATGTTAACAGAACCACGCTAATAGCGAGCAAACCACAGCAAAAGGGTCCAGATGGCCGCTTCGACGAAAAGAGATTCCATCTGACTGATGAGGGGAAAAGCAGGTACGGTGAGTTGACGTATTTGCTGATCGGTTACACCAGCGATGGCAACTCAAGATAGCAAGACAAACGCAAATCTTTTGAGCTGTATTAGTGAGACGGCTATCTGTTCGTTTTAGACCCTTTTCTTAAACGGTCTTAAGCGGTTTCTATGCGTCGGTCCGTTTCTGCTTCCCACTTATGTCATGTGGGAAAAGATGCGATAAGAAAAGCCACCAGCTTTCAAGCTGGGGTAAAGCCGTAGTCGCGCGCTGATGAACAAGAAGGCGGACTCACAGAGCTTGCAGCTATGAAGTGTGGCGACGCGCCTGAGGGATGCGATCGCGTATGGCGTCGTGGTCGAGTACCCGAAAACGTGTCTGAGTAGTTACGGCAACCTGACAGGATGATGGAAAGGCACGGACGAAAGGATACGAAATTGGTGGGTCACCACCTCCTAAACCAAGATGAGCCGGTGTGGTAAACTGGTTCAATCCCCTTCTTTTTTTTGATATCCCCTAGGCACTGCGCTGCTGCAGTTCTTACGGGCAAGCTTGATTCCGCTTGACAGAGCCGGTAACGACTCTGCAAAGGAATCACGAGGTGTTTTCTTGAACACAGACTCGATCAAAGAAAAATTGCGCGCCGAACTAGAAAAGTTTAACCTGAAACTTCTACCTCCAACCGATCAAATCTTCGCCGAGGAGATTTGGCGCACATGCGTCATCGATCCTCCAATCGAACGGGTTTACGTTCTTCCAACGACATCGGTTCTATTCAACAATCGTCTTGTTACGGAATGCAAGAGAATCTTCGACATAACCGCATCTTCAAGTGGGGGACGGGCTCTCTACGACATTGAAGAACTCAAGAGGATATCCAAGCTTGGTCATTCCCTACGTAACGGCTACCTAGTACATACCCATCACAAGTCATACAACCCAACGCCCTCCGTTGCTGACGTGGCAGCCTTCCTCACAACTGACGCAGCCTTAGGACTTCCCTTAAACTACCTAGTGATATCGGCGACAAAAGATACGGTATCAGTCAAGACGGTTGACTTCAAGCACTGCTACGACTGCATCCACTTCTGCCGGTTCTTGAAGGATGCCCCACTACTGGATTCGAAGATCGGTTACGAGGTAGAAGGCACGTGATTGTTCGGAGGTGAACTTCAAGATGGAAATATTGGTAAGAGATAAAAGTGGAAAAACGAAAACTTTCGAAGTGCAACTGACAGGCCACGAGAACTCCAAGGACCTGCTGAACATTCTAGGCCTCGACCCAACGCAGCACACGGTTAAGGCCGCGAGAAGGCTGTTAGATGAGGATGAAACAGTACCACCCCATGAAAGAATAGTAATCGAAGACAAAATGACACCTGAAGTAACATGGACAGAACCAATCGGACCTGTTCAAGATAAGATCGCATTAACCCTCGCCACCCATTTCGCTCGAAGCCCTTCAAAAGTCATCAGCATCGAAGTCAAACCTGACGTCACACCCTACCGTCTAGCTGACACACTAATCAAAAGATTCGACGGCATCAACCCGACAGACATCGCTGAGATGGTTGACGAAAAAGGCAGAAACCTGATGGAAGTTCGATACCGCGACCGAACATTCAGCAGCCTCGGAGTACGAGGAGGAGAAACTTTGGACATCCAAGGTGACATAACCCAGGGAGCACCCTGAGATGGTTCACCAAGTGAAACTGGGAAGACAAGGATGGCTCGAATCAAACTATAGAGACCTACAGAGATTCCAAAACCAACACCCACACCATATTCAGATCGCACCCGAGAAAGGCCTGAAAGCATTCAAGGTCACCATTGCAGGCATAGAACACTACCAAGGCCACCATCTTACACTCCGCTGCCTCTACCCCTCCCCAGGACAACCACCCCAGTTCGAGCTCCTGAACGCTGCAGAGATCGGCCGCCTGAACCACCCCCACATCAAAGACGTCTACGTCTGCCTAAAATCCCCCTGGACACCGAACACACCCCTCTCCGCTACGTTGAGGCCAATATGTCAGGCCTGGTGGAGGCCAACGGTCTGAACCTACAATTCTGGAAAAGAAGAACTCACCCCGCCTTAAGACCAGAGACGCCGAAGGAAGAAGCCATCGAGTTCAAGACAGACCTAGGCATCCAACCCGTCTCCAAAGTACTGTTAAAGACAACCGAGTTCTGCGAATTCCTCTGCCACGGCGTCAAATATGGCAATCGAGAGGTTACAGCGATCGGTACCGGAGTATACAATAAGCAAACGCAGACCGTGAAAATAAACAGCATCTATCCTGTTATGGACGCCTCCGGATGTGGAGCCTCGGTAACTATCACGGCAAGAAGTCACCATCACCTACATAGGACACTTGAACACTGGAACGAAGAAGACGAGCTAGCAATCTTTCACAGCCATCCTCATTTCTCCAGCTTCAAATCACACACCGATGACCAGCGAGCCATGCGCATGGCTTGCATGCTTTTCGGAGGAGTTGCCGTCATGATTATCATAGATCCCTTCTCCAACGTAGGCGTAGACACCTCAGCCTACACCATCGACCCCCAGACCAAAATCGTGTGCAAAACACCGTTCCAACTGGTGCCTTAGATTGGACTACGAGGGAATCTTCGATCGACCTCGTCGCCTCTTCGGAGAGCAAGGCCAAAAAAGAATAACACGCTTGAAGGTTGCGATCGTAGGATGCGGCGTTCTAGGCACACCATTAGCCATCGGACTGTCAAGACTAGGAGTTGCAGAACTCCGGATGATCGATCGCGGAATCGTTGAGGAAGTCAACTTAGCAAACAACCTATTCTTGAACAGGAAACATGTTGGCCAAAAGAAAGCCGTCGCAGTCGCCGAGTTGGCCCGGTCATGGAGTTTGCGAAAGTGTAAGACCAAGTCCTATAATTTTGACGTGACGGATCCGGATGAATGGAATCATCTGATCAGTATTATTGCAGACATCAACATCATATACGGGTGCTTAGACAATCTTCCAGCTAGGTTTTCGCTGAATTCAGCCGCAATCGCACAAGACGTGAAGTACGTCGACCTCGGCATCGAAGGATTTTCAGGACGAATTCGCCTAATCGATAAGACGCGTGCATGTTACGCCTGCGATCCGCTCATTCCAGAACATTTGTCAATCAACATTTTCTCCTTGACGAAGGATAGGAAGGGCTGCGATTATGCTCCCACAATCACCACCCTGCCCACAGCCACCCTAACCTCCGCCCACGCCATCATAGAGGGCCTAAAATTCCTGAACATTCTTGAGAACAATGAGAAGTACGACTATCTTTACTTCGACTTTCTTTCCTCCGTAAAACCTGTGAAGATGCAGGTTTCAAAGCATCGCGATTGCAAGATCTGCGGTGTGGACGGTCTCGCGACTTGGCAGAGACAGTAACCGTTCTATGGGATTCAATTGGACCCAATCCTAAACGTAATAGGTGCAATCTTCAATTTCTTGTTCTCTATCGTTATGATTATTACAGTCTCGGCAATACTCTTAGCAGTACTCGCTAGAATTGGAATCTGGGTTCTAGCCAGAACCATGACTTGGAAGGCCCAAGACTGGTATATCGATAAGACGCCCCCGACTGTTCCAAATACTCCGCCAGCACTCCCTACTTCTCCACACACCACTTTCGAGCAAGCCCAGTTGATCCAACCTCAAAGGGATGGACGAACCGTCTGGCAACCGACTCCAACCATTAACACCACGGCAGCCACGCTAGATCAGTCATGGATCTCAGCAACTATCGAGGCCCCGCGCATCGTCAAGCAAGGCATGACGCTCGTTTTGAGAGTCGAGGTCAGCAATAATCATAGATCCAACCGATTAAGAGACGAGACTATGCTTGAGGTCGAGTACCCTTCCTCTGCAGTCCAGGTACTGGGATCGGAACTAATCGAGCTGGAACCTAACGGTGACACGACACTAATCTACTTCCAATGGATGACCCCTTATCTTCCGGGCAACTATGTTCTCAGGTTTATACTACTCAATTACCAAGCCAAGACGGAAAAGGTTCTCGTCGTGAAGTAAACTCCACCTCACCTTTACTTTTTAGAAAATCATCGTGATCGCGAATTATCTTGAAGCATGTTGAGATAGATAGGACTGTTGTCGAAGAGTTACTGCTCCCGCACAAAGAAGGAATCATAGCAGGTACTCCAACTATGCCACCTACCATGGTCACTACTGTGACCAGTGAATCGCAGGAAGTAGTGATTCGGCTGGATCTCACTAAAGTGAGGAGGGAGGATTAGTTTGGCTGAGCAACGCGAGGATCTCATCGAAGAGAGGATCATTCCTAGCGGTGAGCTGCTAGGAGGTAAAATGCTTTCTTCCAGCGAGGGACGAATTGTACGTGAGGTTAGAGCCACATTCTGCGTCACCTGCCACAAGTATCTAAAATTGGAGGAGATCTATCTGTGTGGTTGCGGTCGCAAGGTTTGCGGCACCGAACCGTGCATGACAGAGTATGAAGGCAGAAAACTCTGCCGAGTCTGCATGCAGACAGAACTGCCAATCGAAAAGACCGATCTAATGGTCCTCGAAGCAATCCACGCCGGAATACGATCAAAGAAGACCATTGCGCATCTGGCTAGGATAACGTTCAATGAAACAGGCGCGATTCTGCAGCGAATGTGGAATGAAGGATTCCTATCGTCACGAGGCGTCTCAATATTTTCGCTTCCGATTTTAACGAACAAAGGGTTGACCGCGTTGAAGGTTTATTCCGGCATCTACCAGGACGCTGATCTTTCACAGTTTCGAACCAGCCTCAACGAGATGAGTGTGAAGAAGAGTGATGCAGAAAATCGGACTGGCCTTTAACGCAGTAATCCTACTCGGATTCACCCTATTCGCACTTGGCGTTGTCCTCTACGTCATCAACCTGCTATCACATCTCAGGCTCAATCTGGAAATGTTAGTAATCGCGCTGGGCATCCTGCTCTTAATCTTCGGCGTTGCCGGCGCCCGTATCTTCTCCTCCCTACAACTAACCCAGTGAATGAATTGACACTCAACTTAACAGGAATAGACCTACGAGACAGAGCGCAAAAGGTAGCCAAGCAACTAGACCCAAAACTTCTGCGCGCTTCAATCCTATCGGCAACGCTGGACGCGGGAGAATCACTGCAGGACGACTTGAACTGTTACCTCACGGTACAAAACCTAGAGAAACTGTGCGGCAACCAACCGCTCTTCAAGAATCCAACGCCGGAACTTGCATCCGGAGATTACTTCATCGGATATGTAATGGGAACCAACGAGCCCTTCCCCTTCTTCTTAAGAGAGGAGGAGATGATCAAACATGTGATCATCGCTGGAAGTTCAGGAGCGGGCAAGACCAACGTCGGCTTCCTCCTAGTAAGACAATTCCTAGAGAAAGATAAGCCGTTCATGATCTTTGATTGGAAACGCAATTTTCGCGACATTGTAAACCTGCCAGAAGCAGCTAGAGAGGAGATTCTGACCTTCACGCTTGGACGAGATCTCTGCCCATTCCATTTCAACCCACTAATCCCCCCTCCAGGCACGTCTCCACACGTGTGGCTTGGCAAACTGATAGAGATCATGGCCCACGCATTCTTTCTAGGCGAAGGCGTCATCTACATCCTCTCAAAAGCATTGGACCAAGTGTACTCGCAGTTCGGCGTCTACGAGGCTAGCGGCGTATGGCCGACCTTCAGAGACGTCCTAAGTTTTCTTGAAAATTACGAGTGCAAAGGAAGAGAAACACAATGGCTTGCCTCCGCCTTACGCGCCGTCTCTATGCTTTGTTTCGGTGAACTTGACAGAATTCTGAACGAAGGCCACTACCCCATTTACAAACTCCTAGATCAAAACGTGATTCTTGAACTTGACGCGCTTACTGACACTGCGAAAATTTTCGTTACAGAAACGCTACTGCTATGGATTCATCATTACCGAATGGCGCAAGGTAAGCGGGAACGCTTCAAGCATGCCTGTCTAATTGAGGAAGCTCATCATATTCTGTCTCGCAAGCTGCAGATGATCTCGGGCACAGAGACCATCACGGACATGATATTGCGAGAAGTGAGGGAATTCGGCGAGAGCCTGATCATAGTTGATCAGGATCCCTCACTCCTCAGCATCCCAGCCATCGGGAACACCTACACAACCATAGCAATGAACCAGAAAGAACGAAACGACGTCAACCTCATGGCAGCATGCCTGAACCTTGACCCTAATGAAAAAGACATACTCACCAAACTTCCCGTCGGACAGGCGGTACTAAAACTTCAGGGCAGACATAGCGATCCTTTCCTCATCGACATCCCAAAGGTTGAGGTTGAAAAAGGCGCGGTTACGGATGAAGAAGTCAAAGAGAGAATGGCCCCGTTTTATGAGAAATTCTTGAAAACGGAACAGAAAACGGCCTTAATCAAAGAAATCGCTGAAAATCCAAAGAACGCACCGTGGATTAAAGAAGAAAAAGATAAGAAAAAAGAAGCAAAGAAAAAAGACGAAAGTCGGAAAGCGAACAACAATGAACCAAGCGAAAGCAAGAATATGGAAAAGGCAAAAGCTGAGGAGCTCAGCGACGCAGAAAGAGAACTGCTGGTGGACATATACCTGAATGAATTGAGCAGAGTCGGAGAACACTATCAAAGAATTGGGATAGAGGAAGCCAGAGGAAATAAGATAAGGCAACTGCTAGAGAGCAGAGGATTAATAAAATCAGTCACCCTGCCAAACCTTGAAGGCCGCGGCTACTGGGGCAAGGCACTGGAGCTGACCAAAAATGGTCGGGCAGCGATATCATACGCAGAAAATTTTAGGCTGCCCGACGAAATATCGAAACGCAAAGGTAACCTCATACATCAACACTACCTCAGACTCATCACCGAGAAACTCACCCAGGCCGGTCACAATGTTCGAATCGAGCATCTGCTAGGCAACGGAGAGGCTGCTGATCTTCTCGTTGACGGGCAGATTGCAGTTGAGCTGGAGCGGTCAGATCGCAACACGCTGCAAAACGTACGCAAGAATTTGGAGAAAGGCTTCAGAGTCATAGTAATAGCAGAGACCTCAGCCCTCAAGAAACGGATCTCTGCTCTTCTCAAAGAAAACAGCCTGCAAGAATCAGTCAGCCTCATTGAGCTAAAAGACTTCAGCAAGGAAAAGGGCTCCCAACTTATTCACTCCCTATTCTCCTCACCCTTTCCCCCGAGCCGGCTGGAAATGCGAAAACAAGCTCGCTTTCAAGAAAGACCCAAGGAGAAAGACGAAAGTGAGTGAAGCAAAACCTACTCGTGTGAGCGTTAGAAAATCAAGAACAATTGCTATCGGCGAGCGTAGACATTTCGAGAAGACCGAGTATGGGATTGAGCAAGACCTGCCTGTCCAGTTGAGTCCAGATGCAGGCCTTCGCAGCCTTGAAGCAGTCATAGACAAGCTACTCGACGAGAAGGTTCCGCATTTGAGGCGAGATGAATATGACAGCCTTGCTTGGAAACGGAGCTCCAAGAAACCGCAGCTCAGCACCATCCCAGTAATTCCCAACCTGCCTGATCTTGCCAAGGAACTCTACGAGAAACTGAAAAACTCAGACAAGCATGTTCTGAGATTTGGCGACGTGACATACAAGCTGAGCTTCTACGAACAGACCGGAACCGAATTTCTACAACGCTGGTGCAAGAACTGAGTAAATCGGACGACGATCAGATCTGCGAAGTTTGTGGAGACCGAATTGTTGACAATGGCCCTGGCATCTCATGGATTATTCACGACTGGACTTGCGGTCGTTGTGGAAAGCACGTCTGCTTCGGTTGCGGTGGACATAGTCCTGGCTTGGGTTATGGCAAGGAGGACAGCGAGAAGTATGGCGACATCTGTCTCGAATGCTATTGGGAACTCCGTGAATCATATGCTGGGAAATGGGAGTCCGAATTTGGCAATGATGCTTCTTTTGATAATCCCTACGAATTAGGCGAAGACGATCGAGAGTTACGAGAGAGGATCAGGAAAGGCGGGGCTGAGAGTGATGACTGACCACGCAAGACAAGTCATGCAAAGAAGGATTACCGAAAAGTGTCCTGTCTGCGGATCTCAGCCAAGGAAAGAAGCTGCTCTCCTTTCTGAGATACTAGAAGACGTTCGCGTCAGATCTGATCACAGATCTAGGTGAATCCGTTGTCCAAGGCATTCAAGAATAGAGACAACGATACTCTTCACCGATTAAAGAGTGAGCTGACTCATCTTAAACAGAAGTTCCAGATGGGTCAGGAGCTGAAGCTTCAATGGATGCCAAACAATGGTCCTAAGAGTGGCGAAGTCATAGGGGGAACTATCTGCATCTATGAAGCGGATGAAGGAAAGGCCTCGGACACGTTGCGGCATGAATTTGTTGAATACGTGCTGATGAGTGAGCTTGTAGCTCCGTACAAACGTCTGGTGAACAAACTCATCGCTGCATTCGAGGAGGAGATGTACGGCAGAAAGGAAAAGTTGGTTGAGAGATTCAAGGAATTGACGAGGTGAACCGCTGTCTAGGGGAATAGCCGAGGGTCAGATCGATGGATGCTATGCCTTCTCTTCCTATCCAGTGTATCCACACATTCCAACTCGTGGAGAATTGACGACTGGCAGGAACATTTCTTCGTCGCACTCATGTTTGTTAGCACATTCGTCACAAAGCCATCCTTTCTCTGAGTAATCACATTGGCTGCACACTTTCGTGGCGGCTTTCCCGCATAACCCACATGTTATCAAGGGAGGATTATTTCTTGCCAGAAGTTGGATTGACTTGCGGCCAATTCTGCCCCTTAGTTCTGAAACGACCTTCAGGACAAGCACTGTAGTGCTGCCGAAATCGTACTCATGATAGAACTTCGTGCCGACGCTGAGGACTTTACCCAGTGCAAAACCCATGCCCTCGTCCCCAAACGCTAAGCTTGGCTCCGATACATATCTCTCCTCTTCGATTGTAAACGCACTCAGGTGGCCGCAGCATTCCAGCCAGGTTCGCCTGAGGAATGCGTCCAGATCTTGGAGCGTTGCATTGGCAAGTGCTTCGAGATGCATCCAATACTCAGGCAGGTGGTGTCCCTCGACGGCGAGATGAAGGATCTTTGTTTTCTGCGACCTACGAGCATCCGGTGGTGTCTCAACAGCCTTTCCCTGTCTGCACAACTTCAGGTGCTTTGTCATTGCAGCCTTGCTGAAGGTAGTATTGCAGAGACCACACTTCCCTGATGACATATCTTTAATCTGCATTCTACTTGATACTTCTTACAGGACTCTTTTCACCGCTATCTTCCCGCTGGTCAGTTCTCGGACTATCTGCCATCCGTCATTGAGACAATGCACTAACTCATTCTCCAAAATGAGTCTATTCTCGAACCGCGCGCAATGAACTCCGTCAGCACACTCCTCACCTACATTTCGCAATCTCTGAGGATTAATTCTCAACTTCCTGATCTCACTCTCGTAGAGCTCAACCTCTTCGGCGGGTGTCAGCTCCTTTCTGATTTCTTTCTCTTTTGCGATTTTCACTTCCAGTAGATCGATGTCCAGCAGGCTTTTCGCCATGCTCCTCAACGCCTCTATCTTGGCTTCCTTCACTACGGCGCTCTGCTCAAGTTGAGATGTGGTGCCCAAGAATGATTCGCAGGCTTTGTAGCTGCTGCGTATGTCCTCGATCATGTCAGGTGGGAGTCTGCCCTTATTCGTACTGTAGCGGGCTTCAATGTCGCCTTTGTGTCCAGCAATGAACTGCAAGTATGGATGGCTGATCTTACCTTTGGACTCGGCAATGATCAGCTGCGTCTCGGCATATGCCCGAAGCACGTACGGGCGCTTGTAGACGCCCGCAGCGCGCATGGCGGTTCTGATGTAGTGTGTGATCTTTCTTGTTGAGAGGAATTCGTCTCCGCTTCTCTTTGACCTTTCATATCCAATGAGAGGAGTCTCAGGATTGAGAGATTCACCGTTTCGGATTCGCTCTTCTAGATATTCTCGGAGGTAGGTGCATCCCTCTTCGCCTAGAAATGTGAAGTATTTGCATCTGGTCTTGCTGAGTGTTGAACGAACGATCACCATTGTTGGTGTCTTTTCGAAAGTCGCCTTCCCCTTTTGTATGCTGAGTTCTGGTAAGTCTTTCAGCCTCAGGCCGTCTGTGCCGTCATGGTTTCCGATGCTCTCTGGCCTCAAATCAGCGAACGCCATCAAGGCCTCAGCGACACGTATCCGTGGAGAAGATGTCCGCAGAATCCTGGAGAGTTCTCCCTGGGTTGGTATCTGCTCATTCTCTATTGTCGGGGTTGCATTCCTGTTTGATACCTTGATCGTGCGTGTCAGTACCACATCATTGTACCTTAGCCATGCCCGCAGAGTTTTCAAGATGCCGACTATGTAGCCTGGAGACTTCTTGTCCTCCTCAAGTCTTGACACCAGATCCTCCAAGGAATCTTGGAAGCCCTTCGATTCTGATTTGGCGTCTCTTACAAGCTTCTTTGGGTCTGTCGAAAGAAGTTCGGAGGCTCTGCCAAGTCTCCTGAGAGCAACCTCGGCTGTTATCGGGCTGCCCCTACGCAAATTTCTGAGCCACCTACTGACCTCGGGATCGTTCTGGATATTGAAGTACTTCTCAGACTGTTCCTGAGGCAAATCTGCTCAGAATATGCTTGGTTTTCTGCAGAAATAAGGGTATCTGAACCTTATTAATGGCGGGCCCGCGGGGATTCGAACCCCGGATCCCAGGCTACCCTCATGTTAATTCCGAAGGCCTACACGACTCTTTTGGTCACTGTGTCTTAATCCTGGCTCGACTACGGGCCCTGACCGTTGCTAGCCATGGTCAATCGCGGATAATTGTGTATGGTTTCACCGGTCGAAGGTCCGACAGACCGAATCGTCACTCTGACATTAATTACCGAGAAGTAGAATAGTGAGATGCCTTTGGCGTAGTCCGCTCGTCCGGGTGGATATTGTCTTGACGTTGCTATCAGACGTGGAGATTGAGGAATTGATCAAGAAACGATCACTGGTTATGAGTCCATTTGATCCTGCGTGCCTCAACGGCGCAGGGTATGATCTTCGACTGGGAAAGGAAGTCATTATTCCAGCGGGATGTCACGAACTTGTAGCAACTCTTGAACGGATTGAGCTTGGTTCTGACATTGCTGGGGTTATGCATATTCGATCTTCGCTTGCTAGAGCTGGGATAATTGCGAGTTTGGCGCTTATTGATCCCGGTTTTCGAGGTCAGCTCACCATCTCTCTCTATAATGCAGGATCAGGGGCATTCGAAATGAAGAAGGGGGATAGGTTTGTCCAAGTCACCTTTCATCGTCTTGGCATGAAGACTACACGCTCGTATCATGGTCGATATCAAGATAGCCAAGGAATTGTAGAAAGCCCCCCGTAGTGCCCCCATTCATTGTGTCAATTCGTGTCGAAAGCGTTATTACCAGTGGGCATGAGCATGTGCATGTACTGTACTTGTAAAAAATAATACAGGAGCATGTATCATGAGAGCAGGTTCGCGCATATCCGACTTGAAGTACAAGCTAATGACTATCGAGCTTCTCAACCTAGCGAAGAATTACTACACATACAGAGAATTGGCGCAGATTATTGGCCTCCCTGAAACCGTGCTGAGTAGATACGTCAAAGGCCACGTGCTACCAACGATCGATAGAGCTCAGAACATAAACAGAACCCTCCAGAAAATAATGAGACTCGAGGGCGAAATTCAGCAGAGAATCCGATTTGATGACAACGGATACTTCGATAACACGAAACTGATCTCGGACACTCTCCTGCTTGAGAGAGCGGTGCAACACGCCGTGAATGCCTTTGCTGGGATGCGCATTACAAAGGTACTGGCGGCGGCTGTAGATGGCATTCCACTCGCGGCTCTGCTCGCCCACAGATTGGGTGTTGGATTAGTAGTCGCCAAGAAGACGAGGGAGGTTGGCGTGCGCGAATTCATCGAGGAGGTCTACATACCAAGCAAGACTGCCATAATGGTAAGCCTGTATGTGCCAAGAGACGCCCTTCGGAAAGGTGACTGCGTTCTGATAGTTGATGATGTGATTGATAGCGGAGAGACACAGATAGCTCTGACACGGATCGTTCAGAAAGCCAAAGGCGAAGTCACAGGCATGTACGCACTCGTTGGCATGGGCGCAGACTGGAAGTCAAAGATTGAGGCAGTCACCCATTGCCCGGTGGAGATCGTCTTACAGGTAGGCAAGAAGCCACTCCAAGAAGTCTAGCTCAAGAAACGAACCATCGAGTCACAGAACAGCGTCGGTCCTGAGCATTTTAGGACTTACGACGCCCCGCTCTGTTATGAAGCCCTCCACCAACTCGACAGGGGTCACATCAAACGCCGGGTTGAATACTCGAACCCCTCTGGGCACGATCCTCTTAGCTCCAATACTAACTACCTCCTCAGCCCCTCTCTCTTCGATCTTCACGTCAGACTGATCGCCTTCAAGATGGAAGGTTGAGGATGGGGCGGCGACGTAGAATGGAATGCGATTTGCGTGCGCAGCAAGTGCCAGCATGTAGGTTCCAACCTTGTTTGCGACAAAACTCCTCGTAATTCTGTCGGCTCCAACAATTACCTTACTCACCATTCCACGCATCATTACATAACCTGCTGCCCCGTCAACAATCAATGTCACGGGGATTCTGTCGCTAAGGAGTTCGAAGGTTGTCAGTTTGGCCCCCTGTAGCCTTGGCCGCGTTTCGGTTGCGAATACTCGCAGCCTCTTCCCTTGCGTTATCGCGGTTCGGATTGGAGCCAAGGCGGTACCGTAGCTGACCGTTGCAAGCGTACCAGCATTGCAGTGCGTGAGGACCACATCGCCATCAGTCAATAGAGCTGCTCCAAATTCTCCGATCCTGTGGTTCGCGTGCACATCTTCGTCCGCCATCCTGCGAGCCTCATCCACGACCTGTTGGCTTATCTCTGCAGGCGATCCGGTTGCTACTTCAGCCGCTTGAAGAACCCTATCTATCGCCCAAAACAGGTTCCACGCAGTTGGACGACTCTTCCTTAGAACATCAGCAGCCTCGTGAAGTCTCTTCATGAGTTCTTGCTTGGTCTTTGCTCGGCTTCCGTTTGCGGCTAATGCAAGGCCCATAGCTGCAGCCACACCGATCGCGGGTGCTCCGCGAACAATCATTTCCCTGATCGCTCTTGCCATCTTTTGATAATCCTTGATAACCACATAGGTGAGTTTGTCTGGTAGTTTTGTTTGATCTATCATACGAACGCCGCCGTCTATCCACTCGACCGTTCTCACATGCGACATAGGTGCCAAGAGTAATCCTCCTATTACGAAATGAACCGACGTGTAGAATTAACTTTCGTAGCGGAAATAGATCTCGATCGTCTCTTCGCAAAAGCATTAAACTAGCCACATCCTTGCAGACCTGAAAGTGGTCTTAGTGGAGAGCGGCGCTAGTACTCAAACCAATGCGAAGACAACCAGTATGCCTGATGAGAAGGCGCAATTCACTCCTTGGAGTGCAATCTTGGATAGGCGTGGAGTATACATTCCGTACAAATCCGAGCTGATGGAGTTGAGGGATAGAGGATTCGGTGAGCTAAAGAAAACCAAACTATTCTTCACAGCCTACGAATCCTTCTATTTGGTCGAGAAACAGAAGATACGGGTATTCGCTTCCAAGACGAACGGGGAGCTATTTCTCCGGGATTTAGTCCGGAGATTTTCGGTGGGTAAACCCGAGATATGGATAAAGTACTTGGTCTACCGCGACCTACGCGACAGAGGGTACCTCGTTCGCGAGTCAGACAAGAACTTCGATTTCGACATATATGGAAAAGGTCCGCTTCGACGCCTGATCTCAATAGTATACGAGGGGGGAGAAGCCAGCTTGCGGAAACTGCGAAAGCTACTTGAAATTTCGGAAGCGGAGAAGAAGGAATTGATCCTCGCTGTGGTGGACCGTAGGACCGACATAGTATACTACACACTTAGCTCATTGCGAGTATAGATTACTATCGCTGCAAACCCACATCATCGCACGGAAGTTTGACTCTCTACCCCGGTTGACGTGCACCGCAATGAGGACAAATCAAAGTTCCCGCTTGCAGCTGAGCCCCACATTGTACGCAATACCTAGATTGGCCCAGTCCAAGACTTGCAGGCATCTCGGTTGAGGCTTCCAGAGCCAGACTTGGGCGTCGGACTGACGACACAACGACGCCTCCAATAGCTCCTGCAACTAGGTTAAGCAAGAACTCCACAATCACTCCCGTCTGTATTACTGACATTGGGGGGGTTGGCCCAGACGGAGGCGTATAGACGCCGAAGATTAGGAGAATATAGATTATTCCGATAGAAAATGGGTAGCCGAAGACAGCTGAAAGCATTCCCGCCATCGCTCCTTGGCTCACTTTTCCGTACAATAGATATGCCGCTATTCCTCCTCCAATTAACCCTCCAATCGCGGAGGCTAAGGGTAGATCTGTAATACCGAAGATCGCCGTCAACGCACCGCCGATGATCAGTCCACCAAATGCGGCCGTCCCGACCTCTCTGTTCTTCGACATTCTGACCAGTTGGCCAAGGAGGGATACCTCTGTATAAAGCATTTCAATCTAACAAGTCGAGTGTGAACTCACAAGATTATAGGACAGCTACTCACAAGACGCCAAGCAGGCCTGTGGAGAATATGACATCACAAGTCTTCAGCCTCCCACGAGGAATGAAAGATACTGAGTCTGAAGAGATGGCTAGGAGATTATGGCTTTACGATAAGATTCGGGAAGTGGTCCGTAGATACGGCTTTCAAATGGTCGAGCCCACAACGATCGAGAATTTGAAGACATTAGAAGCAAAAAGTGGACCAGCGATTCGAAATGAAGTCTACTGGTTCAAAGACAAAGCCGGTCGAAGCCTTGGCTTAAGATTCGATCTGACCGTTGGACTTGCAAGAATGGTAGCCAATCGTTCCGACTTACCCGAACCAATAAAGTTCGCATGCATCGGAGGAAATTGGCGATATGACGAACCACAATTCGGACGATACCGATACTTCACACAGTGGGACGTTGAAATCTTCGGTTCAACTAGTCCGCTAGCCGACGCTGAAGCAATCTGCGTCGGTGCGGATATCTTGACCAACGTGGGTTTGAAGGATTTCATTATCAGAATAAGCAACCGAAGGCTTGCCGAAACCTATCTTCGCGAGCTAGGAATTCGTTCAATTAGAAAACTGGAGCAGTGCCTCCGGATCATGGACAAGATAAGAAAGGAAAGCCGTCAACAACTGGAGACTGAGTTCAGCTCAATTAAGGTCAGTGAAACTGCAATGGAAAAGATCCTTTCGTTCATATCCCTCAATGGGAATCCTGACGAAACTCTTCGACAACTGGAAGGCCTGAATTTGAAAGCACCAGACGCGAACAGCAGCCTGGATCAATTGAAAATCCTAGCCGACGCGCTCAAAGCATCTGGGCGGATAGCGTACTGCCAGTATGACATGAGCATAGTCCGCGGAATTGGCTATTATGACGGGATTGTATTTGAAGCATATGACAAAGCCGGAGAAGATGTCGGGTCAATTTTCGGCGGTGGAAGATATGATAAACTCTGCAGGGTTTATGGAAAACGCGATATTCCGGCAACTGGTGTAGCGGGCGGGATAGAGCGACTGATGATTTCGCTTGAGCGCGGCGACCTGTTTCCGGAAACTCGACAGGTTGCGAAGATCTTTGTGGCGACTGTGCGTGATGAAGCCGTTCCAGTAGCCATCCAGATCGTCCAAAATCTGCGGGATAACGGCATTAGCGCTGAGATGGACCTCAAGGGACGCCCCTTGGGAAAGCAGCTACAATATGCTGACTCCCTTCGAATCCCATACTTAGTAGTCATCGGTCCGCAAGAACTGCAATCTCAGGTCGTGAAGGTTAGAGACATGTCCACTCGAACCGAGTTTGAAGTGCCAATGTCAGAGCTAGTATCCAGGCTTCAATCCCTAAACTAATCAGATTGATCCGGAAAGACTTCTTTCTCATGGGATCGAAGAATCGTTACCGAGCGTCAATAGGCGTGTACACTAGGCCTGTTTCGCCCACGTAGAGAGTCTTTGGTCGGATCAATTTGTTGGCCTCAATGTATTCAATTGCATGCGCTGTCCATCCGGAAATTCTACTCATAGCAAAGATGGGTGTGAAGAGGTCCGTTGGAATTCCGAGCGTGTGAAAGACAACTCCTGAAAATGAGTCCACGTTCGGAAATATCGTTGTACCAGCCAAGCGTTTCAAGGCGCTTTGTTCTATAGCCACAGCCGTATTGAACAGATTCATCTGTCCCTTCCTTGCTGCTAACTCCGCACCGAACTTCTTCAAGATCACATATCTCGGGTCCCACGTCTTGTAGACCCTGTGCCCAAATCCCATTATCCTCCTCTTATGAGCTAGGGCTTCAGCAACGTAGGCTTCAGCCCTTGAAGGGTCGCCCACCTCCATCACGTTCTTGAGAGCCGCCTCATTGGCTCCTCCGTGAAGCGGACCTCTTAGCGCTGCGATACCTGACGTGATTATGGAATACATATCAGCTAGTGTAGAAGCCGTGACAGTGCAAGCGAAGGTGGATGCATTCATCTCATGCTCTGCATGGAGAATCAAAGCAACATCCATGACTTGTGAATCATACGGGTCGGGCAGTTGACCTGTGAGCATGTAGAGGAAGTTTGCTGCTTCGCTGAGACCGGGTTGTGGTGGCACAGGCTCCTTTCCATTTCGCAGGCGATCAAATGTCGCAATTATCGTCGGAGCCTTCGCCATTATTCGGAGGGCCTTGTCGATCCTTTCCTCGAGACTGTCCGTTGCAGGTTGTGGATCAAATATGCCGAGCGCCGATATCGCCGTTCGCAGTGCATCCACAGCATCGCTTGAGGCTGGAAAAGAACGAATCAGCTGTAGAATGTTCGGGTCAAGTTCCCGGTAGGATTCAATTCGCTTTGTAAATTCCTGAAGTTTGATTCTGGTAGGAAGTTGACCATAGATTAGGAGGTATGCGGTCTCCTCAAATGTTGAGTTCTTGACTAGGTCTTCAATCGCATATCCACGATAGAAGAGCTTACTTGCTTCGCCATCAATGAAACAGATCTTGCTTTCCTTCACGTACACATTTTCTAGTCCCTTATGGATTACAGCGGGTTCCCTTATCACAGACAAATTTGACCGAAAATTCAATTATCCACCAGCTTATACGAATTGCCTTAATGTATTGCGTGGCCAACGCAAATACGACGTTAGAACCAGCGAATGCTAACACTCTATGTTTAGTTCGTGATTGCGCGCCGCCGTGGTTGCATACTACTTACTTGAGCGAATCAGCACCAAACCTATGATCACTAAGACACTGCCGCGAAACATAGTATCCCATGCCAAGTCAAGTGGACCGAATCGCCAGTAAGCCGCTCCGTAGGCATTTCCGAGGTATACCCCGCCAAGCGCGCAAACAAGGCCTCCAATGTATTTGATGCTCCTCAAAGATGTTCGCATGAATACCGGCTCAATCGGGCATGTAATGTAATATTGCTTAACAGCCGTATCATATCAAATTAACAGGAGCGTCGTTGACTCTAATGGGCTAGTTAAGCGGTTCTCACGGATGCAGCTTCTTCTAGACCGAGCTCTTTGATGGACGCCTCTCTCATCTTAAACTTCTGGACCTTTCCAGTTACGGTCATTGGAAACGTATCCGTGAATTTGAAGTACGCAGGGATTTTGAAGTACGCAATCTTTCCTTTACAGTAGTCTTTCAATTCCTCGCCTGTTGCCGTTACGCCGGGTTTCAGCTTGACCCATGCCATGACCTCTTCTCCGTATTTCTTACTGGGAACCCCGATGACTTGTACATCCGATATTTTCGGATGTGCGTATAGGAAGTCTTCTACCTCTCTTGGAAAGATCTTTTCCCCGCCTCGGCTAATCATATCCTTAGTTCTTCCAACAATATTCACATACCCATCCTGTCTCATTATGGCAAGGTCCCCGGTATGCATCCAGCCTTGGGAATCAATCGCTTCCTTAGTAGCTTCTGAATTATTCCAATATCCAAGCATCACTAGATATCCTCGTACGCAAAGCTCGCCTGCAACTCCTCTAGGAAGCGTGTTTCCTGCTAATGGGTCAATGACCTTTGCCTCAACGTGATAATGCACCTGCCCGACCGTGGAAACGCGAAGCTCGATGGGATCGCTGATACGAGTCTGAAATGAAACTGGAGACGTTTCGGTCATCCCATAGCAGATCGTTATCTCACTCATGCCCATATCAGAGATGACCCTCTTCATCACCTCTACTGGACAAGGGGAACCCGCCATAATGCCTGTTCTCAAGCTTGAAAGGTCATATTGCTTAAAGTCTGGCAGATCGAGTTCAGCGATAAACATGGTCGGAACGCCATGAAGCGCTGTACACTTCTCTTCCTCAACAGTTGCAAGCACGCTCTCGGGACTGAATGAATCACTCGGAAGAATCATTGTTGCTCCGTGCGTGACGCAAGCTAGGTTCCCTAGAACCATTCCAAAGCAATGATAGAACGGCACGGGGATGCAGAGCCTATCGCGATCTGAGAATTTCATCTCCTCTCCAACGAAATAGCCATTGTTCAGAATACCGTGATGTGTTAACGTAGCGCCCTTCGGGAATCCCGTCGTGCCTGATGTGTACTGAATATTAATCGGATCTTGAAATTTCAGGTCCCGTTCCTTTTCTTTTAATTCAGAAACTGAAGAGTTTTGATTTCCAATTTTATTAAAGAAACTCCAGCTGAGCATGCCAGGATGAGAGATCTCATTCCCATCTGTTAATGTCACAACTCTGCGCAGAGAGGGAATCTTTTTCGCCAGAATTTCGGATTCAACATCTTCTGGCAAACGTTTGAGTTCTGGTATGAGTTCGTAGAGCATACCATGATAGTCAGATGTCTTGAACTTGCTGGCGGTAACCAGAAAACTCACACCAGATTGATTGAGCACGTATTCTATTTCTGATACTCGGTAGGCAGGATTGATGTTAACCAGCACCGCTCCGATCTTGGCCGTCGCGAATTGGGTTAAGACCCATTCGATGTTGTTGGGGGACCATATACCCACGCGGTCGCCTTTCTTCACTCCGAAACCAAGAAAAGAGAGTGCGACGCCGTCAACCGCGCTCTTAAGCTGACGATAACTAAATCGTTGCTTCTGATGCCTAGATACAAGCGCTTCATTATCCCCATACTTTGAAGCGATATCATCGAACAACTGTCCTACGGTCTTCTCGATGAGTGGCTTCTCGGTTGAGCCTTCAGCGTAGCTCAAAGGAGCCGTCGATTGGCACAAGATTACCGGTGTAGTGCGTCTGACCATGTGGAAGAAGAATTCTTGGTATCTTCAATACTTACAGTAATTGACTTAATTTCAATCGTATTCGGGGCTGGGTAGAGGCACTCCTTTGCACTACCCGATTGATTCCACTTTCTGAGGATGCTGGGAAACGGAGTGATCAGAACAACGACTCGGAATTTGGTAGTCCTAAGTCGTTCTGTAAGAGGAAATTAACTCCTTAGCAAACTGTTTGATCGCGTCCGGCGTCTCCTCGCGTGGTGTCCTTGCAAGGATCGCGCCGTCGAAACCCATTTCAGCGAACTTGGGTATTGTTTGGGAGAGCTCGTTAAGTGTTCCGTTGAAGTTTACTTTAATCGACCTTTTAACCCGTTCATGAGACTGCCCTTTCAGCTCCTTCATGACTGTTCGATAGACGTCTTCAGAGACGCCGGGTACAGGGGGAACCCAACCATCGGCATAACGTCTAGCCAGTCTGAGCATGTATGTTCCTGTGGTCCCGAACCAAAGCGGAGGATATGGCCGTTGTACTGGTTTGGGCTGCAAGATAGCGCCTTTGACGCTGTAATATCGGCCCTTGAAGTCGAGAGCCTCATTGGAGGCCCAAAGCTTCATCATTAATTCGAGACCCTCCCTTGTCTTTGCAACTCTTACCTTATCGTCATCCCATTTACTGTACGCGTCAAACTCAGGCTTGTGCCATCCGGCTCCAACACCTAGAATCGCTCTTCCGTTTGACAGCTGATCGACCGTAGCAACGACTTTAGCCAGAATCTGTGGTGGTCTGAAGGGAATTGGGGTTACGCACGTTCCAAGCCGTATCCGCTCAGTCTTGACTGCTAGACCAGCAAGAACGGTCCACGCGTCAACAGATTCGGTGGAACGGGATGACATGTAATGATCTGTCAAGAGCAGGAAATCGAGTCCAGATTCATCCGCGGCCAGAGCGGACGCGACGATATCCCTGACGTTCCAACTGCTTGAGACGACTACACCGAATTCCAAGAGCCCACCACTCGAATGCTATAAGGAAATTGAGTTAAGGCGCATCGATTGAAGCTTTTGGGATGGGTTGCAGCACTAACGGTTGGCTTCACCGTTTATTAGCTCCGCACTTTTGTTGTAGTATGAATCTGCTATGAGCAATCAGCTGCGCCTTCTGCTCTCAGTCTTCATCTCAGGCGCAGCGGTCATGGCGCTTGAACTTCTCGGAAGCAGACTCCTAGCGCCCGTGTTTGGCAATTCAATCTTTGTGTGGGGAAGCCTAATTGGTGTCGTGCTATCAGCGCTGAGCGTTGGCTACTATCTCGGTGGAAGGCTGGCTGATCGAGAACCGAATCTTCACACTCTGTCAACTGTCATTTTCGCCGCTGGAATTTTAGTGGTCACACTACCCGCTTTTACTCCACCTGTCTTCGAGGCGATCATCAAGCTGAATCTTGGTGAAAGATATTCACCTCTCCTAGCCACTACGCTACTACTCGCTCTGCCAAGCATTCTGTTAGGCATGGTATCACCTTACGCAATTCGATTGGCCGCGCGGACCGTTGAGAAGATGGGCAAAGCCTCGGGTAACATGTACGCTCTCTCAACGCTCGGCAGCATCGTGGGAACCTTCGTCACGGTCTTCGTACTGATCCCAGAATTTGGAGTGAACAAAATCATCTTCGCAATAGGGGCGACACTGCTTGTTGTGGCCTTTCTTGGGCTTGGTCTCCGAATGAAAGTCTTCGTTCTCCTAATACTATTGATTCTGCCGTTTGCAGCTCCATACCTAGTAAGCCGCAGATTGACGGTGGCAGCATACACTTTGGCCTTGGGGGACACGATCTATGAAACTGATACACCTTACCACCACCTGCAGGTTGCCGACTCCTTTGACTTGGCGCATCAATCCTACATCCGAATCCTGATTCTTGATGATAATCTACACAGCGCGATGGACCTCAAAAACCCCGATAGAACAATCTTTGCGTACTCGGACTATTTTCACCTAGGCTTCTTGCTCAACCCGAATATCACAAGGGTCCTATTCATTGGAGGAGGAGGATTCACTGGACCGAAAAGCTTTCTCAAGGATTATCCAACCGTGCAGGTTGATGTCGTCGAGATAGATGAAGAGGTTATCAAAGTTGCTGAACAATATTTCTCGGTCGACGCCAACAACCCAAGGTTGCACATTTACAACGACGACGGACGGATTTTCCTGCAGAAGACCAATCAGAAATATGATTTGGTAGTGCTGGATGCGTATTCAAAGAGTTATGTCCCCTTCCACTTGATGACCGCCGAATTCTTCAAGGAACTCGTACGTCACTTGAACCAGAAGGGGAGCGTGGTATCAAACCTCATCTCTGGAGTATCGAGCAATGGAAATCAACTTCTCGTTGCAGAAGTCAATACAATGCACACAGCCTTTCCCAACGTCTATACGTTTGCGACTAGGGGAATCGCTTACACAGAACTGCAGAACGTAATAATATTCGCCACATTACTCCCCGAGCATTTGACTGAAACTGACTTCGAGAATTTGGCGGTGACGAATGCTGTGGTGAATATTCCTGTGCTGCGGCAATATGTTACGAATTACTTCACGCCCACATCTGATACCTCTACGATATTGACTGATAACTTCGCTCCCGTCGAGAACCTCCTAAACCCGGTTACGGGCCAACCATTGGCGAATGAACAAGGACCCGAGACCACACCAGATGAAAGCCCCAAAATGATTGTGGCGTTGATTATACTAGCGGTCATATTCGTGATTCTAAGGAAGAAGAGAGTAGTCTAGACAATAGATCTCTTAGGAAACGTCTTAGGACTAAGTACAGCTCCCCCCGGGTGGGTGTGGTTTTTTGCTCTAAAGTATGATTTTACAGCCTGAGATCGTATTACGGGAGGATTCATCATTGCTTTCCTGGAATGCGGCCAGGGGCATATGCAAACAATTAGAACGTCACAAGCTTTTGGTGTGACTACGCAATTCCTAGTTACTTTCCCATCGGAATTCAAGCCCGGTTGATGATCCTAAACGAAGTCCGCCGAGCTTCAAAGGGTTCAATGCGTCGTCAACCATTGCCTAGGTGACCAAGTTTCAAATCGAAGAACCTACTGATTGTTGGCGGGCCCGCGGGGATTTGAACCCCGGACCTCTGCACCCAGTTGGCGTTGGGTTCTACAGCTTTTTCCGGTGTTCCTTAGGGGGTTCGGCGACAAGTTCTGCTTGGAGTCTGCCGCTCTATCCAACCTGAGCTACGGGCCCAGATCGAAGGCCCCCTGCCAAACTAAAAGCCTTGAGGCGGTTGCCTCTTGTCGGGTTCGAAGAAGCTTAAAGACCGAACTGAAGCAGAATGTGCTGGGCGGGGATACCCGAGCCAGGTCAAAGGGGCAGGACCGCACAAGGAGATGCGGTGCCACACTTAAGATCAAATCATGAACCTTGGGCTAGAGAAGACATCCTGTGGCGTAGAGCCTCAAAACGCGCAAGCCTTCAGGGGTTCGAATCCCCTTCCCCGCACCAACTATGACTTACACGCCCGAGGCGTAATGGGAAAAACCGTGGAGAAATCGGGCAGACGGCTCGCCGGAATGTTTGGATTTCGGCTTGTCCAGCAGTTTCTGGCAGGATCCAGGCTACTCTCAGGAATTTTCTCGTGAGTAATAACCGCTAGCAATTATGGCGTTTCACGAGCGCGAATAGTTGCAATCGCAACACGTTCCTCACAACGGTTCAGAGTTCCTATGATCTGGCTCCACATGGCGCGGAGTCCGTTGTTTAATCAAAACACACGAACGTGATGTTGACACAAAAGACGATGCACAAAAATGATCAGACTAGGCGCGAGCGTTCACGACGACTGGTCGAGTGTGATGTGACCAGATCTACGCGATACGCTTATTAGAAACTCTGCTTTGCTAAGGTGGCTTCAAGGTCTACGAGTGCCTTGTCAAGTAGTACGCCAACTTCGAAGAAAATTGCTATTCTTTCGCTGTCACTTGTAGACATTATTATTCTTCAGTAGCCCGCCCTCTGACTAGTTTGTTCGGGGCGGCGGGTTGTTAGTAAGGAAGTGATTAGACTAAGCTTGACCAAGATGTCCGGTGCGCAAGCGGTCGTCGAAGCTCTGCGACGCGAAGGTGTAGAAGTTGTGTTCGGGTATCCTGGCGGGGCGAACATGCCGATCTACGATGCGCTCTATGACTTCCAGAATTTCCAGTACACCTCCCTGAACGAGAAAGGTTTGAGACATGTTTTGGCTAGGCACGAACAGTCTGCTGCCCACATGGCCGACGGCTATGCTCGTGCTTCGGGAAGGGTAGGAGTTTGCATGGCAACCTCTGGCCCTGGCGCAACGAACCTCATGACGGGACTGGCTACAGCATACATGGATTCTTCCCCGGTCGTGGCAATCACCGGCCAGGTTGCATCCTACATGCTAGGAACCGATGCCTTCCAAGAAACAGACGTAGTCGGAATGGCTACCTCAGTGACAAAATACACCTTTCAACCACTCCGTGTTCGCGACGTCCCCTACTCGGTTAAAGCTGCACTGTATTTGGCGGCAGCCCGACGTCCTCAACCCGTTCTTGTTGACATACCCAAGGATGTTCAACAGAATGTAGATGAAGTTGAGTTTCCGGAGCGCGTCGATTTTCCAAACTATCAACCATTGCCAGATCCTGACCCGACTATTGTGAAAACAATCAGTCGGGCGGTACTCGGAGCTGAACGGCCAGTAATAATGGCTGGCGGTGGAGTGAAGATGGCGAATGCTTACCGTGAACTCCAAACCTTTGCTGAACTCTTGATGGCCCCGGTAGTAACATCCTTCATGGGCAAAGGAGCCTTCCCAGAGAACCATCCCCTCTCACTTGGCTGCATGGGGATGCACGGTTCCGAACGCACAAACAAGCTCATCCCAGAATGCGACGTATTCTTGGTGATTGGTTCGAGACTTTCCGACAGAACAACAGGAAAGATCGAGAAGTTTGCTCCCAACATAAAGGTCATCCACATCGACGCGGACAAGGCAGAGATCGGCAAGAACTACAGACTTCCAGTAGTCTCCCTGGTCGCAGACGCGAAGAAAGCGTTGCAGGCGCTAATACGAGAGGTGGAAGCCGGCATGATGGGACGGCAACGCGACACTTGGGTCAAACGTGCCCAAGAGGTAGTGGCGCTGGCTAGGACGGAGTTTGATGGCAACGGAACGTACCTGAGCGGAGTCGAGACGATAAAGATGCTCCGCCGATTTCTCCCCCCTAAGACCATCGTGACCACTGAAGTGGGCCAACATCAGATGTGGTGCGAACAGCACTTCCAGGTGATTGAACCGAGAACCTTCTTCAGTTCCGGAGGCCTCGGAACCATGGGTTTCGGATTTCCTGCGGCACTCGGAGCCAAGGTTGCCAAACCAGATCGCCCAGTCTTCGATATTGCCGGTGACGGCAGTTTCATGATGACCGAGAACTCGCTCGCAACCAGCATTGAGGAACAAATTCCTGTCACCGTGGTAATCCTGAACAATCGCATGCTAGGAATGGTTGCTCAATGGCAGCGTCACTTCTACAACCGACGCTATTCCGGCGTAAATCTCGGGAGATCACCTGACTTCGTGAAACTCGCAGAGTCCTACGGAGCTGAAGCAGTCCGCGTAGAAACGATGCCAGAACTCGAATGCGCAGTAAATAGGGCAATCAGCTCCCCCGTTACAACCGTGATCGATGTTCCAATCTCACCAGAAGAGAATGTTCTACCAATGCTCCCACCCGGAGCCGGACTAAAGGAGATGATTATTGGATGAACGAAGACGCACAACTGAGAATCATATCGGCTCTAGTGGAACACAAACCTGGCGTTCTGTACCGTATATCCAATCTAATTCGCAGGAAATCGTTCAACATTGAAAGCATCGCGGTCGGCCCCGCTGAAACACCAGGCTTAGCCCGAATGACGTTCACGATGTTCTGTGACTACGGCCGATTCGACCAAGTGATGAAGAACATTGACAATCTGATCGACGTTCGAAGCGTTCAACCACTCGAAGAGAGGAATGCGACCGTACGTGAACTTGCCCTCGTTAAGTTTTCGCCGAAGGCTCCTGTCACAAGACCAGAGGTGATGAACTACATTAACGCTTTCCGCGGGAACATAGTCGATATGTCCTCTGATACTTTGACCGTGGAAGTCTCAGGAGATTCAGATAAGATAAATGCGTTCATCAACCTTGCCCGAAATTTCGGGCTCAAACAGGTTGCGCGGACAGGCGCGGTAGCCCTCTCACGTGAAATGATAACTCAAGCTGGTAATGTGAAATGGTGAAAGTATACTACGATCAGGACATCGATTCTTCACCCCTAAGCGGGACGAAGATCGGCGTAATTGGATACGGCAGCCAAGGCCGTGCCCAAGCGTTAAACCTACGGGACTCCGGCGCCCAAGTTTACGTGGGCCTACGAAGAGGAGGAAAGTCATGGAGACAGGCAGAGGAAGACGGATTTCAGCCACTAACAGTGAAAGACGCCTCCGCAAAAGCCGATACTATCTTGATTCTAATACCAGACCCACAGCAGCCATCTGTCTTCGAGTCTGAAATTGCACCGAATCTCAAAGCCGGCAAAACGCTGAGCTTCTCTCACGGATACAACATCCACTTCGGCGATATCGTCGCGCCAAAAACCGTAGACGTTGTAATGGTGGCCCCGAAGAGCCCTGGCCAGAGGCTGCGCGAACTGTACGTTAACGGTTTTGGCGTCCCAGCTCTCTTCGCTGTCAACCAAAACGCGTCAGGACACGCTCGGGATTTTGTTCTGGCACTGTGCAAAGGGCTCGGTTGCTCAAGAGCCGGAGTCATCGAAACCACATTCAAAGATGAAACCGAATCTGACCTGTTCGGTGAACAAGCGGTTCTTGTGGGCGGTCTCATGCGACTCATCATTGAAGGCTTTGAAACTCTAACCGCAGCCGGATATCCACCAGAGCTTGCATACTATGAGACCTGCAATGAAATGAAACTCATAATGGACCTAGTATACCAGTACGGATTTGTTGGAATGCTTCGACGCATATCTGACACAGCGAAGTTCGGAGGCTTAACAGTAGGGCCGAAGGTCATTGATGGAAGCGTTCGAGAGAACATGAAGGAAACGCTCAAGGAAATTCGCTCCGGAAGCTTCGCCAAAACTTGGACAGGAGACCCGGCGAAAAGCGCACGAAGACTCGAAGAGATGATGAAAGAACTCAGCAATCACTCCATCGAGAAAGTAGGCAAAGACATCCGAAAGCTGTCAGGCTTGGAGAACTAGTCACATGGACAAGAGCGATAACGTATGAGTTACAGGGTCGCACTGATAGAGGGAGATGGCATAGGGCCCGAGCTGACAGCCGCAACAAAAGAAGTTCTAGCCGAAATAGACAACGCTTTCGGCGTCTCACTCAGCTTCGTTCAGGTCGAAGCAGGCGACCATGCTCTGAAGACCTATGGAGAAGCTTTGCCTGAAGCAAGCTTCGAAGCGATTAAGAAGAGCGATTGTTGCCTGAAGGCGCCTATAGGGAAATCCGCATACGATGTCATAATTCGTCTGCGACAGCGATTGGATCTCTACGCGAATATTCGACCCGCAAAAGCTTTTCCAAATGTGCCGTGCCTGAACCCACTGACCGATCTAGTCATTGTGAGAGAGAACACTGAGGATCTCTACGTTGGCCTAGAAACCGCGGACAATGATAAGGCCACTGCAACGCGGGTGATCACCAGAAAGGCATGCGAGCGCATCGCGGAGTTTGCCTTCCAATTAGCACGAGAGCGTAGGAACTTTGTTACAGCTATACACAAAGCGAATGTCATGAAGAAGTCAGATGGCTTGTTCCTCAAAGTCTGCAGCGAGGTGGCTTCGCAATATCCCAACGTTCGCTTCTCAGACATGCTTGTAGACGCCGCCGCGATGAACCTGATCAGGAATCCCCAAGAATTCGATGTAATCGTTACGACAAATGTGTTCGGTGACATTCTCTCCGACGAGTCGGCGCAAGTCGTTGGCGGTCTCGGTCTCGCAGCCTCCGCAAATGTTGGCCGAGATTTCGCCATCTTCGAACCTGTGCACGGTTGCGCACCTGACATTGCCGGAAGAGGAATCGCAAATCCTACTTCACTAGTTCTTTCAGCTGCCATGATGTTGGACTGGCTTGGACAACGAAAACGCCAGAACGAAGCGAGACGCGCTTCACGAGCAATCCAGAAGGCAGTAGAACACTGCCTCGCCGCTGGAGAGGTCACGCCAGACCTCGGCGGTAAGCTCAGTACCATGGAAATGGCTAGAGCAATCAAGAAGCAGTTGAGTCAGGTGATCATCAGATGAATTCAACGCATGTTCGAATCTTCGACACTACCTTGAGGGATGGAGAACAGACACCGGGCATATCGCTCACTCTGGACGAGAAAGTCAAGATCGCACGGCAGCTTGACAAACTTGGTGTTGACGCGATCGAGGCGGGTTTTCCTATTGCTTCAACGGGTGAATACGAGTCAGTCGCGGCGGTGGCAAAGGCTGGTCTATCGTGCGAAGTTGTGGCATTAGCTCGGGCGAACAAGAAAGACATTGATGTGGCACTAAGCACAGCTGTCGATTGTGTGCACGTGTTCATCGCGACCTCCGATCTTCACCTCAAATACAAATTGAAACTGACTAGAGAACAGGTCCTCGACCGAATAGCGGACTCCGTTTCATACGCAAAGCAACATGATACAGCTGTGGAATTCTCCGCTGAAGACGCAACCCGTACTGAACTTGAGTTTCTCAAGAAGGCCTACGAAACCGCAGAGCGATCCGGCGCGGATCGCATGAACATACCGGACACTGTTGGGATTTCGTCACCCCAGAGTATTGCGAAGCTAACAAAGGAGATTGTTTCATCAGTAAGTGTACCTGTCAGCATTCACTGCCACAATGACTTTGGGCTTGCTGTAGCGAACAGCCTCGCTGCAATTGAGGCCGGAGCCGTTCAAGCACATGTAACTATGAATGGACTTGGCGAGAGGGCTGGGAATACCTCTCTGGAGGAACTCGTAATGTCCCTTCATAGACTCTACAATCGAAAGACAAAGATCAACTCTGAACTGTTTTATGAAACGTCAAAGCTCGTCGCAGCGGTGACCGGCGTCCGAGTTCAACCCAACAAAGCTGTCGTGGGGGAGAACGCTTTCGGCCATGAATCTGGAATTCACACACATGGCATAACGGAAATGCCGCTAACATACGAACCATATGACCCTGCATTGGTCGGACGCAGACGATGGTTCCAGGCTGGTAAGCACGCTGGAGCGCATGGAATAGCAGTTCAACTTGCTGAAGCAGGCCTTTTCCCTGACAAGAATCAACTCACTGAGATTGTAACACGAGTCAAAGATATTGGAGACAAAGGCAAGACCGTAACGGATGCGGATCTCATCGCTATCACTGAAGCTGTATTGGGCAAGACAACGGGAAGAGAACGGATTCTGGACTTGGTCGATCTCGCCGTGATTACTGGAAAGGGATTGGTTCCTACAGCCTCGGTACGCTTGCGATTAGGCGATAAGGAATACGTCTCAGCCGAGACCGGCGTTGGACCGGTTGATGCCGCGATTCGTGCGGTTCAGCGAATCACCGACCCATCTGTACAGGTTACCCTGAAGGAATATCGTCTCGAGGCTATCACTGGAGGATCGAATGCTCTGGCTGAGGCACTGGTCAAAGTTGAAGATACAACCGGGACAACGGTCTCTGCAAGCGCTGCAAGAGAGGACGTGGTCGTTGCGAGCGTCGAAGCCATGATTGAAGCAATAAACAAAGTCCTACTGAGACGCCAGCTCCAAACCTCATCGAGCGTGCCCGTGTTACCTTCGAGATAGAAACTGTTAGTGGAGACATCATTATTGAAGGTCACAGTATTCGAAAAAGTAGGGAGGATGTGGTAAATGACTTCGAAGAATTTCCGTTTGAAGAGCAGAGACATAACTGAAGGCCCTGAACGAGCTCCAAACCGATCGATGCTTCGAGCAATTGGTTACACAGACCAAGACTTCACGCAACCATTCGTGGGTGTGGCAAGCACATGGAACGAGGTGACGCCATGCAACTTTCACTTGAACAAACTCACCAAGAAAGTCAAGGAAGGCGTCAGGGCCGCGAATGGAACGCCCTTTGAGTTTGGTACCATCGCGGTGAGCGACGGCGTATCCATGGGAACAGAAGGCATGAAAGCGTCGCTCGTTAGCCGCGAAATAATCGCGGACTCAATTGAGGTTATGGCTATTGCACAACGCCTAGATGGCCTTGTTACTGTGGCGGGTTGCGACAAGAGCCTTCCCGGCTCGGCTATGGCAGCGGCTAGACTCAACATTCCCTCAATATTCCTGTACGGCGGCACGATAATGCCGGGAAAATTCGAAGGACGCGACGTCACAATCCAAGATGTTTTCGAGGCCGTAGGGTCGTACGCGGCGGGGAAGATGAGTCTGGAGCAACTCAACAGTCTCGAGTGCTCAGCTTGTCCCGGCGAAGGATCATGTGCCGGGCTCTACACGGCTAACACTATGGCGTCGGCGGTGGAAGCATTAGGACTCTCACTCCCCGGAACAGCTTCTCCTCCAGCGATTGACGAGCGTAGATACCAAGCATCCTACCTAAGCGGTCAAGCCGTAATGCAACTCATCGAGAAAGGAATCCGTCCCAGCGATATCCTGACTTTTGAGGCATTTGAAAACGCGATCGCAGTCGTTCAGGCCATGGGAGGATCAACGAACGCTTTTCTGCACTTACCCGCGATTGCATACGAGGTGGGAATCAAAGTAACTCTAGACGACTTCGAACGTGTTGCACGAAAAACTCCGAAGATCGCAGACCTCCGACCTGGCGGCAGATACGTGATGTACGATCTGGACCGAGTTGGAGGAGCTCCTCTGATCATGAAAAAACTCCTCGACAAGGGAATCCTGAACGGAGACACCCTTACGGTTACGGGTAAAACGCTTCGAGAGAATCTCGAAGAAATGCATTTCGACAGTCGGCAGAATGTTGTCAGAGACGTATCAGACGCAATCTCCCCCGAAGGCGGCCTAGCAGTTCTAAGAGGAAATTTGGCTCCAGACGGCGCCGTCACGAAAGTAGCGGGCGCGACTAGGCTCCTGCATCGCGGGCCCGCGAGGGTCTTCGACTCTGAAGAGGAAGCTTTCGCTGTGGTGAACAAGCGGGAGATCAAACCTGGTGATGTGGTCGTCATACGCTACGAGGGACCCAAAGGCGGTCCAGGAATGCGTGAGATGCTAGCGATCACTGCCGCCATTGTCGGTCAAGACTTGGGAGAGAACGTAGCGTTGGTGACGGATGGACGGTTCTCTGGTGCCACTCGCGGTTTGATGGTTGGTCACGTTTCGCCTGAGGCCCAGGTCGGTGGGCCGATAGCGGTTCTGAAGGATGGAGACGTAGTGACAGTGGATGCGGAGCATCGTGCGCTGAAGGTTGACGTAAGCGATGAAGAGCTCAAGGCGAGATTGAGGAATTGGAAACAGCCTGAACCTAGGTACAAGCGAGGCGTCCTCTTCAAGTATTCAAAGCTAGTGCACTCGGCGGCGGAAGGCGCAGTGTGCTACTGACAGCGCATGTAAGTTGATTCAAGATGCCTCCTCGAACACTCTTTGAGAAGATCTGGAACAGTCATGTTGTCCATGAAGAGCCCGGTCGGCCCAGCCTGATTTGGGTCGATAGACATCTGGTTCATGAAGTAACATCTGCTCAGGCCTTTGAAGGCCTTCGATTGGCAGGAAGGCGCGTGAGGAGGCCCGATCTGACATTCGCGACTGTTGATCATGACATCCCAACGACAGACCGATCAATCCCGATCCAAGATCCGATCGCCAAGAAACAAGTGGAGGCGCTTGCCAGGAATTGCACAGACTTCGGGATCACATTCTTTGACCTAAAGAGCCCGCACCAAGGAATAGTCCACGTGATAGGCCCTGAACTCGGTATCACTCTGCCCGGCACGACGATAGTGTGCGGCGACAGCCACACGTCAACTCACGGGGCCTTCGGCTCTTTGGCCTTGGGGATTGGGACAAGTGAAGTGGAACACGTGCTAGCCACCCAATGTATCTGGCTAGAGAAACCAAGATCGCTAGAGGTCCGCGTTGACGGCGCTCCTTCTCGCGGGGTCACAGCTAAGGACATCATACTCTCCATAATTGGGCACATTGGCACGGCTGGCGGAACAGGTTCAGTGATCGAGTACCGAGGCGATGCGATAACACCGCTGTCAATGGAAGAACGCATGACAATCTGTAACATGACCATAGAAGGTGGGGCGCGAGCTGGTCTAATAGCCCCCGACGAGACAACTTTTCGCTACATCCGAGGACGACGATACGCGCCCAAAGGCGAAGCCCTTGAGAGTGCGGAGGACTATTGGCGCGAACTCCGAACTGACCCAGACGCATCTTTTGATAGGTGCATTGAGATGGACGCTGGCAAGATCGCGCCCCAAGTAACCTGGGGAACAAACCCCGCCATGGTTACTGACGTTACAGGAGAGGTACCAGACCCAGAGGATTTCGAGGACCTCCATATGCGAAAGGCAGCAGCTCACGCCTTGAAGTATATGGCCCTGAAACCCGGGACACCAATACAGTCGATTAAGCTCGATAGAGTTTTCATCGGATCCTGCACCAACTCTCGTCTATCCGATCTCGTTGCTGCCTCACGGGTTGTGAAGGGCAGGAAAGTGGCGCCTGATGTTCGGGCGATGGTTGTTCCCGGTTCGCAGATGATCAAATATCAAGCCGAGAAGGAAGGAATTGATAGAATCTTCACGGAAGCGGGATTCGAATGGCGTGAGTCCGGATGCAGCATGTGCTTAGGCATGAACCCAGACATCCTCGCACCGGGTGAACGTTGCGCTAGTACCTCAAATCGCAATTTCGAGGGCAGACAAGGACGTGACGGTCGCACACATCTCGTCAGTCCAATAATGGCAGCCGCGGCCGCCACAACAGGGCACTTTGTAGATGTGCGCGAATGGGACATGGCTAGCTGATCTGATATGGAACCTTTCAAACAGTTCACGGGCATCGTTATGTCTCTAGATCAAGTGAATGTTGACACAGACCAGATCATTCCGAAACAATTCCTCAAACTCCTAGAGAGAACGGGATTCGGTCAGTACCTATTCCACGATTGGCGCTTTCATCCAAACGGCAGCCCGAAAGCTGACTTTCCCCTGAATCAACCGCGGTATAAGGGAGCCAAGATACTGTTGGCACGCGCAAACTTCGGTTGTGGGAGTTCACGTGAACACGCCGCTTGGGCGTTGAAGGATTATGGATTTAGAGTTCTGATCGCCCCATCCTATGCGGACATATTCTATAGTAATTGCTTCAAGAATGGCCTTCTGCCAATCACACTAAACGACGTGACTGTAAGTCAACTATTCGAGGAGATCGCGCAGCAAGAAGGCTACTCGTTGAATGTGAACCTAGAGAATCAGAGAATTCGCAAACCTAACGATGAGAAGCTTCATTTCGAAATTGACTTATTCAGGAAGCAGTGCCTGTTGGAAGGACTGGATGACATATCATTGACGTTGTGGCATGAGGAGAAGATACGTTCACATGAGCAGAGGTTGCATCCGTTCCAGTTAGTTGACGTTTCAAGGTGATGAAATAATATGATGAAAGCACCAGCGAAATTCGTTTGGATGAATGGGGAAATCGTACCATGGGAAAAGGCCACCGTGCACGTCTTCACGCATGCCTTACATTATGGTACGGGGGTCTTCGAAGGAATAAGAGCCTACGGAGTCGGAGACGAAGTGTTTGTCTTCAGACTCAAAGAACATATCAGGCGATTTGCAGATTCAGCGAAGATATACGACTATCAACTACCCTACAGTGAAGAGGAAATCTGTGACGCTCTACTGGAGCTAATTGAGAAAAACGATTTCCACTCATCCCTATACATTAGACCCATTGCCTTCAAGGGTGTGGGAGGAATAAGCTTAGACGCGAGAGCTATACCAACCATGGTTAGCATAATCGCCATTCCATACGAGAAGTATTTCGATAAAGGCAAACCGGGACTCGATGCGTGTATCTCAACTTGGCGTCGAGTCGGAGAACCCGCCGTACCAGCCATGGCTAAGGGCTGCGGTCACTACATCAACTCAGCTCTGGCAAGAATGGAGGCAGGCCATGCAGGTTTTGACGAGGCCCTATTCCTTGATAACAACGGAAACGTTTCCGAGGGAACAGGGGAAAATATCTTCATAGTCAGAGATGGAGTCATCTATACTCCAGTCTTGACATCGAACATCCTGAACGGCATTACCCGCGACACCATCATTAACCTGATCAAAGATCAAAACATGCCCTTCGTAGAACGTCCAGTAGCCAGAGCGGAGCTCTATACGTGCGAAGAGGCGTTCTTCACCGGCACCGCCGTCGAAGTCGCCCCCATCCTTAGCATTGATCGCAAACCAGTAGGAACCGGGCAACCCGGCCGAGTAACCACCCGCCTCCGTGAGGAATACGAACGCCTCGTAACAGGCGGCAACGAGAAGTATCTGAAGTACCTGACGCCAGTCTACGGTAATCGCCAGCATGATTTACCCGCAACTCGACCGCAGCAACGATCGAGAACATAATTCAACCCGGTTCACCCGAGTTCTGCGAATGTGCGCACGCCAATCCTAGCACACACCAGGGTACCCCCCCTAGAGGGGGGGTATCCAATACGATTGAATTCTGGATTACAGCTTCCTTGGCCTATAGGCTGCTAATGGAAACTGTTCATTGTTGGCTGGAGTAGTGAAATGTGCCTTCAGCAGATCATGACCTGTTCCGTCTTTTGACGAGGTATATTGGTATCAGTACGACAAGAGACAGCTGCAAAGCTGAGCCGATTAAGAATGTGGTCGCCGCCAGCGCCAATCCAGCGCTCAGAAAGGCGTAGTGTTCTGGTTGTGGTAGGGAGACAGAGAGCGTGAGGATTGCGAGAAAGAACACGAATGGGTAGGCGGCTTGCCGACCAGCCGCCACGGCAGCGGCCACAAGAACATAAGCGAACCATCCCGTCAATACCGAGTAGAAGAGCCACCTCGGAACCATGAAGTAGAGTTGAGGCAGGAGAACCAGACCTGAGGCTACCGACAGGTAGATGAGCACATCTATCGCACGCTTGAGCGAAGACTGACTCTTCATCTTCCGATCATCCACTCTCAGAAATATCACGATCTTTAGAGATTTCGCTTAATGTATTCATCAACAAATCCGTGGCCGAAAAAATAGGAGAGAAGGCGTACTAGCATTTTGGCGCCTAGTGCTTCAGTTCTTCAATTCTCTCCTTTACGCCTTCCAGTTCCTTTTCCAAGTTACTCTTGTACTCCTCAAGCCATTCGACCTTCTCCTGTTTCGTCAGATACCGTCGACCATACCCACACAATCCGATTTCACCTCCGCGCATGTTTGACAAAACGATAGAATGTCGAATGCTGAATTTAGCGACTAACGACCACAAAAGCTCGTCACCAGAGTGACAATACTTCACTGATGACGAATTGATTCAGACATACTTGGTTGCGCGATTTTGTGGGCTAGTATCGGCCGTACAATATGAGCCGCCTAATGAGGCTCACTGCTTGACTATGCGGAGTTCAGTTAGAATGTCTCCATGTCCTCGCGTGAAGTCTTCGCTCTTTAGAGCCTTTGGCTTTTGAACTACGAGTTCTGAGAACCATTCTGGTCGCTGTAACTGCTTTCCTCGTAATTGTCCACCATAAACGAAGCACACGTCCCAGTGTGCAGCATCTGGGTCATTTGGACCCTGAGACAATTGGGATTGGACCTGAAGAAGCGAGAGCTTCACGTTAGTCACGCCAACTTGCTCAATCAGAATCCGCTTAGCTGCATCCTCAGGTTTTTCACCATACTTCAAATGAGACGCCGGTAGAACCCACTTGTTAGAAGAGACATATTTTGGCGCGAACGCTTCACCAACGAGAAATTTCTCAACCCATATCTCCGGTTTCGCCATCTTGCCAACAAGAATACCAGCTTTCCCTTTCAACACAAGAAAAGCGGATAGGCACGTGCCACCTTTCGGCACATTAGCTTCGTTGAACATAGCCTTCTTAATCATGCTCTCACAAACGTCTTGTGTGCGTCAACTAGTCATATAAGAATTCACGGTGTGCTAGCGTACTCTGCTCCGACAACTCCTCTAGAAGACTGATTGCATTTATCAAAATCCATTCACCGAATCCCAGAAGAGAAGGTCGCCAAGATCGACTCGGTAATCTTGAAGCCGACAGCAAATTCATATTAGAATGAACTTGATCAAGACTTTCTGACTCTGGAGAATTATTTTGACCATTTACCTACATGAGAAAGAAATACTTGCTTTCACGACATCAAATTACAAGAGAAGTATAGGTAAGAAGGGACTTTCAAACGCGACGTTGTCAGACTATTTTGCCGACTGTTTCAACGACGTCTCAAATCTGTTCGGGTTGTATAAATCTTGGATTTGTGTTGCATGCTTAGCCGCGGACAAGTTCTCTTATGGATGGGGCAACAAACCAAAATCGTGCCCCAAGTGTGGGAAGCCTACTTACGAAGTTGCAACATTCCAAGCTAGGGCATCTCATGTTGGAAGAGCTTTCCAATACGCCTGTCGTTATTTGCTGAAAGAATACTATGGTATCGATGCCGCACTCACTGGAGAAAAGACACCCTTGTATGACTTGGAGATAAGAGCGGACGTAGTTGTTGAGGCGAAGGGGTCTCCTGAGTCCATTGTGAATCCTGACAAAAGCAAGTCCTCGCTTGGAAGGGCTGGCATGAGTCGGTCGGATACTGAGAAGAAAGCGTTCGCCAATGCCACAGAATGGAAGAAACGTTTCCCAAAGGGCCATTTCTTCATACTGACCAACTCTCTACCCATTCGTTTGCGCGCGTACAAAGATGAGAAGATTGATGCGATTCTTGACATTACCAAGAAAAGTCAACTAGACGAGTTCGCTGCGGTGGCTAAGAAACTCATTGCTTCGTGAAGACCACAACTAAATTCAAACGATACTCGTAACCTTCGTAGACTTGTGCTTGCGCTTCTTTAGAAATGTCTCCCTTCTTTCAGAAGTCATCTTCGTTCTTACCATCTTGAAATGGTCATCTTGCCTCCTCATTTGGCCCTCAAAGAAATTCACTGCGTCCCTGCAGGTATCGATATTGATCGCGGAATATTTCGCCAAGAAGGGGATTAACGCACCGTATGCTTTCTCTCTTATCTGCGGCTCCGCGATTGCCCCACGAACTTCCTCGTTCACGAGCCTCTCAACGTAGCGATTAAGTTGTTCCAAGTCCTCTCGCGTAGCCGGACTTCCATTTGATACGTGATTCGTTTTCATGAAGGTAAATATAAAATCGCCAACGAACGCTCCAATCTGCATTGCATGAAAAGTTGTAGTGTAGGCGCGGATAGGATTCTGATAGAGAAGACCGTCAGGGCGAAGCGTGAAACCAGCCTTCGACGCTGCAACAACAAAACTGGCAACGATCCTTAAGTCACGACTATTGAACGTTGAGACGAGACAGCGACCGGCCTTGAGAACTCGATAGCATTCCTTGAAAACTGCATACAACAGGTTCTCATAGTCTTCGATTTTCTTGGCTTGAGTCCTGTTGATTATGACTTCGTCTCTCTTGTCGATAAGTTTCCCATCGTTAAACCAAATCAACCAGTAATCCGAAAGCTCTCCGTAGTTTACATTTCCCCCGTACGGTGGATCAGTCACTATCGTATCGACGCTCTCGTCCGGTATTGGAAGATTAGCGGAGTTCCGCGTCATTAGCATGCAGTTTGCAAGACCGTTAGCCAGATCAGCAAAATGATCAGTGAATTTGCATGACTCAATGTTTCGGTTGCTATATCGCTTGCCTCTGGCGACGGCCTGCCATCGTCTCTCAAACGTGTTCCAGACGTTTATCTCAAGACTCTTCGAGTAGATCCAGTACGCATGCAGAGCCCAGCCCTCAACGATTTCACCTCGAAGATGTGACTGACGACTTGCCCACTTTAGCGAACTGCTGAAAGCGAACCTAAGAAAATCACCTCCGTCCTTCCCTATGGAGTCGATTTCTTTGCTAAGAATCACTAGCGCCAACAAGTTCCTCCTAGTGAAGAGTTCGTGGAAGTAGTTGACATTCTGTGACAATAGCGAACTGGTCTTATCGCCGGGTGGAATCGCGGTTTTCGGAAAACTCAGATGATCCCGCTCAATAATCGACTGAAAATCATGGTCGATTTGCTTAGCTAGCTCCATGTCTTGTTCAGTCGGTGACTTCTCACCTGAATAACCGCAAGCTGGACATTGGTACTTTAGCCGAAGCATCTCTCTTGGAGACTCGTTCCACTCTATCCAGTCGGCATGAGCTTCAGCATGGCATTTCGCGCAAGTCGTTCTGTACATCGATAGGATATGTTCTCTGATAGTCCTTCTTACTCGATTGAAAGCTTGTTCAAGCACATCAAGATCTATGGGTCGGACTTCCATACTTGTGACGTATGTTGCCAGCGGGTTCACATCAACGCCAATTACCCTTCTGCCCAGCTTGAGAGCTTCAACAACGGTCACTCCGCCACCGCAGAATGGGTCTAGAACTACCTCCTCAGACGAAGTGTAGTGAGAGATCAATTCCCTGAAGACATTCCATGGGCGACGGGCAAAATACTTGTGCATTGTGTAGACTGACGTGTGCGGCTTAGCCTCAATGACTCTGTTGAATGCTGTAGTGGTTGATTGAACCAACGTACCGCCCACGATTGCCTGATCCAAAGAAGGCCGTCATAGAATAAAACAATTGAGTGCCACATGAATTGAACTGCGTACGGTTACTTGTATCCTCCCAGCTTCTAGGGCGGAGTATAACAAATTGGAAACCAATAGCTACGAGGGAACGATTTATTGTGTCGGCGTGGCCATTGACTCGCCCATTTCCTGTCGTTCACTATCTCCACGCCCATAATGCCACGATAGAACACAGTCTGGCTTGAGCACGAAAACGACTCTGTCACGTTGTTTTACGGCCTCTGCTAACCAGCCCTTTCCTTCCTCCCAACCATACTTGGAGCAGATCCTCTCCAACCAGTGGTCACGGTCCTGTTGAACGATTTGGGCCGTTCCGAATGCGCACACCGCTCGATAGGGACGCTCGTCAGTTGCTATACTGAGAGCAACCCGGGGATTCTGTTGAATATGCCGACCCTTCAATCGCCCAAGGCGAGTTGTGAAATAGAAACGGCCACTTTCGTACACGTACCAGATTGGGCTAACGTGAGGTCTTCCCTTAGTCGCTGATGTTGCAAGATGCGCCATCCGAGGTTCGCTGAGAAGAGCGGTCAACTCTGACTTTGATAGAGGCAATCTGTATCACCGAACACCATTATGCCACTAGTTACCTTTGAACTCTGCCAAGATTCGAAGCTATGTCGTCCAGACCGCGAACTCAAAAGCATTGTCATGCTGTGTTTCGTTTCGTTTTTTGGGCGTGTTGCAGTTAAGCATGTTTGGTGAGCGCGGATTCTCCGGGTTGGTGAAGAATCGGTGCCATCAAGTATCGGTGGTGCCGGGGGCGGCGTAACACCAAGTATTGTTTGTTTAGGACACCCGAGAGCCAGAGGTACATGAGCCATCAGACTCAGATACCCGGGTTATAAGTCGATTTTGATTCTGTACCCAGAATGACGTTAACCACGTATATCTGAGCCTAATGTTTCGCGGGGAAGTCGCTGCAAGCCCGTAGTCTAGTCAAGATGAGTCTGACGGTTTTCGTATGAGTTTAGGGGTTAGTGGCCTGACTGAGCCTAGGCTACTGGAGGGAAGAACCGGGGAGCACAGCGAGCGAGGCGTCGGCGTAGTAGGTGTCACGCGCACAGACATACCAGGGTAGCCAAAATCAAGGGGCTTAAGTGTTTGAGTTCAAATCTTCGGCCTAGACCCAGTTTCCGAACGAGATGATCTGTACCTTTGCGTGACAAGAAGACTGTATTGGGATACGCGATGACCAGTTTGGGATTATTGGGGGTTATCATTACGCTTGCCGGCGAGCAGTCTGATTACGTTGACCCAATCACATTTGGCATCGCGACCGTTTCAATCTTGATAGCGATAATTGGCATCTCCATAATCTTCAAGTCGCCGCGTGAAGAGAAACCGACGAAACCGCCCACCCCCTAGGCTGGGATCATCCTACTGTTGCGCGGGGAAGTCGCTCTCTTTCGAGTTCGCTGAGCAATTACCTACGGCATGCGAAATTTCAACATTGTATCGAGGTCTTGAGTCAAACTTTAGGAACGAGTTCCACGAATAGGGGCGTGTGACTGACCCATGCCAACCCTCTTTGAGCCTCTGAATGCTGGACGTCTAACGTTGAAGAACCGCATAGTAATGCCTCCAATGGCGAATAACTTGGCGAGTGAGGAAGGAGAAGTGTCAGAGGCTTTGATAACGCACTACAGACGACGTGCACAAGGAGTAGGACTCGTAATTGTCGAGCATTCGTATATCTCCAGAGATGGCAAGCTATCCTCCAGACAACTTGGGATCTGTGACGATGCTTCACTCAACGGCCTGGCGAGTCTGGTCAAATCGATTCATGCAAATGGAACGCCCGTTTGTATCCAGATCAATCATGGAGGCCGCAAGGTTCGCAGTTCTATCTGCGGAAGTCAACCGTTTGGTCCCTCCGCAATAGCTGCAGGTGAATCGTATGAGGTTCCGAGAGAACTGGAAGAGCATGAGATTCAGCGCCTCGTTAGGTTATTCGGTGAGGCTGCTCAACGGGCACGTAGATCAGGCGTCGATGCTGTAGAGATTCACGGCGCACATGGTTTCCTATTGAACCAGTTCGCATCCCCATTGAGCAACATACGAACCGACACGTACGGAGGCTCATTGGAGAACAGGGTCCGATTCCCACTGAAAGTTGTTGAGGAGGTTAGGAGAACCGTTGGATCAGACTTTCCACTACTCTACCGTCTAGGCGCGTACGATGGTGAAGGCGGGAGCACCATTGTCGAGTGCTAGGCTTTCGTTCGAAGACTCATAGAGCGAGGGATCAACATAGTTGACGTGTCTGGCGGACTTATCGGATCCAGACCCGAGAGCATATCGCCCGAAGGATCCTTTATTCCGTTAGCGGAAGAGATCAAGAAGGCAGTGAACGTTCCAGTTATAGGAGTTGGCGGAATCACCGATCCTAGATTTGCCGACGAAGTCATTAGACAAGGCAAAGTGGATTTAGTTGCGGTAGGTAGAGCACTGCTCGCAGATCCAGATTGGGCACTCAAGGCAGCCAAGGCATTAGGTCAGAATCCCAAGCAGACATAATCAAGAAACAGACGAGAGAGGCAGTGCGTAGAGGGCTATTTGTTGCAGTCCTGTCTGGTCTTTCGATCGGATTCTCTTGCTTGATCTTTGGACTTGCAGGAGTCCCGTTCATGGTAATCGGGGTCTTGTCTGGGGCTGTTAACATGATCGTTCTCTATCTCCACCAACGAGCCGTTGACAGGTCACCGCCCAACATCGGTTTCATTGACAAGAGGAGAGCAATTGAGGCTTTGAGCCCATGGCTGATCCTAATAGTCCTAGCTCTAGTGATCAGCGTTCCTCAGATCACGCTTTCGTTGAAGGCTCTTGATGGACCTGCCTTTTGAATCTTCAATAATCCTATCGACTTTGACGTGTTCGCTCAGGTATACACTTGGATATTCATAGCCATTCTACTCTCTCTGCCCGTCTTGAAGCCTGGTCGAGAGCAACTCGCAAAGATAGTGAACCTTTGGTTCCGCAGGAACTGGCAGCCCTTCGTCGCATACTCCTTCTTCTTTGGAGTCGCATATGTTATGGCGTGGAGTTCAATGCACGTTTCAAACGGCAGTCTACGCATAATGGCTAGGTGACTGTCCAGCGGGATTCACATCGACGGTTTTTGGGCCTTGACCCCGTCCTCCAGCTCTGGTGTCGTTGTATAGCTTAGAATATTGGTGATTGAACTGAATCCTAAATTCGTATAGACCTTCTCTCCCATTCCTCCTTTCCTTGTCCTGAGCCATGTCAAATCGATATTTCCATTTCGAAGCGTTAGAGCCTGGAGCACTATGGTCGTTGCGACGTGCCTCCTTCGAAACTCGGGAAGAGTTGCCATCATATGGATTGACGCCACATGACCTTCCATAAATAGCATGCCAACGCCTGCCGGTTTTTCCTCGAGTCTGGCCAAGAGGAATTTCGTTTTCGATGTCTGGGAGGCTTCCTCGAGCATTTTCCGCCTAGCAGCTCGAGAGATCTGTGACAATTCGTTAATGTTAGATGCAGTAATCCATTCGCTCAACTGACTCGAAGCCACATTCTTCACGTCTACGTCCGGATTCCGTTCTCCAATCACCTTCTCATGCACCATAAGGTTCCAAGGAGGAAGAAGAGAATATTCATTAGCACGAAGGATCTTCGCCAGGCATGCAAACGATTTCAAGTCCGGGATCTTCACGGAAAACGGTAGCTTTCGCTCCTCGAAAATCCGTTGGACTTCATCTGCATGAAATAGCGCCGGGTCGTGGACGAGAACGCAATTGTAGAATGTGCTCGATCTCCCGACGTCGTAGACATGAACAAAGGCTCCTGGCAGTCGAATTCTGGTGCATCCCATTGCGAGGCAAAGCTTGCTCCAATTGCTAGTTACTTGGAACCATAGGTTCTTGGAATCTTCCAAATATGCTTCAGCACTCGGTCATTTCTTGGTCGGTCGTCGGTACTACTGATGGCCCCCAAAAAACCGATGGTTTTGTGTGATTACCCATGGTGCGGCCCCCCAAAAGAAGGAAAGAACGACGACGGTTTCAACGGTACTCGCTAACGCCTAGAGCGACGACGAAGAACGCCTCTAAGCCGCGGCTCCCATTAGAGTGATGATCAGCCTAATCTCTTCTGAGGTTTAGGCGGCTGGCCCGGCTGAGTAACTAGGATTCGAGGGCTTATGGTGCCGTAATCAGCCCCAGAGGTCTCTTGCAACGTAGCCCAAAGCGAGCCTCTCCAAGGTCTCGGGCAGAGGTATGCCATCTTTATCCCATCCCATACCGGCATAGTAGGTGTCCAGCATCTTGTCCCAAACACTTTCGAGGCTCTTTCCCTTGCCTTCTCCTGAGTCAGGCACAGAGCCGTACCTTGCTGAAGGCCTGTCAAGGCTTTTGCCGCGCATTCCATGTCTCACATTGAAGGCTCTGAGTAAGTTGACGATTCTTCTTCCGACTTCGTATCCCTCTTCCCACGAGAAGTCCCATCCTGTTACGGCGCTCACCGCCTGGCTTAGGAGATCCACGTTCATTCTCGTGTTGAAACGACATGTCACCAGCGAGTCTTCGAACATCATTGCCCCTTTATCGTGTATGTTCGCCTTCACAATCTCCTCCCAGTTCGGGAAAGAGCCCATCACGGTCGGGCCCCCCCAAGTCTCTAGAGTGCCGGTATTCGACACGCTGGTATCGAACTGCTCAGTTGTTCTGTTACGATGATCATGACCTCTAGGGGTATTCCCCTTCATGGTGTGGATGGCCATGTTTGGCGCCTCTCCACCTATCATTCCTGCCGCACGCATCACTCCTTCGCCGAATATGTCACCAATCCCTTGTCGATTAGCGATCAGGTTTAGAAGAAGTCTAGTGCTCTCAGCATTTCCCCAGGAAAGATCGAGCCCGTTCAGTCTCTCTTTCGTCAAGATGGCTTTCTCGTAGCATTCCATGGCAAATCCAACAACCCATCCCGCCTCGTTGGTCTCCATTCCCAAGCGGTCTACCTCTTTGCTCAGCATCATTGCGGACGCCACATCAGGTTGGTCTATTTCCGAAGACCAAGCAGAAAATTGCTCGTATTCAGGTTCCTCCAACACTTCACCAGCGTATGGGCCCTCGGTTATCTTCATCACGTCGCAATGATGTATCTGGCAAGCATAGCAGGGTTGGCGTTTTATTGAGAATTTCTTTCGGATGTATTCCGCGCCGAATTTCTCCCATTTTTCCCTGTCAACCACCCAGGTGCTGGTTGTGTAATTCTTGACAGGTAACATGTTCTTCTGATTGAGGTTGTGCATGCCGTTGAGGGTTCCATACTCATAGGTATCCTTGGTCTGAGTCTTTGCGTTCTCAACCAGCTGTCTGGCAACGGCCCGGACTGTTTCTGAGCTTCTTACTGGCACTGCTCTCTTTCCGCGGGCGATGGCGATCGCCTTCAACCTCTTTGATCCCATGACGGCTCCGAGGCCGTTATGGGACGCTGAGTGGCCGTGATCAACAAAGACTCCTGCAAACTTCACTAGGTTCTCTCCAGCAGGCCCTATGGAAGCAACGGACATCTCAAGCTCCCGGCGGCGGTGTTCATGTTTTAACAGGTCAGCAGTCTTGTACGTGTCGACGCCTCGAAGCCAATCGGCCTCTCTAAGTTCAGCTGACTCGGAATCGACATGGAGGTACTGGAGATTTTCAGATGCTCCTTGTATGATGATGCCGATCAGGCCACAGAGCCTAAGGAATGCCCCAAAGAAGCCGTTTGCTTGGCTACATCCGGCTCCATTGGTCAGCGGTCCTTTTGACACGACGGAGATGGAGCCCGAGCCGCCAATCGTTGTAGCGTTCAGAGGCCCTGCGGCCAATATCAGCCTATTCTGCGGGTCAGACCATTCGGTTCCAAGGGGGATCTCATCGTAAAGGAACTTCGCTCCAAGGCCGGTTCCCCCGACAAATCTCCTTAGGACATCTTCACTAACCTTAAAGCGTTCCAGCTTCTGATTGCCTAGGTCAACTCTCAGCATCTCTGCACAGTATCCGTCGGTCGCCATAAGAACACTGAATATTGACCAGAACATCAGGTATATCAAACTGACTTATCATTCCACAATTGGGAGTTACATGAACGTCTGCGAAGAAGGAACACAAGTACACATTGCTTGGAGAAGTTATGATGAGGAGGACGTTAGAAAGGCCGGGCAATTTTTCGCGAAGCTTGCGAGACAGTGCTGGATCGCGGCTAAGAAAGACGGTGGATTCAAACGTGTCTTTGAATTCAAAGCGGAATACGAGGAGCTTTGGTTCTTTCCCATAGCTGAAGGCGGCTAGGCCGCTAGCGTTTTCACATCCTTCAGATTTAGCGGGCTATGAGAACTGAGCATTTCGCGTGTTGGCATACGTGGTGGCTTACGCTTCCCAGCAGCACTTCTTTTATGCCGCTATTTCCCCGGCATCCCATTACGATGAGGTCGTATCCGTTGTCGCTCGCGACTTTCACTATACGGTCTGCCGGATGGCCTGATTCTTTGATCTTTTCCACTTTTAATCCAGCGGCTTTGACTTTCGCCTCTGCTTTTGCTAGTATATCATTTCCATCAGCCTCAATCACCTCACTCATCCTGCGATACGTTTGAGGATCGGCGTTAGAAATCGTAGGAACATGAACCACGTGAATTGTTCCCAGTGATGCTCCACAGGTTTTTGCCAGGAATATAGCATAGTCCAAAGCTCTTTCGGCGTGGGTTGATCCGTCAACAGGAACCAAGATCTTCAAGAGCATATCATAACCTCGCGATAACATCGCGTCTACGTATATTTTACCCTACTTTTTTTCAGCGCCTCGATGATGAGGTCTTGCGTCTCAATTGGGAGTAAACGTAAGCCCTTCACAAATTCGTCTGTTGCCTGCCTGTATCCCTCCTCGAAAGCTGCCTGCTCCTCTGGTTTGCGAGCGATTGCGTTAAGTTGTTTTTCTAAGGATTTGGACCTCTCAAGTGAGCGATGAAAGTTCGGTTGGTTAGCGATTACAGCGTTTCGAGTTGCCAAAGTAGTTGCGACACTTCTTTAATCAGCTACGCGAGCTTTTGGTTAGCCTGCGTTACTAATTCAGCTACTCCACTCTCTTTGAGTTGCCGCCTTCTCCCATAGTTTAGTTTTGAGGCTCCTTGGCTTCATGGGTTTTGATACTCTTTTCCAGTTCCATTAGTTGCTTGTGTTGTCCGAACAGCATTGATATTATGAGCGGGATTTCCTTCACGGGCGAAGCCATTGAGCCTGCATACGACGCGTACAGTCTGCATTGATTCAGTAGATCATCGAAGATCTCCTTGTCCTCCGACCTGAGAAACTCTCGGAATTTCCTTAATTTCCCGAGTTCGTCCTCGACGATCATGCGCCAGGAAGGTATAGTTCGCCCCATGATCCAAATCTATGCCTTTGGGGCAGTAAGGCAGCACGGGTGATTGTAATCCTGGAGGGTGTAGAATGAAAGTACAAGGCGTCAGGTTTTTTCGTTAGTTTCGTTTCAGTCTATGCCCCTCGCAATAGAGACCTCCTCTAATTATCTCGTTGTCTTGTTCATGTTCAGAATCTGAGGTTGAAGGAATGACGGTGGTTCAGGATAATTTGACGGCTGCCGGTCGACTGCTGCTCCTGATCGATGGAGCGCCTCGTTGCCGTTGTAGTTTGGATTATGAAATCTTCCAGTGCGTGTGAAGCCAACCAGAGTATTATTAGGTAGTGTTTTCGTTTCGTACTGTTGGTTTGTTGAGGTTATTTTGAATCCAGCGCATTGCCGTAGCGGTCATTGAACGCAAGTTCGCGGAGCGGTTTGCGGTTCTTTCTTTTCCCGGATATCTTTGTGGTTGGGTAACCGAAGCCTATGATCACGCTTGGATTCATATCCTTAGGAATAGCGAAGTCTCTTTGTAGCGCTTCTCGGTTGACGCCGGTGTAGATGCACGAGACTATGCCGAAGCTCCAAGCAGCGAGCTCCATCTCCTGAACGACTCTGCCCACATCGATGAGGTGGAATCCGTACTTTGGATCCGTGAGTACAATAATCGCGAAGTTTGCATTTCCAACCCACTTCCCGGTCGTGCTGTCCTCGGCGAGCTTCTTGAGGCGATCACGGTCTTGTACTAGGATAAACCTCCAATGCTGAAGATTCATTGCACTTCCCGTTAGTCGTCCAGCCTCCAAGATCTTCATCTTCAGTTCCGATGGGACGGAGTTTGAGTCGAACTCACGCACGTCTAGTTTGGTTACTATGCATTCGTAGGGATCCAAGTGACTCACCATTAATGCAACCAATGATCGCATCAAGATAGAAACATTTCGAAGAAAAAAGGGGCTGGTGGGATGGTTAGATCCGTTTTATCGCATCCTGAACCTACGTCTGAACCTCGACTTTGACGTCGACGCCCTTGCGAACACTCTGTGTTACTATGCAGAAGTCTTCGAATATGTCCACGCAACGTTTCATGCGCTCGCGGTCCTGCTCATTCTCCGGCTCTGCTTTGATGTCAACCCTCATTCCTTGAACTCTCCAGCGACCTGCCTCATTTCTAGCTAAGGTCGTATGGACTTTTGTTGAGGCATGTTTCATGGGGATGCGTGACTTTTGTAGGCAGAAGAGTAAGCTGGCGCTTAAGCAATGTCCGACAGCGCTGGCCAGGACTCTGGAAGCGTTGGGTCCGCTCTCGCTACCAAGTGGTGCGGGCTCATCGAGCGTCAGCGTCTTCATTGATTCCTTGTCGAAGGTTGCGGTGAAGGTGTAGTCTTTGACTTGCTCCAGACTGGTTGTGAATTCTGTCTCCAAGTCCTATCCCAACCTAGCCGTATGTCGGTGAAGGGGGTCTTGACGCAGCGGTAACTTGGCGTAGGAACTCGTCTTCTGGTTGCATGCCGAGTAGTTCTCTCGTCTCGTTGATCACTGTCTTAGGTACGCCCATCACATTGTATTTTACTGCTAATTGTGGGAATTCGTTGATCTCTATCATATCGGCCTTAATGTTCGGGTTCTCCATGGCAAATTGATGAGCGAGGCTTACTGCGCCTGGGCAGTAGGGGCAGGTGGGGGTCACGAAGACCTTGATGTGCACGGGTGCCTTGATTCCAGTTAACGCTTGCCGAGTCTCATTCGAGAGCTCCGTTACTCCTCTTGAGAGTTGAACGATATCTTTCATGAAAGTGCTGAACTCATAGCCTGCCGGGATCCCGTAGAACTTTATGTGAGATTTCTTGGGGCCAACGATCACTATGGCTGGAACCTTGTCGACATCAAACTCCTCAGCCTTCTCCTTATCCTTCACGAGATCGAAGACTTGAACCTTGATTTTGTCGGTCAAGGAAGCGACTTCTTGAGCGAGTTCCCGAGCTTCTTTGCAGTAGTCGCATTCAACCTCTTGAGTGAAGACAACAAGGCTGATTGGGTTCATGAGTTTCTGTGCAAGATCTGTCTTCAGGTGTTTGATCTGTGATTCCGGTAGAATACCCATCTATTTCGACACCTCCAATCTTGTAACCGCACGCTGATCACGCTTCACCAGGTCCGCAAGAAGCTCTCGGGTGAGGGAGCATGCGTCTGCGATCTTCGGATCAGACAAAGCGTAGAACACGTTCATACCTGCTCGTCTCGGGGTCACCAGTTTCTGTCGACGGAGCGCGGCCAAGTGTTGCGATAGGTTGGATTGTCCTGCTCCAGTTAGGCGAGCTAAATCTTCCACGGTCCGCTCGTGTTCTGAGAGCAAGTCTAAGACTTGCAGTCTGATTGGGTGTGCGAGAGCTTTGCAGAGCTCTGCTTGAAGTGCGTAGATCCTCATGAGCGGTTCAGCATTAGAATATTAGCTTATGCTAATATCCTTATGCCCTTAACTGTTCTACTGAACTCTGAAGGCGCCTACCCCACCAAATCGAGCCTTTGCGCCGAGCTCTTCCTCGATCCGAAGTAACCTGTTGTACTTGGCGGTGCGTTCACTGCGACATGGAGCGCCGGTCTTTATCTGGCCGCAGTTCAAGGCCACCGCTATGTCAGAGATTGTAGCGTCCTCGGTTTCTCCTGACCTGTGACTCGTTACTACGTGGTAATTGCTGCGGATCGCAAGTTTCGCCGCTTCTGTGGCTTCTGTGAGTGATCCTATCTGATTCACTTTCATGAGAAGCGCGTTGGCGGCGCCGACATCAATTCCTTTCTTCAACCTCGTGACATTTGTAACGAAGATATCGTCGCCAACAACCTCAACCTTACTGCCGACCTTGGCCGTGAATTCTGCCATATGCGTAAAGTCCTCTTGCTCGAATGGATCCTCAATGTAAAGGATCGGAAACTCTTCCGTTAGTCGACCATAGAAGTCCATTAGGTCACCTGCTGATCTTGTCTCTCCATCGATCAGATAGAAGCCGTTTTCGTAGAACTCTGAGGACGCTGCATCCACGCCCAGAAACGCATCTTTCCCAGCTGAATAGCCTGCTTCAGAAATTGCCTGAAGTATAAGTTCGAGAGCTTCACGCGTCTTGCTCAGCGGAGGCGCGAATCCTCCTTCATCACCCACATTGATGGATTGCTTCCCATGCTTGGACTGAATCACGCCTTTCAGCGTATGATAGATTTCGGTTCCCATTCTCAGCGATTCGTTGAAGCTCTTGGCGCCGGCCGGAATCACCATGAACTCTTGTATCTTAAGACCAGTACCCGCGTGTTTTCCTCCATTAATCACATTCATAACAGGCACCGGAAGCATTCGCCCTTTACCCTTGCTCAGATAGGTGAAGAGAGAAACGCCTTCAACCTTAGCAGACAATTTCGCTACCGCCAACGACACAGCCAAAATAGCGTTCGCCCCCAGTCGCGACTTGTTAGGTGTTCCATCGAGTTTGACCATGAGCCTGTCTATCTTTGACTGTTCACGTGGATCGAGTCCAGTAAGTTTCGGTCCTATGACTTCGTCAATGTTATGCACAGCGGTCAAAACGCCCAATCCTCCGTAGCGCTTCGACTCTCGATCTCGAAGTTCTAGTGCCTCATGTATCCCAGTAGATGCTCCAGAAGGCACTA
>Ga0315282_10000495_pt1 | contig 77562 bp, 71 predicted proteins | sample YL17G07_20_MG_FD_203693 | JGI IMG/M metagenome (GOLD analysis project Ga0315282, IMG submission 203693) | Sediment microbial communities from Yellowstone Lake, YNP, Wyoming, USA - YL17G07_20 | ecosystem: Environmental > Aquatic > Freshwater > Lake > Sediment | place: USA: Wyoming | collected... | reverse complement strand
ATCCGCCCACGGACACGCCGGGAAATACGATGATGCTGGCCTCGATGGTCAAGTTCCCGTTAGTATTCATCAGCGGCGTGTTCTTGCCGATAGGCCAAATGCCGGAGTGGGGCAGGCTCGTCGCATACTTCTCGCCATTAACGTACTACACGGACCTGGCGAGATACTCGACCGACAGCGTCAGCTATTTCCCCCTCCTGATAGATTTTATCGCATTAGCGGCCTTTACGATCGTCTTTATGGTCGCCGCGATCAAGATCCATGAAAAGGTGCTGACACGCAGATTAACCTGATATTAACCGCTTTCTTTTTTTTCTTTAAGCATAAATATCTTCTTCAATATTTTTTGAAATATGAAAGGGTCCTAAAATCACTTATATGCATGATATTCCGGGATCTAAAGTTAAAATAGAAAATTTTTAGCAATACCCATTATTGTCTTTATCGCCGCCGGAGCCATGCTAGCGTGTCTGACCATATAAGAGGGCCTGAGGTAAAATCGGGCATAAGCCCAAATCAGCATACGCTTAACGCTGGCACCGCTATAGCCGAACGCCCTATAATCAATGACCGGTTCAGTGAACGTATACGATTCCCATCCGACTTGCTTTAACAGGCCTGCGGCTTTAAGCTCGTCATAAATGGGCGTCCCCGGGTACGGGGTAAGGATTGTGTACTGTGCCAAGTCCGGGTCAAGCTCCAGGGACAGCCTGATCGTACTTTTCATCTCGTCGAGCGTCTCGCCGGGATACCCGAGTATGAACGACCCGATCGTGTCCACATTACATTCCCGGGCAGCCCTGAATGCGGCCCTTGCCTGCTCGATGGTTATACGCTTATTCATTAAGTCGAGCACTCGCTGGGAGCCGGATTCGACCCCGAAGTACAGTGTCGTCAGGCCGCTTTTCTTCATCGTGTCGATTAGCTCTTTATTAATGGTGTTAACTCTCGATGATGCCGCCCATTTAATGCCCATGCCCCGGCTCGTTAGCTCAGAAGTTACCTCCCTCACTCTTCGATGGCTCATAGTAAAAATATCGTCGATAAACTCTATATAGTCAAGCCCATAATTTTCTTTAATAAACTCTACCTCGTCGACGATATTTTTTGCCGAACGCCCCCTGAACTTAACGCCCGCCATGCGGGATGAGACGCAATATTTGCATGCGAAGGGGCACCCCCTGCTCGTCATTACTAAGCCTATAGAACCCGTTTTACCCCAGGCCACATATCGGTCAAATGGCACCATATGGCGGGCCGGGAACGGTATGGAATCCAGGTCCATTATAGGGGGCCTTAGAGGCATGGCGATCGGTGATCCCGGGTCATTCGCGTCCCTGTATACGATGCCCCGGACGCCTGACACCCTGCTCTGAAAATCGCGCGCCCTCCGGCTTCCGGGCATTCTCTCCCCATCGCCCCAGCTAAAGCCATCGAGAGCCTTTGCCAGCTCGAGCGCCGTCTCCTCGCCCTCGCCCGCCACCACCAGGTCCAGCCCGGCACAATCGGCAAGAGTATCTGCCGCCGTGTAGGTGACGTGAGGGCCGCCTACCATCGTGACCGCATCAGGGCTTGTAAGCCTGACCTCCCTTACGACGTTCAACGCGCTATTAACCGTCGCCGTGGTGGCGGTAACCCCGACGAGACTCGCCCCACTCCGGCCGACTTCGGATGCGACGCGTTCGGCCGAATAGTCAAGTATATTGGCGTCGAGTATCTCGACGGGCACGCCGAACTTTTCAAGATATGCGGCGATGTACATGATCCCCATCGGAGGGACCTTCATGCTCATCCACTTATAGGCCTGGTTCTCCAGCGGGTTTATCAGTATCACTTTCATGCATTACATTCTCCCGGGCAAATTTTCTTTGGACCGCATCCCTGTAGAAAATATTGTAGGAGCAGAAGGGTATGACCCTGCCATCGGGCGTGGCGTAGTGTATGGCGCACCTCTGGAGCCTTTCGAGGTCTAGGTTGTAAGCGTCCTGGAAGTGCATGGTCCCGATAAAAAAGGCATTATTATGGAATTCACAAAGGGCGCCTGCATGGTCGCCGGCGAGGAATCTTTTCAGCAGCCTTATCATATCCACTTTAATCGGCACGTCGAGCCTTTTTATGTGCCGGGGCGCCTCTATCAATAATTGTTTCATCAGCTTCGCCCTGTTGAACCCTGACTTACTTGCTTCTTCGCTCAAGCTATCCAGCGCCTTCAGGAGCCCGTCGACGTCGATGAACCTCGTGATAGGCAGCATTTCGCCCTTATGATATATTACATAAGTCGCACACCCGCAGTGCGGATGGCACGTGAGCTTTACCTGGGGGTTTCCGCTCCACGCCTCAACCAGCCTCGATATAGGCTCCACGGACGGCACGGGGTAGAAATCGCTCTTTTTAAGTATACCGTCGGTCTGCTTTTCTATCAGTTCGAGAAGGTCTGGTATGGTTATCCTCTCTTCTTTAAGTTTTGATCGGTCTATCCTCCCCGTGAACGATACCGGCTGGAAGTTAACGCCCCTGACGATATCGATGTTCTTCAGCCCGAAATCTATTATGTCGGCGACCTGGCCGTCGTTTACGCCTTTAACGAGCGTGGGAACGAGCACGACATTATTCAGGCCCGTCTTCCTCATATTATCTAACGCCTTGAGCTTATATGGCAGTGCGTTAAAGCCCCGCGTTTTAAAATAAGGCTCGGGTGTGACGCCGTCGAACTGTAAATATACAGTGGCCAGTATAGTCTTCCTTAACTCCTCGCAATACTCCTTGCTCTGCGCGAGCCTCATGCCGTTAGTGGCGATTTGCACGTAAGAGAAGCCCATGTCCCGCGCCATGTTGATGATGTCCGGAAGGTCCTTCCTGATAGTAGGTTCCCCGCCTGCGAACTGGACCGCGAAGCATGGGAGGGGCTTTTCCTCGCGAAGCTTACGCAGCATCGTGCGTACCTGTTCCAGGGACGGCTCGTACAGGTAGCCGCTTTTTTCCGCAGTGGCGAAACATATGGGGCAGGAAAGGTTGCACCGGTTGGTCAGGTCGATGTTGGCCAGCACGGTAGCAGACTTATGGTTTTCGCATATGCCGCAATCGAAAGGGCACCCCTTTGTTGCGCTGGTGTTCGGATTATCCAGGCCATCGCCTATGTGGCCGTATCTTGAAAATCTCTGGTATTCTTCGGCGCTGGAAAAATAGGTGTCGACGAATGGCCCATGTTCCTTACATACTTTGACGAGGAGTACCTTTTCGTCTTTTTTAACGATCTCCGCGTCTATTAATGTGAGACACTCGGGGCATACCGACCTGGTTTTACCGATTATCTCCCCATATTTATTCGAAAATGACGATACTTGTGATTTCATATACATCGCTTTCATATAACATTGTGGATTTTTTTATCGGGGACTTTCAGGCCCTACTTCGTAAATCTATTTAAATGTTTATTGAAATAACGATATTTATATTTGACGCTTAGTAAGTGTTCACGCATGAATCGGTAAAAAAATGAGCTATCGGCGAGCGGGCCATTGTAATGTTTTATTATGGCCCGCTCACTTATTAGGGAGGCCTAGGCATTATTTCGTTTTTATTCTCTTAAGAATTGGCAGCCGCAGCCTTGATCTTTCTCAGGTCGGCTTTCATGAGCGCGCTGAACGCGTTCTTGGACCTGGAGGCGGGAATGGCCTTCTTATTCAAGTATTCGAGGTGCTTCACGATGGCCGGCAGCATCTCCGCCGGGAAGCCCATGGCCGTTTCGCTCTCGCCGAGATCCGTGGCGTCCCTGCAGCCGTAGCACCCATAGCCATAGTTGAGGCGGTTCTCGAGGAAGGGGATGATGGTCGAGTCGACGCAGGTGGCCTGAATGATGGCCGTGGAGCCGGCGACGCGCTCGCCGTTCATGGCATGCATGTAGGACAGCATGACCCACATGAGCTTCTCGGGCTTGTCCTCCACGACGATGACGTCGGGCACGTATTCGGCGCCTTCCAGCGGGAACAGGTGTAATTGCTTTATGGAGCCCGCCCTCAGCCTCCTCATGCCCTCGAACATCTTTACGCCGACCATCGGGTCGGATACGATGCCGTAGCCGACCAGGCCTTTTCCGGACTTTAGCGCCTCCGGGAGCGGGCGAAACCCGAAGGCCGACGCCGCTGCAGGGCAGGATAGATTTTCGCCCGTCAGCAGCACGTCGAGCTTACGCCGTGCCTTCATCAGCGCCTGGCAATACCGGTGGTGCTCCAGGGCTTCCGCCCCTGCCGGGGCCTCTTCATCCGCCGTAAGCAGCCTTACGCCTATCGGGGAGCCCTCAAGCCCCAGGATATCGATCATGCGCTGCCCCATCTCTCTGATCTCTTTTACTTCAACATTAGGTCTCATACATTGCCACTATTTCAATTTTTATTGAAAGGCTTCCTATTTAAACCTTATTGTTTCAACATATTTTGAAATAATTTTATTATCAATGAAGTCTAGATATATTTAATTATTATGTGATGGGTGAATAAATGAGCGAAGCGTCTACTGGCCCCGGCGGCGCCGCGAAGGGCGGCCTGGGCTTCATCAGTAAATACTTGACCGTATGGATATTGCTGGCCATGGCGGCGGGCATCGTACTCGGGAATGTGTACCCGCAGATCGTGCCGATACTGGACTCCGTACGGATCGAGGAAGTCTCCTTGCCTATTGCAGTAGGCCTTATCTGGATGATGTACCCGCCCCTGGCGGCGGTAAAATATGAGGAGCTGGCCAGGATGAGGCAGCAGGGCAAGGCGTTGGGCTTGTCGCTGGTGCAGAACTGGCTCATCGGCCCGGCGCTCATGTTCGCCCTCGCCTGGATATTCCTGCCCGACCTGCCGGAGTACCGCATCGGCCTCATCATGATAGGATTAGCCAGGTGCATCGCCATGGTGCTCGTCTGGAACCAGCTCGCGAGCGGTGACAACGAGCTGTGCGCCGTGCTCGTAGCGTTGAACTCGGTCTTCCAGGTCATCTTCTACTCGGTACTGGCCTACTTGTTCGTTACGGTTTTGTCGGGCTGGATCGGCGGCGCCACCGCCGGGGCCGTAGTAAACGTATCCATCTGGCAGGTGGCAAAGGCGGTATTCATCTACCTGGGAATACCATTCATAGGCGGCGTCATTACCAGGGCTGTCGGCCTGAAGTTCAAAGGCAAGGACTGGTATGACAACGTGTTCATGAAGAGAATAGGCCCCACCGCTCTCGTCGGGCTGCTCTTCACCATCATCGTCATGTTCTCCCTGAAGGGCGAGTATATCGTGGCCCTACCCCTGGACGTGGTGCGCATCGCCATCCCGCTGCTCGTGTATTTCATCCTGATGTTCGCTATATCCTTCTACACGTCCTACAGAATGGGGTTCAAATACGCGGACTCAACGACGCTCTCGTTCACTGCGGCGAGTAACAATTTCGAGCTCGCCATCGCAGTATCCGTAGCCGTGTTCACCATCGGCTCCGGCGAGGCGTTCGCCGCCGTCGTGGGCCCGCTCATCGAGGTGCCCGTCATGCTCGCCCTGGTCCACGTCGCCAGGAGGATCAGCCTCCGGTGGTTCCACCCGGACGGGCGCCCGAAGTATATGCCCGGGCCTACGTGCGAGCCCGGAGGCAGGCCATAGGGGGATTTAAGTATGTTCGAAAAGGTCTTGTTCGCCACGGACTTCTCCGGCTATGCAGAAAAGATGACGGAATGCATGGGTGAGATCCCGGGCGTGAAGGAGATCGTCCTGTTGCACGTGATCGACCCGAAGAGGTTCGGCTACTGGGAAGAGAGCCAGGAAATACTCGTGACAAGGGCCGAGCTCTTGCTAAAAGAGAAAGCCGAGCTTTTCAGATCGGCGGGTAAGAAGGTAAAAGCCATGGTAACAGTGGGTATCCCGTCGAAGGAGATCCTGCGGATCGCGGACGAAGAATGCGTCTCGCTTATCGTAATCGGGGCGAGGGGGATGAACACGCTTCGCGGAGTCCTGACCGGCAGCGCATCTTTCGAGGTACTCCGCTATGGCAAGGTAAGCACCCTTTTGATGAGGTACAAGATTCTGGAGAAGCTGGAGGGCATTGTCTTTGAAAAGTATTGTGAGCGCACGTTCTCGAGGGTGCTGTATCCGGTCGAGTTCCCTGCGGGCCCTGAAAGGGTATTGTCCTTAATAAAAGAGATGCCGCCCGCCGATAAGGTCGTGCTCGTGCATGTCATCATCGGCGAGGGGACCGAGAAGGAATTGGAAGGCCGCATTGGGGAAGCGGAAGTCGTGCTCAAGGGGATGCAGGATGACCTAAAGGCGGCGGGCCAGGATGCCAGTTACCACGTCCATGCCGGGTACCCGGCCATTGAGATCAACCGGGTGGCCGAAGAGGAGGACGCGTCGCTCATCGTCATGGACGCCAGGGGCGAGGCGGGAGAGGGAAAAGCGCGCATCACGGGCGCCACGGAGAACGTGGTCAGGACGACATCGAGGCCCGTATTAGTGATAAAGTGACTCTTACCATGAGCTTGATCGACCTACGAGCCTTATCTGAATTTTCGAGCGAGGGCCGGGTAAAAAAGGACTTGATAAAAACGAAGGGGTTTAATGCGGTACTCGTGTGCCTGGACGCCGGGCAGGAGATACCCCATCACCCTGAGCCATACGAAGTGTTGTTCATCGTGATCGAGGGTGAGGGCACAATAACGTGCGGCGATGACCGCTACGGCGTCATGCCAGGGAGCGCCGTCTACGTTAAAAGCGGCGAGTGCCGCGGGATCAAATGCGAAAAAAAGATGGCTGTCGTGGGGATACAGGAAGCCCATTAATGATGATTAACATAAACACAAAAAAATTATATATATTTTAATATATAAAAAATGGATTAAATATATTATGATAATAACTCTTTCCCTTTTTGCGCCACCCTCTCGATATTCTCATCGGTTGCTGGCGATTTTCCCTTAGGCAAGCCCAGATCATACACCCCTATATATAGAAAGTCGTGATATCCCGCATGCTCCATGGTCTTTTTCGCACAGTTTTGAGAACACCCGTCTATAACCAATATGGCATCAGCGACGTTAGCGACGTCGAGTGAAGCGCCGACATGACCACCTATTCCGGCAATACATGCCATATTGCCGAGCCCTTCACGAGTCAATTTTCTTGCCGCACGGTCCGATATCTCCCCAACATCCGACGCGCCCGAGCAGGCATAGATCGCCTTCGGCGCCGGGCTGCAGCCGCAACCGCTATCATTTTTTGCCTTTGAATCCATATTATTACCTCCAAATCAATAAAGTGTTTCAATAATTAATGAAATAATGGTACTTATAATTTTTCAGCCATTTTTGAAATAGTACTAAATTTTGGCGGCTACTACATATAGACTCTTAGACTCTTCTCTTTCCCCCTTAAAACGACTTGAACTATCTTGACCGACAATTATTAATAATTGTGCGCATAAGGGACAATTTTAAATATTTTTGAAATACTCATACATTAATAAATGGACATAGGAGAAATATAACGTGATAGATATATTATTGTATGTTATATATTTTATAACGGGCCTTGTCGCCGGTGTGGTCGGCGGCCTCCTGGGCACCGGCGGTTGCTCGATCATGATGCCGGTTATACGGTTCGGATTTAACTTCCCATCCGCCATCGCGGTAGGAACGACGTTGGCCGCCGTGGTGTTTACGGCGGCCTCCGGCGCGTATCAGCACATAAAAATGCATAATGTCGATAAAAATACCGCCCTCTGGATCGGCATACCCGGAATCGTAGGCGTAGTCATCGGGTCGCTGATCTTCGGTTATATCATTAACTATGGAGACCTCATCGATCTCGTCATTGGCATTGCATTTATCCTGGTAGCCATCCGGATGCTATACGAAGGGCTTATCGGGCTTCTTTTTACTCAGGCCAGAACCGCCCCTGCTACGGCTCAAACGGCCTCGCCTGTGATGTCGGGCAGTGACACCCAAAAAGGCGTCCTGGGCGTGATCATAGGCATTCTGACCGGCGTCATCGGTCTTGGCGGAGGATACGCCCTCGTGCCGTCCTTTATATACCTGTTTAAGTCCCCGGTCAAGCTCGCCATGGGCACCTCTATGGCGGCGTTCGTATGGATGGCCCTGGTGGGCTCCATACTCAAGCTATACCAGGGCGCCGTGGACGTCCCCGTGGCCATTACACTGGGGCTCGGGGCGATAATCGGCGCCATCTATGGCGCCAAGTTAATGTCCAGGATCCACCCGAACGTCCTGAAAGCCTTATTTGGGATCATATTCCTTTATGTCTCCTTAAAGTATATCTTATTCTACTTAGGGATCTACATCTAAAATTAAAGTTGCCAGGAAGAGGGGGCGCAAAAGAACCCCATATTTTTAATTTTTATTGCTTCCAGTTCCCGCTCGAAAGCATTTTCATTCTTCGGCTTTCCTCTATGTAAAAATATTTTCTCCAGCTCATCGAGTCGATCGCGGGCATATCGACATTTATCGCCTCCCGTGTGCATGGGCAGGCCTTCGCTTCCGAGGCCAGGGAGTCTATCTTCGCCTGTATCCGCTCGACGTCTTCCACGCCGATCATGTCGATGAGTGTTATATATTCCTGGTACTCGTAGATGGCACTTGGGGGTATCTCATCGATGAACGGCAGCGGGCTTTTGCAGCCGACGATCCGCCTGTAGGGGCCGGTCTGCACGACGCCGCTCTCGTGGAGCGCCTTAAAGGCGTGGCCTACGAGATGCGCGCTCTCCCGCCCGCAAAGGATGAGATAGCGAATATTCGGGTTTTTCAACATGTTAGCGATGGCCATCTGGACGCCGAAGTTCTCGGTATGGCAGGTTCCAAGGATGGCATAGCCCTTCAGGCCGAACTTCTCGTAGTCGCTCGCCAGTGTAGCCACCGCCACGGGCGACGAAGCATCGCCAAACCTATAGGTTTTTTCTATCTTATCCCCGATCGGTATCGTGGTCATCACCGGCATCGATATACCCGAACATGAATAGTATCTAGCGGGTACGTGATTAAAGTGATAAGTTATTACCTATTATTTATTTCTTCCTATTTCAACCATCATTGAAAAAGCTTATATACTCATTATTTCAATAAGATTTGAAATGTGATAAGATGATCGAGAGCCTGACGGATTTAGGTATAACTCTGATAAACGTGGGCATAAAGGCGATCTTTGATTACATATCTTTGCATGTGCTCTTCTGCCTGATCCCCGCGTTCTTCCTTGCGGGCGCCATAGCGGCGCTCTTCTCCAAGGAGTCGGTCCTGAAGTTCCTGGGCCCCGATGCCAACAAGGTCGTATCCTACGGTATCGCGGCGGTGAGCGGCGTGTTACTGGCGGTCTGTAGCTGTACGGTGTTGCCGCTGTTCACGGGAATATACAAAAGGGGTGCGGGCATAGGGCCCGCCACGGCGTTCCTCTTCTCCGCGCCGGCCATCAACGTGCTGGCTATCGTCTACTCTGCCCAGAAGCTAGGCCTTGACATCGGCTTCGCCAGGGCTGTCAGCGCGGTCACGCTTTCCATCGTGATCGGCGCCATCATGGCCATACTCTACCAAAAGTCCATGACAGAGGAAAGAAAGAAGGAGAAAGCAGTACCGTTCATCGTGACCTCGCAGGACGGGGGCGAAAATATGTATAAATACCGTACGCCACTCACGTTCCTGCTGCTCGTGGTCATACTCGTGTTCGGCGGCTGGGCACTGGACTGGCTCGTAAAAGGGCCGGTGCTTGCGGCACTGGTGCTGCTGACGGCGTTTACATCGTACAAATGGTACACGAAGGGCGAGCTGACGCAGTGGTTCAACGAGACCTGGCTCCTGACTAAAAAGATATTCCCGCTACTGATCGCAGGCGTATTTTTCGGATCCATCATCATATACTTGATACCCGTAAGCTATATCCAGGCATTCCTGGGCGGTAACGGGCTATTATCTGTGGGCATAGCATCGGTCTCTGGCGCCTTTATGTACTTCTCCACACTGACGGAAGTGCCCATCGTCGGCCTGCTCATGGCGCAGGGCATGGGAAAAGGCCCGGCACTCGCCATGCTCCTCTCCGGCCCGGCGCTCAGCCTGCCCAGCATGCTGGTCATCCTTAACATCATGGGGCGGAAGAAGGGCCTTTCTTACATCGGCCTCGTCATCCTCATGGCCATCATATGCGGCATGATCTTCGGAGCAATAGTTTAAATAAAGATTGAAACAGATTAATTAAAAGGTGAACGTATGAAAGTCCAGATATATGGAACTGGATGCGCGAAGTGCAACATGCTCGAGAAGGCCGCCAAGCAGGCCATCAATGAAATGGGCGTCAGCGCCGAGGTCGTCAAGGTGAACGATATAAACCAGATCGTCGAGGCAGGCATCCTCGCCACTCCGGGCTTTGCCGTGGAGGGCGAGGTCAAGTCCATGGGGCGCGTGCCCTCTCAAGACGAGATTAAGAAGTGGATAAAGGCGAAGATGTGATCATATGGCAAACGAAGGATGCGCATGCGGGCTAAACATGCGGGATCTGGCCATGGGCACCCCATCCAAAGACCTTGGCTTTAAGAAGGTCGTTTGCTCGAAGTGCGGCAAGGAGTTCTATACGGACATCAAGGGCAAGACCATGTGCTTCGACTGTGAGAAGTGCCCTTGAGCCTCTTTTTATTGGCCGATAACTGCCGTCTTTTGCCTCTCTCCCTTTTCTAGTACGGCGTAAGCGCGGCTCAATACAATAGGGGTTACGATCGTAGTCACCAGCACCATGAGCACGATGGCCGTGAACACGTCCGGGGAAAAGTAGCCGCCGGAAATGCCGATGCCCGCGATTATGAGGCCTACCTCGCCCCGCGACATCATGCCAAGGCCCACCAATACTGAGCCCTTTATATCTCTTTTTAGCAATAAAACGGGAACACCGCACCCGATTATCTTACCGAGCATCGCGAGAACGATCAGTACGGCCGCAAAAACTAAAGAGGTCGCCGTGACATGGCTTAAGTCGACCTGGGCGCCTATGACCGCAAAAAATATGGGCGCCATCATAAAGTTAATATTCTTAGTGAATTCTTGTATTGCCGTTACGATTTTCGTCTCGGCCACGGACATGCCCGCGGCGAACGAGCCGAGTATCGGGCTGAGGCCGGCCATGCCCATCAGGTAGGCGAAGCCGAAGCCGAAGGCGACGGAAGCGGTCTGGCAGGTGCTGTCGCAAACGAATCTCGGCGATAAGAGGTCGATTACTCTCGAGATGACGAGTACCCCTATGAGCGTCAAGCCGAGCCAGAGCCCCACGGCTGTGGCGGCCGTAACGATGATCTCGCCTGAATTCACGCTGCCGTTCCTTACGGCCGATAGCACGATCGCAAGCACGATCAAGCCCAAAACGTCGTCTATGACCGCCGCCGATATCAGGATGTTGCTTTCGCCCGTTTTAGCCCTGCCAATGTCCTGTAGAGTTTTTACCGTTATGGCGATGCTCGTGGCCGTCAGTGCCGCGCCTACCAGGAGCGCCTCATTTACAGGGTAGCCGAAGAGGATGACGATAGCATAGCCTAGCACGAATGGGACGACGACGCCGCCTATGGCGACAATTGTGGCCATCAAGCCGCTGCGCTTAAATTCCGCGAAGCTGGTCTCCAGGCCGACCAGGAATAGCAGCGTGACCGCCCCGATCTCCGCTAAGGCCATGACAGCGTCGTTAAGGACGACGAAGCGATGGCCCATGAGCACGATGCCGCCTAATAGCGTGGGAGCCAGTAGCACTCCCGCGAGCAGTTCGCCGATGACCTCGGCGATGCCCAGGCGTTTACATATTTCTCCGCCGATCTTCGCCCCGAACAGGAGCAGGCATAGCGTTAAAAGCGTTTCCAGCGCCAGCGTGTTAAAGTCCGTCATCATTTCCCGCCATAAGATATTACAAATTTTTTTGAAATACCTTGGGTAGGTAGTAGGTCTGGATATATAAAATCTTCCGACTATTCGCCACGTTACCACATAATGTCCCTATCGTTCGTAAACTAAAACTAAGGATAAATTTAAATAAAAGCTGAAATAGAGTTCTATGAAATTATTGGTGAACCTTTAAAAGATAGATAGGAGAAAACTGGTCCCATGGTAGAATTACAGGAGCTACAAATCAGCCCCTACCCATTAAATGAAAAAACGAAAAAAACGCTTATAAACATTAAGGAATTTGATTATAGCTCTACGTCGGACTTGTTCAAAGCGCTTGCCGACCCCGCCCGCATCAGGATCATAGAGGCCCTGGGCGTCAAAGAGCTGTGCGTCTGCGTGCTCGTGGAAATGACCGGCCTGCAATACTCGGCTTTATCATACCACCTGAAGAACCTGAAGGAATCGGACATCGTATCCTTTTATAAGGACGGTAATTTCCTCGTATATTCCTTAACCAGTAAGGGCAAGGCCGTACACGACTTTATCGGCAAGTCGCAAAAACTATGATACCGCTTATTTTTCATGCGTCCGCTTTTGTACATTATATTTAATAATTACCGGTTAACCGTATTTTTGTGAGAAACTATTTATAAATTCATAAGTTAAAAACTCGCTAGGGGATGAGATGAATACACTTAGGAAATTATCTTTACTTGCATTATTCCCGGTACTGGCTCTCCTACTTCTCGCGTCCGTCTTACCGGCGATCAGCAGCGACGTGACTCAGAGCGCATCGGGCACGCCAGATAAGATCGTGCTCTTATACTTCCATAGGACCGAACGGTGCATATCCTGTAACAACGCCGAGCAGTACGCCCGGGATACGCTGAGCACGTATTTCCCCGATGACGTCAAGTCCGGCTTACTCTCCATACAAAGCATAGACTACCAGAAAGACACGGCGATGGCAAAGAAGTATAACGTCAACGTGCAGGGCCTGAAGCTAGTGGAGTATCGGGGCGGCCAGGAGACGGTCAAGGACGTGCCCGAGGTATGGACCTACGTCCGGGATAAGAACGCCTACATGAATTACCTCAGGGACCTCCTGAATAAGGAGCTGGGCCGATAATGGACCTATCCATCGTAACGTCTTTCAAAGAGATACCGCTGTTATACGCGTTCGCGATAGGGGTGATCACGGCCATAGGCCCGTGCCCTCTTTCCGCTAATATCGCGGCCATAGCCTACGTGTCGTCGAAGTTCTCCGACGCTAAAGGCACGCTGCTCGCCGGCACGCTCTATACCCTGGGCAGGGCGCTCACGTATACGGCGTTGGGGCTTGCCATATACATTTTCGGGTCCGCCGCCATGGACAGCGCGCCGCTTCTGCAGGACTATGATAAGGCCATTCTGGGGCCGCTTTTAATAATCGTCGGGCTGGTCATGGTCGAGCTCGTAAAGCCCAACATTTCGATCGGCGACGGCCTGAAGGCCAAATACGGCTTAAAATTGTCGGATAAGGGAGCCCTTGGGGCGTTCGGCATCGGCGCCCTATTCGCCCTGGCTTTCTGCCCATACACCGCCGTCATGTTCTTCGGCTTGCTCATACCGCTAGCTTTGAGCTCGAGCGTAACGGGGATGAGCTATCCCCTACTGTTCGGAATAGGGACCGGGCTCCCGGTGCTCCTGTTCGCAGCTCTTTTAAGCATCAGCGCAACTTTCGCAAAAACATGCATTTCAAAGGTAGTAAAAGCAGAGCCATACGTTAGAAAAGCCCTGGGCGCAGGGTTCATTCTTTATGGCGCATACCTGCTGATCGCTTACATATCAGCGATTTTTTAATTTTATTAAAGAGTGAAAAATTGAGGAGGGTTTTTACGTTTTTGAGGGTAGTACGTTTTAGAGGGTATTTGTGTAATGGTGTTTTCGTTTTTACCGGTATATTTGAGGGTAGTGCGGCGGTGGGTACACCGCCGCAAGAGTAGCCATCACCAACAAGGGTGATGGGGAGGGTAATGGATAAGGTGAGGGTCATAAAGACCGACGGATTTGGTATCCGTCGCATTGTGGGCATCTTACCACAATCTATTCCATCCCTACAATAGCAATTATATTATGGATGGTTTTATAGGTTATTATTTATTTTAATTAATATTTACCTGAGAAGCCGCCGATAATGCATGAGCAAGCTGGCGTTAGCCGATGCAGGTTTTATCGAGTTTATGGCACCGCGAGATATAATTTATCGAAACGTGTGCCCATAAGATATGATTTTTCAAAACATGTTATCATGCGCATATGATTTTTCAGCACATGTGCCGGCGGAAAATAAAAGCGCCCCGTATGCCCCGGCCCCGGAGAGTTAAAAAGGCTAACGCTAATATGATATTGCTGATCATGTTATTTTCATCCGGATAATTTAAAGTAGATACGGCGATAAACAGAGTCATAGTGATGACCGAAACGCGTATCCTCGCCCCTGGAGACTTCCCATGGAACTCTGGCTAAGCCTGCTTTTGTTCTTCTTGACCGGCATGATATCCGGCACGTTCGGGGGCCTGTTGGGCATCGGCGGGGCGACCATCCTGGTCCCCGTGCTGACTTTAATTTTCGGCCTTCCCATCCACCTGGCCATCGGCGTGTCGCTCATGAATAACGTGGCCGTCTCCGTTTCGGCCACCATGAGGTATCGTAGCAGGGGGCTTCTCGATGGCAGGATCATATTCATCATGAACGTCGGGTCTATCGCCGGGATCTTCCTGGGCACCTACCTGGCGACGAGGAGCCCCGAGGCGGCCCTCAAGGTAGTCTTTGGCATCTTCCTTTTATTCATGGTGGCCGACGCATTTCTCCGCAAGGACGCCGTCGAGAGCAAGACCATGCCCGATCTTACGGTTAAATTTGAAGCCGGCCTCACGGGGCTGGGCTTCGTAATGGGCATGCTGGGGGCTCTGCTGGGCCTGGGCGGGGGCACCGTGGCCGTGCCAGCATTGAATAATCTCTTCAAAATGCCTCTCAAGCGAGCCATAGCGAACTCGCTGGCCACGATCATACTTTCATCCTCGCTGGGAGCGATTATCTATTTTTACTTGAGCTCTGGCACGCTTTTTTCTGCCGAAGAGGCCCTGCTGACGGCCGTTACTATAATCCCCGGCTCCGTCGTGGGCGCCAGGGCTGGCGCGATCATATCCGAGCGCCTTCACATGAAGTACATAAAATATATTTTTTATACCTTACTATTGTATATTGCCTATATTATGATCAAAAGCGGCCTGGGTTGGTAATCATGTTAGTGCTGAAGCTTGGCGGGAGCCTGTTTGACAATGCCCCCGTTATTTTAAAGCGCGTTTTATCGACGGGAGCCGATGTGCTCGTCGTGCCCGGGGGAGGGCGCTTCGCGGACCTGGTGAGGGATGTCCATGAAAAGCAGGGCATTTCCGGGGACGCCGCCCACTGGATGGCCATACTTGCGATGGACCAGTACGCCTATTACCTGGCCGATAAGTCGGGCGTCGGGCTGACGCCGCTTCTCGTGAGAAAAAAGGGGGTCCGGATCGCGCTGCCCTACGAGATCTTGCGAAGGCAGGATGAGCTGCCGCATTCGTGGGAAGTCACATCGGATACGATAGCCGCCTGGATGGCCTACAGGACGGGCTCCGGGCTGGTCAAGGCCACGGACGTGGACGGCGTCATGCTGGGCGGCAGCCTTCGGGAAACGATCGACGCCTCCGCGCTTGAGGGTACCGAGACCTGCGTCGACCGGGCGCTGCCCGGCTTCCTCATAAAGCACGGCATGGATGCGTTCGTGCTGAGCGGACTTGTCCCGGGGAGGCTAGAGGACGCCCTAAAGGGAAAGCCAACAATAGGAACAAAAATAACGGGAAAATAAGAAAAAGGACGGTTTTAATCGTCGCCCTCTTCGTCGGCCTCGTCGGTATAGTCGATGCCCCCCGCGAGGACGGCGGCGATCGTGTCCAGGCCGTCCACGCCCTCGGCCACGAAGCTCTCCGGAGGTATCTTCTCGTAAACCTTATCGCTATCGAACTTTTTACCCGCCAGTATCAGCGCGCCCGCTTTGCCCATCAACTCGAATACCTTGTCCATGTCGACCGCTTCTTCGGCTTTCGCCGCCTGGAGCACCAGGTCCGCGATCTTTTGCCTGGGGTCGAAGCCGCCGGCGACGAAGCACTCGGCCGCGGCAAAGGCCCCGACCAGGGAGGACTGCACCGACTCGATCATCATGTCCTTGTCCTCGTCCATGGGCTCCACCTTGGCGAGCACGATCTCCTTCATGGCCTGGACGTTGTTCGCGGCGTCCTCCTTCGGGATGGTGCCAAGCTGAAGCTTGCCGGCGACCTTGCAGAGGGCGAGGATGACGTCCTCCTCCATGTCCAGGAATACGATGCCCTCCCTGCCGAGGCCTTCGGCGGTCGGGTCGATCTTGAACTTACTCTCCTTCACCTGGTTGATCCAGTTGTTCCACCTTTCCTGCGAGTAAAAAGCTAGCATCCTGATTTCCTCTATCTCATTTTAAACATGCATGGGCTGATTAAAAAGATTTTCGCTCCCCTCAGGCTTTATCGGGGTTTCTTTAGCTGGTCGCCTATTTTATCGTCGAGGATGCGGAGGAACTCATCCTCTTTTCCTTCGGGTATTGTGGCCCCGGCCGCTATGTCATGGCCCCCCCCGGCGCCGCCGACGGCCGCCGCTGCCTCGCCAAGCGCCGCGGCCAGGTCGAGCCCCCTCAATATCAGGTCGTGGTTGCCCCGGGCGGATACTTTAGTGCCTCCTTCAGACTTAGCCATGCCTATGATGGGCACCTCCCTGCTCACGCAGTCCAGGCTCGAGCTCATGCCCGCGATGATCCCCACGATGGTCTCCCTTATCTCGCCCCCGGCGTTAAAATATTGGATGTTGTTCAGCCGGCACACGCCCCTGTCGGCGACCAGGTTGAGGCCGCACACCAGGTTATGCCTGTGCGATTCTAATAGGTCACGGGCATAGTTGAACGCCTCTCCCCTGTCGCCCATGCAAACGGCGAGCCCGACGTCCGCATAGTCGTACCGGGCCGTGGCGTTCAGCAGCGTCGAATACTCCGATGCGTCCCTCAGCTCGGTCCCCTGTTCCTCTTTTAATAGCGTGTAGACTTCCCCCACCAGGCGTTGTATCTTGTGTGTGGGCATGCCGCAGGCCATACAGTACTGGAAGAGTTTTGATGTGAGGGACTTTTTCTCCTCATGGCCAAGGTCTATCCACCGGCGCCAGCGGTCCGTCTTTATGGGCACCCCCGCCTCCTCGATGAAGGCGATGCAGGCGTCCTCGCAGCCGCTGAGGCCCGGGATGAACGGGTCGGAGCTATACTGTAATAGCTTGTAGACCGGCCTCGTCTGCCTGCCGAATAATTTTATGTCCTTTTCGTACGAGATGAAGCCGCCCGACGTGGCTAGCTCGAGTATCTGCCGGTTGACCCCAACCAGGGCGTTGGTGCGCATGTCCTGCAGGTCCCCTACGGCGCCCACGATGGCCAGGGGTCCCAGGTCGACATTATCGCCCAGGCGCAGGGCCAGGAGGAACGCGACCCCCGCGCCGCTGATCTCGGTGGAGCCGTTCAGCCCGTAGAGGTGGGGGTTCATATGATATGGGTATTCGAGGGGCGCGGGCCTGTGGTGGTCCGTGACGACCGCGTTGATGCCCAGGGTCCTTATAGAGGCAAGGGCGCCGCTGCCGAGGTCCGTGAATATGACGAGCCTTCCCGAGCCCGAATCGGCCACCCCCTTGAGCGCCGCCTCGTCGAGCTTTTTGAGGAACCTGGCCTCATAGGGCTTTTGTAGCCTGTCCAGCGCCATGCACATGATCCCCGCGGACGTGAGCCCGTCGGCATCGATGTGGGAGACTACGAGCGCCTCTTTGCATTTTTTTATCTGTCCGGCACAAGCGTCGGCGGCCTTCTGGAATCGCTGCATCCTTATCGTTACACCATTGCCGGAGGTCATTTATACCAATTTTGGTAGCACGCCGAAATTAATGGCTTACGAAGCTAGCTATATTATAAAAAAAGGCGTAGACGACAAAGCCGTCTACGATCCGCTTCTCATGCGCCCTTTAGCAGAGTCCCCGGCCCCACCCGCATGAGCTCAGGCTGCAGCCGCCCCAGCCTCCGATGCCGCCCCAGTTGTTCCAGAAGGGGCTGAACACGCCGCTGAACCCGCCAAACCCTAACGGGCCGCCGAAACCGCCGAAACCGCCATATGACCCCGCGCCCGCAAAGCCACCGAAGCCGCCTAAACTGCTAAAGGCGCCAAAGCTGGAGCTTGTAGCGCTGAAGCTGCCGCTCGAAGTGGCCGCGAAAGCGGCCGACGCAGGTAGCGTGAAGGCCGCAAGGGTGACCAGTACGAGGGCGATTGCCGCCGCCTTGCTTAATCCGTTCATGTGTAGTTCCTCAAGTTGAGATAACAAAATAGAAATATAAATGTTGCCGGGGCTCTAATTGAAAATCCGTATTTTATTAGTATTTAATCGTACCGTCATGCTTACGTATGCTGAAATTTTCCTAAAACAACATCAGTGTTCGCCGGGTAAATATTATCGAACAGTCCTACCCGATAATAAATATTAAGGAAATTTACTGGCCTTCCATCGCAGACAAGGGACGGGGCTTACTAACCGGGGCCCGATTAGAACGTGGGCCACGCCCACCCCCATCCTCCCAGCGGTATCGCCCAGCCCCACGAGCCCAGGCTCGGGTCCAGGCAAAAGCCCGAAAACCCATAGCCCGAGGCGGCGAAAGCTTTAGCGTAATCGGCCGACGCAGGCCAGGACAAAGCCAGAAGGCACAGCACTAATAGCACCAGGACGGCCTTGCATTTACCATTCACTTTAGCATCCCCCTGTATGTCTTGAGAAAATAAGGATATATAGATTGGTTACGGCTCCGGCGACGCTCGTTGGTGGCCAATATTGAATACTTATTGTGTTATAGCCCGGCGAAGAAGGGCACGAGCACGATGACGAGCATCGACAGCGTGAAGCCGCTCACGAAGGAGATGACGCTCATCTCGCTGCCCGCGTACCGTACCACTACGGGCAGAGTTGTGTCCATCGTAGTGGCGCCCCCCGGCGCGACGGCCGCAAGCTTCCCGAAGTAGCGGACAACCAGGGGCATGATAATTATGGAGAGCAGTTCCCTGAACACGTTGGAAAGCAAGGCCATTGTGCCTATTTGCGCCCCCACCAGGCCCGTGAGCATGACGCCGGACAGGCTGTACCACCCGAAGCCCGCCCCTATGGCCATGGCATCGCCGGGGTCCATGCTCATCAGGATCCCCGCCACCAGCGCGCCCAGTATGCTGCCGCCCGCGATGAAAACTGGCAGCAGCACCATCTTCCAGCCGATACGCCTGACCTGCGCGAGGGCGGTCCTGCCCTTGCTCATGTCAAGCCCGATGACGAATAACAGCCCGCAAAGCATAACCATGATGAGCGTGTCCAGGTTAGCATAAACCACCGCCGGGAGAATGCCCGATACCCCGGCCAGGATGCCGGCGACCAGGGCGGCCAGGATGAGCAGTATTATGGACATTACTTCACGCCGTCCTTGAACATGAGCTTCTCGAAAAGGACGGCGAATAATATGCTGCCCGCGATGGCGGCGATGGTAATTGCTAGCGACTGCAGGCCATAGACGCCCAGGCTGGAAACGACGGCGCTGTCGGAGCCCGTCTTGAGGCCCATCAATAGTATGAGCACGAACATAAGGGCGGTCATGCCTCCGGAGACGTACTTTTTACCCTTATCCGATAGTTTCATGAGAGAGCCTAAAACGACCCCGGCAACGAGCGATGCCAGCAGCAGCGCGACATAGGTTACCATCCCGTCCATATTAACGGAAAATAACATGGGCATGCTAATATTTAAAGCTAGCTAGCAGTCGCGGGCCGCGGTCCGGTATTCAGAGAACACGCCGGCCTTGGCCTAAACGGCGGCGGGCCGCCGGCCGCCCATGATAAAAATTTATTTATAGAAGCACAATCCTACAATATCCAAAAATCACGTTTACGGAGGTTTTTGAATTGGCTGAGCAACAAGGTGGCCAACCGATCTATATTTTAAAGGAAGGGGGCTCCCGCACGAGGGGCAGGGAAGCTCAAACTTATAATATCATGGCCGCGATGGCCGTGGTAGAGGCAGTACGAAGCACGTTAGGCCCGAAGGGCATGGATAAGATGCTGGTCGACTCGACCGGGAACACGACAGTCACCAACGACGGCGTCACGATCCTAAAGGAAATGGACATCGAGCACCCGGCGGCCAAGATGATGGTGGAGATCGCCAAGACCCAGGATGAGCAGGTGGGCGATGGCACCACGACCGCCGTCATATTTGCCGGCGAGCTTCTGAAGAAGGCCTCGGAGCTGATGGACCAGGGCATCCACCCGACCGTAATAACGTCGGGCTACAGGCTGGCGGCGGCAAAAGCGAACGAGCTGCTGTCCAACATTGCCATCAGCGCCGAAAATAATAAGGACATGCTGAAGAGGGTCGCCCTCACGGCGATGACGGGCAAGAGCGCGGGCCCGGTGGGCGATAAGCTCTCCGGCCTGGCGGTCGATGCCGTGCTATCAGTGGAGGAGAAAGGCAAGGTGGATGTCGACAACGTCAAGGTCGAGAAGAAGACCGGGGCGAACGTCAAGGACTCCATGATCGTCAAGGGCCTCGTGCTGGCGAAGCATAAGGAGAACTCCAACATGCCTGACCGGGTTGAGAACGCGAAGGTACTGCTGTTGAACGTCGCCCTCGAGATCAAGAAGACGCAGGTGGACGTCAGCATTAAAATACGCTCGCCCGAGCAGATGCAGTCCTTCCTGGACCAGGAGGAGGCCATCCTGCGCCGCAAGGTCGAAGCCATTAAAAAGTGCGGGGCCAGCGTCGTGCTGTGCCAGAAAGCCATCGAGGACCTGGCGGCACACTACCTGGCCAGGGATGGCATCCTGGCGATAAAGAGCATCTCCGAGTCGGACATGGACAAGCTGTCTAAAGCTACGGGCGGACACGTCGTCACCAAGCTGGAGGACATCGACGCTAAGGACCTGGGCTATGCGGGCCTGGTCGAGGAGAGGCGGGTCACGGGCGAGGAAGAGCTTCTTTTCATCGAGAAGTGCAAGAACCCGAAGGCTTTAACGATATTGCTCCGCGGCAGCAGCTACACGTCGATCGACGAGTACGAGCGGGCGCTGCACGATGCGCTGCGCGTGGTGGGCGTCGTCGTGGAGGATAAGAAGGTGGTGCCCGGCGGAGGCGCCCCCGAGGTCGAGCTGGGCTTGAGGCTAAGGGACTACGCTTCCACGGTGGGCGGCAGGGAACAGCTGGCCATCGAGGAGTTCGCCAGCTCGCTGGACATCATACCGAGGACTCTTGCTGAGAACGCGGGCCTTGACCCCATCGACATGCTTGTCGGCCTGAGGAGCAAGCACGAGAAGAAGGACGGGAAGAACTATGGCCTGGACGTGTTCCAGGGCAATGCCGTGGACATGCTTAAGGCCGGCGTCATTGAGCCCCTGCGCGTGAAGACGCAGGCCATCGGCTCCGCCACAGAGGCGGCCACCATGATCCTGCGCATCGATGACGTCATCTCCTCTGGCGGCCCCGACGAGCGTACTGTTGCCGCGGCGAGGGCCGCAGCCGCTCAGCGGCTGGGCGGCGGCGGCATGGGCGGCATGGGCGGAATGGGCATGGGGATGTAACCCCCGGCCCTATACGCCTCTAAGTTTAAGAGGACACTATGAAGTCTATCAAGACGCTAAGTGTTTCACGCGAAGCTCGCTAGGACGCGAAGCTCGCGAAGACTATTTTTTATATGCAAGTCTCTAAGTTTTAGAAGTGAAGGCCACGGAGTAATGGAAGTTAAAACCCCTTGCCGCCTTAATAATCCTAGCCTTCTTACTCTTCAAGCACTTACTGTCTTGCAAATAAAAAAAGTCTTCGCGAGCTTCGCGTCCTAGCGAGCTTCGCGTGAAACTGCTTCGTGCCTTAATAGGCTTCATAGTGTCCTCTTAAACTTAGGGGCTTTAAAAAAAACGGAAAAATATTTAGCCGCTCGCCGCTATCATGGCTATGAACATAACCGGCGACGTGGTCATATCATGCTCAAGTACGACCTACACATGCACACCATCTACTCCCGCGACGGTGCCATCCGGCCCATCGACGCCATACGCATCGCGAAAAAGCGGGGGCTCGACGGCATCGCCATCACAGACCACGACACCATAAGGGGCGGCCTCGCGGCACAAAAGCTGAAGCCCAAAGGCATCGACGTCATCTGTGGCGCCGAGATCAAGACGGACCGGGGAGACGTCATAGGGCTATTTTTAACGGAGGAGATAAGGCCCGTCGGCCACGAGGAGGTCATCGAGGCCATCCACGGGCAGGGCGGCGTAGCCATCGTCCCGCACCCGTTCGATAGCATGAGGGGCTCGGCTTTCTGGCTCACCGATAAAGACCATAAAAAAATGGACGCCGTCGAGGTACTCAACGCCCGGTGCATATTCAAGCGGTCCAACGCGATGGCCGATGCCTACGCCAGCCACTACCGGGTATGCAAGGTGGGAGGCAGCGATGCCCATTTCGGGGCGGAGATCGCCAACGCGGGGACGCTGGTGCCCGAGGGCGCCGGCGTCATCGATGCCATCGGCAAGAACCATACGATGGCCTACGGCCGGTGCTCCCTGCCGTTCTTCCACGTGCTCACCACCGCGCTCCTTATGGAGCGACGCGTGGTCCGGCCATCCTTATAGACCGCTATTATCCGCTCTCAAAATTTATTCTCATGAACTGTGAATGTTGAGCGATGCTGAATAAAGATCCTCTTGGCGGCTTTATAGGCAGCTTTCGCCACGGCAAGGACGAGATCGCGTACCACGTGAAGGGCGAGGGGAGCCCCGTGCTCATGACCATGGGCCTGTCGGCCGCGGGCGGCTCCTATGACTGGCGCTATATCTTCGACTGCCTGGCCGGCGCATTCAAGGTCTACGCCGTGGACGTGCTGGGGCTGGAGAGCCGGCGGCACGGCCTGCCACACGGTCCCTCTTATTATCAAAAGCTCGTGGAGGCATTCTTAGGGAAGGTCATCGGGGAGCGCTCGTCCATCATCTCCGGTCCCGTCGAGGCGCCGTTCGCCCTGAAGGCCTCGTTCGAGCGCCCCGGGCTAATAGATAAAATACTCATCGTGAGCCCCGACGGGGCGAGGCGCATCGCCACCCACGACACCATCGGCCGCTCGGTGCTATACCGCATTTTGCGCATCCCCAAGGTGGAAAGCGTGATGTACGGCAGCATCGCCTCGAAGCGCAGCATGCTCGTCTTTTTGAGAAAGATACGCAGAAGCAGGGCTATAAAAAAGGTCCGGCCCATAGGCAAGGGCAGGATGAGACAAAAATATCCTCCCTTGCCACTCCTCTCCGAGAGGCGGTTCATCGAGTCCGCCTGGGGCACTTCGCTCATGCAGGCCCCCATGCGGCTCTCGAAGATGATCCGCAAGTCCAGGCGCATCGTCGGCGAAATGGACGACTTCCGCATATTGAGGAACTCCCGGCTCATCGTCTTCCAGCGGTCCGGCGAGCTGCCCATGCGAAAGGACGCCCTCAGGTTCTGCGACGACGCCATCAAGTTCCTCGGATAAAAGCCCATAAGTTTTAAGAAGGCACTATGAAGCTTATTAAGGCACGAAGCAGTTTCACACTAAGCTCGCTAAGCCGCAAAGCACACTAAGATTTTATTAGATGCAAGACAGTAAGTGCTTGAAGAGTAAGAAGGCGAGGATTATTAAGGCGGCAAGGGGTTTTAACTTCCATTACTCCGTGGCCTTCACTTCTAAAACTTAGAGACTTGCATATAAAAAATAGTCTTCGCGAGCTTCGCGGCTTAGCGAGCTTCGCGTGAAACTCTTAGCGTCTTAATAGGCTTCATAGTGACATCTTAAACTTAGGGGCTTCAAGAAATCAAAAAATACATATACGAATAATATTATCTTTTGTACGGTATCGCGGCTATGGTCTAGTGGCTATGACGTGAGCTTCCCAAGCTCGAAGTCCGGGTTCAATTCCCGGTAGCCGCACTCCGTTATCGGCCCCTGAAAAAAAGGGAGTTTCTTGTTTTTATAACGGCTTAAAATAGCCGTAATATAATGTTTTTACTAAAATATTTTTTACGATTCGGCATCCCTCGACCGCCAAATTCATATTTAAAATTACTATCGGATGTAGCACAATCAATAAAGAAAGAGTTAAATATTAACATGTTATACCTTAAGATAAAGTAAAAACTATACAAGGGGTTAAAAGGTAAATTAAGGGATGGGGATGTAAATGGATTTCGTGGTAAACGAAATAACTAAGAGGTTACACGATTACCTGGCCACTGATGTCCAGGGTATCCGGAGGATCGTACTTCAGGTTTTCGTCAAGCTTAAGAGCCTGACGGCAGACATGCTGCACAGGATCTTGATGGAGCGCGGGTTCAGCATCACGCTGAAGCAGGTCACTGCCATGCTGGGTGTCATCCACTCGAAGCTCGGCATACTGCACGCCCACAAGAACTCCTATGACTCTAAGTACGAGTACAGCCTGAAGGAGAAGTACGAGGGCATCGTGCAGAAGGCCCTGACCTCGATCTAAAGTAGGCGTAAAAAATATCTACTCGCTTTAGAGTTGTAAGCGCTCTATGCTTTACCATGGAAAATGTTTTACCTTAGCATAGAGCATCCATTTTTTGTCGTGAATTGATGCGTGTGGACTATGTGTACGTGATCGCTTTCCGTGATAGCGAGTTCTTGATGGTGCGCCATGCCCGCCGGGCCTGGGAGATGCCCGGCGGTAAAGTGAGCCCCGGCGAATCCCCCGAAAAGGCGGCCGTGCGAGAGTTCCGCGAGGAGACCGGATACGATGTGGGCCCATTGAAATTGCTCGAGGTCGAGGACGGCGGCCTGGTTTTTTTGGGAGAGGTTGGCAGTAAGCTGCCCGTGACGCCGAACGCCGACGAGATCGCCGAAGTCGGGTTTTTTAAGGAGCTGCCCGGGCAGCTATCGTTCCCCCTCGTCGAGTACGAGCGCATGCTCGATGCCGCCCGGGAACGCCACGGGGCGCACGGAGGCACCACAGGGGACACGGTTTTACTTTAACCACGGAGGGCACGGAGGGGCACGGTGGTTTTTTAAATGCTAAAGGGGGCTGATGCCCCCCCCTCGCAGACCCCCATTTTATCCATTAAAGTGTACACGACGCTATGGTTAATATTAACAAGATGGCAATACTGTTTATTTTATCACCATAAGGGGTCTCTGAGGGGGCGCGCCGCGCGGAGCGCTCTTATAAAAGCCCCCTTGAGTAATAAAAAACCTCCGTGCCCACCGTGCCCTCCGTGGTGAATAAATCTCCGTGTCCCCCGTGGTGCCTCCGTGCGCCCCGTGGTTCTCCCCGCGTTTTCATCAGCTAACAATTAAAGCCCGCCAGCCCGATTCTATATGGTAAAGAGGCAGGGGAGGCTTTTTTCTTGTATCATCCGGCGGGAGTCTATCCGGCGATGCCGACCCCTTTTAGCAGGAACGGGGATCTGGACGAGACCGGGCTAAGGGACATGGTATCGTACTACGAGGGCACGGGAGTTAACGGGCTGCTCGCCCTCGGGACAATAGGCGAGTTCGCCATGATGGGCGAGCAGGAGAGAAAAAGGGCCGCCGACATCATCGTGGGGGCGGCCGACAGGCTGGAGATAATTATAAACGCCGGCTGCGCCTCCACGCGGGAGACGGTCAAGATGGCCAGGTACCTCAAGGACCTGGGCGTCGACGCCGTCATCGCGGTCGAGCCTTACTTCTACCATCCTTCGCCCCGGGGAATGGCGATGCACTACCTCACCATAGCGGAGGATGTCGACATGCCGGTGATGGCATACAACATCCCGCAGTTCGCGGGCAACTGCCTGGCGCCGGACATCATGGACGCCTTCGGCAGCGACGAGCGCATCGTAGGGCTCAAGGACAGCGAGGGGGACACCGTAAAGCTGGTAGAGTTCATCCGGCGCGCGCCAGGGGATTTCTCGGTGATGGTCGGCTTCGATCCGCTGGCGAGCTACGGGCTGTGCATGGGAGCGAAGGGCATGATGACGGGCAGCGCTTCCATCGCCCCGGAGGCCTGTGTGGAAATGTACAGGGCTTTCGTGGAAAAAGACATGCAGCAGGCGTTCGCCGGGCAGAAAAGGCTGGACGACGTCATCCGGGCGTTGAGCGTGGGGACCTTCCCGGCGGCAGCCAAGTACATGCTGACGCTCAAAGGGCTGCCGGGAGGCCACGTCAGGCCTCCCCTCAGGGACCTGTCGGATGGGCAAAAAAGGGTAGTCGATGATTACTTGAAAGGGTCGGAGGCCATGATGGAGGCGGTCATGTGAAAGGGCTCTGCGGCAGGCTTATACGGGTTAACCTGACGGACGGCAGCATCGACGTCGAGCCCGTGGAAGAGGACGTGGCGAGGAAATACCTGGGCGGCAAGGCGCTTGCGGCTTACTACGCCTTTAAAGATATAAAAAAAGGCACGGACCCGCTGGGGCCGGAGAATAAGCTCTATTTGTTCACCGGGGCGCTCACGGGCACGCCGGCGCCGCTGGGTAACCGCACCGTGGCCGCCACTAAGTCCCCTTCAACGGGCACGTTCACCGATTCATACATGGGGGGCTTCTGGGGGCCTGAGCTCAAGTTCGCCGGGTACGATGGCATCGTCCTGGAGGGGGCCTCGTCAGAGCCAGTCCGCATTCACGTCCAGGACGGCGAGGTTAAAATAATGAACGCCAAAGGCCTCCGGGGAATGGATACGTGGCAGGCCGAGGCCGAAATTAAGAAGATACACGGTAAGACGAAGAAGCCCATCAAGGTCTTAAGCATCGGCCCGGCGGGCGAGCGGAAGGACCTGTTATCCGCGATCATCGCCGACGCCAGGGCAGCGGCCAGGGGAGGCGTCGGCGCCGTGATGGGCAGCAAGAACCTCAAGGCCATCTCGGTGCTCGGTAGCGTTCGGCCGCCATTGCACGACCAGAAGACCATGATGCTCCTCGTTAAGGAGCAAAACGCCCGGCTCAACAGGAACCCCGTGACGAGCGGGTCCCTGCGCTACCGTGGGACGCCGAACATCCTCCTCGGCGTGAACGCCGCCGGGGCCCTGCCTTACAGGGACTTTTCGGGCGACCAAAACCCGGGGGCGGAAAATATCAGCGGCGAGGCGATGCAAAAGGTATTATGGAACGACGGCAAGAACTGGCACCCCTGCTGGAACTGCGTCGTGAAGTGCACGCATTACCACGTGCTGGAGCAGCCGGGCTTCGAGGGCAGGATCGACGACGGCCCCGAGTACGAGACGACCGGGCTGCTCGGCTCCAACTGCGGCATCAACGACCCGAAGGCCATCGCGCTAGCCGACTATTTGCTGGACGGCTACGGGCTGGACACGATGTCGGTGGGCGATACCATCGCCTTCCTGATGGACTGCTACGGGCGCGGCCTCATTGGCAAGGACGTGACCGATGGCGTCGACCTTAGGTTTGGCAACACTGACGCCTGGATGGCGGCCATCAACGCGGCTGGCAAAGGCGAAGGCAACCTGGGGAGGCTGGTGGCGAACGGGTGCCTGAGGGCGGCGGAGGAGATCGGCAAGGGCAGCATCGAGTTCGCGCCACAGGTCAAGGGCATGGAGATCCCCTCCTATGACCCGCGGAGCGGCCAGGGCACGGCCCTGTCTTATGCCCGGTGCGAGCGGGGGGCCGACCACCTGAAGCCGTGGGTGTTCAACAAGGAGTGGCTGTCGTCGTCGGAGAGGACCGACCCGTTCTCGACTGTGGATAAGCCATCGCTAATCAAGCGGGAGAACGAGGGGTCTGCCATTCTGGACTGCCTGTGCGTCTGCCGGTTCGCGGGCAACGAGCTGAGCCTGGAGGGCGACTTTATTTTACTGGCGAATGCCGCCACCGGGTTTAGGTACGAGTGGCCCGAGTTTTGGGAGATAGGGGAGCGGGCCATCAACCTGGCCCGGGCGTTCGGCGCCAGGGAGGGGCTCGGTAGGGCGCAAGATGCGCTGCCGAAGAAGTTCGAGACTGAGCCGCTGAAGCAGGGGCTGGCGAAGGGCAACGTGGCGCGCGTGGAAGAAATGCTCTCCAGGTATTACGAGCTGTGCGGCTGGGATGAGAACGGCGTGCCCACGCCCCGGAAATTACGCGAGCTGGGGCTCGACTTCGTCGTCGAAGAGCTCAAGGAGGCGGGCGTAAGCCCTGAGGAAGCCAGGGCCGCGTGATATGCCGGTCAGGGTTGACATCGTGGGCAATGCACGGGACATTTTCGACCGCCCGTCCTACCTATTTGACGTGAAGCCCGGGATGACGGCGAGGGATATTTTCAAAGAGCTTTCCAGGCATTCCAGTTCCGAATATCATAAAAAGATTTACGATACTGCCTCTGGCATGATGAACGAACACGTTGCCGTATTCATAAACTCTAAGGAGATACGGTTCCTCAACGGCCCGGACACGAAGCTTAAGGACGGCGACGTCATCACGATATTGCCACCGATGGCCGGGGGGTGAGTGAGTTGGCCGTCTCTGCTGCGTAAAAAAGCCCGCGACCGCGCAATTACTGCTTTTAAAGTAGCGTACCTATAAAAAAATCCACCACTTACTAACGGTGGGATGATGCTATGAAAATAGGCGTTGTACACTGGGCGTTTCCACCGGTCGTGGGAGGAGTGGAGTCCCATCTTATCTATCTTTATGGTGAGCTGGCCCGAATGGGCCATGGCATATCGTTTTTAACCTCGCCCCACCCCCTGAGGGAGGACGGGCATGCCGGCTGGTGCACGGTAGTCCCGGACGAGCTGATGAGCATCGACCGATTACTCGAAATGCCCGCCGGCCCCGGCAGGTGGAAAAAGGTCTACTCGATGCTGGAGGGCTTCATCCGCGACGAGTCGCCGGAAATAATCCACGCCCACAACATGCATTACTTTTTCCCTGACCACGCGGAGTCCCTGGGCCTCCTGTCCCGGAAATATGGCATCCCCATCGTGTTGACAGTGCACAACTACTGGGAGGAGGATCTGTGCAGGCATCTTTTAAAAGACGTCGGGTGGGACATGGTCGTGTCGGTGAGCTACCACCTGAAGAGGCCATGCCTCTTCGACGCGAAGTTGCCCCCGGAAAAAGTGGAGGTCCACTATCACGGCATCGACCTGGATGCGTATAATGCCCGGGAGGACAGGGAAGCGCTCAAGGAGAGGCTGGGCCTTTCGGGGCGCAAGGTGATCTTCCACCCGGCCCGGATGTGCGAGATGAAGGGCACTTTGCACAGCATAGAGGCCGTGTCCAGGCTCAAGGATAAATACCCCGATATTTGCCTGGTAGTGAGCGGCAACGGCGATACGGTCGACTTCGAGAACGAGCGGCCCGCATTCAGGGCGAAAGTGAAGCATATGCTGGACGACCTCAAGGTCTCCGATAACATCCAGTTCGTGAGCATTCCCGCTGACGAGATGCCCGTGTACATGAATGCTGCTGATATAGTCATCTATCCGACCATCCTGCCCCGGGGGGAGGCCTTCGGCATCGCCCCCGTGGAGGCCATGGCCTGCGGCCGGCCGGTCATCGTCACCAACAGCGGCGGCCTCGTGGAGAGCACGTCCCATAATATAAACGGGCTGGTGGTGGAAAGCGATCCGGCGGCTTTAACGGAAAACCTGGCGAGCGGCATAGAGTATTTATTGGAGCGGCCAGGGCTATCGTGCTATCTCGGCTCTAACGGGAGGGCAGTGGCGGCCGAGCGCTTCGACGCGAAGAAGATGGCGCTTAAGATGGAAGACCTGTATAACAGGCTCATCATCGCCAGGCTGGTCGAGAGCACCGGCAACATCGGAGCTTCCTTCGAGGTCAGCGCCTCGCTGGCACAAAAAAAGACATTAGGACATTAGGCGGTGGCGCTGTAAAAAAACATGGTCGCCATCAGGTAATAGTGCTATTTACGCAGGGTACATTTAACAAAGTTAAACTGAAAATATGTTTGGGTCGATGTTATGAAGATAGGCGTTATGCATTGGGCGTTTCCGCCAGTGGTGGGAGGCGTCGAGTCTCACCTGGTTTATCTTTATGAGGAGCTGGCCAGAAGGGGGCATCAGGTCTCCATCCTGACCGCGCCCCACCCCGATAGGGATGATGGCGCGTATCCGTGGTGCCGGATCACCTCCAGCGATCTCATGTCTATTCATTATTGCTTAGGGGCGGGGGAGGACATTTATGGGCGCGTTTACGAGATGATGGAGGATTTCATCGCCGGCGAGGAGCCCGACATCGTCCATGCCCATAACTTTCACTATTTCGTGCCCGACCATGCTAAGTGCCTGGACGAGCTTTCTCAAAAGTACGGGCTGCCGATCGTGCTGACCGTCCACAACTACTGGGAGGACGACCTGTGCAGGCGCCTTCTAAAGGACATCGGGTGGGACATGGTCGTCGCGGTCAGCTACTTCATGAAGGGCCCGTGCATCTTCGACGCCGGCCTGCCCCCGGATAAGGTGGAAGTCCACTACCACGGGGTAAAGCTGGACCGGTACCGGGCCAGGGGGGATAATGGTCCTATTAAGGAAAGGCTTGGGCTGGGCGGAAAAAGAGTGGTCTTTCACCCCGCGAGGGCGTGCTGGTCAAAGGGCTCGCTCCACAGCATCATGGCCGTGGCGGGGCTAAAGGAAAAATATCCGGACATATGCCTGGTACTCAGCGGAAACGGGGACTCCGTCGACTTCGACGATGAGCGCAGCGCCTTCAAGTCCGTGGCGGGCTCCCTCATAAAAGAGCTGGGAGTGGAGGACAGCGTCGTCTTCGTCAGCGCCACGGGGGACGAGATGCCCCTGTACATGAACGCGGCCGACGTTGTAGTATACCCGACCATATTCCCGAAGGGGGAGGCGTTCGGCATCGCCCCCGTGGAGGCCATGGCCTGCGGCCGGCCGGTCATCGTCACCAACAGCGGCGGCCTCGTGGAGAGCACGTCCCATAACATTAACGGCCTCATCGTGGATAAAAACCCGGACTCGCTGGCCCGGGAGCTTACAGATAGCATCGACCGCCTGCTGGCCGACAGGGAATTCGCAGAATTCCTGGGAAAGAACGGCAGGGAAGTCGCAGTCGAGCGGTTCGATTCGAGAAAAATGGCATCGAGAATGGAAAACCTATATCAGAGGCTGGCCGGCGGCCACGTCAACCCCACGATCAAGAGGATGGACACGATCGCCGGGCCTAAAAGGCACTCCGGCGCCCGCGTCAAATCCAGGATGGCCTAGCGCTGTCCGGCCTTTATCTTAGACCTTTATGGATGGAACGATCGTCATCAACGAAGGCACGACCTTCATGGTCACTGACGGCAGCGGCAACGTGCCCAGGGGCACTCCCCTGGGGCTGTTCAGGTCCGACACGCGGTACCTGAACCTGTACATGCTAAAGCTTAACGATATGCCGCTGATACCCCTCAGCTTTACCAGGAAGGGATACATCGCCAACATCTCCCTCACTAACCCTGAGCTTAAGAACAACGGCCAGACCATACCCGAGGGCACGCTGCACATCCTGCGAACCATGTTCATCAGCACGAACTTCTATGAGAAGATGTTCATCAAGAACACGAACGGCTTCCCCGTAAAGCTCAAATTGTTACTGTCCTACGATACCGACTTCAAGGACATCTTCGAGGTAAAAGGCATAAGCCTGCACCGGAAGGGGCTCAGGGCCATCATCGAGGGCGAAGAGGGAAAGAACATCATATTACGATATGAGGGGCTGGATAACGTCATCCGGCGGACTGAGTTCTACTTCAAGCCCACCCCCGAGATCTACTGGGATACGGCCATCTTCGACCTGGACATCGCGCCTTATGAGACGAGGGAGATCGACGTGGAGGTCGTCATGACGCTGGGCGGCGTGCCCGTAATAAGGCAGGAATACGTCGAGGCCAAGAAGGAGATCGAGGAGTCCTATGACCGCTGGCAGCGCGGCCTTACCCAGATATCGACCGACAGCGATGTGATGAACAACGTCATCGAGACGTGTATACTGGATCTGCGCTCGCTCATCATCAACACGAAAAAGGACCTCCTGGTGCCGGCCGCCGGCATACCGTGGTATGACACGATCTTTGGCCGGGACAGCTTGATTACTTGCTTCCAGACGCTTATGCTGAACCCGTCCCTCTCGGCGTCTACGCTGCGATTTTTAACGCTATACCAGGGCACCAAGGTCGACACGTGGACGGACGAGCAGCCCGGCAAGATCCTCCACGAGATACGGGAGGGCGAGCTGGCCAACCTCCACCATATACCGCACACTCCATATTATGGCACCGTGGACGCGACGCTCCTGTACCTGATCCTCCTGTCGGAGTACTACCGGTGGACCGGCGACCTGAAGGTCCTTTCCGACCTGAGGCTGAGCGCGGAGGCCGCCGTAAAGTGGATCGATAACTACGGGGATATTGACAAGGACCACTTCGTGGAGTACATTCGCCTGTCCGAGCGGCTCGGCCTCCAGAACCAGGGATGGAAGGACTCGCACAACTCCGTGGTATTCGCCGATGGCACGCTCGCCGTGCCGCCCATCGCGATGTCAGAAGTCCAGGGATACACGTACGACGCCAAGCGCCGGTTCGCCGAGCTATACCCGGACGAAGACTATAGTAAAAAACTGCTTTCGGAAAGCGCGCCGCTTAGAGACCAGTACAACGACGTTTTCTGGCTGGCCGATAAGAATTATTATGCCGAAGCGCTGGACAAGGATAAGCGCAAGGTGAACTCCATCACTAGCAACCCATGCCACGGCTTCTGGTCGGGCATACTGTCCGCGCCGAGGGCGGATATTATGGCAAAGCGCATCATGGAGCCTGACATGTACTCCGGGTGGGGCATCCGGACGCTCGCCTCGAGCGAAGTGGCATACGACCCGCAGAGCTACCACAACGGGTCCGTGTGGCCGCACGATAACTCCATCATCGCCTGGGGGCTAAAAAAGTACGGGTACTCCGACGAGGCCAACACGGTCATCACCTCACTGATCGAGGCCAGCAAGCATTTCGACTACCGGCTGCCCGAGCTTTTTTGCGGCTACCCGAGAAAGGACGATGAGTCGCCTGTCATCTATCACTCTACGTGCAGCCCCCAGGCCTGGGCTTCAGGCAGCATCATACTCTTTATCCAGACCATGCTCGGCCTGTGCCCCGACGCCCCGAATAACGTGCTCTATGTAAAGCCCACGCTGCCCGAATGGATCAAGCTGGTCACGATAAAGAACATGGTCGTTGGCGGCGAGAAGATCAGCATCGAGTTTCGGCGGGTGAATGGCGCGACGACTTTTGAGACCATCGGTAAGACGGGTAAGATCAGAATTGAGCATCTTTAAAAACGCTTAGTCATCCGATGAGGCCTTTTGGGCATTTCTTGCAGTGGGCTCAATGGGCGTCGCCTTGAAGAACGGCTCGCGGATGCCCACGGCATACTTCAAAGTCCTCTCCAGCTCCTCGTCGTCCAGCCCGCGCGCGTCGACCAAATTATCATTCCTGAGCAGGCATGGCTTAAGCTTAAAATCAGAAGTCACGCGAAGCCGGTTACAGTGCATACAGAACTCCGAGTTATCGATGGGCCTCACGACCTCCACCTCGGCGCCCTTGATATAGTACTTCGTCCTGTGGTGCATCTCCCTGCGCACCAGGTCGTCCGCCCTCGCCTTTAGGGACTTCTCCAGGGCGGAAACGTCGGCGTGGTACTCGAAGACGCCGTTGAAGTTCATCAGCTCGATGACCTGGAGTATGAGGGGCTTGCCGCGGATGAAGCCCATCATCCTCTCGACCTCGTCCTCGTTTATCCCCTTCAAATAGACCATGTTGAGCTTTACGGGCGTCAGCCCGGCATCCAGCGCGGCCTCTATGCCGTCCAGCACGCGCTCGAACTGCCCCTTTATGCGGGTGATGCGGTCAAAGCGGCCGCTGTCAAGCGAGTCCAGGCTGATGTTGACCCTGTCGAGGCCCGCCTCCTTTAACAGTTTCGCCCTCGGGCCGAGCAGAGTGCCGTTCGTTGTCAGGGAAACGTCCTTCAGCGGCGGCAGCGCCTCCAAAATATCCTCGAGGTCTTTTCGCATGAGCGGCTCCCCGCCGGAAAACTTCACGCGGTCGACGCCGTACTTTGAGGAAATTTGCGTGATGCGGGCTACCTCGTTTACTGTAATTTCCTCGCCGGTGCCTCGCTCTCCCTCATTGTGGCAATATATGCATTTAAGGTTACATCTGTGGGTAAGCGATATCCTGAGGCTCGTGACTTTCCTGCCATAGGGGTCAGCCAGGTACTCTTGCATCTAGGATTAGTAGGCTTATACTAATATTAACTTTGTGCCATATATTTTTGAGAAAAAGGTAAATGGAAACGATTGACACATGGATAAAAAAGAAGGCGGTCGATTCAACCGCCTGGTGCTGTGGCATCCTTTTCGCCGTCTTTTGCGGGCTACGTGGCGTATTAGTGGAGCCGGCGCGGCCACGGATTACTTATAGGACGGGTACCAAAAGTCTATAATTTAAATGAATGACATTACTTGTGCCGGTGTTTTTATGAAGATCGGTCACCTGATATCAAGGCTGGAGGAAGTCGCCCCGCCCGACCTGGCCGAAGAGTTCGACCACGGCAGGATCGGGCTGATAGTGCGGGGCTCGCCCGAAATAAATAAGATAGCCACGGCGCTGGACCCCACGGCCTATGCCATCAAGCGGGCCATCGAGGCGCGCGCCCAGATGCTGATCACGCACCACACGCTGATATGGGATCCGGTAAACCGCATAGGCGAGGACCTGGGCCTCCAATTACGCTTATCGCTGGATAACCAGCTGTCGCTGTATTCCATGCACACGAATTACGATAACGCCCCGGGCGGCGTGAACGACGTACTGGCCGGGCTTATCGGCCTCTCCAACCCCGGCGTATTTTACGGCGGCAGGGCAGGCAACGTGCGGGAGACGAGCCTGCGGGAGTTCGCCCGGCAAACGTCCGAAAAGCTCCGCTGCCCCGTCGAATACGTCGGGGACGACGACCGGGCGGTGAGGCGGGTCGCCGTCGTTGCGGGCAGCGGCTTTAAGCAGGGGCTGGAGCCCTCCAGGCAAGAAAACGTGGACGTGCTTTTGTCCTCGGAGATGAAGCACGACGTCATTAGAGATCGAGGGAACGTGGCCCTGGTGAGCGCGCCACATTACTACACGGAGGCGCCCGCCATGGCGGCGCTGGCCGAGCGGCTGAGCGACTTCGTCCCCGCCGTCTTCATCGACGACCCGCCGCGCATAAAGGTGGTAAACGCATTTGAGCGTGTTTGAGGATGTACAGGAACAGGGCTCGCTGACCCCCGAGCTGGAAAAACGCCTCTCGAAGGAGTTCGGCTCCCGGGGAAAGAAAGCGATAGAGGCCGTCAGGTCCGGTAAGGTGAAGAAGTACAGGGACTTCTTCGTGGTGGAGGGGTCCACGGGAGTGTACATCGTGGAGGACGACTTTTGCACCTGTAAGGATTATCTGTACAGGCTCTCCATCAAGGGCGGCGTATGCTACCACTCCATCGCCGTGCGCATTGCCAGGGCAACGGGCGAGTACGAGGAGGTCGACCAGTGGTACTCCGACGTCATGCCTAAAAAGAGTTCCCGGAAACCGGCGCGCTAACGTTACATGGCCGTTGTTTACACGTCGAGGCGCTTTTCGACCTCGCGCGAGTCATACCTGAGCGACACGAGCCGGCTCTGGCCCCGGGTGCCCTTACCGGTCGTATTCAAAGAGATGATCCTCAGTCCCTCGAGCCGGTTCACCATCTCGTAAAACGAGGTATACCCGAGATCGGTCTTCTCCCGGAAGCAGTCGTACAGCTCCCCGGACATCATCTCCTCCTTGCCCGAGTCCACGATGCACTTCAGCAGCACCTTCTCCTCCTTCTTGAGGTTCTTGATGATGTAGTTCAGGTGAATATATCGGGAGCCCTCGTAGGCCTTCTCTATGTCCTCCGCGGAAATGGACCGGCTGGCACGGCGCTCGGCGTTCAGGCCGGCGCGCTTGAGCATGTTGATGCCCACCCGCAGGTCGCCCGTCTCGGCGGTATATTTCGTGACAGTATCGATAAGCTCGTCGGAAATGACGCCCTGCATGAAGCCGTACTTGACCCTGTACTTCAAGATGTCCCTGACCTCTTCAAACGAATAAGGCGGGAACAGGATCTCTTCGGGAAGGAATACCGACTGTACCTGGGGGGAAAGGTCACGGACCATGTCCAGCGTAAGGTCGCTTAGGATGGTAATGACGCCCACCTTTGCGCCCGGCTGTCCTTCGTGCATCCTCAGCAGCGAGTAGAGCACTTCGTCGGCCTCCTTGCTCGCCATCAAGTAGTTAAAGTCGTCCAGTGCCACGATGAGTATCCTTTTCTTTTCCACCAGGTGCTTCGCTATCTGGGAGAACAACTTTTTAAACGAGATGCCCGAGGATGGGGGCGGGTAGCCGAATAGTTTCTTGAATACCTGGGCGAAGATGGCATACCTCGTGGAGTCGACCTGGCAGTTTATGTAAACGGGGACCACCTTTTGCGTGGCGGCCTCGATCTCCGAGATTACTTTCATCACGGCCGAAGTTTTGCCCGTTCCCGGAGGGCCGCGGCAATAAGCGTTAAGGGGTGTCGAGCCTCTAAGGGATGGGCCGACGCTAAACTTGAGCGAGCGCATCTGGGACTCCCTGTGCAACAGGTTCTCAGGTAAAAAATCAAGCTCGAAGTATTCCTGTTCTTTAAATATCGTCTGGTCCCACAGGAGAAGGTCTTTGGTCATATTACTGCAAACTTTCACTCCAGTGATACCATGTAAGTACTGGTTAATATACTATGTGGGAAGCATGGTGAAAATATTATCGTATCATGGCCAGGAAGCGCTCCATCATGTCGTCGACATTCGGCGTGCTGTGCTCACGTGTATAGGTGATGTCTCCCTGGCCCCCCTTCGGAAATACTTTCAGCACCTTCGCTCTACAAACGGCCTCGCACCGGCCGCATCCCTTGCAGCGGGTCTCGTCTATGCTCGGCCCCTCATGCAGGTCCACGTGTATGGCCTTGAAGGGGCAGGCCCGCTCGCAATTAGTGCATCGGGCGCAGGCGTCGGCGTCGGTCACCCGGCAGACGCCGAACCCCAGGATATTGTCCATATAGGCCTTCGAGGCGTCCCGTGCCTTGAACATCAGGCAGCAGCAGGGGCAGCAGGAGCAGACCTCGATAGTACGATTCACGTCCGCGCCGATGGCCTTGAACTCCACGGACGACCAGATGACGTTCGTGACGAGCCCCATCGACCTCGCCTCCTTGAGCCATCCCAGGGCTTCCTGCCTGGTGGCCTGCCTGGCCTTGTATCGAATGGACCGCGCCCCTTCGCCGAGGTATATGCAGCCCGGCGCGGCCGGGTAGTCCTTACACTGATGGGCCTGCCGGCACAGGCAGGTATCGGCGATGGCCACGTACGAGGCGGCTTCGACCAGGCGTGCCACCGAGTCGAAGGGCAGTATGGCCGACGTGCCCTGTATCGTCAGGCCGACCGGGATGGTGACCACCTTAAGCCGGGCCCCCGCGCCCAGCGCCTCGAAAGGCCTGCCGATGACCGGTATCCTGGAAAGCTCGAGAAAGAACACGGCCGTATGGTATGCAGCGCCATAAACGATATCGACCAGCCTGTCATGGAGCGACATACTGTCTTTAATGTGACGTTGCTGGATAAAAACTTCCCGTACGCGCGAGACAGCAAAGTGCGAGACAGCAAAGTGCGAGACAGCAAGGTATATCAGTAGCCGGGACTACCACGTCGTGAGAGCGACCGGCCCGGCCCGGCGATAAAATGCCGTTTATATACTTGTACATCCAACGTACTAACTATGCAGGAGATCGTGTTATCGCCCATCGGCTATGCACATAATAGCTCTACCACGGACACGCCGGCGAGCGAGCTGCAAAATCAGGTCTCCGAGATCGTGCTGGATAATAAATTCCAGGACGGCCTGATGGACCTGGAAAAGAACGACATGGTTACGGTCATTTTCTATTTTCACTTAGTGGACGGCTACAGGCTGCGGCTGCACCCGCGGGGCGACCAGTCCCGGCCCATAACGGGCGTATTCAACACCAGAAGCCAGTTCCGCCCCAACCCGATAGGCGTGACCGTGGTAAGGTTAAAGTCAGTTGAGGGCAATAAGCTGGTGGTCGAGGGGCTGGATGCCGTCGACGGCACGCCCATCCTGGACATTAAGCCGCACGTGCTTACTTTTGATAGGGGGATAAGGACCGATGATCCTCGGAAAGACAGAACTTATAAGGCTCGTTGACGGCCTGGTGGAGGGCACCGTGGACGCCCGCGAGCAGCTCCAGGCCAACGGCCTCGAGCTGACCGCGGGCAAGGTCGAGGCGTTCGATGGCCCCGGGCAGATCGGCTTTTCCAACGAGGACAGGTCCTTGCCCGCGACGAGGCCTTTACCGTGGGGCGACGATGGCTGGCTATTTTTAGAGAAGGGCTGCTACAAGGTCACGTTCAACGAGATAGTGTCCGTCCCGAAGGACGCGTGCGCGATAGGCCTGCCCCGGTCGAGCCTGCTCCGCATGGGCGTGAGCGTGCACACGGCCGTCTGGGACGCCGGCTATATGGGAAGAAGCGAGGCGCTCCTCGTCGTATACAACGAGGCGGGCTTCCGCGTCAAAAAGGACGCCCGCGTGCTCCAGCTGCTCTTCATGAGGCTCGAGTCGGGCCAGGATGGCTATAAAGGGCGGTATATGGGCGAGAATATTTAAAAGATCGAGCCCAGGCTCTTCAACTTATTGACGATCTCCCGGGCGGGCATCACGTCCTCCAGGCCGGCGATAGATCTCTTATAGCGCACGACGCCCGACTTATCGATGATGAACAACGTAATAAAAGCGGTGTCGTTCTCGCCGTCGTAGACGTCGTACGTGTCGATGATGCGGTGGTCGGGGTCGCTGATGACCTTATAGGGCAGCTGCAGGTCCACGGCCATGTTCTTCGCCTCGTCGACGCTGTCCGTGCTGATGGCGGCGACCTCCGCGTCCTGCCTGGCTATCCCCGGATACTCCGCCTTGAGGTCGAGCAGCTCTTCCCTGCAGGTGGCGCACCAGTACCCGCGGTAAAAGAAAAGGACCAGGCTGCTTCTACCGATGTACGTCCTCGTATCGAAGGCTTCGCCCCTCACGTCCAGGGCGCTGAACATGGGAGCCCTGCTCCCCTCGCGTACTTTACCCAGCATCGACCTGTACATGCGACCACGCTCAACGATTATCATGAAGGGTAAAAAGCCTGGTCCGAGGAAAAAGCAAAAATAAAATTAAATATTATATATTACTATTATATTACCGTTGGTGAATCATGCCAGGACGTGACGGCACGGGCCCGCTTGGGACGGGCCCTTGCGGAAAAGGCAGGCGCGCCTGCCGTAAAAAAACCATAGGGGAAAAAGCCGGGGGAAAAGGCCGTAAGGGCGATAAAACGGGTAGTCCGGGCCACGGGCGCTGACCGCTTTTTTAAATGCGCCGGCTCTGGTACCACACCCTCTCCTTATCCACCGCGTCCATGACGAGGGCATAGACGCCGACAAGCGAGTAGGCGTATATCAAAAAAGGCCTGATAAAAATGGAGAGGGCCATGTCCATGGCGCTGCCCCGGCCTTCGCAAAAATCCACTATGGACTCGGCCGCGAACAGGACCGAGAGGGGGGCGAGGCATATGAGCAGGATGAGCGGCGTCAGCACGTCCATGTACAGCATGAAGCCGACGAAGCCCATGAGCACGATGCTGAACAGGATGCCGGTCGTGCCGAGGGAATAGAGCAGGAACGTCTTAATGCTCTTGCTCCTGGCGCCATTAGCCCTCATGTACTTCTTCAACACGCTGATGCCCCCCCACGTCCAGCGTACCCGCTGGCGCCACCAGTCTTGTAGCGTTATTGCCGGCTGCTCATAGCTTTTAACGGAGTAGTCGATCTTCATGCTATAATTGCCGTAGATGAGCTTCATGCCGAGGTCGCAGTCCTCCGTGAGCGTGGACTCGTCGAACCCGCCCATCCTGTCCAGCACGTCCTTCCGTATAAAAAGGTTGGAGCCGTACACCATGTGGCGGCCCGTGAAGAGCTCCGAGACGTACCTGGAAAAGTTGTTTATGACCGCGCACTCGTTCCCCACGATGGCGGTGAACCAGTTGTAGTTGACGTTACGGATGATCACCTTCCCGCCCAGGCACGCCAGGTCTCCGTGTGCGGCGAACTGCGCCGAAGCCCGTAATAAAGCGTCGGGCGAGACCGCGTTGTCCGCGTCGTAGATGCCTATGACTGCGCCCGACGCCTTCTTCAGGCAATTATTGATGGCCCCCGCTTTCGTGCCCTGGTGGCCATCGCAATTGGGTACGACCTTTACGCTGCCATATTTTTCCGCCAGCCTGGCAGCCAGCGCCGGCGTGGAGTCCGTACAGCGCGGCGGCACCTCGTGGGCGATGATGATCTCCAGCTTATCCCGGGGATAGTCCGCCGCCATGAGGCTGTCCACGCACTGGACGATGGCGCGCTCCTCGTTGAGGGCCGGTACGATGATGGTCATCGGCAATACCTCGCTATCCTTTAGCTTCGGGAGCTCGAGCATGCGGCATTGCCTGATAAAGCGGTAGGTAAAGTAAGCGGTGATGACCGTCAGCACCGCGATAAAAATCACTAAGGCGTAGGGAAGCCACTCGTTAAGGATGTTACGGTTCACCCACGACGCCAGGTAGATGGCGGAATATGCCACGCTTCCCGCGGCTACTCCCATGATGAAGAGGACTAGCACTACGCCGGCGAAGACGAGCTTGTTTTTCATTCTATCAACCGTAGATAATCCTCTGAACTAATATTTATGCACCCCGGTATATAAACGGTAAATGATAAGGTATTTGTCCCTCAAATACTATGGCTTATGGGCCCTAAAGTTGCAAATTAATTACTTATTTTGCAGTATACAAGTATTTCTAGCATAAAAGCAAACATAAATATGGCAGAGTAAGTATGGCCTGGCATCATGTTACATAGGGGTTAATATAGTGAGCGCCGAAGCTTTAACGCACGCGCCTGCGCAGGAGGAGCAGGTCATGAACGCCGTCCTCAGCATAGCCAAAGGCATATCCAGGAGCGGCGAGGGCAGCCTGATCATCATCTCCGACCGCAACGAGGTGGAGGGGCTGTACGAGACACACTATCCCCAGATCACGTCCACCTCATTGCTTACTGAGCAGGGCATGAACGTGGTCGTGCAGAAGCTGGCCACCATCGACGGCGCGGTCATCATCAGCCCGAAGGGCGAGCTAGTCGCCTTCGGGGCCCGCGTGCTCAAGTCCACCACGCTCCCGGGCTACGGCACTAGGCACTCGGCGGCGGCCGGCATAACTGAGAGCCTGCCTGGCGCCACGGCCATCCTCATCTCGGAGGAGTCAAGCCTCATCAAGATCTTCCGGAAGGGCAATATCGTCATCGAGATGGACTCCTCGGAGATCAACCCCAACGTGATGGAGAAGGTCGTAGCCTTCCTCACGAGGAACGACACGGCGATCCTCGTGGCGGCCGGGCTATCGGCGGCCGTACAGGTGCCCTATTATTATATTATCCTGGTCGGCGGCACCTACTTGATCGTCAAGGCGATCTTCGAGGTCGCCTCGTCGGTGCTCATGGGCCCGTCGGAAAAGGAGAAAGCCTGATACTGCGGCTCACTGGAAAACCTTGAACGTGATCTTTTTATTGGCGATGAAGGTCCAGACGAACCCCGCAAAGGTGGCGATGGCCCTTGACGACATCAGCAGCAGGTCGACGTTCGTGTCCGCCAGCAGGTAATGCACCAGCCCCACCATGAACGCCTCCTGGATCAGGAGGCCGATGAGGGCGATCACGGTGAAGGAGGCGAACTGGTAGTGCACTTTTTTATAGGTGTTATTGAAGGTGAATCGCCTGTTCAATACGTAATTAATTATCATTCCCACGAAGTAGGACATGGCCATCGCGAGGGCGTAAAACAGGCCTGTATAGCCTATTAGGAGGGCGAAGACCAGCCAGTCGGCGAGGGTCCCCACGATGCCCACGGCGAGGTACTTGACCAGTTTTACGTAGTCACGGTATACCCTGGAGAATAGTGAATCGAAGGGTTTTAAAAAGTCCATAGCGCCACCGCTCATCCGATCATGTCCGCAAAGTTCTTGAGCATTCGCAGCCCGATGTCGCCGCTCTTTTCCGGGTGGAACTGCGTGCCGATGACGTTGCCTTTGGCCACGACGGCCGTGAACTCGCCTCCGTAATCGGAGGCCGCCACAGTGCTCCCGCTCACGGGGGCCTTATAGGAATGTACGAAATAGACGTACGAGCTATCCTTTATGTTTTTCAGCATGGGGTGTTCCTTTTTAATGGATAGAGAGTTCCAGCCCATGTGCGGCACCTTGAGCCCGTTCGAAAAGCGCGCGATGCGCCCCTTCACCAGGCCAAGGCCCTCGTGGAGCCCGCCCTCCTCGCTCTCCTCGTAGAGCATTTGCATGCCCAGGCAGATGCCCAGTACGGGCACCCCCTCCCTCGCCCGGCCCAGCACGACGTCCTTCAGCGGGGCGAATTGTCGCATGCCGCTCTCGAAGGCGCCCACGCCCGGGAGCACGATGGCGTCAGCGGAGTCGATCTCCGAGGTATCTTTGGTGACCGCCGCGGGCACGCCCACGTATGCAAATCCTTTTTCCACGCTCCGCAGGTTACCGACGCCGTAGTCGATGATGGCGATCTTCATGATTCCCTCTTGAACTTGACGAGCGGGCACTTCTCGATGCAGTCGCCGCAAGCGGTACAGGCCTCGCTGACCGTTACTCTGTGGCTCTCCTTGGTTATAGCATTTATGGGACATACGCCCACGCAGACCCCGCAGCCCACGCATAACATGCCCCGGCGTATGGATTTCTCGGCCAGGGACATGAGCTCAGAGGCCTTTTCCGTGTCCTGTGCCCGTGCCACGACCGTGCCGGTCGCATAGACCTGCAGGCTGCCTCCGTCTTTTGACACGAATAGCATGCCGTCGGCGCCCTTGACGCTACCGATGGGGCGCAGGTAGGGCTCGACCCGCTCCAGGTCGAGCGGCGTGTTGAAGTTCCCCTCGGCGGTGGCCGAGCCGTCCTTGCATGGGCGGTATCCGGCGACCATCGAGAAGCTTAGCTCGCCCGTGGCTTCCTCTGGCTTCGTGAGCTCGATGCCGAGCGTTTTTCTCAATTCCTCCCACTGCTTTGGCAGGCTGCGCCACCGCCACAGCCCGTGCTTCACGTACTCGGGCGGGTAGCCGACTTTCTTGCCGTATTCGATGAGGAACGTCTCCCAGCGCTTCCACATGTCTGGATACTGCGCCTTGACGAACTCGTAGTCTGCCAGGCTCGCGCTGGGGCAGAGCCAGCAGCCGATGCGGTCGAACCCGCGGCAATAAAGCGGGTTGTACGGAGCTTTCTCTCTAAATAAATATAGCCAGATGTGCAGCGCCGTCCAGTGCTGGATCGGGGACGCGCTCACCTGGTTCCCGACCCACGGGTTCTGCCAGATCCTCTGGCTTTTGGCCCGTACCTCGGACTCATAGCGCCGCTGGCCGATAAATGTTAAACAGCCATCCGCATAGTTGTTCTCGATGAGGCTGGCGATGGGCCCCAGCTTGCAGACCTTGCAGCACCACCGGGCCTCCACGGAGGGGGAGCCGAAGCTGGGCGCCGCGTCCCAGAATGATTCCGCCACCGCAGTGCTCAACTTGAGGCCATACTGCCCGACCACGTAGTGGACGTTTTGCGTGGTTTCGGGGAACTCCAGGCCCGTATCAATATAAAGCACGTCGAACTCGGGTACGGCTTTTTTCACCAGCAGGAGAGTGGCAAGGCTGTCCTTGCCGCCCGAATAGGACACGGTGACCGGCAATGGATATAGCTCCACCGCTTTTTTGATAAACCCCAGCGCCTCGCCCTCGACGCTCATCAGGTATTCGCGGTTGGCATCGACGGCGTCCTCCCACGCCTGGCCCCCGCTCAGCACGGGGCTCTCGTCATAGCCGTTCCACCTGACCTTGACGGCGACGCCCCTTTTACGCTGTTTCATATCGGCGCCAGTCATCTTGGCCCTGCCAACGGCGATGGGCCTGCCTTCGAGAAAAACGATGACCTCATCGTCGATCCGGATATTCTCGTCGCAATCGACCACGCCGGGGCCGAGCAGGTTGGAGCTCCCGAGCAGAGGCTTCTCCGCCCCCCTGTCAGCGACGACGTAGCCCTTAGTGACTTTCATTTGCTTCGCTGAGAATGCCCGGGGCATGAACATCCACTTTAAGCGATATGGGTCAAACCGGAGGGCGCCGAACATGCGGCCGTCCACGAAAACCTCGTCCAGCCGGTCCTCGTAGGGCGCCTTGTTGAGCACTACCAGCTTATCCTCAGGTATCAGCCCGGGATGGCCGAAGCTATCCTCTATGGTATTGTTAATGAGATCGACGTCAAAGGGGAAGGCGGGCCTGATGTCGCCCGGGGGCGTACAGTCGACGTAGCGCGTCGGCGACCCGCAGCGGGCACACTTTTTGCCCAGCACGGGCACGTTGCAGGCGTCGCACCAGTAAAGCATCAACTTCCCCAGATACACCTGGCGGCTCATGACGCGGGAACTCTGTGTGTGAATATATATGAACTTTTACACGAATCAGATGGTGGGATCATTTCCGATTAAAGTTTTAGCCGGTATATAGGTCAGGCCGGGAAAGGCTTCTTTACTATCTATTAGAACATATTTTATACATAAGGCCTATTAAACATTGAAATGCGCTTACATATATACTTCAATAGAATTTATAGTCACAACTTATTTATATATAATAACACATTTTTTTATTAGCCATTGCTTTACAAGCTTTTGGTAACTGGGCGAGGTGTATAGAGATGCTGTCTAAACCGCTATTGTCATTGTTAGTCATTGCCATGTTTTTCGTATCGATTTTTAGTCCTGTCGTGAATGCCTCTGTCGTTTGGGGCCCCGAAAATTATATGAGAACCACGGGATCGCCCAACGATAATAGTAACGGTAATAGTAATGCGAAGAATGGGAATTCTATTTCTAACGGTAGCGGTAGTAACGGTATCATTAACGGTAGCGGTGGCGTTTCTGTATCGTTCGCTAGCGGCCCCGAAACATATACGAGCACTAAAGGCTCTAACACGTATAATACTAATTTTTCGGTCAATAATCCGCATGGTAATTATACGTTGTTCGTGAGGAACGGCGACTTGTTCCCGGGCGGCCGCGATAATAATGCCAGTAGCAGTTCGGAGGTATGGCTTAACGGCGTTGAAGTTTTCGGCCCCAATGATTTTAAGGAGCAAGGCGGTCTCTTGAAGAAGAACGTGTCGGTCGGCACGGATAACCGGATAAAAGTCGTTATGCGGAGTAAGCCCGGCAGCCGGATCAGCGTGTGGGTGGAGGACGAGTCCCCGGATATCGTGCTCACCTCGCCGCTTGGTGACGCAGTTTCAAATGGTACGATTTTGCTGGCCGGCTATACTACGGACCGTAATATTACCAGTGTCAAGATAACGCAGAGCATTAATACCACTGTCACCACTATACCGGTGACGGATGGCAATTTTTCTACCAGTTTATGGATACATGCTCCGGTAGAGCTTAATGTCAGCGCAATTGACAGTACTAATACTTTGAGGGCGACGATTCTAGACCTGGACGTGGATTATTTGCCGATGCAGGCGGAACTTCTCTACGGTTTCGACCCCCTGAACCCGGATTCTAACTCCTCACTTAGTTCTGAAAATTTATCGGGTAATGGGATACCGGATGGCTTTGAGATACTTAACAGAACGAATGGCGAGTTGCTTCCTGCCTTTATCAAGTATCTTATTTATGGGGACCCATTGAAGGTTGATTCTAATGATAATGGCCTCACGGATTATTTCGAGTTCATAGAGCTTCATGATATGAATGTTAGCTCGAATAGTAGCGATGAGATGGCTCTGCCCAACGAGGATCCGGATCATGATGGTCTCAGTAATATTCAGGAGCAGGCTTTGGGTACTGATCCGCTCGTAGCGGATACGGATTGCGATGGGCTCTCGGATGGCTATGAGGCAAATGTTTCGCATACTAATCCGTTGAATCCTGACACGGATAATGATTGCCTGGACGATGCCACCGAGCTGAAACTGGGCACTGATCCCAACAATCCGGACACGAATGGGAATGAGATTCCTGACGGCATGGATACGTATACGACGACGGCTTCCAACAGCACGTTAGGGGTTAATGTTTCTATTAATGGCATAGGTGATATGTCCAAGTGGGTGAGGATCGTTCAGGAAACATCCCAGTATTATACGAATGTATCGTCGCTAGTTTCTCCGCTTGTCAATGTCGAGGTGAACGGTTCGTTCAATTATGCTGTAGTCACCATGGGTTATGATTTGGCCAGGGTTACCAATCCCGCCAACCTATCCCTGTGCTATTTAAACGAGAGCTTTGGCTTGTATGTCCCGGTTGTGTCCCAAGTCGATGCGGTAAATAATACGGTTAGTGCTAATGTTACTCATTTGAGCGTGTGGGGCGTCTTCGATTCGAACGCGTTGCAGGACATGTACAATGATGTGAGTAATTTTAATAAAGAGACTGTGGAGAGTGTAAGGCCTGGTGAGTTGTGCCTTAATGGCCATTCGTTGAGCTGGCCGTATGATATACGGTTTGCCAGTGCTGCGGATACTCCGTTAAATTACTGGGTGGAATCTTATAACGATAGCGCTGCGGTCGTGTGGGTTAAGGTTGATCAGATTTCTGGGGGCGATAGCAGTACCAGGCTGAACGTCTATTATGGGAAGGCCGGGGATTCTGGCGCGAGTGATGGCCCCGGGACTTTTTTAGCGTTCCATGGTGGAGCAAGCGCTTCGTACAATGATAATACGATGGTCGGTTATGATAATCTGGCTTATGAGGCGAGTGTTCGGAGTACCGGCGAGCTGGGCAGCATGGTGTACGGGTTGAAGAGTCAGGATAATAGCGATTATTTGTACATGGAGTTTAACGGTACCGGATACCGGAACGGGGTGGCGAAGAACAGCGAGTCCATCGACGCGGTGGCCGTGAACAGTACGGGGTTCTGGCATTATGTGAATTATCGTTATGAGCGGGTGAAGATCGGTACTTATCCCTTCTACTGGGATGGCAGCGGGCGGGTTTACCTTTCTCAGAGCCCGTCCAGCCTGATGTCCACAGGGGCTGACGACGCTTTCGACGTGGGCACACAGTATGGCAACCTGACCTTCCAGAACAGATACCAGGGTGTTTATTATGGCATACCGGACATCACATCGATCTGCAGGCCCGGCTTTAATAACGTGACGGTGTGGGTGAGGGACATCTGGGGTACGGGGATCGGGTGTAACCCGGTATACATTACGACGGGTAATTCGTTCATTTTCGTATCGGAGCCGGGTGTGCCGGCGCTGAATGAATGGTGTAATGTCAAAATCACCCGCAGCGGGGACACGGCCGGGTTTTATTATGATGATAATCAGATGTTGCCCTGTATGGCCGTGTGCCTGCCGGACGAATCCCTGGGCATGTTCTCCACCGTGGATGCGGGCAGGGCCGAGCAGGAGTACTCGTTCGTAAGAAAGTACACGACAAACGAGCCTGCGTTTAAGGATTCGGGCATCGAAACGCGCCTCACCAGTTCTCCGGCCGGCTATGCGTACGCGAATACTTTGGACATTAATGGCAGCCCGGATGGCACGCAGACCGACTACCAGGTAAAGGTGATCGTCTATAGGCAAAACGGTAACGCGGGAGCAGACAGTGATAGCGACGGCCTGTCCGACAATGTCGAGATTCATGGCTTCATGGACGGCTTTGGGCACGCCTACTACACCGATCCTTATGACCCTGATACGGACGGCGACGGGTTGACGGATGGCCAGGAAGCCGGAACAATACTATCGAACGAGTACTGTAACTATTACTACAAAGTAGTAAGCGATCCTACCAAGGCTGATACTGATAGCGACGGCGTGAGCGATTACGATGAGGTCACAGGGCATGATATCTACATGGCGAATACCCATGATTGTGCTTTAAAAGTTAGGGATGCCGTCTCTCAGGCGGACGCTTTCCGTTACTTGAATAAGGTGCACGTCACGTCCAATCCGCTGAAACCGGATACGGATGACGACAGGCTCAACGATGGCGTAGAGCTGCTGATGGGCATGAATCCGTGTAACTCGGACACGGACGGGGATGGGATTCGGGATAATGTTGAGGTGAGCGTTGGCGAGGATCCCACAATATTCGATATGACTCCGCCTGTAGTCAGTTCCAATCTTTATCCGTATAGCAAGGATGCTTATTCGCCTATTGCAGATTATCATTTCATTTACACAGTCACGGATAGCGGCGGAGTAAAGCACGTCGCCTTAGTTAAGCAGGGTAGAACGTGGGATGATTTCACGTCTACAAGTCGAGATCAAACATACTTGCATCGGGATATCGATTTCTGGAATGGGGACGTGCTGCTTAATTCCTTAATGACGGTGAGCGTTTATATTAATTCAGAGGATTGGAATGGTAATTCCGGGTCATATCTGGCCTGGCGCCAGTATTCGGCGTTCGCTCGGGCGGCGTCTACTATCACTACAGGCACGATCTATGATGAAGCAAGTGCCACTATGCTGGGTGCATTTGCGGGTATGACGGCTTCCGTAGGGCAATTCTCTGAGCTTGGCGTGGAGGCGTGGAACGATCCATCGATCATACCCGGGATAGTATCTATGGTCGCTGTGTTGAGCGTGAATAAGGAGGCCCAGGCCATATTTTTAGCCTCTCTTCCCATTGCCATCGACCAGATGGAGGAGAACGAAAACCCTTACTCGAAGGATACCCAGCCCGTGCTCCATGATCGTTATGCAGTGGCGTGGAAGTTGAGCTACGTGGGATCGAATCTGGCCTTATTTTATGCGGGTTCCGAGGCCCTGAGCACGGTTAAGACGTCGACGCAGCTGGGCACTATTTTCCAGGACTCGTCCATCCTGAACAAGATCGAAAAATCCAAATCATACTTTGCAGAGGAGGGATCGTTCGGGATAGAAGGAGAAATGAAAGCGGCCCTTGCAGATGGAGGGGTAACCGCCGGATTGGCGGATGCGGAAGCGCGGGCGATCATAGAACAGGAAACCACCATGGCCAAACGGATAGAAGCCGTCGAATACATGGACAAGCTGACTCCCGCTGAAAGAACGTTGATGTATGATCATCTCTCCGAGATCGACGAAATATTAAAGGGCATGACGCCTGCGGAAGCCGCCAGCTTTACAGCAGACTCCACGTTCCAGAACATAATGTCCCTGGAAGACTTGCAGGGAATACCGCATGATAATATGGTTAAGTTAAGGGCTAACCTCATAAAGCTATATAAACAGGGCGTACCTCCAAATAAAATAAATAATTTTGTACAAAATATTGAACAATTACAAGGCGTAAATGGAATAAACAAATTAGTAAGGGAGATGGCAGATGCAGGTACAACGGATAATTTTAACGGGCCAGCATTCCAAGCCAAGAGAGATGTTTCATTAAAATCTTCATTCTCAGATATCGAAATAGAACCAGTCTCAACAAATGAAAGAATAGATGTTAGAGCGGGTAATTTATATATAGAACAAAAAGCGCCTAATGGTCTTCTCAAGAAAGGCAAATTAGAGAATTATCTTGATGATGCGCAGAGTAAATTTTCCGATCCAAAAGTGAAGAGCGTCATTGGGAATAATCCGACGAAACTTGAGGTTAGTGCCGAAGATGGTCTAGACTCTGATATTTCTAGTGTAGATGATATTAAAACAGCGATTAATGATTATATGAGATATGCTTATGTTGAACAAACAGGTCCTGAATCTAACCTTATAAGTGAAATTGAAATATTTCTACCAAATGGGCAAGGCTCAATAATAGGCATTAGGGGTGCTAATGGTTTGTTCGGTAATTGGCAAATGTTATATTGATTAAAATCAAGAATGCCGATGTCAGAATAAACAGGAGTTGATAATATTCGTAAGAATATAGATTTCGTGGCATATACTCCCAGGAAAGAAAGTTCATGGACATTTTATATTGCAGGAAAATCCAATAAAATTTCTGAGGCTACTTCTGAAATTTTAGATATAACAAAAAAAGTTATAGAACTTACCAAATTTTTTTTTATTCCGACGAGGATCGAATATAGTTTATTAACATATTCAGAAGATGTCCCTGCCAATAGATTGTTTGGATTTGCTGATAGATTATATGGTTTTGAAATTAACCCATTAAATCGATATCCTAGAAATATTGAGTCTGACAGCGGTATCTCCTACCAAGAATTAATAAAGGATATTAATAGTATTAGAATACCAAAGGAAGTTGTAAGCAATATAAGGCGAATTAAAATATATGGAAAAACCAGATTTGTACTTGAGGGAAAGGACGAGTATATCGATAATAATTCTAAAGGATTATATGTTCTTTTTTATATGGGCGAAACCTTTCCAGGTGAACAAATAGGAACGAATCCGTTAATGATCGATATACAACAAACCTCGTCGAAGGATGAAAATACAAGTGTAAAAATTGATGATCCAGCATATTATAGAATCGTTTTTTTGACGTATACAGATATGTGGTTTGAGAATTCCTCAATCGGGTTGGCTAATCGCAACCGATTGAAAAGAGTGTTAAAAGGAATCACTGATAGTTTTGATGTGACTGGCACGATATTTATGTCTGATAGGGTCTCTGAAAAAGCGCTTAAGGAAATTGTTTTTGGAAGGGATTGAGATAGTTTATATGATAGGGTGATCGCTGTACTTAAAGATGGGTAATGGTTTAAAATCCTGTTTATATGACGGTGAGCGTTTATATTAATTCGGAGGATTGGAATGGTAATTCCGGGTCTTATCTTGCCTGGCGCCAGTACTCTGCATTCGCTCGGGCGGCGGCCACAATCACGACCGGGACAATAACTGATGAAGCAAGCGCTACGGCACTTGGGGCATTTGCAGGAATGACGGCTTCCGTAGGGCAATTCTCAGAGCTTGCGACGGAAGCATGGAACGATCCCTCAATCATACCCGGGATAATATCCATGGTTGCAGTTTTAAGCGTGAACAAGGAGGCCCAGGCGATATTTTTAGCGTCCCTTCCGATAGCTATTGATCAGATGGAAGAGAATGAAAACCCCTACTCCAAAGATGCTTATCCAATGCTTCATGACAGTTATGCGACTGCATGGAAGTTGAGCTACGCGGGATCGAACATAGCCTTGTTCATGGCCGGGTCGGAGGCTTTGAGCACTGCAAAGACGTCGGCACAGTTGGGCACTATCTTCCAGGACTCGTCCATCCTTAACAAGATCGAGAAATTCAAGTCATACTTTGCGGAGCCGGGGTCGTTCGGGGTCGAAGGGGAAATGAAAGCAGCCCTGGCAGATGGGGCCGTATCCGCAGGATTGTCCGATTCGGAAGCAGCGGATATCATCGCCCAGGAAACCACCATGTCCAAGCGGATAGAAGCCGTTGAGTTCTGGGAAAAATTATCCCCGCAGGAAAGACTGGCGCTGAGCGATCACCTGGACATAGCGGATAATCTATTAGAAGGCATGACACCGGCAGACGCCGCCAATAAGATAGGCATGTATTCTTTCACGCTCGATAAGATATGGTCACTCGAAGATTTGTATGGTGTACAAGCAGATTCAATGGAAAGTTTGAAGGCCAATCTGGCAAAAGCATGCGTCGAAGATAGGCTTTCGACGACACAAGCGGAAGGCATAGTAATAAATCTCAAAAAATTGGATGGGGCAAACGGATTAAATAGCGTAGTGAAGATACTAAAAGATGGACATACTCAGAGTAATTTCAATGGTCCGGCATTCCAGCTTGAAAGAGGCTTTTCCTGATGTTTATGATGTTCAGCCTGAACCTTTTAGTAAAATGGCTAAGTCGAAACCTTCCAAGAAGTTTAGTCTGCCTTCTTCTCAAGATAATACTCGTGGTAAGATCGTCGTTTTCGATAGGGAAGGCAGCGGCTCTCTGGAAGTGTTTGGCACCGTTAATAATCTGGAAGAATATGTTAATAAAGTGACCAGCCTCGGGGATTATCCCACTTTGTCTAGACTCTTGGAGATTTATGGTTTGGATGAGCAGCAGGACCCGGAGCCTTTGATTGATGAATCAGAGCGGTTATTGGCTACGCCGGGGATTGATCCTGGTATCAAAACGAAGACTCAGTATATTTTAAACGTGGCGAAGGATGCGAAAAACGATGGCTCTACTGTCATGCTATATCTTGATGAGAACCTATAATCCTTCTAACTTAAAAATATTTCAACGATAGTTGCAAACATCAATAAATTGGCTATTAAGCAAGCGAATCTTTATCGTCTTCGCCCATGACATCTGTGCATGCTCGCCAGCTTCGCCGACAATAGCAAACGGATAGAATTATTCTTAAGGGACGCGCTGGAGGTCCGCCTGCCCGAAAGCCAGATATCGGGCTACATGTGGCAGCTCGACGAAAAAAGCTGTCCTCTCATGCGGCTATTCGATAGCATCTACGTCGAGCGGGGGCCAGCGAAGTATAACGGCCTCGGGGAGAGGTCGTGGTTTTTCACCGCCGCCGGCACGGGCGAGTGCGAGCTCGTTTTTTACTTGATAAGGCCGTGGTCAAAGCCGTCGCCCGAATACCGCATTAAAATTGGCATAAAATGACCGGCCACTTATGTTCAATGCTTCGAATATATTTATAAAAATATTATCATACTAATGTATGGTGTTATAATGGCAGACAGTGCTGTAAGAACTGAAAACATAGGCATAGGATTATGGAACGCCCACTGGTGGGACTTCCTGTTACGCGGGCTGATAGCCCTGGCTTTTGGGCTCATTTTATTGTTCCTCCCGGGCCTGTCCCTGGTGACCTTCATAATGCTCTTCGCCGCCTTCGCGTTCGTGGTCGGCATCATGCTTTTACTCCAGGCGGTCACGATCAAGGACGGGCGGTGGTGGCTGAGGATAATCGAGGGCGTGATCGGAATAGCGGCGGTCGCGGCGGTCGTCCTGTGGCCGGGGCTGACCCTGTTGACCTTCGCGTACATCATCGCCTTCTACTGGATCCTCACCGGCGTCCTGGACGTCATAGTGGCGGTCGAGGCGCACAAAGCGATCCACGGCGAGTGGCTGCTCATCGCGGGCGGCATACTATCGGCAATTGTCGGCGTATTATTACTCGTCTACCCCATCACGGGCATCATCGCTCTCATCCAGGTCGTTGGCATCTTCAACGTCGCCTTCGGCATCATCCTGGTCCTGCTGGCGATAAAGCTGAAGCTGACGGGCATAAAAGCGCCGTCTCCCGTATAAGATATATTATTTACCTTTTTTATACAAACCGGCTTACATACGAGGATTTTATAAATATGGGGCGACCCCTCATACAGGCGGAAAATCGCAAAATATATATAGAAGTGCAGCCACATAATACCTGAAATTTCCAGTTGTACTATTGGTAAAAGGAGGATTTGAATTGGCACAGCAAGCACAAGGAGGCCAACCGATTATAATTTTGAAAGAAGGCTCCACCAGGACAAGGGGCCGTGACGCTCAGGGAATGAACCTCATGGCCGCGAGGGCCGTGGCTGAGGCGGTCAGGACCACGCTCGGCCCGAAGGGCATGGACAAGATGCTCGTCGACTCGCTGGGCGACGTCGTCATCACTAACGATGGCGTTACGATACTAAAAGAAATGGACATCGAGCACCCCGCTGCGAAGATGATCGTCGAGATCGCCAAGACCCAGGACGATGAAGTGGGCGACGGCACGACGACCGCGGTAATACTAGCCGGTGAATTATTGAAGAGGTCAGAGAATTTACTCGACCAGGACATCCACCCTACAGTCATAGCTGCGGGCTACAGGGCAGCGGCGACCAAGGCGAGGGAGTTACTCGACTCGTTAGCGTACTCCGTTACCTTAAAGGATGAAGACTTACTACGGCAGTTCGCAATCACGGCGATGGCCGGCAAGGGCGCCGAGGCAGTGAGCGATAAGCTGGCAGACCTCACCGTCAAGTCCGTTAAGGCCGTAGTCGACGAGAGCGGCAAGGTCGACGTTGACGACATCAAGGTCGAGAAGAAGGTCGGCGGCACCATCGGCGATTCTGAGTTGATCCAGGGCCTTGTCATCGACAAGGAGAGGATCCACCCGAACATGCCGAAGACCGTGAAGAACGCGAAGATCGCTTTACTGGACTGCCCGCTTGAAATAGAGAAGACCGAGATCGACGCGAAAATTGAGATCACCAGCCCGGACCAGTTACAATCCTTCCTGGACCAGGAAGAGAAGATGCTGAAGAACATGGTCGACAAGATCAAGGCGACCGGCGCCAACGTGGTTTTTTGCCAGAAGGGCGTGGACGACCTCGTGCAGCACTACCTGGCCAAGAACGGTATTCTGGCGGCGAGGCGCGTTAAGGAGTCCGACCTCAAGAAGCTCGCAAAGGCGACCGGTGCCAAGGTCAGCACCAGCATTGACGAATTAACAAAAGAAGACCTGGGCGTAGCGGGCCTCGTAGAGGAGCGCAAGATCGGCGACGAGAATATGATATTTGTGGAGAAGTGCAAGGACCCGAAGGCAGTCAGCTTAATACTCCGCGGCGGCACTGAGCACGTCGTGGACGAGCTCGAGAGGGCCGTGCACGATGCGCTTCGCGTCGTTGGCGTAGTCGTCGAGGACAAGAAGTATGTCGCGGGCGGAGGCTCCACTGAAGTCGAGCTGGCGCTGCGCCTGAAGGAGTACGCGTCCACCGTCGGCGGCAGGGAACAGCTGGCCATCGAGGCTTTCGCAGACTCCATGGAGATCATCCCGAGGACCCTCGCCGAGAACGCGGGCCTGGACCCCATCGACACCCTGGTGGACTTGAGGAGCAAGCACGAGGGCAAGAAGGGGGACGGCAAGAACTTCGGCATTAATGTCTTTACGGGCGAGGCCGTGGACATGAAGAAGGCCGGCGTGATCGAGCCGTTGCGCGTCAAGACCCAGGCCATCAGCGGCGCCTCCGAGGCGGCCGTCATGATATTAAGGATTGACGACGTCATCGCCGCCAGCAAGCTTTCCGGCGGCAGGGGCGGCCCGGGCGGCATGCCACCCGGCATGGGCGAAATGGGCGATATGGGCATGTAAAATGCGTTCAGGGAATGCAAGGGTCGACCTTACATCCCTCAATTTTCTTTTTTTCTTACTCCAATTTCCGTGCTTCTAACCGCTATAAAAGTAAATTAATTCTAAGTATCCGCTTGGTTTTGTTTTAATTGTGCGCGCCCGATACCTCTACATCCTTGTATCAATGGTTTTATTGATGATAGCTCCGGGTCTCGCCCATGCCCAGGGCTCTCTCGATATATCGCTCCCGGCTTCTTTTCCTATGGGCCCGACGAAGGCCTACGATTCTTCCTATAATACGGTCGACGTGTGGGGCCCCATCGACGTCTTCATGTATGGAGGCGCCGTTTACCTGGCCATCCCATCCAACGCCCCGGAGGGCGCGAGGCTGGCATTCTTCCAGGACGCGAACGCCTCCTGGACCCTGTTCAGGAACAATACGCTGGCGCTACCAGTACAAAGCCAGGCTGCGAGCTTCCTGCTGGCGACGGGGGACCTCATGAGCGATGGCGGGAGGTTCTACGGCCAGGTCACTGGGATGGAGCTGGACACGAGGGCCCTGAGCGGCGATGGCGCCTCCGCAGTCGCCGTGCTTTATCTGGACGAGCTGCCGGGCCGGGCCTCCTATCGCGTATCCCTCGGCGAGAACGAGGAAGTTAAAAAGGCCGTCATGGACGAGGCATCGAAGTCCGGGCAGCCGGGCACTGTAAAGCTCATGCTGGAGGTTTCGGGCACGACCCCGGAGGCTCAGGGCTCCATCGGCTACACGGTAATCCGCATGAAGGCCGATGGTCCGGAGCCGGACGGCAACGTCACTGCTTACAGGTATTTTAACGGCGCGGTATCCACGCTCCCCTGTAAGACCATAACTTCATCCGAAGGCCCCGTCTACGAGACCATTTGTGCGGGGCCGGGGACGTTCGCCTTCGTCGGGCCTTTCCGGGAGCCGCCGCCCGAGAGGGCCGGCATGAGGAGCATACTGGCATTCTCCGGCATCGTCGCAGGGCTGATGCTACTATTGGTCACTTTGACGATAGTCATCATCAAGAGGTCGGGCAAAAAAAAGTGGTAAAAATTAGAACTTCTTTCCTCTCACACGGTCGATGTCGAACACGGCCGTCTTGGCCACGTGCATGACGGCGAAGGTGCCCGCCTGTATAGGGTCGGTGACGACGAGGTCGGCGTAGTCGGGAACGCTCCCCGCCATGTTCAGCGAGATGACGGGAATGCCCTCATCGTGGAGCTTCTTGACCTCCTCGGAGATGGAGCCGCCCATGATGGAGCCCGCCAGCACGAGGATCTGCGCCCGGTGCAGCCGCTTCACGGCCTCCACGGCATCCGCAAGCGTGTCCTCGCCCACGAGAGGTATAGTATCGACGCTAATACGCTCACCCCTTATGTTGTGCCGGTCCGCCTCGTTGATGGCGCCCATGGCGACCTGCGCTACCTGCGCGCCGCCCCCGATTATGATCACGCGGGAGCCGTAGATGCGGTCCAGCGGCGGGTGGAGCGTCACCTTTTGCACCATGGAGAGCTTTTCGAGGGCCTTCACGAGGTCGTCGATGTCCTTGACGTTCTCCACTTCCATGTAGACGTTCGACAGGCCCTCCTTATCGCCCTTGTCCACGATGAACTGCTGCGTGTACGTGATGTTGCCGCCGTGCTTGGCGACCATTCCGGCAACGTCGCGGAGAACGCCGGGCTTGTCCTTGCAGAACATGTTGAGGGCGGTCTTGCCCGCCGAAATGGCGCTCCTCGAGTAGATCAGCTCGTACTCGTTGACGTAGTTATCGACGTACAGGACCTTCTCGGTCTTCACGATCTTAAGCTCCCAGCCGTCCTTGTCGTAGACGTCCAGGGTCCAGCCCTTATCGTTCGCCTCCACGTCCTCCAGCATGTCCGTCAACTGAGACGACGGCAATACGATGGTGCGGTCGGGGCTCTCGCAAATGAGCACTAAATGCTTAACGTTAGGATTATAGAGGAACTCGTTGGGGATCGAGAAATAGTAGTGGCCGTCCTTGTTCTTGCTATAGCGTAGCACGAGCATGTACTGGCCGTCCACCCTGTAGACGTGCTGCAGGCCCGATATGTAGTACTCCTTGAGCTCGCAGTGCTGCTCGATCTTATCGATGACCGCCTCGATGGCCTGCTTCATCTCCTGAGAATTGTACCTGTAGCCCATCTCAGACCCCTTTAGTTTTATCCAATACGTACGTTCTAGGCTTGAATTTTTTGCCCGGCACGCCGAACGCATAAGGCGGTCTCAGGACGCCCTGTTCGGTGATGATGGCAGTTACGTTATTAATAGGGGTAGCGTCGAAGGCCGGATTGTATACGGGCACGCCCTCCGGCGCTATCGGGGCGCCGTTCCAGTATCTTAGCTCGTCGGCGCCGCGCTCCTCGATCACGACATCCTTTTCCTTTCGGGCGAGGTCGAACGTGGATAGGGGGGCGGCCACATAAAATGGAATATGGTGGGCCTTCGCCAGCACCGAGAGCGAGTACGTGCCTATCTTGTTAAAGACGGCATCCTCGACGATGCGGTCCGCGCCCACGATGACCTTGTCTATCCTGCCCAGGCGCATCATGTGGCCCGCCATGCTGTCAGCGATGAGCGTGACCGGAATGCGGTCTTCCATGAGCTCCCGGCACGTGATGCGGCTCCCCTGGTTGAGGGGCCGGGTCTCGCAGGCGATGACCTTTATTTTTTTGCCCTGTGCGACGGCCGAGCGAATTACGCCTAGCGCGGTGCCCCAGTCCACGCAGGCCAGCCGGCCCGCGTTACAGAGAGTCAGCACCGTGTCGCCATCGTTTAAAAGGGAGGCGCCGTGCTCGCCGATGGCCTTACACTGAGCCACGTCCTCGTCCGCCATCGCTTTGGCCTCCGCGAGGGCGAGCGCTTCGACCTCTTGCCTGTCATGGCCCGAGAGCGCCTTGCCGAGGGCCCGGCCCACGCCCCACGAGAGGTTCACCGCGGTGGGCCGGACATTTTTTAACGTTTCAGCCCTTTCTGCCAGCCTCTTCAAGTAATCGCTAAAGCCGTCGGCCTTGATGGTCCTGGCCAGTAATGCGACCCCGAAGCCGCCTGCCACGCCGAGCGCCGGGGCTCCCCGGACCCTCAGCTTCAGGATGGCTTCATGTAAGGCATCTATATCGCGGATGTCCAGCAAAACCAGCCTGGAGGGCAGCGCCGTCTGGTCGATGATGGTAATGCAGCCCTTCCCGTCGTCCCAGTCTATCGTCCGCATCACCTTAAAAATAATGCAGTTAAGATAAAAAACCTGTTGGTTTCATCCTGACGTACCTTAAAATTAATTACCATAATTACGACTTCGCCCGTAGTCATAGCAATATATTTGACATCAACCGGTTTACATCCTAGTATGAGCGATGGTCGAATATCCGGCAGGCGAGAATTCCTTAAAGCCGTAGGGGCGGCAGGCGGCATGGTCATCTTGAGCTCCGGCGCATGGGGCTGCATCAGCAGCTCGATGAACGAAAGCCCTACGGCCAGGCCGGCGGGGAACCTCCTGTACACGGTCATGGGCAAGACGCAGGCGAAGTTCGCCGACTATGTGCCGCTGCCCGTATCGGTCACGCCATCGCTGAAGGACTATAGCGTAAGCAGCGCGTCGCAGATCGTCAACATCGAGCGCATGGGCGTCAGCACAGAGGGTAAAACCGCGCTGGTTAAAAACCTATTTTACCTGACGCCGTCGAGCGACAGCCAGATCTATGACGTGTACAATAACCTGAGCGAAGCGGGCCTGCCGGCGTTCGTGACCACCGACTCCGTGCTCCACACCTACCACATCATGTTCGACTACATGTTGAGGATGCTAGAGGTGCAGCACTTCAGCCCTGACGCCGTCGACCTCTCTAACCTATTATTCGACGAATCAAAGGCCCAGTTGAATTCGGCGACCGGAGCGGTAAAAACGGCCGCCCTCAAGGATACGGCGTTCTTCGCCGTTGCGCTCACGCTCCTCGGGGAGTCGCCCGACGTCCCCTCGCAGGCGGGCGACATGGTGCAGGCCGAATTATCCTTGATCAACGGCCACCAGGGCTTCGCGAAGTCGCCCCTCTTCGGCTACGACGAGGACTACAGCCAGTACGTGCCTCGGGGCCACTACACGAGGAACGACACGCTAAAAAAATATTTTATGGCCATGATGTGGTACGGCCGGATGTCCTTTAGATTAAAGATGAAGGACGACCCCGAGCTGGCTAAGGAGCAGACGCGCAGGGCCATATTGATCACGCTGGCGTTAAAGGACAGGACGTTCGACCTGTGGAAGGGCATCTACGAGCCCACCGTGTTCTTCGTGGGGGAGACCGATGACCTCTCCGCCTTCGACTACACTCAGCTATTGCAGGAAGTCTACGGTAGCAACATCGGGCTGGCGGAACTGGCGGACGATACGAAGCTCCAGGCATTCATCGATAAAGCGCTTAAGCTTAAGGAGCCGAAGATCGTCTCGACGTTGCTCACGGATGTTGACTATCAGGGAAGCGGCATGGATACGATCAAAGGCTTCCGGTTCATGGGCCAGCGCTTCATCCCCGACTCCTACATGTTCCAGGAGCTGGTATACGCGAAGGTCGGCACAATGGCTGACCCCCGGCTCTTCCCGATGGGCCTGGACGTCATGGCCGTGCTGGGCTCGAAGAGGGCCTCCGAGATACTGGATACCGTTTACCACGAGACCAGGTATGAAAATTATACGAAGCAGATGGACTCCCTCAAGCAGCAGTTCGCCGCCCTCAAGGCGGATGCGTGGACGCAGAACCTCTACTGGTGCTGGCTGTACTGCTTAATGGCGCTGCTGAACGAGAAGGGCGACGGGTATCCGTCATTCATGAAAAAGCAGGCGTGGGCTGATAAGGAGCTGGACACGTCGCTGGGAAGCTGGGCCGAGCTGAGGCACGACACGATCCTGTACGCAAAGCAGAGCTACACGATGCTGGCCACGGCCATCAGGACTCCGCCCGAGCCGCCGAAGGGATACGTGGAGCCGAATCCCGAGTTGTATGGGCGGCTGGCATCGCTCACGACTATGACCATTGACGGGCTAAACTCAAGAGGATTACTATTAGACGTCTTCGCGGACCGCCTATCCCGATTGAAGGACCTTTTAGTCTCGCTCAAGTCCATATCCGAAAAGGAGTTGACCGGCGCGGGCGCCTCCGAAGATGACTACGGGCTCATCGAACACGTCGGCGCCACCCTCGAGGGCATCGTCACGTTCCCGCCCGAGTTAAAGGACGCCATCACGAGCGACGCGGACACGAAGATGGCAGTCATCGCGGACGTGCATACCGACGTCAACACCATGAAGGTCCTCGAGGAGGGCGTGGGCAGCCCCTACCACATATTCGTGGCGGTGCCCATCGGCGGCCAGCTAACGGTCGCCGAAGGAGCAGCATTCTCGTACTACGAGTTCAAGCAGCCCATGGACGATCGGCTAACGGACGAAAAGTGGCAGGACATGCTCAAGAACAACCAGGCCCCCGAAACCCCCGAGTGGACGAAGAGCTTCAGGGCATAATGCCAACTTTTTCTCTCCTTAGAGGAACAGATATATATCTTAACTTCGTTTTAATCAAGTAAGGGTTTGAAATGGAAGGGGATATGAGGGAGATCGTGCTACAGCGTCTAGAGCAGAGGCTGAAGGAAAAGGACGACGAGATCCACGCCCTGAAGAAAGAGCTTCAGGGGCCGGGAGACGAGGCGAAGAGCCTCAAAGAAAGGGTCGACGCCCTTGAGACGGAGGTCAGGAACATTGAGATCACTCTCTCCGAGGTCATGAAGAGCGTGGGCGCGCTTAGCGCCACACTGGACACCGTGCTCATGTCCTTGGCCGGCAAGATAGAGGGAGGCTTACCCGAAGAGGACCTTTCCGTGCCCGGGAGCATGCCCGCGGACCCGCAGCTGTTCGATAACTTCGCCGCCGATGCTGACCAGAAGGATATTAAAGAAGACGGTCATAAGGACAGCGACGCCACAAGGTTCTTCCACCTGAGCCAGAACTCTTAAAAATAAAAAAACGTGGCTGGCATGCATATCAAAGAAATCGAGCTCAACAACTTCAAATCGTTCGGCCGCAAGTCCAAAATACCCTTCTTCGACGACTTTACGACCATCAGCGGGCCCAACGGCTCCGGTAAAAGCAACGTCGTCGATAGCATACTCTTTTGTCTGGGATTGTCCACCTCCCGTTCCATGAGGGCCGAGAAGCTGACCGATCTTATTTATAGCGCGGACGGCAAGAGCCCCGGCACGGCCGAGGTCACCATACGCTTCGATAACGCGGACCGTGAATTGCCGGTCGACCAGGACGAGGTGACCGTGACCAGGCGCATCAAGTCCAGCGACAGCGGCTACTATAGCTATTATTATTTTAACGATAAGCCATGCTCATTATCGGACGTGCACGAGCACCTCCTGAAGGCGAAGATATCGCCGGAGGGCTATAACGTTGTCATGCAGGGCGACGTCACCCGCATCATCGAGGTCAGCGATTTCGAGCGCCGCAAAATAATAGACGAGATCGCGGGCACGGCCGAGTTCGATGAGAAGACCGATAAGGCGCTCGCCGAGCTCGACATCGTTCGCGACAGGATTGACCGCGTCGCTATCATAATCTCGGAGGTCGAGGCCCGGCTGGCGCAGCTAAAGGGCGAGAGGGACCAGGCGCTGTTATACCAGTCTTATCGTGATGAAAAGGCCAGAAACGAGGGCTACCTGGTATTATCCGAATTAAAAGAGGCCCAGCAGGTGTTGGACTCATTGCTGGACGACATCAGGGACAAGTCCGAAAAAAGGGAGTCCGTCATAGCCGAGGTGGAAAAGAAGAGCGCCCACGTGCAAAAGCTAAAGGACGAAATCAAGGCCCTGAACTTAACGATAAACGAGAAGGGCGAGGGCGAACAGCTTTTAATGAAACGGCAGATCGAGGAATCCCGGGCCGGCATCAAGGCGTGTAATAATATCATCGATTTTTCGAGGTCAGAGGTCACGAACAGGGACTCTGAAGAGCAAAAGCTTTTCCTGGAGACGGAAAAGGCGAAGGGCCAGGTCGAGGAGTTCGATGCCAGGATCGCTGAAGAGGAGAAGCGAAAGTTAAGCTTGAGCAACGAGTTTAGCTTCAGGAAGAATAGCCTGGATGAGCTGTTGAAGAAGATCTCTGCGATTGACCAGAGGTTCGCCGGCGTGCGGGCCCGCCTGTCAGAGGTGAAGGCGGCGCTGGAGGCCTCCCGGAATTTGCGGAACGAAAAGCTCAGGGAGAAGGACCGGATACTGGACGCGGCCCGGCGCAAGCAGGACGAGGAGCAGGACGCCGGGGCGGAGATAATTTCGAGCAAGAGCCGCATCGAGGAGGCACGCGTCGAGGCGAAGAACCTGGAGAAGGACGTTTCCGAGCTGCAAAAGAGAAGCCAGGCGCTGATCGCCGACATCAACGACATGGAGGGCGCCAGGGCCAGGGCAAAGCAGGAACAGCGCGGCCTTGAGGAAAAGCTGAGGAAGCTGCAGGAGGAGTTCGCGAAGGCCGAGGCCCGCGTGAGGGCGTACGAGGACTTTGACGGATACAGCGAGGCGGTCGGCGCCATCCTGAGCGCCCGGAACTCGCACGAGCTGCCCGGCATTTACGGCACCATCGCCGAGCTGGGTAAGGTTGACGAGCAGTATTCGACCGCGCTGGAGGTCGCCGCGGGTAACCGCCTACAGAACATAGTCGTGGACAACGACGAGGATGCCGCTCGCTGCATATACTACTTGAAGGGCCGAAAGCAGGGCACCGCCACATTCTTGCCTCTAAACAAAATGAGGCAGCGCCTACAGTTGAGGACTATACGGGAGCCCGGCGTCATCGACTATGCCATTAATCTAGTACGATTCGAAGGCCGCTTCGACCCCGCCTTCTGGTACGTGTTCGGCGACACGCTGGTCGTAGACACGCTGGAGACCGCCCGCCGCCTCATCGGCACGGGCCGCCTGGTCACCCTGGACGGGGACCTCATCGAGAAGAGCGGCGCCATGACTGGCGGCTTCCGCTCGAAGACGAAGCTCAAGTTCAAGGCGTCCGAGGAGGAGCACATCAAGGCGCTGGCCGAGCAGATAACCGTCCTGGAGTCGGGCCGCGATACTATTTTAAAGAAGATAGAGTCCATCGACGGCCACATCTATACGCTTAAAAAAGACCGCTCCGACATCGAGACCCAGGCGTCGAAGCTGAACGCCCGGATCGAGGAGCTGGCGGGCCGCCAGGCACGGCTGGAGGCGGCCATTAAAGAGAAGGAGGCCGCCATCGATTCGCTGAAAGAGGAGCGCAGAAAGCTCAGGGACGAGCTCATATCCGCCGAAGAGGCCATCTCCAGGGCCGACGGGGAGATCACGACGATAGGCGCCGAGGCGGGCAAGCTCGAGGAAGAGCTGAAAGGCTCCGAGGTGCCTACGCTTACGGAGGAGGCCGGCCGCCTCGAGGAAGAGATGAAGCGCCTCGACGGCAGGCTCCGCGATACGGATTCGGCCATCGCCTCGCTTAAGATGGAGCAGAATTTCGTGAGGGCACGCATAGAGGAGAATAAGGGCCGGGGCGCCAGGATAGACGAGGACATCGCCTCATTGAGGGATAAGATCGCCCAAAACGAGGCCCAGATAGGCGAGTTTAATCAAAAGATAGAACAGTTCACGAAGCGCGAGAAGGAGATCGAGGCCGAGCTGGCGGGCCTGAAGGGGAAGCGCGACGACATGTCCGAGGCGCTGTCGAAGGCCGACCACGACCTGTACGACGTGCGCCGCTCGCTGGAAAGGCTCACCGGCATGTTGAACTCCCTGGAGATCGCCCGCGAAGAGAGCCTGGAGAAGATAAAAATTCTGGAAAAGGCCGTGCAGGAGCGGGGCGTCCAGCCCTCCGAGGAGGTGCCCCCCGTGGAAAAGGTCAGGGCCGGCATCTCGCTGCTGGAGAAGAAGATGCAGGCGCTGGAGCCCGTCAACATGCTCTCCATCACCGAGTACGACAGCGTCCAGGCCCGGCTGACCGAATTGACGGGCAAGCGCGACACCCTTCAAAAGGAGCGGGAGAACATCCTGGAAAAGATCGAGCACTACAAGACGATGAAGAAGGAGACGTTCCTCACCACGTTTAACGCCATCAGCAAGCATTTCACGACCATCTTCGGGGAGCTCTCAGAAGGGTTCGGGGAGCTGGTCCTGGAGAATACGGAGGACCCGTTCTCCGGGGGGTTGACTATTCGCGCTCAGCCTCATGGTAAAGCTTTGCATAGGCTGGAGGCCATGTCGGGCGGGGAGAAGAGCCTGACCGCTCTAGCGTTCATATTCGCAATCCAGCGGTTCAGGCCCGCGCCCTTCTACGTGTTCGACGAGATCGACATGTTCCTGGACGGCGCCAACGCGGAGCGCGTGGCCCGAATGATAAAAAAATTAACGGCCAACGCCCAGTTCATCGTGGTATCGCTGAGAAAGCCCATGATAGAGGCGGCAGACCGGACCATCGGCGTGGCCATGCAGGAGAACAACATATCCAGCATCACCGGGGTGAAGCTCCGTGCAGGCTGACGTGCCGGCAAAGCCGCAGGAAGAGTCCATCGAGATCTTATTAGAGATGGCCCGGTCGGGCGAGATCGATCCCTGGAATATCGACATCATCGACGTGACCGATAAGTTCCTGGCGAAGCTGGTGGAAAGGGAGAAGGTCGACCTGCGGGCCCCCGCCCGTACTTTGTTGTACGCCTCCATTCTGCTGCGCATGAAGTCCGACATCCTGGTGAACGCTCCCCCGCCGGAGCCCGAGGACGATTACGTGCCCGACTTCGAGATGAGCATGGAAGAATTTCCGGTACTTGAGCCCAGGCAGCGGCACTCGGCCGCCCGGCCGGTCACGCTGCAGGAACTGATCACAGAGCTGCAGAGGGCCGTGGCCACGAAAGACGTCTCCCACATGCGGAAAAGCCTTAAAATAGAAAAGCTGCCCCGCAAGACCATCGAGGAAGTCCTGAGCGTCGCCCACAGCGAGGACATAGAGAAGAGCATCCTGGAGATGATAAGCGCGCTCGACGGGGAGTTCGCCTACCGCGAGTTCGTCATGTTCTCCGAATTAGTAAAAGACCACACGCCCCACGGCATCGTGGACGTGTACCTCCCGCTATTATTTCTGGCCAACCGCAAGTATATCACGCTCACCCAGGAAATACTGTTCGAGGACATCTTCATAAGGAGGCCGAAGCAGATTGGATGAGAAGAACCTGCTGGAAGCCGCGCTGTTCTCCGCCGGGAAGCCCGTGAGCGAGCAGCAGCTGAAGAGCATCCTTAACCGTTCCGGCACCTACATCAGCGCGCTGGCGGAGAAGCTGACCGAGGAATACCGGCAGCGAAACTCTTCTCTCGAGATCATCAGGCTGGAGGGTAAATACTCGATGCAGCTCAAGCCCGAGTATGCCCGGCGCGTCCTGGGATTATCGCCCGGCGAGCTGAGGGCTCCGGCGCTGCGAACCTTATCTGTCATAGCTTATTACCAGCCCATCCCGCAGTTCGAGCTGGTCAACATCCGGGGACAGGCCGCCTACGAGCACGTCGCAATGCTGCTGGAGAAGGGCCTCGTCCAGAAAAAGCGAGCCGGCCGCTCCTACGAGCTGACGACGACCGACGCCTTCTGCGACTACTTCGGCCTGTCGAAGGGCGACGTGGAGTCCATCAGGGCCCAGATCATGAAAAAGGCGAAGCTTAAGAAGGAATCGCTGACGGGCTGGCTGGAGTCTAAAGTCCCCGACATGGACGCCTTCGAGGCCGTAAGCAAGCTCATGCCCGTCATGAGGTGAGCCCGATAAGCGCCCGGGTTACCTTTTTATTATAATAATATATATTTGTTCGCGGAGGCTGACTAGTGCTCATTGAACAACTGCTTCGCCCCTATGGCGCCAACAAGTTCGAGATCGTCGAGAAGAAGGGCCTGGGGCACCCGGATACTTTATGCGACGGCATATCGGATGCCATCTCCCGGGGCCTGAGCCGTTATTACCTGGACCACTTCGGGCGCATACTTCACCATAATGTGGATAAGGTCTTGCTTATTGGCGGCCGCTCCAGGCCCGAGTTCGGCGGAGGCGAGATCTTGAGGCCGTTGACTATCGTCATCGGCGGCCGCGCGACCGACGATGTGGAAGGCACCCGGATACCGGTACAGGATATAGCGAAGGAGGCCACGGAACGCTTCCTCCGGTCGACCGTGAAAAACCTGGATGACAATTTTATCGTCGAGCCCCGTATCGGGGTGGGCTCTGCCGAGCTGAGAGGCCTGGTGGGCAGGGTGGCGGCCAACGATACCTCGATAGGACTGGGCTTTGCGCCTTTCAGCCGCCTGGAGGAGAACGTCACGAAGATCGAGCCTTTGATGCGTTCGGCGAAGGGCGTGGGCGAGGACGTTAAGGTCATGGGGGTGAGGAGGGGCGAGGCCGTGCAGTTCACCCTCGCCGCGGCCATCGTTTCGAAGTACGTAAGAGACATGGGGCAGTACGAGGACATAAAGCTGGGCCTCAAGGAGAAGGTGCTCTCATACGCCGCCCCGGGATGGGACGATGCCTCCGCCATCGTGAACGCGGCGGATAAGGGCACTGACATATACCTGACCGTCACCGGCACATCGGCCGAGATGGGCGATGACGGAGAGACGGGCAGAGGCAACAGGCTGAACGGATTAATTACGCCCGAAAGGCCCATGACCATGGAGGCCACCGCGGGTAAAAACCCCGTGAGCCACGTGGGCAAGCTCTATAACATCGTGGCCTACAAGGCGGCCGAGGAGATCGCCAGGCTCGACGGCGTCGAAGAGGCCTACGTGTACCTGGTCAGCCGCATCGGCGCCCCGCTGGACGAGCCCCAGATAAAGGCCGCCAGCATCTACGGAAAGATAGATAAAAAAAAGATCGAGGATGTCATCGGCTACTGGCTGGCGGAAATACCGCACGTGACCGAGGAGTTCGTAAAAGGCAAACTTTAAGGTACTAAGTTTTAAGAGGGCACTATGAAGCTTATTAAGACGCTAAGGGTTTCACACAAAGCTCGCTAAGCCGCGAAGCTCGCGAAGACTATTTTTTAGATGCAAGGCTCTAAGTTTTAGAAGTGAAGGCCTCGAAGTAATGGAAGTTAAAACCCCTTGCCGTCTTAGTAATCTTAGCCTTCTTACTCTTCAAGCACTTACTGTCTTGCATATAAAAAAGACTTCGCGAGCTTCGCGGCTTAGCGAACTTCGTGTGAAACCCTTCGTGCCTTTTGGCTGATGCCAATTCGAGCAATGGACTTCATAGTGTCCTCTTTAACTTAGTTGGCTTCAACGGCCGTAGTCGCCGACGATGGGTATCTTCTCCCCGCATTTGGGGCACTTCTTGTCCGCAGTAATATTATACTTCAGGACATTGAACCCATAGCGCTCTATGAGTAGCTCATCGCACTTGGGGCACCAGGTGTTTTCATATTTATGGCCGAGCACGTTGCCCAGGTACACGTAATTCATGCCTTCCTGGCGGGCGATGTCGTGGGCCCGCTCCAGCGTCTTGATGGCCGTGGACTCCAGGTGGTCCATGTGGTACATCGGGTGGAACCTGGTAAAATGAACGGGGGTGTCCGGTCCCAAATTATCAAAACACCACCTGGACAAAGCCGTAATTTCTTCGGGCGAATCATTCAACCCCGGGATGACCAGGTTGATGACCTCGACGTGCATGCCCATGTCCTTCGCCATCTTCGTAGAAGTGAGGACGGGCTCCAGCTTCGAGCCGCACACCTTTTTGTAAAAATCCTCGCTGAAGGACTTGATGTCCACCCGGAAAGCGTCCAGTAAGCCCTTCATGACGTCGAGGTGCTCGGGCGTCGGGTAGCCATTCGTCACATAAATGGTCTTAATGCCTTTTTCATGGCACTTCACGGCGCAGTCGTGCGTGTACTCCACCCATATACCCGGCTCGTTATAGGTCCAGGACGCGCTCTTGCACATGGTATCGACGGCGTTCTGTGCCATATCCTCGGGCATGATATCAAATGTATAGACCTCCTGGATGTCCGCCTGGGAAATGCCCCAGTTCTGGCAGTGCTCGCACCGGAAATTACAGCCCACAGAGCCCACGGAGTACGAATAGCTGCCCGGGTAGAAATGATACAAAGGCTTTTTCTCTATGGGGTCGCTGGCCTCCGAGGTCACAGTGCCGTAGATCATAGTAAAAACCTTACCGTCGATGTTCTTACGGGTCCTGCAGTGGCCCAGTTTACCAGGGGCGATGACGCAGCGGTAAGAGCAGACACTACATTTCGCCTTGCCGTCCTCTAACGGGGCCCAAAGGATCGCCTCCTTCATCATACGGCATACACCGCCATAATCCTCATGACTATGTCCTCATTTCATCTTATTATACCTTGTGTGTGGACTTGCGAGAAAAACCTCCACCGCAACGAACATACATAAAGACTTTATGTCACAATCGCTAAACTCCGGGGGCGGGCGGTCCATAATCCACCTCTCACCACAGATAGCCTAGGGGTAAATCGTCTCTTCCTAATGGCTTATTTTCCCTACCGAATCACCGTATATCAATGGCTTTTTCGCATAAAATGGTGGCCGGGCACACATCGATGCCTTTATATACTAACAGCTTAAATCACAGAATAACCGTAATGGTACTCTTCGCAAAGATTTTCACGGATAAAAAAGCTTATACAAAGGCCATAGCTTAAAAGGCTAAAAAAGGAACGGTAACACGAAAAAATATTTGTAGTCATAACAGCTTAATTCAGAAGGTCGGACGGTCAGAGGATGAAAAAGTTCATTAACTTATTGCTTATCAGCTTTATTTTGTTATCACTTACAGCCGTCACGGGGGCAAATGCAGCGGGTACCACTTTTAGCGTCAGCGGTAAGGTCCTCGACAGGCTCGGGAGCCCCGTACCGGGCGCCGACGTGACGCTGATCGACTTTAACTATAAAGTAATAAGGGCCATGAAAACGACCGATACCGGCAACTTCGATTTTATCAACGTCGTGGCGGAAACGGATACCTGTACCGTAAGGATATCATACACCGGCTCCGACGGTACAAAGTATGAAACGCCCTCATATTTTGTTAGATGGTACCCGACAAAGGGCATGGTATTCATACCCGAGAAAGAGACGGTAATACCTCGCTATCCGCCGCCCATTTATGGATATATATACGGCGCCATCCAGACCGACATGTCCATGAGCGGCCAGTTCATAAACGGCATCGTATACTTAGAAAGCCTCGACAATGGCGTTAAATATTACATGTTCGCCGACAGGACCGACGGCAAAGGGAGCTACCAATTCTACGCTCCCGCGGGCCCCTACATGCTTTACGCCCAGCACTGGGAGAACGGCGTCGTGTACCAGTCATCCCTCAAGCAGGTGTCCATCAAGCCCAACACCGACGTCACTGAGGTCCTCGAGACCAGGATCATTTTACCGCTCAACTCCCCTGCGAACGACCCCGACCCCTCCATGATGCCCGAGCATTCCAACAATAAGGTGAACGGCTCGGTCGTGACAAAAGACGGTAAACCATGGCCCGGCGCCACCGTAACGCTCCTCCAGAAGGCCGATAACGGGACGGGCTTCATCCCGATGAAGGGCTCCGACTCGAAACCCACCGACGCCAGCGGCAACTACGAGTTCTACGGCGTCTCCCCGACCTCGGACGACGGCAAGTCCGTCCAGTCGAAAAAGGACGTCAAGGTCATGGTGGAATACACCGACGCGAGCGGCAATAAGCAGGCCATTACGGCGGAAAGCAGGGACGCACGCCCCCTGTACTACCCCGATATGATCATGGGGTATGGGGCGGAGAACGCGGCCCGAAGCATCTCGCTGCCGCCAGTGACGCTGCCGTTCGCCAAGGGAGGCTGGGTGAGCCTGAACTCCGTCCCGACCGGCGCTTTCATCTACGTGGACGACCAGCAGCTTTTCGGCCCCAATAACCAGCCCCTTCAGACGCCATGCACGGCATATATAGACCCCGGCGACCATAGCATCAAGATGGCCAAGGAAGGCTACACGGACAGCGTCGACTCCATAACCATGGTGGCAAACACGGAGCACCCCGAGTTCATCATGAGCCTGCAGAAAGCAATAGTGCCTCCCTGGGTAACGGCCGCCGTGGCAGTCATCATACTACTCATCGTCGTCATCCTGGTCGTCGTTCTACTCGCGACCAGGATCAAGTTCCTGCTGGCCCCCTTCGGAAAGATATTCGGAGGGCTCGGCCACAAGTGGGGCGATTATAAGGCGAACAGGGATATCTCAAAGGCCCACAAGGCAGAAGTGGCCGAGCAGAAGAGCATGGAGCGTAAGAGAATAGCCGAAGAAAAGATGGCCGCCAGGCGCGAGTCCGTCAGCCCCACGGGAGGCCAGGCGAGGGACGACGTGCACGTCGTGAACGTGGACCCGGTCAGGCGGAAGCACGACGCTGGAGCGGCCGACGAGGGCAAGAAGACCTTCGGGGGCAGTAAAAAGAAGATACTGGACATTGACCTCAAGCATATCGCCGACAGCGTGCCGAAGAAGATAAAGCCGAAGGAAGAGGCGAAGAAGGAACGGACCCCGGTCGTGTTCGCCAACGAGATATATAAGAAGGCGAACACGGACATCGAGCGGATCCCCTACGAGTCCTCGACGCCAAGGCAGTCCGTCAGCGAGCGTGAAGCCCTCGTGAAAAGGCCCACCACGCCGGAGCGCGGCGATCGGTTCAGGATCCCCCGGACGTCCGGGCAGCGCGAGGCGAATTCACCGGGGGACAGGGAGCGGGTGCTGAAATATATCCGGGATCACCCCGAGGGCGTTTCGTTCATCCAGATGAGCAACGACCTGGAAATAATCCCGAACAATCTTACATATATCACTAAAGAGCTCGCCATTAATGACGATATCGAGAAGGTCAAGGGGCTTTACTACTTCAAGTCCCACGCTTCTCCCGCCGAAGATAGCTCATCGTCAGTGGTCGTATGGAGGCTCGACGGCGATAAGTAAAGAGGCTGATGTGCATGGTCGAACCTAATGATAACAGCAGCAACGAAATAATGGCAGATGACGGGACCCAGGCCCAGGGCGGCTACGGGTTCGCGGATAACAATAATATCATGAGAAAGAGGAGCACTGACGCCATACCGATCGGGCTGAAGATCGGCTCTACCAGGACCGTGCTCGTGATGCCCAACTACGAGGGCAGCCTGGACATCGTGCGCACGTTGACGTGCGTGGCCAAGTACAGGGACCTGTTCACAGGTAAGCTGGCCACCAAGTTCGGCGATGAGGCCGCCGAGGAGTACGCCGACTCTGTCTACTTCATGTTTCGTGCGGGCCTGCCCCAGGACGATGACTCGGTCAAGCTGGCCGCCCAGTTCATCGAGTTCCTCGTTTACAAGTATAACATCCCCGAGAATAGCTACGTGACGCTGGCCCACCCGGCGGTCGAGAACGACCGCGGCCGTAAAAATTTGAAGGAGATCATCTCAGGCATGTCCATTGGCAGGGCGGGGAGACAGGCCTGGTCCGAGGCGTTCTGCGGGGCCATACCGGCCTTCGACGGCCTGGACGCCATCAAGAAGACCTTCATGAGCGTCAACATGGGCTCCACCACGCTGGAGATGAGCGTCTTCCGTAATGGCGAGCCCGTCCACACGGTCACTCTGGGCACCATCAGCGGCAACATCGTGGACCGCAAAATACGCTTAGGCGTCCAGAACGAGACCCAGGGCATCGTTAACATCGATTTGAACACCGCTCGTAAGTACAAAGAGGAGTTCGCCAACTTCATCGACTACAAGCCCGTGTACGACTCGGTCCACATCCACGATAAGGGGCAATATGGTTTTAAGATCGAGAAAAGCATCATGAAGCCCGTCGAGGAGTACGTGAACAACGTGGTCGAGGCCATCATGGAGAACTTCTTCCCCCAGCTGGCTCAGGACCACTACCAGACCTATAAGAGGGTTTTATCTGAACCTATCATACTGACGGGCGGCATGGCCTGTATCCCGGGCCTGAAGGAGCGCATACAACAGCTTCTGTCCGACGAATTGGAGCAGAAGGTCACCGTGATCTCGAGCGACCGCCCCGATCTGGCCCCGGCAATAGGCGCCTACCGCATATCCGAGTATACGCTGCAGTACCGCGGCGAATGAAACAACTTTGGCGCCGGATTATTTTCACGGCGCATATTCTCCTATTTTTATGTTGACTTCTTGCTAACTATAAGCTATGGAAGTAGTACGATGCCCAGCCTGCATTTGATGAAGGTGGCGTCGCGGTTCGATAACTACCGCTATGCGCTGGATAAAAAGCGCCGTGAGGTGTTCGACTATATCATGCTGGAGCTGGCCGGCCGGCGGGAGGAGACGCTGGTCATGCACCCGAACCATACGGAGGCCGCCTTCATGAACGCTTTAATTGAAATGGAGATGAGGCTGGAGGCGCTGGAGAAAGAGGTTAAAGAAAACCGCTAGCAATGCATAGGCACCGTCCAATATTTTCTGTAGATTTAGGTGTGTGCATATAAGTTTGCATATCGCAATGGCCTAATTCGTGGGAATGTGGCGCGTACAGCCCATCAGTTTTATAGCACGAAGGACCGCTGGAAGCGGTCCTCACAAAGGCAACCCCAAGCCACACGAAGAATTTTAAAATTAAAAAAATGCAAACCCGAAATAACCCGTTTTGCGATGGCCATGAGAATATTTTTAAATTTTCTTCGTGATGCTTTGTCCATGCCTTGTGGGGCCCGCTGGAAGCGGGCCTTCGTGCTATGAAACCGCCTCCGCCCACGCCCTATGCAGCCCGGCATATTATCAGTAATACATTACAAAGAATTTACAGAAATTAATGGACACTGCCTATGACGGTTTACTCCCGAGATTTGGCTTGCGGCCGGTTAGCTGAACCTATCGTATGGTTGCTTGAATTAATTTAATTCGATTCGTTATTTAGGGGAACTTGTTCGGGACTTATTAACCGTGATTTGGCGCCTTCATGATTTAAAGTGCCTTCGTGCGGTTGGTGGTTTAACCGTGAGCCCCAGTGTTTTTGTGCCAATTCGTGGAAGAAACTCTAAAAAATAGTTTTGTGACTTCGTGCTACCAACCGAAACCGTCCAGCTCCACATGCACAATAACACAATAATACAAACCGAAACTGGCGTGCGCGAGAAAAAACGAACTAACTGGATTGTTGTGAGCGGGGGGTGAAAAGGACAGGGGAGGTCAATGCGGGCACGGTACCACCGGCAGTTATGGGGGGACCGGGGACATGCAGGACGACATGGAATGAAACGAAAAAAGACGCCAAGTATAAAAAATTTATTTATGGCTTATCAATCCCGCCGTCGGGCTGGGGCTCCGCATGCTTAATGATGCCGTGCGATACGTCGTAGATGTTCTGCACCCGGGCGAAGGTGTTGACCTCCTCCGGCGACAGGTCATCCCTCACGCGCACGAGCCGGGGGAACCTCAAAGCATAGCCGCTGGAGTATATGGGGCTCTTTTGTATCTCCTGGAATTTAACCTCCACAATGACGTCGGGCTTCACGTCCACGATGCGCCCGTGCTCCGCTATAATCAACGGTTTCAGGCGCTCGGTCATCTCCTGAAGCTGCTCGTCGGAGAAGCCGCTGGCCACCTTGCCCAGCACCACGTACCTGTCCGTATCCTCGTCGTACGCCGCCACCTCGAACGAGGTGAGCCACCCCGCCTTCCGGCCGTGGCCCCACTCCGCCGAGACTATGGCGAGGTCCAGCGTGTCCAGGACCTCCTTGATCTTGACCATCTTTTTGCCCCGCATGCCCGGCGTATAGGTCGCGTTCAGGTCTTTGGCCATGAGGCCCTCGTTGCCGCTTTTGATGGATTCCTGGAATAGCTCCTGGGCGGCCCCGGCATCGTCGGTGATGACCGCAGTGGCGGGCTTGCACGTCTCGTCCAGCGGCGCTACGTTCTGCTCTAGCAGTCTGCGCCTTTCTATAAATGGCAGGTCGATGGTACTCTCGCCGTTCACGTATAAAATGTCGAACGGCCTTAAAAACAGGGGGAACAGCTTTTGGGTTTCCTCTACTTTGTAAATGCGCCTCAGGCGAGTAAGAATATTCTGGAAAGGCACCGGCCTGCCGGTCTTGGGGTCCGTCGCTATACATTCGCTATCTAATATCGCCGAATCTGCTTTAACGCTCTGCCGGACGTACTCCACGATCTCGGGGAGCGCATCGGTTAAGTTCTCTAATCGACGGCTGTAGAGTCTCACCTCGCTGCCCAGCTTGTGGACCTGAAGCCGCGCCCCATCGTACTTGGTCTCGAAGTCCGCCCTGCCGCCCATGACGTCCAGCGCTTCCCGGATACTCGCAACGTTCTGCGCCAGCATCGGCCTCACGGGCCTCATCGGCCGTATGCTGATCCTCCTCAGCCCCTGCTCGCCCTTGAGCTTCGCCACCCTCGCGGTCTCGCCCAGGTCGCTCGTCAGCATGTTGGCCCTCCTGACGAGGTCCGCCTCTACCCCGAAAGCGCGGGCGATGGACTCTTCCATGACGCCCTCCTTGGCGCCCGAGAGGACGTACTCCATGGCCAGGCTGACGATGTACTCAGCCTCCTTCGGCGTGGCCCGGTGCAGGAGCCCGATGAGCACCTTTTGCTTCTTCGTCGCCGAGCCGGCGCCGGTGAGCTTCGCAATTTCAGCAAAAGTATCATAGACGTTTCTAACGGTTATCTCGTCGGCCCCGAAGAACATGGTCTGCTTGCGCTTCTGGAACATCTCCTCCGCCGTGACGCCCAGGTGGCCCGTATGCTTATAGCTCTCTACGACCTTCTTCTCGGGGTTATACGTTATAGTGGAAATGACCTTGATGATGGTCTGGCTGGCTATGCCTATCTTGCGCTCGTCCCACATCGGGAACACCCGGCCCGTGAGGAACGTGACGACGATGGGCAGATCGTCCGCCGGGACATCCTTTATGAACCCGGCTATGATGGAGGTCTTCTCAAGCCTGCTCTGGGTCCCCCTCAACTTCTCGAAAACATCGACCAATTCTCTAAACAACATGGTACCACTGAAATCAACAATAAATGTGCCTCTAAGGCCATATATTTTTTTCATTCACCTAAAAATAATAATGTGGTAATAATATATTTATTAAAAAATATCCATGGCGTCAGCCACTTAATCTTTGCTCGCCGGCTTTTCAAATATTTTTTTATACCCCCCATAGCCCTCTTTTTCCAGGTCTTCTCTGGGGATGAACCGTAGCGCCGCGGAGTTGATGCAATACCGCAGTCCCGTGGGGGCGGGGCCGTCGTCGAAAAGATGGCCAAGGTGAGAGTCGGCGTTCTTGCTGCGGACCTCCGTCCTCACCATGCCGCGGCTCGTGTCGCGCTTCTCCACAACCCCCCCTTTTCCCAGCGTTTTAGAAAAGCTCGGCCACCCGCACTCCGAGTCGAACTTGTCCTTCGAGCTGAAAATCGGCTCGCCCGAAACGATGTCCACGTAGATCCCTTCACGGTGCTCGTTCCAGAACTCGTTCCGGAAAGGCGGCTCGGTCGCGTTCTCCTGGGTAACCTTGTACTGCATCGGCGTTAATTTTTTCCTGATCTCCTCTTTCGAAGGCTTAGAAGCTTGCGTCATTCAATCCTTCAGGCGACCTTGAACATTATAAAGCCGATGCGAAAAATCCCCGGTCAACGCCGATAAAGGCGGATACCCTACAACGCTTATATACCCCGAGCCACATACATGGCATGATTAGTTATGGATGCCTCGAAGTCGCTGAAGATCGCCCGCCGGCGCTTCCAGAACGGGAATTATTTACTTTCTTTGAAAAAGTACCAGTCGGCGAGGAAAGAGTTCGAAGTGGCACTTGCCCTCTTCGAAAAAACGGACGCGTACAGGGAGACGTCGGAAGCGCTGAACAACATAGGGATCACGCTTGTCAAGGACGACATGCCGGGGGATGCGAAGGGCTATTTCGAGCGCTCCTACGAGCTAAAAAAGGAACATGACGAGGCCGGGGAATCGCTTTTTAACACGCTGTACAACCTCGTCGGCCTGGGCGCGGCGCTGACAGAGGAGGAGTTCGAGAAATACTTCCTGGAGATGAAGGGGGTCGGGGACAGCCTGGGCGGCGAGCACGCCGACGTCGTGGCGAAGGAGAAGGCCGTCTACGACCGCTTCGTGGAAGCGCGGGAGAAGGAGAGGTTGAGGCTGGAGGAGGAAGCGCTGGCGCGGAGCTCTCCGGCCGGGGTACTCGCTCATTTAGTAAAATTGGGTAAGCCCTGTACCGTTAACGTGAAGTTCGCCCTGCATGGGCCGGTGGTCAGCGCGCCCGAATTTTTATTTGACGATAACGGCACTAGGGTGAAGCTTTACGGTATTTCACCCTCGGCGGGCCAAATATCTACGGGCGAGATAGAGTTCGAGGCGCCCTACGATACTGTGCAGAATTTTTTGTCGGGCGGGCCCGAGAGGGAGGCTCTGCCAGAGGAGGCCTTCGAGCACGTCAAAAAGTTCATGGAGGCGGTGGCCATGGTCCGAGAGGACATAGGCTTCTGCGTGGGTAAAAGGGACTATTCGGCGGAGTCCATCACCCTCAAGAACGCCTTCGGCGAGCCCGTCGAGATGTACCGTGCCGATGCCGTCGCCAAAGAGGCCGCCACGCTCTCCGAAGAGGACGCCCTGCTGGTCAACATGATGCTCTCCACGCACCACTCGCTCTATAAGATGCTTTTGTTGAACGCCAAGCGCTCGATGTACGAGGAGAACTACTCGCTGTGCATCGTGGACACGGTGTCCGCCTTCGACGCTTTCGTGGACCTGCTGTTGAAAAAAGCGCTGCCCGAGGCCGAGCGTAAGGACTACGTGTCGCTCGAGAACCCCTGTCTATATGAGCGCCTGCGTTTCCTGAAGAACCTGATCGGCGGCGTGGACACGTCCGATTCGCTGGAGCATTACCTGGGAGAGGTGGGACGGGACATGGACGACGCGCTGGCCTACTATGACGTCATAATGGGCAACGACGGCAAGACCATCGGCGCCTACGAGGCCGGGAAGACGCTGCAGGCGGTCAACCGCGCCATATACAACCTCAAATCGCTCTACGATGTATAAACCACAGCGGACACGGAGGGGCACCACGGAGGCCACGGAGTGATTTTCACCACAGTGGTTCACTGTCAGTAGTTCCGAGCTTGTTGTGTGATGGGTTGTGGTGGTAGAATAGGTTTTAGTATTTAAGGGCGGGGGTGTAAGGGGCTTGTTGATGATTATGAGAGTTCCT
>Ga0315282_10000494_pt1 | contig 77591 bp, 70 predicted proteins | sample YL17G07_20_MG_FD_203693 | JGI IMG/M metagenome (GOLD analysis project Ga0315282, IMG submission 203693) | Sediment microbial communities from Yellowstone Lake, YNP, Wyoming, USA - YL17G07_20 | ecosystem: Environmental > Aquatic > Freshwater > Lake > Sediment | place: USA: Wyoming | collected... | reverse complement strand
GGGTGGGACCGAGGCGAGGGTAACGGACGCGCAACCGCGCGGTGGGGGGAAGGCCGATGCGGGCGCATATCCATGCGCCCCTACGGCGGGGGCGGCCTTCTCGGGCGCATGTCCATGCGCCCCTACCGTGGGGGCGGCCCTCTCGGGCGCATGTCCATGCGCCCCTACGGGGGCGGGTGTGGTATGCCCTTGGTCTTCACGCGGTTTCATGGTATCCTGTCGGCAATCCGGTGTTCCGGAGGTGGATGGCGAAGGCCATCGGGCCCGCAAGGGCCTTTTTTGTGGCCCGGAGATCGTCGGCGGGTGTGTAGGGGCGCATGGATATGCGCCCGTGTAATCCGGGCGGGGCCGAGGCGAGGGTAACGGACGCGCAACCGCGCGGTGGGGGGAAGGCCGATGCGGGCGCATGTCCATGCGCCCCTACCGTGGGGGCGGCCTTCTCGGGCGCATGTCCATGCGCCCCTACCGTGGGGGCGGCCTTCTCGGGCGCATGTCCATGCGCCCCTACCATCGGTGCTCCCTTTCATCGGCGTGGTCGTAGGGTGAACCAGGGGGGACGTAGTCGGCCGGGGGATGGGCGTATCCTGTCTTGTGGAGGTAGGAGGGGTTGTTCCGGTCCTCGGCCCAGCGCGCCGGGTTGTTCCGTATGTATTCCCGGGCGTGGGAGAGGTCTTCGTCGTCTCTGATGATGTGTTCCCAGAAGCCGCGTTGCCACACCGCCGCGCCGGGAGTGCGGCGAAAGGAGTTAATGCGGCTGGTGCATTGGCCTTTGAAGCCACCGACGAAGGAGCCGACGGAACGGGGGGCGCGGTGGAGAGCCGAGGCGTTGGCGGGCGCATGCGGTCGAGAACCGGACGATGCGGGCGCATGTCCATGCGCGGAGGCGGCGGGCGCATATCCATGCGCCCCTACGATGAAGAAGATGGCGTGGAGGTGGTTGGGCATTACCCTGAAATCGTCCAAGACGATGTCCGGGCGGATCTGCGGAGACCGAAGCCATTCCTCCTCGACGATTCGGCCAGACACGGACAGTTCGACGCGATCGCCGACGACCTTGCCAAGGGTACACCGGCGGAGGTGTGTGCAGACGGTGGCGTAGTAGGCCCCGGGGAGGCTGTAATCGTACCCGCCGAGCCTGACCGAGTGACGGTCGGGTAAGTCCTGCCTCCCCTTCACGCGGAGAACATCCTTTCCTTCGCCTGATGGAGGACGTACCCCACCTCCGCCAGCACATCATAGAGGTCGCAGTCGGTCAGATCCTCCAGGTGCCGAATCAGCCCGGCAGAGCGGCCCGCTTCGGGGAGGGCGGCCATGAGTTCCCGGCGCTGGGCGGGGTCCACCCAGTGCTCGCGGAAATCCGACAACGTCGGCGCCTCTTCCACCAGCTTCGCCGCGAGCGCCTCCTTGTACTCCTCTACGGTCACGGGCATGGCTCTGCCGTCCACCTGCGCCAGGATGAGGCGACCGGCGGGTGTCACCTGCACTTCGAACCCCTCCACCTGCGCGATCGGCTCGGGTGGCTCCGGCGGCGGCTCCGGCCGAGGTTTCCGCTCCCGCGGCGGGGGCGACTCGAAGGCATCGCCGAAGAGGCGAGTGGCGTCGGTGTAGTCATAGACGCGGAACATCAGCTTATCGGTAGCGAGGTCAATACGAGTGCCACGCCCCACCATCTGGTAGAAGGCGATGGGCGAGCGGACGTACTTGAAGAACACGACGTTCCGCACGCACGGCACATCTACGCCGGTAGTCAGAAGGTCTACGGTGGTGGCGATGAAGTGGTGGCGAGTGGCGCCGCGGAGGTCCGGGAGTTGCTCGTTCCCGTTGCCGGCCTCGGTGCACTTGAAGGCGTACCGGTCCGCCGGCGTCTTGCCATGTTGCGCGCACCAGGTCCCGTACAGGTTTCCCATCTCCGCGGCCACCCGGTCCGCGTGGGTGTCCCGCGCGCAGAAGATGATGGTCTTCTGCTCGGGCCCTCCCGTTTCGAGCAGACAGGAGAAGAGGTCGGCACACATGGCCCGGACGCGGTCCGGCAGGAGCAGTTCGTCCTCGAGTTTCTCCGCGCCGTATCGCTCCTGGAGGTCGGCCAGGGAGAGCGTCTCACCGGTGTTCGCGTCGGTGATAGTCTTGCCTTCGAGGTCGTGACTCTCGACGCCGGTGACGCGCTCGTTCTCTGCGTGCGCGTTGAGGAAGATGTCCCGCCGGATGATCTCGCAGGCGGCCAGCCAGCCGTCCTCGACGCCCTGGCTCATATCGTACTCGTAGACGGGCGGGCCGAAGTGCTTGAGGTTGTCGGCGAGCAGGGCGGCATCAGCCTGCGCCTCCTTCGTCCCCTCCTTCGGCTTGAGGGTGCGGGGGGTGGCGGTCAGCCCGATCTGTACGGCCTCCGGGTTTCGCTCCAGCACCTGATACCACTTCCCCCAGGCAGAGCGGTGGCACTCGTCAATGCCAATGTGGCTGAAGTAGTCCACCGGGTAGTGCTTGAGGAGGAAGGTCGCCTCTGCCTCCTCCTTGTCCACGCCGAGGGTCTGGTAGGTGGCGACGTGAATGCGGGCGTTTCGGGCCGCGTTGCGGCCCTGCGAATCCTCCCGCACCTCCGCGACCTCGGAGCCGAACAGGCTTTGCAGCGCGCCCATGGCCTGAGTGCGCAGTTCATCGCGGTCGCAGACGAAGAGGGCGCGCTTGAGCTGGCCCGCCTGAGCGATGCGCATGAGGAGGTGGACAGCGATGCGAGTCTTTCCGGAGCCAGTGGCCAGGGCGAGGAGGACGCGGTTGCCGCCGCGGGCGATCTTCTCCAGGGCGGCGCGGATGGCCGCGTCCTGGTAGTAGCGGTTTGATTCGATGCCGCGGTAGCGGGAGATGAGGGGCCGGGCGGCCTCTTCGCCGAGAGAGAAACCGTGTCGGCCTTCGTACCGCTCGAGCAGCTCCTCGGGCGTTGGGAAGTCGATCAGGGGCCGAGCCGGCCTGGTGAGCTTCGTCAAGTCATCGAACTCGACGAAGAGATGCCCATTGGAGGAGAAGACGAAGGGGACGTTGAGGCGCTTGCAGGCCGCGTAGGTCTTTGCCTGCTCCAGACCGTGCCCAGGGGGCAGGTGTTCCGCCTTCGCCTCGATCAGCGCGACCGCTACGGGCTGAGACTCCGGCGTCAGCTTCACCCGCAGGACGTAGTCTACACGCCCCCGCGGCCGCCGCCGAGCCCGGCCGTACACGGGGTCGAGGTAGATCTCGCCGGCCGTCTCCTCGCGGCGGATGAGTTCCTCCGTCCAGCCGCGGGCGTGAATGGCGGGGTCAATGAGCTTGGCACGAGTGTCGGATTCGGTGAGCGACATGATTCCCTCGGAAAGGGTAGTTCGGCGAGGGAGGCGGTTGGTCCTGCAAGGGGGGCGAATGTGCCACTCGGGTGGGCGGCCGGGCAACCAACCGCCCTCTCGCGTGTCGCTATTCCCCCCTTTCGTCGAATCCCCCTCTCGCCCGAGAGACCAATTCCCCAAAAAGGGCGTTATTGCGACACATTGCGACACGCGGGGGAAACGAGGAGGCGGGAGGCGAGGCCCGGAGTGGGCGGACTAAAGTCCGCCCTACGTCCGCCCTACGTCCGCCCTACGCCACCCCCCGGCGGGCGGCGATGAGTTGGGCGAGGATGCTCACCGCGATCTCCTCGACAGTCTCGGCGCCGATCTTCAGCCCGATGGGGGCGTGGATGCGCGCGAGGTCGGCGTCGCCGAAGCCCCGCTCCCGGAGGCGTTCGAAGATGGCGGCGACCTTGCGCCGGCTGCCGATCATGCCGAGGTAGCGGGCCGGGGTAGATAGGCCGAGGGCCATCACTTCCTCGTCGTGGGCATGGCCCCGGGTTACCGAGACCAGGTAGCTGTCCGAGCCCACTCGAAGCCGGGCGAAGGCCTCCGGGACGGACAGGGCCAGCACCTCGTCGGCCGTGGGGAAGCGGTCGGGGTTGGCGAACTCCTCCCGGTCGTCCACCACGACGACCCGGAATCCGGCGACCGCGGCGAGGTGGGCGAGCACGGCGCCGATGTGGCCGGCCCCGAAGATGACCACCCTGGGGGCCGGCAGGATCGGCTCGACGTAAGCTCGGACCGGCTCGGTCACGTACTGCGGCTGCTCGGCCCGGAGCGCTTGTTCCGCGAGCGGCCGCAGGGCGGCCGCCAGCGCCGCCTCCTCCGGGCCGACGGGCCAGTCGCCTGCCGGAGTCATCACCAGTTTCCGCACCCCGCCCTCGGGTTGGAGCACCGTGATGAGCACCAGAGGAGCGCCCTCGGCCTCCGCGCGCGCGGCGAGAGCATAGGCCTCCTCCCCCTCGCCCGGAACCACCGGCTCGATCAGGACCGCGCACTGCCCGCCGCAGATCATCCCGGCGCGGGCGGCCTCTTCGCCGGCGAGGTCGAACTCCAGCACCCTCGCTTCGCCGGCCGCGATCACCTCGCGCGCCGCCTCCAGCACCCGGGCCTCCAGGGCCCCGCCGCCGACCGTGCCGGAGAAGGTGCCGTCGTCGCACAGCAAGAGGCGCGACTGTCGCCGCAGCGGCACGGAGCCGGAGAACCACAGCGGGGTGGCCAGGGCCCCCCGCCGGCCGGCCTGCTGCCACCGCACGACCTCCGTGAAGAGGCCGCGGCTGCTGCTACTTGCGCGACTTGCGGCGTTCATGCTCGTACTGCTCCCGGGTGTCAATGTCGCTGATCACCGCGTCGGACTCGCAGGCCACCTCCAGGGTGTCCTCGAAGTGCGCGTGGAGGAAGTCCCGCAAGGTCTGCTCTTCCGTCAGCCGGAGGATCTCCTCGCGATAGCGCCCGCTCACCAGCACGGGATGGCCCCGCTTGCCTCGGTAGGTGGGCATGACGAGGCCCTTCCCGCTCTGCTCCTGCGCCGCCCGCATCGCGAGCAGGTCCGCGGCGCGGACGCGGGGCTGATCCCCGAGGGCGATGAAGAAGCTCCCCACCCCCTCCGGCAGGGCGGCCACTCCGACCTGCACAGAGGAGACCATGCCGCGGCTGGGATCGGGATTGCGGACGACGCGCGCGGCCTCCCCGAGGGCGGCGGCGATCTCCTCGGCCTGCGCGCCGGCCACCACGACGATGGGGGCGACGCCGGCGGCGCCGAGGGCGGCGACGACGGACCCGATGACGGTGCCCTCGCCGAAGGGCAGGAGGAGCTTGGGCGCGCCGAAGCGCCGCGCCTCGCCCGCGGCGAGGAGGAGGGCGGCGCTAGGTGACATAGACCGCCTCCTGCAGAACCCGCGCGCGGAGGCGCGGATGGAGTGACTCCGGAGTGCCGAGGTCAACGGGGCAACCAAGGATGGATTCCAGGAACTCCTTCACGTCGAGGAAGGCAAACAGCCCGACCGGACGGCTGAACTCGACCAGCAGGTCCACATCGCTTTCCGCCCCGGCTTCATCGCGCAGGGCCGAGCCGAAGAGCGCGAGCGACTTCACGCCCAGGCCCGCCAGCGTGTCATGGTTTTCGTGTAGGACGCGCAGCACTTCGTGCCGTGTCATCGGAATCTCTCCCGGCTCGGCGATGCATCTTCCCTAGCTGGCAAGTATAGCATGATGGCTGTACGTAACCTACGTCCGGGACGCTCGCGCGTGGAGGAGTGCTCGGGTAGCCCCCCTACCTCCTCCCGCCCCTCTTGCGAAACCGGAACGGACTCTGCCAGCGCCAGCGGGGAGGCGCGTTGTGAACCGGCCGCACGTAGATGTCCCGGGCGGTCTCCGCATCCACCGCCAACTCCGTGCCGCCGAGGTCGAACACGAACGAGGGGAAGCGCTGCCGCAGCACCACGTTCGCGGTCTCCTCTGTACGTTTTCGCCCCCACGCCAGGAGGGGAGAAGGAAGGAGCCCATCGCCATGCGGTCTGCCTTGTGATGTTCGGCAGACATTCGTAGTTACGGAACGAGAGCGCCCCCCTGCTAGGACGAGGTGTCGCAATCGCGCAACAAGAGCACAGCGGGGCCAGCCCGGGCGGCCGTGAAGGCCTACCGCACGGGTAGGAATAGTCTGAGTATAGGCTTCTGCCGAATGCATTCCGGGAGGATACTCACATGGCAAAGCTGCTTCGGTGTCGAGATGCAGGGATGGTGTGCGAGTGGGAGGTGTGCGCCACCACGGAGACAGAGGTGCTGACCAGGGGCGCAGAGCACGCCCGCGAGGTACATGGCAAGACCGAGTTCTCGCCCGAGGAGATCGAGCAGGTCAAGGCGGTGATCCGGGAGGTGGATAGCTGCCCTCAGCAGCCGCAGCACGAGATCTAGTCGCAGTTCGGAGCGCGTTCAAGGGAGCCCCTCTTGCTCTTCCCGCTATCTGCGGGATCCGGAGCAGGCCTCCCCGGGGCTCCCTCTTCGCGTCGAAGCGACGAAGGAGTGGGGCACCGCCCCACCCCTTCGTCTTTGGCCGTATCGGCCTGGGCGATCTATCGTCCCTGAAGGCGATCCCGGCGGAACTGCAGCGGATCGTACTTGGGCGTTTCCACTTCGCTCGCGGGGAACAGCCCGACGTGCACCACCCCTCCCTGCCACTCCAGCCCAGCCCCACGCAATGACCGGCTTCGCAACTCGAACGATTCACCTTCGCCGGGCGTATGCTTCTCCGTCCGCGCGGCCGAGGTCATCCCCTCCAGCCAGTGTCTGATCTCTCGCACCCCGGGGGTGGCGTGCCTGCGGCCGCCCCTGTAGCCCTCCGCGTGCTCGACCGCATCTATCGCGTAGGCCTCCAGCAACTCCGGCCAGCTCTGTGCGAAGAGCGCTGTCGAGCTGAATAGGTCGGCCGCCAGGATCTCTCCGTCCACCACCGCGACGATCCCGCTGGCCTTCGGGTACTGCTTGGGCAGGTCGGCGAAGGCCTTGAGGTAGGAGCCGATCTGGCGCCTGACGGATTCGCTGTCGTGTACGGATCGCAGGGCCCCGGTTGGACTCGGCGCCTTGAGGGCGCGTTGCTGCGTGGCCACCGCGTCCCATACCCCCGTCTGTCCCTCCGTCCCGCCGGCCTCCCGCGCTCTCGCGCCGGCTACCGAATGTCCGGTGCTGAAGTGTACGCCCTCCTCCCGCGTCACCCATCGGCCGTGCTCCACGCAGAATACCGCGACCTTGGCCGACGCCCCAGGCGCGAGCACGAGGTCGTCGGCCATGATGCGGTCCTGCCGGCCGCCCCGCACCATCTCCCCGGCCATCACGAAGACCGGCTCCTTCGCCCGGTTGATGAGGACGAGGCGGTTGACTTCCGACTCCTTCAACTCGGAGACGTCAATGAGCCCCTTTGCTCCGGCGGTGTCGAGCGTCATCGCCACTCCCGGCACGCGGGCCCCGATCGCCGTCACCGGGAAGATAGTCAAGTTCTTGTGCGTCACTCCCGGCAGCACCGAGAGGTGCTGCACGAAGTCCGGCAGGGCCTGCCCGTGTCCCCGCACGGTTGCGGGTCCCCCCGAGGAGCGATGTCCCGCGGACGCCGCCAGCAGCGGGACGCTCACCCCTATCAGGAGAACGACTACCCACCACGCCTTCCGATATCTCATCTCCTCTACTCCTTCGTCTTCACCCAGGTCCGACCCACCGCTCACCGCACTTCCAGCATCACCGGCTGGGCCGTGGCTTTGACCTCCGGGTTGTAGTACCGGTAGACCGTCGAGGCCGGCGTCGCCGCCTTCAGCGGGAACTTCGCCCGCAGTCGGTACTTCAGCTCCAGCGGCACCTTCGGCGCCAACTCGTCCAGATACACGATCACCTGCCGCGCGGCCACGGTGTACTTCTTGATCGTCTTGCTCGCCACCATCTGCTGGAAGTCCTCTGTCTGCACCTCGAAGCCGGGGGCGATCCCCAGATCAATCACCACCATCTGCGCCGTGCGCGGCGTCGTGTTCACCACCCGCGCGGTGGCCGTGATGATGTCGTTGGTCGCGAGCGTGGTGCGGTCGTAGTCCACGTCAATGCGCAGCGCCTCCTCGGCCGGCTTCTTCACCTGGTCCCACGGGAGGTAGTACTTCGCGACGATCTGGTAGAGGGCGCTCCCCTTCCCCTCCCACACGATCCGCACGTCATTCGCGCCCTCGTGCACGAGCTGCTTCGCGTCCACTTGTCGCACCACTTCGTAGTCCGCCGGGGTGATGCGGAACGAACCCGCGGGCTTGCCGTTCACCTCCACACGCACCGTCGCGTCGACTTCCTGCGCGGCCTTGGTGAGCGACAGCAGCAGTGTCTTCAAGGCCCACACCGTGGCCTGCGTCGTGTGCCACGTCCCGTAGCTGTCCTTGGAGCGAATCAGGTAGGTGATGGCCTTGTTCGTCAGATCCACACGGCGGCCGGACTTCACCAAGGCGTAGGTCGCCAGGGCCGTGGTCTCCAGGTCCGCGCTTGCGCCTCGGGCGGAAGTGAAGGTCTGCTCCTCCGATCGCCAGTAAGCCACCTTGTCGTCTACCACCGCGAGTTTGGCCAGGGCCTCGATCGCCGCGATCCCGCTCGGCGATTCCGGCCGGCCGGAGAGATAGGCGTTGGCCACCACCGCCAGCGCGTACGGGTCCTTCGCTTCCTGCCAGTGCTCGTCGAGATACGCGTACGCGCGCTCCAGGGCCGGGCCCTTGTACCCCGACTCCGCCAAGGCCCAGGCGATGTACGCCGTGGTGCGAAGTGTGCCGGTCTGGCGGTTGATGATCCCCTCTGCGATCCCGCCCTTGTCCGGCGCCCAGCTTCCGTCTTTCTCCTGCAAGCCGGCGAGCCAGTTCTGCGTGCGCGCGATGACGGCCTCATCTACCTCGTGCACGCGGGACATGTCGCGGAACTCGAGCAGCCCGTAGGCGGTCAGCACCTTGTGCGCGGGCGCGTCCCCGAACCAGGAGAACCCGCCCCCCTTCACCTCGAAGGAGAGCAGCCGCTGATACCCGACGTTGATGTACTGCTCGGCCTTCATCTGCACGTCGGGCTTGGCCTGCTTCGTGGTCTTCAGGTAGTTCATCACCAGCACGTTGGGGTAAGTCACGGAGCTGGTCTGCTCGAAGCATCCGAAGGGCATGCGGAGCAGCGCGTCCAGCCCCTCGATCGCCTGGCTGAGCAGCCCCGGGTAGACCTTGACGAAGATGGTCGAGGCGCCGTCAATGGCTTGCGCGGGGATCATCACCTGCTTGCTCACCGTCCCCTCGAGCCGGTCGTTCCACGTGTCCCGATGCTCCTCGCCATCGGGCAGCACCTCGATCTCTCGCTTGATCGCGTCCGAGAGCTTCGAGCCGCGGGCGTGCACGGTGAACGCGTGCCGCCCGATGCCCTTCGCCCGCAGGCGGAAGTACACCACCGTGATGTCCGAAGGGCCGATCTCCAGCGACTTCTCCGCCCCCTCGTTCACCAGCTCGAACCACGGTTCCGTCTCCAGCGTCAGCATCACGGTCTGCGCGCCGGGGAGGTAGTTGTAGACCGCCACGGGGACGGAGATCTCGTCGTTCTGGGTGAGGGCCACCGGCAGGTCAATGTCCACGAAGAAGTCCTGAAAGACTCGCAGGCCCTGGCTGGTAGAGCCAAGTTGGCCCCGCTGGGAGGAGGCCAGGGCCTGCAGTCGCCACGTCGTGATCGAGTCGGCCATCGCCACCGTCACCGAGGCCCGCCCCCGCTCATCCGTGATCAGCGCCGGGTTCACGTACATCGTCTCCGGGAAGAACTGGCGCAGGCGGACCTGCGGCTGCTGCGCCGGGGCCGCCGGCTCGGCCGGCTTGCCGTGCATCGGCACTGCGGCCGGGGCGGCGAGCGCCGCCGCGATCCCATTCCCGATCATCGGCGCCCTGTCGAACAGCACCGGCCCACCTCCGCCGGCCATCCCGCCCCGCTCCCAGCGCGGCCGCTGCGCGCCGTCCTTCGCCCACTGCCCCACGCCGACAATGTCATCCGACGTGTCCCATTTCCCATCGGGACCCGCGGAGTCGAGACCGCAGGTCGCGTTCACCCACCGCACCCGGTAGGGGCGGTTCCACGAATCGCGCAGGTCCCGCTTCTTCAGCAGGCCCTCATCCACCAGGATCGTGAGGTCCAGGTTGTTCTGAAGGTAGGTGCGATGGGCTTCGTAGTAGCGCTTCAGGGCGCGGTCAATGCGCTCCGCGTCCCGCGCCATCGTCTTGATCCACGCCTCCTTGGCCTTCTCGAACCGCTCCTGATAGGTGTTCACCGTGAGGGTTACCGGCTCGTTGACCTGGGAGGCGGCGAAGAGCACGGCCGCCGCGCGCTGCCGGGCCGCGTCCTCCTCGGCGGTCCGCTTGGTGAAGGGGAGGGCGCCGCTCAGGATGCCTTCTTTGGTGAAGCCGTGGATCTCGTAGCGCGGCTGGAGCAGCTCCTTCTCCAGCGCGAAGTAGACGCGCTCCAGGCCGGGCTGCATCTCCTGGAGGGCGAAGACCGACTCGTCCACGATGGTCAGGCCCAAGGCGGCCTGCGCCGGCTTCCCGCCCTGGTCCTGCACCGCGAAGCGCAGCGTCGCCGGCTCGCCCGGCCGGTGCGTGTCCTTGTCCGGCCGCACCTCCACCACGAGGTCGTTGGCCGGAGCGACGTAGAGCAGCCGCGTGTCGCGGATGATGTTCTCGTCCGGCAGGATCTGATACGCGTGTACCTGCAAGGTGCCCTGCAAGTCCGGGGTCAGTGTCAGGGAGAACTCCGCGCGCCCGCCCTCGAGGTCAACGGCCTTCGTCAGCACGGTCTGCTTGTCTCGGATGACGTCTATGTAGGTCGTGCCGGTGCGCTTGGTCGAGAGCACGGTGAAGTGGACCGTGTCACCGACCCTGGCCATAGCTTGGTCCGCGCGGAGGAGGAGGGAATTTGCGCCGTGTTGTATGGCCAGCGGGAGCACGCGCCCCACACTTCCCTGAGAGGAGTGGATTGCTACCCACATCCCGGCTACGGGCTGCCCGCTGCGCGTTCCCGAGATACGGATCCTGCGGATCCCTAACGCATCGGTCGGATACGCAACAGAAGTAACCATCGCTTCGATAATCTGGTCTATCGGCGTGTTGCGTTCTTGGTTGAGTTGTTGTTGATCCATGAATCCGGCCGAGAACAGCGTCTCTACGGGCGAACCGTCCGGCCGGCTGAGGAGCACGTAAACCCAGTTTTCCAGCCCCGGTCTTACCTCTCCCGATTCCGGCACGGCCGTAATGATGATTGGGTCCTTCGCCACCGGCACCATCTGGGTGATCTTCTCGGTGTGCTCGGCCCGGTCGGTCACTTCGATGTCGAGCTTCGCGAACGCTTTGCCCTGCTCCAGCGGTTCGCCCACGAAGTAGGGCGGCAGCTCGGCCTCGAACTTGAAGGCCCCGCTCTCGTCCGTCTTCCCCTTGATCTCGCCCACTTCGTGGAAGCCCACGTCAAAGGTGGAGACCGTGATGAGCACGTCGGACTGCGAGGTTGGCTTGCCGAAGAAGTAGTCCGCCTGTACCGTCCCCGTGAGTCGCTGTCCCGGCTGATACCACGGGTGATCGGTCTTCACGCTCACCTTGAACTTGGGCAGGACGTAGCGCTTGACTTCCACCGTCCGCTCCGCCCGGCCGGCCTCCATGACCGCCCGCAGCGTGTAGGTGCCCATGTTCACTTCGTCCGCAAGCGTGAAGTCCGTGAAGACGATCCCGTAGGGGGAGCACGTCTCCACCTGCTTGAATACTTTGTTGCCCTTCGCATCCTCCACTTCCAGGGTCACGGCCGCGCCCGCGGCCGGCTTCCCGGAGGGCTTGCGCAGGGCGAGAGCGCGGAGGTGCACCGTCTGGCCCGGCTGATACAGCGGCTTGTCCGCGGTGAGCAGGATCTGGTCCTCCCGCACGATCGTCACCGGCCGGGTGATGAGGTCGGTACCAAGGCTGCTGTCCACTTGCACGGAGAGTTGATAGGGTCCAGGCGTTACCTCAGGCACCTCGAACTTCGCGTCGGCCGTCCCCCGGGCGAGGTTGCCTGTGAACAGGGCCAGCTTCTCGCCGGCGCCCTTCTCTCCCGGCGTCAGCGCGACGTGCACGTGCCCGGAAACCGGCGTCCCGTCGTTGTGATTGGTGACGATGATCCGCAGCGAGGCCGGCCCGCCGGCGAGCCACTGCGACTGCCCCCGAATCACTGTCTGCAGGGGCGAAATGCCCGCCGACGAGGGCTGCGGCGCCGCAATCAAGGCCGCCGCCAGCGCCAGGGCCGCCGCCCCGGCCACCAGGCGGGCGGCCGTACGATTTCTCAGGTAACCCATGTCCCACTCCCTTCGTGAACGGTGCGACGCGCGGTTAGACGACCCAGAGGCCGAGAAAGTTCCGCGAAGGCGGGGAGACCCCTCGCCCCGTCGAATCAGGCCTCCTATGCCCTACCTCGACATCAGCGTCCCCATCACCGAGGCCATGCTCACCTGGCCCACCGACCCCCATCCGCGGGTGAAGCTGCGCGCGCTGGTGGAGGAGTACGAGGGGCTGCAGATCACCGTCACGGAGGTGCTTCTCGGCTCCCACACCGGCACCCATGTAGACGCGCCGTGTCACCTCGGCGCCGGCCCAACGGTGGATCAGCTTCCCCTCGACGCGCTGATCGGGCCCGCGCAGGTGCTGGACTTGCGCGGCACGGCGGAGATCACCGCCGGTGTGCTCCAGGCCGCTGGCGCCGGCCGCGCGCCGCGCCTGCTGCTGCGCACCGACAACTCCGCCTGGATTCGCACCGGCCCGATTCCCGAACGGCCAGCGCACATCACGGAAGATGCCGCGCGCTGCCTCGTAGCGAAGGGCGTGGTGCTGGTCGGCATTGACGGCCTCACGGTGGACGCGCCCAACTCCATGGCCGCCCACGTCGCGCTGCTGCGCGCGGGTGCGGTGATCCTGGAGACGATAGACCTGTCGGAGGCAGCGGCGGGAGACTACGAACTGCTCTGCCTGCCGCTGCGGATTGCGGGGGCAGACGGCGCCCCGGCGCGGGCGGTGCTCAAGCGCGGGTAGTAAATGGGGACAGCTACCATTTTCCCCTGGTGACAGTAGAATCAAGAGGTTTGCTATATGCAGGGAAAATGGTAGCTGTCCCCATTTACTACCCTTTCATCACCCCGATAGGTTTCAGCTTCACCACCAGCTTCGAGATGCCCGCGCCGTGGCACACCGCCACCACGTCATTCACGTCCTTGTAGGCCTCCGGCATTTCCTCGACGAGGCCCTCGCGGCTGGCCGCGCGGGCATAGACCCCGACCGCCTCCAGCTCCCGGGCGATATTGCGCCCCTTCGCCGCCCGGACCGCCGCGTGGCGGCTCATCATCCGCCCCGCGCCGTGGCAGGTGGAGCCCCACGTCTCCCTCATTGCCTGCTCCGTGCCCACCATCAAGTAGGAGGCGCGCCCCATGTCACCGGGCACGATCACCGGCTGCCCGGTCTTCTGATGCAGGGGTGACAAGTCCCTGTGCCCGGGCGGGAAGGCCCGCGTCGCGCCTTTGCGGTGGACGCAGAGCCGGCGCGTCTTGCCCTCCACCTGGTGCTCCTCGAACTTCGCCACGTTATGCGCGACATCGTAGATGATGTCGAGGCCCAGCTTGTGGGCGCCGACGCCGAACACTTTCTCGAACGCCTCCCGCGTCCAGTGCGTGATCGCCTGGCGGTTCGCCCACGCATAGTTTGCCGCGGCCGCCATTGCCGCCAGGTAGCGCTGCCCCTCCGGCGAGTTCACCGGAGCACATGCTAACTGCCGGTCCGGCAGCGAGATATTGTACTTCTGCACGGCCTTCTGCATCTCTCCGAGCGAGTCGTCGCACACCTGGTACCCCAGGCCCCGCGAACCGGTGTGAATCATCACCATCACCTGCCCCGGGCCTTCGATCCCTAGCGCCCGCGAGATCTCCATGTCGAAGATTTCCTCCACCACCTGCACTTCCAGGAAGTGGTTCCCCGCGCCCAGCGTGCCGAGCTGCGGCCGGCCCCGCTCCTTCGCCCGCGCCGACACCGCCGCCGGATCGGCCCCCTCGATCATCCCCCCGCTCTCCGTGTGCTCGATATCCTCCCCTCGCCCCATCCCCTCCGACACCACCCATCTCGCCCCGCGGCTGAGCGACTTCACCAGCGTCTGCTCATCTACCCGCAGCTTCCCCTTGCTGCCCACGCCGGAGGGGACGTCCACGAACATCTGGTTCACCAGGTCCTGGATCTTCGGCTCGACGTCCGCCCGCGTGAGGGTGGTCCGCAACAGGCGCACCCCGCAGTTGATGTCATAGCCCACCCCGCCCGGCGAGATCACGCCCTCCTTCGCGTCGGTGGCCGCCACCCCGCCGATGGGGAAGCCGTAGCCGTAGTGGATATCCGGCATGGCCAGCGAGCGCCCGACGATCCCCGGCAGGCAGGCGACGTTGGCCACCTGCTCGAGGGAGTTGTCGGAGGCGATGGCCCGCATCATCTCCTCCGACGCGTACACCATCCCCTCGGTGCGCATCTCCGGCTTGTAGGAACGGGGAATGCGCCAGCGATACTCGTCCACCCGCTCGATCTTCCCCTGCCACTGCTGGTCCATGGGACACCTCCTCCGGTGGTGCTTCATGGTAGGGCAAGTGGGGATGCGAAGCAAGGGAGGCAGGGGGCCAAGGAGGCCGGGCGTTATGGTTCCGCGACGAGCACCAGCCTCCGCCCGCCGGTGATCTCCAGGGCCCGCGCCGCCGTCATCGTCTCCGTCGGGTTCAGGTAGATCACCTGATCCTCCCGCAGCCCGCGAACGCACGCCTCCAGGTCCTCCGCCGCCCGGTCGTTAAGCTGCACCGCGCGAAGGGCCGGCATGTTCCGCCACGTCGCGAGGTGCTGCCGGTGCTCGCCGCAGAGGTGAATCATGCCTCCCCGCGGATAGGCGCCGAGCAGGGCCGCGTCCAGCGGCGCCACCATGTCCCGATACGGCTCGGCCGAGATCAGGTGGGTGGTACAGCCGCAGAGTTGTCCATAGCCCGGCGGCTGGCAGCGGTAGGCGGCTACCACGGGCTGCAGTTGTGCACGCGGAATGTGCTCCTGATACCAGCGGTGCAGTGTTATCAGCAGAGCGTTGATAACCCGGAGATCGTGCTCCGCCGCCTCCGGCCGAAGCGCCATCGCCTCCAGGAAGGCCGGCCCGTACAGGTTGACCGCGACGTTCAGCGCGCTCGCAATCGTCGGCAGCCCGAACAGCGGCACGCTGACCCGCTCGGACACGAACGCGGCCGCGACCTGCCGCGCGAGCGCCCACGTCTCGTCTCGCTCCAGGTCCGGCGGCGCCAAGTCACCAATGGGAGTAACGACGTAGTCGGCCCACCACTGCCCCTTCTGCTGGTACACCCGCGCCCCGAGGATGCGATCCACAAAGTGGACACCATAGGGCCCGAACTCCAGGCACAGAGGGCGGAACACCTGTGCGTCGCGCACGCGGTCGGCCTGCGTCGCCAACCACGCCAGCGATTCCCGCACCCACCGCTCCGGTTCAGTGTAGGGGTCCACGTCGCACCGGGCTTCAGTGCCTTGCAGATACACGGGCGCCTCGGCCGTGCCCGCGTAGACCGCGGCGAGGCGCGCGAAGTGCGCTTCGCGGGCGGCGAGGAGGGAGGGATCGTTGAGGATCGTGCGAGCGCTTGTGAACACGACCGTGAGTCTACACCGCCGCGACGTTCGTCCGCAAGCGCCTCCTGGGGGGCATCCAGAACCGGCCGCGCCTCGCGCCCGTCTTGTGGAATAACTACACATTCCAGATGCGCCGCGGCACCGGCTGCAGTCCCGCCTGCACGGATCGCGCACGAGGTGAACCGAGGTATGGGAGTCCCGGCCGCGCCTAACACATGGGAGCCGCTCGGATTCGGACGCGGGAGACGAACGAATCGGATCGGCTTCGTCACCACCTCCGACAGCGACGTGCGCCCCGCTCCTGACTACCTCGGCCCCTGGATGGCCGTGGGGGAACTGGACGGCTGGGGCCTCCACCTCATGGAGGGGATCTACGCCAGCACCGGCGCGTTGGGCTTTTCCTTCGTCCGCTGTCAGCGGGACCCGGACGAACCGGTCGAAGCGTTCGTCTCTCGCGTCGAATCCCTTGCCGATGCTCTCGTCGTGGTTCTCACCAGCGGTGACGCCCTTGGGCTTCTCCCCGCGCTGCGCGCGCGCGGCCTCCCCCATGTCTGCGCCTTTGCTCGCGGCCCGCGCCTCGACACCCCCTTCTCCGTGGGCGACGACGCCGGCGGGGTCGTCCAGGTCGTCCACCATCTCGCCGCCCTCGGCCACCGCCGCCTCGCCTTCCTGGAGGGGGAGCACCCCCACCTCGATCACCTCGCCCGCAAGGAGGGCTTCCTGCGGGGCATGGCCGAGGCCAATCTCCCCGTTGACCCCGCGCTGGTATCGGCCGGCGACCACCTCCCCTCCGCCACCCAACTCCTCCGCCTGCCCGACCGGCCCACAGCCATCGTGTGCGCCACCGATGTGCTGGCCCGCGCCGCCGGCGACGCCTGCTGGAGCCTCGGCCTGAAAGTGCCCCACGACATCGCCCTCGTCGGCTTCGATGACCTGGGCGACGCCGAGCATGCCGTGCCTGCGCTCACGACGGTGCGCCAGCCGGCCAGGCAGATCGCCGGCTGTGCCTGCTATCTCGCCGCCTGCCTGGTGGTCGGCCAACAGCCTTCCACCGGGTGGCGGGTCGAGGTGCCGGGCACCCTGGTGGTGCGCGATTCCTGCGGCGCTCGCCTCGCCGGCCTCGACGGCAGCGAGCCGGCCTCCTCCTCCACCTCGGTCGAAACCCGATCCCAGCAGCCGGAGTTGGAGATTCGCCTCCGCCAGATCGCCGCCATGAATCAGGAGATGCAGGACTTCCTCAACGTCGCCTCCCACGACCTCCGCGCCCCCCTGGTCACCATTGACGGCTTTGCCGACTCCCTTCAGCGCCGCTACTCCGATCTCCTCGACGAGCGGGGCCGCACCTACGTGGACGGCATCCGCCAGAGCGCGGCCCACCTCCGCTACCTTACCGACACGCTGCTGGAGCTGTCCCGCCTGCAGAGCCAGCCCCTCCACAAGACGCCGGTCGCGGTGGGGGACGTCCTCTCCGAGGTAGTGCACGACCTACAAGGTCTGATGTCAGAGAAGGGCGCGATGTTGGACCTCCGGCCCAATCTCCCCACTGTCCTCGCCGACGAGATTGCCCTCCGCCAGATCTTCGCCAACCTCATCGGCAACGCGCTCAAGTACCTGGGCGACCAGCCCCATCCGACGGTCGTCGTCCGCTACAAGCGCCGCGAGGACGAGCACGAGTTCTCCGTCGCCGACAACGGCATCGGCATTGCCCCCGAGCACCAGGATGAGATCTTCCAGCTCTACCGCCGCGTCCCCGGCACGGACGTGGAGGGCACCGGCATCGGCCTCACCATGGTGAAGCGCTGGGTGCTGCGCCACGGCGGCCGCATCTGGGTCGAGTCCCAGCCCGGCCAGGGATCAACCTTCCGCTTCACCCTCCCCCGCAGCCCGGTGGACGAGGTCGCCCCGGCCGCCGAACCGGAGGCCGAGGCCGTAGCCACGTAGGGCCCCCGCCCTCCGGGCCGCTTCCCGCGGAAGGAGAACGCGCTCCCCCGCGAAACCTCCCCCCGTATCCAGCGTTCGAAAGGAGGCCAAGATGCCCCGCAAGTTCGGCTTCTCCTTCTCCTGGAAGCGGGCCCTGGGGATCTCGGGCGCGAAAGCGCGCCTCTCTCGCAAGCTGGGCATCCCCCTGACGCGCTCCGGCCGGGAGCGCAAGATCGGGCGGATGGTCACGCAGGGATGTGCCCTCTACCTCCTCGGCGCGGCGGCCGCCGCGGTGCTGCTCGCCCTCGCCGTGTGGACGGTGGCGTGACCACGACCACGCTTCCGCGGTCGTCGCCTACAAGAGGTGGAACGCGCGCGCGATGAAGACGGCCATCTGCTCGCGCGTGCAGATGATCTCCGGATGGTAGAGGCCGTCCGGATATCCCCCCGCGACGCCGGCCGCGTGGATGTACTCCACTTCCTTGTAGGCCCAGTAAGCGGCAGCGCCGGTGTTCACGACATCAGGGAAGCTGGGGATGTCCGGAGGGGCATAGCCGGGAAGCGTGGGCCGCTCCTCAATCGGCGCCATCCCTCTCGCGATGAACACCGCCATCTGGCCCCGGTCCAGCGGGAGAAGCGGGTAGTAGTGACCGTCCGGGTAGCCCCCCACGATCTGCTGGGTCACCGCGTACTCGACGTGCTTGTAGGCCCAGTAGGGATCGGTGCCGGAGGGCCCGTAGCCGGTGTTGGGGACATCGGGGAAGGTCGCGGTGGGCGGGCCGGGCGGCACTCCGGCGTCTCCTCCCGCCAGCGCCCGGGCGATGTACACCGCCATCTGGTCCCTGGTCACCGTCACCCGGGGCCGGTACGTGCCATCCCCGTAGCCGCTCACGATGCCCGCGTTATAGCAGGCGATGACGCCGGCGTAGGACCAGAAGTAGATGGGAACGTCGTAGAAGACGGTGACCAAGTTGTGGTACAGGCCCGTGTGCTGCGCGTCGTGGTGGAACTGAGGCCAGGGCAGGCTGTCGCCGGAGACGTCGTCGCATTTCCACACGTAGACGTTGCAGTCGTCCGAGCCGACCACCACCTCCAGGTGGCCGTCCCCGTCTATGTCCCCGACCGACGGGGAGCAGCGCACGGCCCACCCCGTGGCCTGAGGCCAGCCGCGGACCAGGGTGCCATCCAGGTGCCACGCGTAGACGTTGTAGTCGGCGGACGCCGCGATCACCTCGATCAACCCATCGTTGTCCAGGTCGGCCAGTGCCGGTGAGCTATCTATCTCGTCGCCCACGGGCTGGGGCCAGCCGGTCAGCCAGGTGCCGTCCCGGTTCCAGACGAACATGTCGTAATCCCACGCTCCGGCGGCGATCTCCCGGTACCCATCGCCATGGAGGTCGCCCACCACCGGAGCGCTGTGGCGGAACCCGTACACGTCGCGCCGGTGCCGACTGGGTTGCGGCCAGTTGGGGAGGAGGGTCCCGTCGGCATGCCAGACGTACACCCCGCTGCCACTGCCGGCGATCACGTCCAGGTCGCCGTCCCTGTTCACGTCCGCGACCGCGCAGCCGTTGTCGGGCAGACCCCCGCACTCCTGAGGCCAGCCCGCGACCAGGGTGCCGTCCCCGTGCCAAACATAGACCTTGCCGTCCTGGGAGGGGATTACCACCTTCAGACGGCCGTCGCCATCCAGATCGGCGAGCGCGGAGGAGGCCGCCCACACCTCGCCTCCGGTCATCTGCGGCCAGCCGTTCACGAGCGTCCCGTTCGCGTGCCACGCGTAGACCTTGTGGTCCAGCGACCCGACCACCACTTCCGGCTCGCCGTCCCCGTCTATGTCACCCACCGAGGGAGAGTTGTACACCTCACCCTCAGTGCTCTGAGGCCAGCCGGCGACGAGCGTGCCATCGGCGTGCCAGGCGTAGACGCGATAGTCGCGGGAACCGGCCAGCACTTCCAGGGCGCCGTCCCCGTCCAGGTCGGCCAACGTCACGGCACCTCTGACCTGCCCCATATATCTGGCCTGCCCGCTCCAATTGTTTATGTTCTGGGGCCAGCCTGTGACCGGGACGCCGTCGTGGTGCCAAGCGTAGACGTTGCCGTCGGTCGACCCGATCACCACCTCCAGGTCGCCGTCTCCATCGAGGTCGCCGAGCGCCGCCCCTCCATACACAGCGTCGCGGGTGGCCTGGGGCCACCCGGGTTGGAGGCTGACGGCCTGCGCGGGCCGGCAGGTGAGCCCCGCAAGCAGGAATGACACGACCAGCAGGCAGACCGAGACACGAACCGCAGCCATAGCTTCTCCTCGCGCGCCGCGGCCTCTCGGGGACGGGCGCGTGTCCATTGGACGCGGCCGGGGGGCGAAAAGTTCTTGGGATCCTCGGCGCGAACGCTACAGCCGGGACCGGCGTCGTGCGTTACACCACCACCGGGCGGCCGGTGTCGGCCGACTGGCGGGCGCGGAGGACGACTTCGCTGATGCGGGTGCAGTCGGCGAAGGGGATGAAGGGGAGGCGCTTCTCCGCACGCGCGGCCAGGAAGTCGGCGAAGAAGGGGAACGGCTCGGGCAGAGGCAGCTCTCGCGGGCCTTCCTCGTGGGTGATGAGAGTGACCTTCCCGTCAATGGTCTCGATCACCCCGCGGTGGCCGGCAACGCGGAGCCGATCGTCGCCGTGGGTGGGCGCGGCTGCGGGCCGGCAGTAGTCCAGCCGGAAGGCGGCGGAGGCGCCGTTGTCCAGGCGGGCGATGACGCAGGCGTTATCCTCCAGATCGCCGACCTCGGGGTGGGCGACGTTGGAGGCGTAGGCCATGACTTCGGCGTAGTCCCGGCCGCTGACCCAGCGAAAGAGGTCCATGACGTGGATGCCGACGAACGGGATGATGCCGGAGAAGGTCTCCCGATGCTGCTGCCACTCCGGCCGCTGGCCGAGGCGATAGGACTTCTGGGCCCCGCCCTGAGTTACCTCGCCGATCGCTCCCTCCTGCACCGCGGCGCGCATGGCCAGGTAGTTGGGCTGGCAGCGCATGGTGATGAGCATGCTGGCGAGCACCCCGGACTTGGCCACCGCGGCCTGCACCCGGTCCAATTCGTCCAGCGTCTTGGCCATGGGCTTCTCGCAGATGAAGTCCACGCCCCGCTCGGCGCAGGCGAGGAGCACCTCGGCCCTGGCCGAGTCTATCCCGGCCTCGACCACCACCTCCGGCCGCGCCTGCGCGAGCAGCTCGCGATAATCCGTGAACGTCCTGGTCTCGGGGGTGGCCCCGGGCAGGTTCGGGACGCGCGCGAGGGCCTCCGCATTCGTGTCGGCGACGGCGACGAGCTGGACCGCCGGGAGGCTGGGGAGGGCCTCCATGACCTCATACCAATGCCCCTGCAACCCCACCAAGGCAAGCTTGACGGCCACGGCTAACTCCTCTCTCGGGCGATCCCCTTGGGCGGTTCGATCTTCACTTTCGTCTGCCGCGGGCGGGCAGGGATGGCCGCGACAATGCGGGCCAGTTCGGCCTCGATGCGGGCCAGCGCCTCGGGAAGGGGCCGGCATTCCAGCACGATGCTCAGCCCGGGCTCGTCTCGCGGCGCCTCGAAGTGGAGGCCGAAGACGATGTGGTCGGCCTCCAGCACCGGCGCCATGGCCCGGCGGATCTCCTTGGCCCTGTCCGCCGGCAGGTAGACGCAGTCGGTAATGAAGTGGGTGTGAATCCAGGACTGCTCGCGCCGAAGGATCTTCACCGCCCTCTCCCGCACGGGAGAGGTTCGCTTCCGGCCCCGCTCCCTCCTCTGGCAGGCGCAGACGCGGCGGGGGGAGAAGAGAATGCAGATCGCTGGGGGCGGTGGAGCTGGCGTTGGCGACCCTCGAACTCGCACCCGAACGGCAGGCAATGCGCTCGATCACGCCCGCGCGCGCCGTGGCCGCGGCCGCGGTGGCCATCGTCACCGTGGTGATGGTCGTGAAGTTCGCGCACCACGACGCGAAGGACGCGGCGGTGTGGTACGACGTGGGGCGGCGGGTCTTGCTGGGCGAGCCGATCATGCACCTGGGGCACTACCGCTACCCGCCGGCGTTTGCGGTGTTCGTCGCGCCCCTGTGTCTGTTGTCGTGGCCGGGGTTCTTCTTCGCCTGGTACGGCATCAACGTCGGCGTCTTCTTCTGGTCGGTGCGGCTGGCGTGGCGGCTGGTACGGGAGGAGGAGGTGAGGCCGGCCTGGGCGTGGCTGCCGGCGGTGATGGTGGCGGCCTACGCGGTGGACAACCTGTTCCTGGGGCAGACCAACCTGCTGGTGACGGCCTTCCTGTACTGGAGCATGGTGGAGATGGCGCGGGGGCGGGAGGGGCGCGCGGGGGCCTTGCTGGCGGTGACCGTCGCCACCAAAGCGTTCACGCTTCCATGGCTGGCCTACCTGGTCTACCGGCGGCAGTGGCGGATGCTCGGGTCGGCGCTGGCGGTGACCGCGTTCCTGCTGGTGGTGTTTCCGGCGCCGGCGCGGGGGTTCTCCCGCAATCTCGCGGAGTTGAAGGACTGGGGGACGCGGGTGGTGGCGCCTTACCTGACGCGAGGGGAGGCGGCGGACTGGGGCCAGCACAGCCTGGATTACGGGAACCAATCCCTGCAGGCGGTGCTGCACCGGCTGCTGACGCGGGTGGACGCGAACGTGAAGGCGCGGGGAGAGCCTCCCATCTACGTGAACGTGGCGCGGCTGTCGGAAGGGAGGGTGAACGCGATCCTGCTGATCTCGCTGGCGGCCCTGGTGGCGGGGTTCGGGGCCGCGTGCGGGTGGCGGCGGCCGCAGAAGGGGCGGTTGCTGGCGGCGGAGCTGGGGCTGTCGGTGATCGTGCTGCTGCTGGCCTCGGCGATTGCGTGGACCTACTTCTACGTGGTGCTGCTGCTACCGATCGCGGTGGCCGTGTCCCTGGTGCGCGGGCCGGAGGGGCTGCGCCCGAGCACGCGGCGGCTGCTGACGGCGGGGCTGTGGGCCCAGGGGCTGGCGGTGGTCTTCATGGCGCGCGGTCTGGGGGGACCGTACGTGCGGGCGGCCGGCAGCTTGTGCTGGGCCGCGGTCGTGCTGTACCTCGGGCTGGCGCGCGCGTGTTGGGAGATGAGGAGGCAGGGGCTAGGGGCTAGGGGTCAGGGTCTAGGGGAAGGCGGCTTGTTGGGCCGCGGTGCGCTTTGGTATACTGGGTCTGGCGGGTGCGAGGGGGGCGCGGAGCCATTCCACGAGGGAACAGTATGACAGGTCCACAGGGCCAGCTGGGCGAGCCCGTGCTGATTGTCGGATCGGTGGCGCTGGACAGCGTCCGCACTCCGTTCGGGTCGGTAGAGGAGGCGCTGGGAGGCGCCGCGAGCTATGCCTCGGTGTCGGCGAGCTTCTTCTCGCCGGTGCGGATGGTGGCGGTGGTGGGGCAGGACTTCCCGGAGCAGCACGTGGCCGAGTTCGCGCGCCGGGGGATTGATCTGGGGGGCTTTCAGCGGGCGAGCGGCGCGACGTTCCGATGGGCCGGCTACTACGAGTACGACCTGAACCAGGCGCATACGCTGGACACGCAATTGAACGTATTCGGCGCCTTCCGGCCGGTGCTGCCGGAGGCCTATCGCCACTCTCCCTACGTCTTCCTCGCGAACATTGACCCGGAGCTGCAGCTCGCGGTGCTCGACCAGGTGCGCCAGCCGAAGCTGGTGGCCTGCGACACCATGAACTACTGGATCGAGAACGCGCGGGAGAAGGTGCTCAGGGTGCTGGCGAGGGTGGACGTGGCCTTGATGAACGACTCGGAGGTGCGCCAGCTCTGCGGGGAGAGCAACCTGATTGCCGCGGCGCGGGGACTGCTGAACCTCGGCCCAGGGACGGTGATTATCAAGAAGGGTGAGCACGGGGCGTTCATGCTCTCCCAGGAGGGGTTCTTCTCGGCACCGAGCTACCCGCTGGAGGAGGTGTTCGACCCCACGGGGGCCGGGGACACGTTCGCCGGGGGATTCATGGGCTATCTGGCGCGGTGCGGGGAGTGCGACGAGGCGACCTTGCGGAGGGCGCTGATCTCCGGGTCGGTGATGGCCTCGTTCACGGTGGAGGATTTTTCCCTGCGGCGGCTGCTGCGGCTGACGCCGGAGGAGATCGCGGAGCGCTATCACGAGGTCGGCGTGATGACGCGCTTTGGAGGGTTCTAGGGGTTCCCGGTCGAATGGGGCCCGCTACCGGATATCCAGGGGCAGTTCATCCCACACCCACGAGGAGGGGAAGATGCGTACCGGTATGATCGTCGCAGTCATCGTCGTATTGTCCCTCGGCGCCATGGTCCTGGGGTGCCACCGTTCGGCGGCGAACACCACTCCGTCGCCCACTCAGGTCGCGGATCAGGCAGGAGCGCCGCCCGGGAACGCACCGGCCCCGGGGCCCGCGTCCCCGCCGGCCGGCGGGACTTCGGCGGCGACCCCGGCCGGAGGGCCGGAGGAGAAGCCGAAAGCCTCCCTGAATCTGCCGACGTTCACGGTGAGGCAGGGATCGCAGGAGTTCGACCTCGCGGGGGCCAGCCAGGTGACCATCCTGAACAAGTTCGGGACCGTGCACGTGAAGGCCGGCGGCCCCAAGGTGGCCGTACAGGAGACGATCTACGCCCGCGGCAAGGACAAGCCGGACGCGACCGCGCGGGCGAAGGGCTTCCAGCTGACCAGCAAGCGGGACCCAAAGGAAGGCCTGCAGCTCACCTTCGAGGGGGACGCCAAGAACGTGGATGTCGGGACCGGCCTGGTGGTGTCCATGCCGCCGACGGTGAAGGTGCTGGTGCGGGTGAGCGATGGGGACGTGCGGGTGGAGGACTTCGCCGCGCCGGTGACCGTGGACGGATCGGCGGGCGCGGTATCGGTGGGGAAGGTGAAGGGGAAGGTCGGGGTCTCGACCGCGGCCGGGAACATCACCGTGGCCGGAGCGACGGACGGCCTCGAGGCGCAGACCAGCAGCGGAAACCTGAAGCTGACCGACGCCAACGGCAAGGTGACGGCGCGCACCATGAGCGGGGACATCAAGCTGCAGGTGGGGCGAAGCGAGAAGATCCTCGCCACCACGATGAGCGGGGCGATCAACGTGACGGTCACCTCCCCGTTCTCGGGAGACTTGCAGAGCAGCTCCTCGAGCGGCGACATCCGGGTGGCGATCCCCGCGAACTCTGACTGCAAGGTGACGACGGCCACAGGCTCGGGCCCGACGAAGTGCACCCTCCCCCTGAAAGACGTCAAGCGAAACGGGCCGAACTACGACGCGGGGCACCTGGGGTCGGGGAAGGGCGCGGTGCGGATCATGAACGACACCGGCGCGATCGAGCTGGTGCCGACGACCTAGGGAATAGAGAATAGAGAATAGGGAATCGGGCAGGAACTGGGGCGACCCGCGGTGGGTCGCCCCAACGGTTTCCTACGGAAGGCCCTTGACCTCAGCCAACACCTCGGCCAGGTCGCGGGCGCGGTCGGACTCGAGGAAGGAAACAAAGAAGACGGACTCCTGCGTCTCCCTGGCCTCGTGGGTGTCGCCGCGGTGGGCGCTGAGGTAGTAGCCGTCGCGGCCGAAGACCTGCGCATACACGCTCGCGTGCACATCGTCGCAGGCGAGGACGACGGCCTGCCCCTGCTCGCGATTGTCGGCGATGATCCACCGCCGGCCGCCGGCGCCGCGGCCGAAGTCGGTCCGGAGGAGCGTGGCGCGGGGGTCGTCTGAGGTCGTGATCTCCGCGTCGAGGAAGCTGCCGCCGAGGATCGGCCAGAGCGAAAACGACGCGTCCAACCAGCCGGCGGTGTCGGTGCGGCGAATGGTGCGAAGGGCCACCGCGAAGACCCGCGACCCGGGGGCGAGGAGGTAGTCCACTTCCAGCCGGTGATGGCGGGCGCGGTCCTCCTTGGGGGAGCAACTCACGCGCACGCCGCGCCACAGAATCCCCTGGCCCCCGCGCCGCTCGATGACCCGGCCGGAGAAGCGCTCCTTAGCCAGGTCGCGGCCCAGGGAGCCCAGGTCCGGTTCGATCCCGCCGTGCCAGGGATTCTCCCAGGCGAGGGGGCGGGCCTCGGGGTAGGCGGAGCGGAGGAATTGCTGGCCCTGGGACTCGAGCGAGATCGCGGCCCCGGTGAAGCCGGGGGCGACGGTCAGCGCGAGGAGGCCGTTGTCGGCGCGCAGCAGGTCAGTCTGCTTGCCGGCCTTCTTCACGGTGACTGAGCCCTTGGGATCGCCGAGGAAAAGGATCGGCTGTCGCTCGTGATAGACCATGCGGTCCAAGGTGGCCGTCACGTCGGCGAAGTAGCCGCCTTCGGGCGTTCCCTTCTTCGTGCTGATCGTCACCTGGACCGAGGCAGGAGAGGTGGCGCAGACCTTCTCGAACTCCATGTCATTCGGCTGGAGGCGCAGGCCCTCCGGCGGGGACACCTTCACGGTGCCGGACAACTCGAGGCGTCCGATGGAGTTCACCCCGAGCTTGGCCTCGGCCTGATCGCCGTGCACGACGACCGGCCGCGGCTCGAGCCCGAAGACGAACGGCGGGCGGGTGTCGAGCACGTGCTGCTCGCGGGCCTGCCGGTCGCGATAGAGCATCTGCCACCAGCGGCGCACGGTGAGGGCCGTCCCTTCGCCCACATAGAGGTACACCGGCGGAAGCGTGGCTGACTGGCCGGGGGCAAGGCGCTCGAGAGGGCGCTCGATTCCCGAGCCCCATCCGTAGCGAACGCGAGTCGCTCCCTCCCAGAGGAGGCCGACGACGCAACCGGTCTTGTCCTCCTGGGCGATCCATCCCTCCGGCCAGTCCTCCCCCTCCTCACTCAGGTTGTGCTCGCCGAACTGGCGGCCGGTGGTGGTCTGCCACCCGCGGGCGAGGCCCTGCGGGGTGGCGGCGTACATGGCGCCGTCAGCGGTGCGGAGGTGGGCGCCGGTGTGAATCCTGCCTTTCAGCTCGCCGGCCCCGCCGTTGATGACGCTGTCGGCCACCGCGAGGAGCGAGGAGTTGGAAAGGGAGAGCCGGCGCTCGAGGCGCACGCCCGGGCTATGGATGGAGTCGGTGCCGAGGACGGCCGTGACGCGATCGCCCTCGCGCTCGATCCGAGCGTCACAGGGGGTGTCGAAGAACTCGTCCCAGGCCATGGGCGGGCCCACCATCGGCGACCGGAGGCTGGCGAGGTTGCGGTTGCGGAGCTTGTCGAACACCTCGGTCCAGCCTCCCTGGCGCCAGACGATCACGCGAAGGGCGGCGCTCTCCAGGACCACGCGCTTCTTCTCGACGTGGCCCGCGAGGTCGCCGGGGGCGAGGGCACGGACGGAGAGGGTCTCGGTCTTGGGCTTGAGCGTGGCGCCGCCGTACTGCACCTCGGCCTCGGCCTTCAACTCCACCACGCCGGGCTGCGCGACTTGGAGGGGAAGCGCCACCTCTTGCGATCCCTTGGCGGGCAGGTGCACGGTCGTCTCCGAAAGCCCGAGGGAGACGCCGGCCGAGCCGCTCACGCGGACCCTTGCCTCCGCGGGCTTGTCGAGGTCGCTCCACACCTGGAGGATCAACTGCTCCTCCCGCCCCGGGCGCAGGCCCACCCCGTCCATGTCGAGGCCGAAGCTGACCGGCTGCTTGACCTCGAGGCCGGCCGCGAGGGAGATAGGGGTCCCGTTGATGAGGAGTTCCGTGTGAATGATGGGGGCCCGCGGCTCCTTCTCCTTCTCCGTGATCTCGGGCGAGATGCGGAACTCGGCCCCCAGCTCGGCCTTGGTGCGCACCTGGAGGAACTCCTTGTGGTCGAGGGCGATGCCCTCCTCCGCGGTGGCGATGAGGGCCACCTCCAGGGGCTTGCCGGTATAGTTGACGATCTGCCAGCGAATGCGCTGGGGGAGGCCCGCGACGAGCTTCTCGTCTTCCAGGAAGCAGCCCACCAGGAACTCGTTCGTCTCCAGCTCCACCAGGCCCCAGGACTGGCGGTCGTAGACCATGCGCAGGCGCTCGCCCTCCTCTTCCCACTCGTAGGGATAGACGCGGACCTTGCCCCGCTTGTGGTCGTCGGGCACGAGGGCGAGGTCGCGCTTCATGGTGGCGTACCAATCGTGCTGGCGGAAGAAGGTTTGGGCGACGGGGTGGCGGCGGGCGCCGGGGGTGAAGTTCTGCATCAGCACCCCCCACGGCTCGGCGGGGGACCACATGAAGCCGGTCTTCTTGTACAGCGGCACGGCCTTGAGATTGCCGGGCCAGGTGTGCAGGTCCACGCGGGCAATGCCGAGCTCATAGACCCGCTCGACGGAGCGGTGGAGGACGGCCTTGCCGTAGCCCTTGCCGTGGTAGGAAAGCAGCGCGCTCAGGAGCGGGACGTAGGCGCGGTTCTTCTCGTTCGGCTTCGCGTAGAGCGAGCAGAAGGCAGCGAAGTGGTCGCCCTCGTCGGCGACGAAGGCGCCCAGGAGCGGCTGCTCGCGGAGGTGGCGCTCGGCATCCTCCGGGGTCTGCGGGTCCCACGGGCCGCCGGGCCAGCCCTCGCCGGTCTCGTTGTAGAAGCGGGCGAGGCGCTCGGCGTCGCCGCGGCGCCAGTCGCGCGTGAGGTCTCGGGTCTTGACGGCCATCGCTTGCCCTTTCTGCGGTGTCGGTTCGCCGGTGAACGGCGCGACTCTTCGTCTCGCCTCCCCCCAAAACAGAAAACCGTGGGCGCTCGTTCTCGCCCACGGTGGTCAACTCGCTGTCTCGCAGGAGAACAGGTCGTCTAGGCGCGGCCGGGGACGGAGAGCGCGTTGCGCGTCTTGGATCCGGGTCGTATCGTCGCCATCGCTCTCCTCCCGATAGAAGTGACTGCTTCCGCGGCCGACGGCCGAGGGAGAATGATAGGGGAAAGCGAGGGGCCTGTCAAGGGCCGAAGCGCGAAGCGGCCGCCGGGCAAGCGCGGGTGAACTCGGATACAGAGCAAGGGAAGCCGTCTCTGCTGGCGTCCGCCTCTTCGCCGTTCCTCGAATCGGCGGCGCGCGGTCTGCCGCGCTAGGACTGCTCGCGTTGCTGGCGGTGCCAGGCCGCGATTCCCTTCTCGTTCCAGACCTTCAGGGTGAGGAGGCGCTTGCCGTTGTCACCGTGCTCGGGATGATAGGCGATTTCAGTCACGATCGCGCAGAGGAAGTCCGCACACTGCCCACAGTGCTCGTGCCCGCGGGCGACGCAGCACTTGGCGCCGGTGCACTCGCCCCAGAATAGCTTGCCACCGGCCGCGGGGCAGCCGGGGCAGCCCATCTCCGCCATGCACCCACAGGTGCTGCAGTCGAAACCGCAGCGCGCTGGGATCAGATCAGCCATGTCTATGCGTTCTCCTCGTTCGGGATGGGGCTATTATGCCTCGCGAACCTTGACAGCGGCGCACCGCGCGGAAGGCGGCCCGCGCACCCGGTGGGTCTCACCGCGGCTCTGGCGTCAGGTGACCGGGGCGCCCGGAGGGGACTCGTGGCGGCTCTCGGGGCCCGCGAGAACCACTCGAGCCGACCGCTCGAGAAGTCCCTGCGTCTCCGCACCGTCGTTGTCGCAGACAGAAACGGCAAACAGGAATTGCCCGCCGGTGACTGGACGGACGAACATCAACTCCGACCATGGGAGGGCCAACTCGTAGGCAGCGTGGTCCGCAGGGCCTGCCAGCGGCTCCGTCCTGAACGCCGTCGAAGCGCTCTTTACCGCTCCCGCTAGCGCTTCTGGTTCCGCTCGCCAGACCACGACCCCGGTCATCAATGGCGCTACCACGAACTGGTTCAGCTCCCCCGAAAGAGCGTCTGTGACGGAAAGCACTATCGCGTCACTGTGGTCGACTTCACCCATCGAACGCGGACGGACCACCGTGTCGTCGCGGACCCGGATGACGACGTAGAGCGCTTGGTCATCCCAGCCCAATCGGATCGCGGCCGAGAGATCACTCTCGCCGCCGTAGCCGCCCGTCCGGGATGTCTCTGAATGCCAGTCTGCTTCGCCGAGGAGCATCATGGCTGGCTTGCCGGACCAGTCCTGAAGGAGCTGGCCTGGTCGCGGCCGGGAGGCAAGCCGGGGGCAGGAGACCACGGCCGGGACGGTGCGGCCATCGGTTCCAGAGCCGTAGCTTGGTGCCGGCCTTTCCCCGCGGGTGCTCGCGGCACTTCCCGGCATCTCGTTCCCCCTCCGGGTGGCTTGCGGAGGCGCGGCGGCAGGGGTTTCTCGGTGCGCGGCAACCGGCCCTGACGGTCCGAGCGCCGCGCCTCCGCCGCTGGCAGGCCTCTCGCGAACCGGTAGCGGAGTGGCGTTCCCGGTCCCTGATCGGAGGAACTCGACCACCTCGGGATGGCCGTGCGAGGCCCCCAGGTCCAGTGCGGTCTGCCCCTCACTGTCCTTCGCGTCGGCATCGGCGCCACGGGCGATGAGCAGTTCCACCACCTCGAGAGAGCCGCTCTCCGCGGCAAGATGCAGCGGGGTGATCCCGCGGATGGTCCGTTCCTCCCAGTGAGCCTCTGTGCCGTCTGCGTAGACCTGGATCCCATCGTCCCAGAGCTCGCCGGGGTCCTCCGCAGGAGGAGTCGAAGGGTGGAGGTACGAGGCCGCAGTCGTCGGCAAGCTCGCCACACTGCGTTCCCTGCGTGAAGCACCGACTCCGGCCGGCGGCTGGTCGGTCGCGAAGCCCGCCACCTTCCCAACGATCCAGTCAGAGAGAAGCCCCGCGAGGAAGTCTCGAACGACGTGCCTGTGCCTCTTGCCCTGCACACGGACAACCTCCGTGGCCTGGGCGCGGACATCGGCGCCCCTCACCATGAGCACCTGGGCCACCTCGGTATGCCCTCCCCTGGCGGCCTCGTGCAGCGGCGTCAGGCCGTGGTCATCCTTGGCGTTGGCACTGGCGCCGTTAGCCAGGAGCAGGTCCGCGAGCGCTTTCCGCCCGGTCCTTGCGGCCCAGTGGAGTGGGGTGGCCCTCTCGGCTCCCTGGCCGCTAGTTGGTGCCCCCTTAGCGCTCAGCAGGGCGGCGGTCTCCATGTGGCCCTTCTCAGCCGCCAGAAGGAGGGGAGTCCACCCGGAGGAGTGACTTGCATTGACATTGGCACCGGTGGCAATCAGCAGGTCCACGACTTCCGTGTGGCCCTTGTCGGCCGCCACAAGGAGGGGAGTCCACCTGGAGGCATCCCTTACATTGACATCAGCGCCCTTGGCGATCAGCAGGGCGGCGGTCTCCGTGTGGCCCTTGTCGGCCGCCAGAAGGAGGGGAGTCCACCCGGAAGAGGTCCTTGCATCGACATCGGGCCCCTTGGCGATCAGCAGGGCGGCGGTCTCCGTGTGGCCCTTCTCGGCCGCCAGAAGGAGGGGAGTCCACCCTGAGGAGTTCTTTGCATTGACATCGGCCCCCTTGGCGATCAGCAGGGCGACAACATCCTTGTGGCCGCTCTGCGCGGCACCGTGGAGGGGAGTCCAGCCGTGGGAGCGCGTTGCATTGACATCGGCACCGTTGGCAATCAGCAGGGCGACAACATCCTTGTGGCCATTCTGCGCCGCCCTGTGGAGGGGAGTCCACGCGGAGGAGCGCCTTGGATCGGCATCAGCGCCCTTGGCGATCAGCAGGGCGGCGGTCTCCGTGTGGCCCTTGTCGGCCGCCACAAGGAGGGGAGTCCACCCGGAAGAGCTCCTTGCATCGACCGTTGGCAATCAGCAGGGCGACAACATCCTTGTGGCCATTCTCCGCCGCCCTGTGGAGGGGAGTCGACCCGAACGCATCCCCGGAGTTGACGAGACTGCGGTCAGCTTCTAGCAGGCTGCGGACCTCGTCGACGCGACCCGCCTCTGCCGCCTCGTGTATCGGGGCGGCTAGTGCCACTCCGGCGAACGCCAGAAAGGCGCAGACGGAAGCCAGTGTTACAACTGCTACGGTGCACCTCGCCATGACGCCAACCTCCTCCAGTTGCCCGCCGTCACCGTATCCTGAGACGCAGTAGGGGGTGCAAGAAGCCACGCCGACCGTTGCTTTGCCCGTCCCTTGCGGCAGTGCTCCCGCCGGGTGGCTGCGGGGTGACGTTGGAGGGTGTTCGGCGGAAGAGCATCACTTCCCTGTAACAACCCCAGCTGTGGCGTAACTCTCAAGATGCTCCAGTTCTGTAACCGCAAAATGCTACAGGTAGCAACACGCCAACAGAGGGAGCATGATGAGGAATCGCCGACAAGAAGCCGTGGCGCTGGCGCGCTGGAAGATCGTGGAGACCGCCCAACGGGAGGGGATGTCCCAGGCCGCACGGGAGCAGGGCTGTGCGAGGAGTACGGTACAGCGGCTGGTGCGCCGCTACCTCCAGCACGGGCTATGGGCCCTGTGTAACCAGCCCGGGGCCCCCGCGAGCCGATGGCTCCCCAAGTCGGAGAACTGATCGCAACCCTCAAGGTGGCGCGGCCCCGGCGCTCGACGGAGAAGATCCGCCAACTGATGGCCGAAGCCGGACTGCCGGTCTCGCGTCAGACGGTGTGGCGGGTGCTGTCGGCGCGAGGGCTGGCCCGGGCCCAGGAGCCGGTGCCGCTTCGGCCCTTCGTGCGCCCAGGGCCCAATGAACTGTGGCAACTGGATCTGGTGGAAGAGGAGCGGATGCCCTTCGGGGAAGTGCACCTGGTGGCGGCGCTCGATGATCACTGTCGCTTCTGTGTGGGAGCCCGCTTCTGCCGACGCAAAGGCGAAGCGGACATCCTGGGAGTCCTGGCAGGCTTTCTGGGACGCTGGGGGCTGCCGGAGGCCATCCTCACGGATCGGGCGGTGCGCTTCTTCGGCGCCCACGAACTCCCCTCGGGGATGACCACCTATCAGCTGGCCCTCGCCGCCCTGGGGATCCGCCCCGCCTTTGCGGCTCCCTACAAGCCCCGCACCAAGGGCAAGATCGAGCGGTTCTTCTCCTTTGTACAGCGAGACTTCCTGGGGGAGGTGCGAGACCAAGTGCACAGCCTGGAGGAACTCAACACCCGGCTCGACGCGTGGCTGGAGTGGTACAACTGGCGCCGGCCCCACGCCAGGCTGGGCGAGGACGCCCCCGCCCAGCACTACCGCGGCTCCCAGCGGGCCGCCCCCGCCCAGGGGGGGTTGGGCGAGGTCGGAGCCGCCTCGTCCGCCCAGCGTGACCGTGAAGCAGTTCACATACCAGGGCCGGCCGGCGGCGGCCGTGGTCTTCGGTCATGTGCGCACGGACTACTTGGTGGTCGAGCAGCGGGGGGACCGGGCCGTGGTGCGGGAGAGCACAGGCGGGGAGACGATGCGGCGGCTGGTGCTGGAGCGGCCCTTCGGAAAGTGGTGGTATCTGACGGAGATCGAGCCGATCGCGCCCTCCGTGAACCTGCTGGCCGACTCGGGCTGGGTGCTGGAGGGGGAGGCGGTGCGGGAGCTGGCGCCCGGGCACTGGCTGTTCAAGACGACGAAGGCGCTGGCGCACCCGACCGACTACACGTGGCAGTGGGGAGACCAGGCCCCGGAGCAGTTCGTCGCCTGGTGGATCAAAGAGCCGGATTACTACCGATTCAACGGCCCCCCACGCATCGAGCCGGCGAACGCGTGCCTGCTGTCCCCCGGGGAGAAGTATCTGCTCGTCACCACCGGCTTCTTCCTCACCGATCTCTTCTACCCGCTCGGCGAAGGCAAGACGCCCTACCCTGGCGGCAAGGCGGCCTGGGAGTACCGAGAGACCGCCTTTTGTGCGCACCAGGTCAGGGAGGGGGTCTCCGACTTCCTCAACCGGCTCCGGCGGCGGGAAGTGACGCAGCTCTCCGGGTTCTGGTCGCAGCCGGTGCGCGGGAAGTGGGACCAGGCCCGTAACAAGGAGGCGTTCCTCACGGAGATGGGGCTGAACCGTGACTGGGGCGCGGAGCGGCCCGAGATCGTGACGCTCGAGAAGGGAAAGGCGGAGGTACGGGTGCGTTTGGCGAGCGCCGTCTCCCGCCCCTGAACGTAGGGATCTTCACCCTCACGCGAACGCGCCCGATGATGGGACGCGCCGGGTGGGAGATCGCGGGGTTTCGGCTGGATCATTATGAGGTGCCGGCGATGGAGCCGTGAGGTCCTGGCGGGGCCCTGCTGGCGCCGCTCAGGGAACTGCGCTTCTGCTCTTGACCCGGCGGACCGGGCCGAGGTCGCGGTGCTCGCCGGGCTTGAGTTCGATGGCGGGGCGCGGCTCTGAGTCGTGCGGCAGACGGAGGGTGTACTTCTCGGTGGGCCAGAGGTCCGGGATGACGAAGCGGCCGTCGGCGCCGGTGGTGACAGTGGCGGCGAGACGACTGGGGCCCCACGGCTCATGGTAGTAGAAGCCGACATACTGCCCCTCGGCCGGACCCGGGATGTAGGCCGTCGCTGATACCGGGATACCGGCCCAGGGCTTCCCCTTGTCGTCGAGGACGACTCCCGACACCGTCCCAAGCACGTTGGGCCGGAGCCGGAGGTCGAGGCGGCCGCCGTGCTTGACGTGGGTAAGCCCCGGGGTGCCCATGGTCCCGGAGCGGGCGCGAAGGGCTAGGTCCTGCGGGGCCAGCCGACACTCTCCCCTCGCGTCGGTGCGCACGGTGTAGCCGTGCCAGGGCAGAAAGAGGCCGCGGGGAATGGCGATCACCTCGGCGCCGGGCACGGGGCGGCCCTTGGGATCGAGCACGCGGGCGATGATAGGCGCCACCGGCGAGCCGGGGAAGGCCCAGTCCACGGTAGCCGTCTGTCCCTCAGACAGGTCCAGGTCACGGTACGTGACCGAGGGAAAGGAGAAGCCGGGGGGAGAGACGGCCGGGACAGGGTCGCTGTGAGGCTCCTCGCGAACGAAGACGTACTGATGGCCTTCGGGTACGCGGAGGGAGTAGGTGCCGTCGAGGCCGGTGGTGGCCGTTTGCACCCAGGCGCTGGTGCGTGGATGCGCGGCCGCGGTCCATGACTTCGCCAGCTCGCCGACGAGGTTCAGCGCGATGCTATACTCGCCGGCCGCCAGACCGGTAAGGGAGTACCGGCCTGGGCGTCGGTCACGACCTCCACAACACCTCGCTCCCGGGGCTCGTCCCACTCCGCCTCGGGGAACGAGGTGACCTCGCTGAAGCCTACCCCACCCGATGTGGTGGTCTGCGGAAGCTCACGAGGGGATGAGATCCCGACCTTCACTCCGGCTGCGGGCCGGCCGGTGTCCCGGTAGATGACGCGGCCGGAGATGGTCGCGCCGAAGGCGAGTTGGATTGGGTCCACCTCCACACGCGGGCTCCAATGCAGGTACACATGGCGTTGCTCCGGAGTGAGGGCGGCATAGCGGGCGTCCTCGATCTTCAACGAGGCCTCCGTCCCGACCGGCAGGCCGGGGAAGACGGCCTCCCCCTGAGGGTCGGTGGTGGTGAGGAACTGGGGCTGAAGGTGGGGCGGGAGCGGGAGGAAGTCGCTGGTCTCCCGTGTGAACAGGGCGACCACCCTCACGGGCAGGCCCCGGGCGGGCCTTCCGTAGGGGTCGAGGAAGGAGAGATGAAGGTCTGTGGCGTGCCGGAGAATGACCACGGCCTCGGCCTCGGAGACGGCAAAGGTGGCGAAGGAGAGGCCCCACCCGGGCGCCTGAGCCAGCGCGACCGGAGGATCGGAACAGCCCGCGAGGAGGCCCTGTATCCCCTCGAAGCGGAAGCGGCCCTGCGCATCGGTCTTCGTGCTCCGCGGCGCGGCGAACGTTCCATTCGGCCGTTGGGCGACGAGGGTGACGGTGGCGCCGGCCGCGGGAGAGCCGGTCGGAGTGACGACCCGGCCGGAGAGGGCGGCGACGCCATCCCACTGGTGGAGCATCCAGGCGTTGAGGGCGGCGACGTCGGCGCGCTCGGCCGCGCTGGGCCGGTGGGGCAGCACGGTGCGCCACAGCCACAGGGCCAGCAGGCCGAGGAGAAGGAGGCCGAGAAGGGCGAGGCGGCGGCGGGTGAAGCGGATCATGGGGTGGCTCCGGTGTTCATCGTCGCCTGCGGCTCTGTATCTGGCACGCGAGCACGCCCAGCACGAAGCCGAGGACCAGGGGCCCGAGAGCGCGGTGATGCTGGAGGCCGAGAGTCAGGAAGAGGAGGCACGAAACCCCGATGGCGGCGAGCATCCAGAGCCCGCCGATCACCGGAGCCCACTTGCCCGGCCCGGCCCAGGCCCGGGTCGCTTCGCCGATGGTCCATCCGCCGGCGAGGCCTACGAGCAGGTTGAGGAAGTTCAGAACGGGATCGTCGAGGATCATGGGCGGCTCTCCGATGACTCGGGACAGTCACCTATTGGTCCTGTTCGGGTGCAACACCTTCTTTGGTGCGACATGCGGATCCGAAGACCTGGACGGGACGCACACTGCTTGTGGCCCGGCCTATCTTGCGGTGTCCCGGCTCACGCGTGAGGGCGTCCAGTCCTTCTCGACGGTCCTCGTCCGGATGGCCTACTACCAGCCGAGGCCAGGGCCGAGGCGCTGAAGGGCGACGCCTCCCGCTGCAGAAGTCGCGCGGGGAGGGGAAGGAGGTGGGAGATGAGATCGGTGGTGGCGGTTCACGCGGTGGGCCTGCTCGCGGTGCTTCTCGGCGGCCTCCAATCGCCTGCGGCCGAACCGGCGGGGCCGCAGGTGAAGCTCGTGACTACGGAGACTCCACTGGCGAAGATCCACACCGGAAGCCTCTTCGCGCGGCTCTCCGGGAACCCCCGGATGGTGGCGAGCCCCGACAATCGCCATGAGGCCCACCCGGTGGCCCGCTATGGCAAACCCCTGATCGTTGCCCTGGACGGCCAGGCCTATGGCGTGGGCCTGCAGGGCTTCTACGAGGGCTCGATGACCTTCAGCCCGGACAGCAAGCGGCTGGCGTACCTGGCCGGCGCGGGACAGAAGGGCGCGCGGCGCTCGGTGATTCTGGACGGCGTGGAGCAGAAGCAGTACGACGAGGTCGCCCTGCCTTTGGTTTTCAGTCCGGACAGCAAGCGGTTTGCCTATGTGGCGAGAAAGGCCGAGCGGTGGATGGCGGTCGTGGACGGGGTGGAAGGAAAGGAGTATGCGGACGCGAACGGGCCGATCGCTTTCGACCGCGACGGAAGGCGCCTCGCCTACTCGGCGTGGGCCGACGGGAAGTGGTTCATCGTCGCGGACGGGCAGGAGGGGGAGCGCTTCGACGAGGCCCTGGGCGCGGGGTTCAGCGCGGACGGAACGCGGCTGGCCTACGCCGCCCGGTCAGGCGCAAGGGCGGTGGTGGTCGTCAACGGGGAACGCGAGCGGGAGTATGACAGCGTCGTCCCCCGGTCACTCACCTTCAGCCCCGACGGGAAGCACCTCTCCTATGCGGCGAAGCGGGGCACGTCATGGTTCATGGTGGCCGATGGAGTCGAGGGCAAGGCCTATGAGGCCATCTCCGCCAAGCAGGTGTACAGCGCGGACAGCGCTCGCCTCGGCTACTCGGTCGTCCGCGAGAAGAAGCAGATGGTGGTCCTGGAGGGTACGGAAGGCCCTCCCTACGACGAAGTTAGCTGGCTCACGTTCAGCCTGGACAGCAAGCGGTTTGCGTACGCGGCCAAGCGGGGAGACAGGAGATTCCTGGTCGTGGATGGAGCTGAGGTGCCTGGTTCCGAGGGGGCCCTCGCCCCATCGTTCAGCCCGGACAGCAAGCGACTGGCCTATTTCGTGAATCGGAAAGACGGGATAGCGGTCGCGGTGGATGGCGTCGCGACCAAGCCGTATGCGGGCGTCTTCTCGGGCACGTGCATCATCTGGGATGCCCCCGACCGCCTCCACACGCTGCTGCGCGCCGGCCCCGATGGGGAAGCGACGATCACGGAGGTGCGGGTGGAAGAGAAGTAAGGGCCCGCCGAGGAAGAGGGGCCAGGGTTCAGGGTCCAGGGGCCAGGGGAACGGCCCGAGGCAGGGGGATTCGGGGACAGCCACCGAATTGCCTGCTATGCATGCAAGCTACTCGTGGTTGTGGGGCAATTCGGTAGCAGTCCCCGAATCCCCGCTGAGGCCCTTTCGCTCGGCTCCCGCGTCCTATTCAGTGAGTAGCTCGCAGGAGGCAATCGCGCATGACGTCCAACGAAGTGCAGGTAGTTCGCCTGGCCTTGCCAATCGCCTGGGCGGCGATTGTGATTGTCATCGCCCTTTTCCTGGCCTACGCCACGCGCCGGTTGTCGCACCGGGAGACGATGCGGCTGTACGAGCGCAACGGGGAGGCGGGGCCGATTCTGGAGGCGCGGGAGCGGTGGCGGAATCGGTGGGCGCGGCTGCACGGGCTGAAGCTCATCGTAGTGGGGGCAGTGCTCCTGCTCTGGGAACCCTCCTGGACGTGGGCCGGGGAGCTGAGGGCTCTGATGCCTGTGATCGCCTTGATGCTCATCGCCATCGGCCTGCTCACTACCGTCGCCTATGCGCGGTGGAACCGGGAGGAGGAGGACCGGCTGCATCCGCTGACCGCGGAGCAATTGGCGGAGCGGGCGCGGCGGCGGCGGCGCGCGGGCTTCTGGGTCGGCGCGGTGGTGGTGTTCATCGCATTCATGATGTTCGTGCTCGCGGCGAGCTACGCGATCCTGGAGGGCAAGGCTTCCTGTGCGGACGACCTGCACCGCTTGGTGGTGAACCTGAGCCCCCTGGAGCGGGCGGTGTACACACTGGTTGCCTCCTTCCTGCTTTTCATCGGAGCGGTGGTCATGGTAATCTGCGGGTGGCTGGGCCGGGCCGGGCGTAGCGGAACGACGCCGTCGCAGGGGCAGCAGAGGTGAGCGCGACCGCGACCGAACTCGCCGTGTGGCTGTTTGCCGGGCCGGCGGCCTCCGAGGACAGAGCGGAGGCCGACCTGGTGGCCCGCGCGCGGCGGGGCGATCCGTCGGCGTTCGAGGAGATCGTCCGACGCCACCAGGCGCGGGTGTACAACCTCGCCTACCGGATGCTGCGCCAGCGCGAGGAGGCGGAGGACATAGCCCAGGAGGCGTTCCTCAAGGCTCTCGCCGCGCTCCCCTCCCTGCGGGAGCCGGGTGCGTTGGGGGCGTGGCTGGCGCGCATCACGGCCAGCCTGTGCCTGAGCCGGCTACGCTCTCCCAGTCGCCGACGCGAGGTGGCAGTGGAGCATCCCGTCGCCGAGGGGCCGGACGCGGAGGCGCGCGAGTTCGTCAGTTCGGTGCGAGCGGCGGTGGCCCGGCTGCCGCACCATTACCGGCTGGCGATCGTGTGCTTCTATCTTGAAGGGCGCTCATACGAGGAGGCGGCGCGGATCGCGGGGGTGGGCGTGCGCACGCTTAAGACGCGCCTGTATCGGGCGCGGGTGCTGCTCCGGGGGCTCCTCGCTGACGCCCTGGGCCGCGAGATGGAGGCCGAAGGATGACCTGCCGCGAAGTCAAGACCAGCGCGCAGGCCTGCGTTGATGGTGCACTCGAGGCGTCCGGTGCGCAGGCGCTCGAGGCCCACCTCGCCGCGTGCCCCGCGTGCCGGCGCGAGGTGGAGGCCTTTCGCCTTCTCGATCGCGCCCTGGCCGGGGAGGAACTGGCCGCGCCGCCGGCCGACCTGGCGCCGCGCATCGCCCGGCAACTCGCGCGGCGCCGCCTGCGCCGCACCCCCGCGTGGGCCGAGGCACTAACTCTTTCGGGCGGGGCGGTGGCCGCGGCCGGGCTGACGTTCGTCGGCCTGCGGGCCGTGGCGCACGCGGCGCACTTCGCCCTTCCCGCGCCGCTGCTGATCGCGCTGGTGGTGACGGCCGCGTCGCTGGCACTGGCGGGGGCGAGCGCGCGGATGTATCAGGCATGAGAGATGAGAGATTAGAGAGTAGAGAGTGGGAGACAGGGACTCTCTGAGCTCAACCCTCTCTTCTCGCCTCTCACAAAAGGGCAAGAGGCCGCGAGGAAATGGCAGGGGGCGGGGGGCAGGAGGGGCCGGCTCAGGTGCGAAGCTCTCCGGCGGAGGTACACCATGAGCCAAATCACGGAACGCTGGTTGTTCATTTCCCGCGATCACTCCAAGCCGGAGAAGTTCGCGGATACGCTCTCGCTGCTGCCGCGGGCGAAGGCCGCGGGCTACAACACCATTCTCCTCGGCGATCACTATCTGCTGACCATTGACCGGATGCCGGAGGCGCACCGGCAGCGATTGATCGAACTGCGGGAGGCGATCCGCGCGCAGGGGTTCAAGCTGTTGGCTGGGTGCATGCCGGTGGGGTACGCGCTGAGCATTCTCGCCTACGATCCCAACCTCGCGGAGGGGGTGCCGGTGAAGGACGCCCTCTTCGTCGCCCGCGGGGGGAGGCTGGAGTTTCAGCAGGACCCCGCGCCGGTGGTGGTCAATGGCGCGTTCGCTTCAAGGGACGGGGTCCACTTCGACGGGTGGGAGGTGCAGGAGGGCCTGGGCACGACGCTCTTCGTGGAGAAGAGGGACGGCGCGGTGCGCACCGAGATCACCCCGGAGCGGTGCATGCTGGCGCAGAAGGTGAAGGTGCATCCCTACCGCCAGTACCATATCCGCGTGCGCACGAAGATCAAGGGCATGGACAACCGCGAGGGCGGGGCAATCGTGGTCCGCGCGACTGACAAAGAGGGGCGCACCCGCCGGCTGAACTACGCCTGCTTGCGGGGCCACCCGGATTGCGGTTGGCGGGAGCAGCACGCGATCTTCAACAGCTTCGAGTTCGACGAGGTGCTCGTCGGCATCGGGACGGACAGCGAGGGGCACGGCACCATCTGGTGGCAGGACTTCTCGCTGGAGGAGACGGCCTTGGTGAACCTCTTGCGGCGGGACGGCTGTCCCCTCTCCGTGAAGGGCGAGGACGGAACGGCCTACCAGGAGGGCAAGGACTTCGAGCCGATCGTGGACGCCCTGCTCGATCCGATGGAGCTGTACCACACGCCGCCGGTCGTGAAGCTCACCGCCAAGACGCGGATACGTACCGGGGCGCGGGTGCGGATGAGCTACTATCACCCGCTGTTCATCTACGGCGATCAGGTGTGCGCGTGCCTGAGCGATCAGAAGGTGTTCGACATCATGCGGGACCAGGTGACCCGGTTGAACGAGCTGCTGCACCCGGACGCGTTCTTGATGTCGCAGGACGAGATGCGCACGGCGAATCAGGACGCGGCCTGCGTCTCCCGAAACATGACGCCCGGGCAATTGATGGCGGAGAACGTGCGGAAGTGCGCGCAGATCATCCGCGACCTGCGGCCGGAGGCGAAGATCTGGATCTGGTCGGACATGCTGGACCCGTTCCATAACGCGCACGACGGGCCGTACTACTTCGTGGAGGGCTCGTGGAAGGGCGCGTGGGAGGGGGCGGACCCGGACATCGGGATCGCGAACTGGGCCGGCCACCTGAAGGGAAAGAACTTCAAGTGGTTCTCGGACCGCGGACACCAGCAGGTGCTGTGCGGCTACTATGACTACGACGACGATGGGAAGGCGATCGCGGAATGGCTGAAGGCGGCGGAGGGGATCCCCGGCGTCATCGGCGTGATGCACACGAGTTGGCAGGAGAAGTACGGGACGATCGAGGCATGGGCGAAGGCCGCGTGGGGGGAGGGGTAGGAGCGCATGTCGCACTGCAGAGCAGTGCCGACCATGCGCTCCTACAGACGGGGCTTCTGGAAGATGAGAAGGAACTCGTGCGCCTTGTTCACCCGGAACACGGCGGGGTAGCCGAGCGGGCGGAAGGCGTTGTACTCGTGGCGGCGATCCCAGATGATGATGTCATCGAGGAGGAAGCCGACCTCCTGTAGGGCGGCCGCGAGGTCGGCGTGGAAGGGGTAGAAGACGCTGCCCTTGCGCAGGTCCATGACGACGACGACGCAGTAGGCGCCGGGGCGCAGTGCCTGGTGCACGAGGCCGAAGACCTCCGCGAGCGCGGCGAGGAAATCCTCGTAGCTCTCCACGCGACCCAGGTCCTTGCGCGCGTGGCCGTAGTGGCGCGTCTCCTTGCGGTCGGCGGAGCGGCGGCGGGTGAGCACGTCCCAGTAGGGAGGTGACGTGATCACCAGGTCCACGCTCCCCGGGGCGACGTGCTCCAACAGCGAGCCGGCCTCCGCGCAGATCACGCGGCAATCATCACACTCCCCGATTCGCTCCTTCGCCTTGCGCACGTAGTCTGGGTTGAGGTCGAGGCCGACGCCACACCGACCGGCCTCGTGCGCGGCGAGCACGGTTGAGCCGAGGCCGCAGAAGGGGTCGAGCACGAGGCGGCCGTCGGGGGGGAGGAAGCATTCGAGCAGGCGGCGGGGCAACTCGACCGGGAAGAGCGCGGGGTGCTTGAGCTTCAACTCTTCCTTGGACTTGCGGATATCGTTCCAGATGCTCACCGAGTAGCGGGTCCAGGTGCGCCCGTCGAGGGAGTTCGCGCGCCGCTTAGTCATCGGCGCCCTCGCGTTCGGCGAGCACCGCGCGGTAGAGTTCACGCCGGGAGAGGCCGCGCCACTTGGCGACGTGGGCGGCGGCGCGGCTGGGCGACATTCCGACGGCGATCAGCTCTTGCGCTTCGGCCGCGCCCGCGATCAGGTCACCCTTCTCCGCACGCGCGGCGGCGCCCTCCACCACCACCGTCATCTCCCCGCGGGGCGGCTGGGCCTGGAAGTGGGCGAGGAGTTCGGAGAGACGGCCCCGTACCACCTCCTCGAACTTCTTCGTCAGCTCCCGCGCGCAGACAGCCGGGCGATCACGGAGGACCGACACCATATCGGTGAGACTGTCGAGCAGCCGGTGGGGGGCCTCATAGAAGACCAGCGCGCCGGCGAGGTCGGCGGCGCGGGCCAGGGCCTCCCGGCGGGGGCCGGCCTTGGCGGGGAGGAAGCCGAGGAAGTGGAACTCCTGGGAGGCAATGCCCGAAAGGGCGAGCGCGGTGACCACCGCGGTGGGGCCGGGGATGGCGACGATGGGGAGGCCGGCCTGGGCGCAGTCGCGCACCAGCTCGACGCCGGGGTCGGAGACCCCGGGCATGCCCGCGTCCGTGACGACGGCGACGGACTTGCCCTCCTGGAGCAGGGCGACGATCGCGGCGCGGCGGGCGGGGCTGGAGTGCGCGTGGTGGCTGAGCAGAGGGGCGTGGATGTCGTAGCGGGTGAGGAGCACCTGAGTGACGCGGGTGTCCTCGGCCGCGATGAGGTCGGCCTCGCGCAGCACGCGGAGGGCGCGGAGGGTGATGTCTTCGAGGTTGCCGATGGGGGTGCCCACCAGATAGAGGGTGCCGGGTTCAGCCGCCATGGCGCCGCCTCACGGAGTGTCGCATCGTCTGCTTCGCTTCCGCAGGGGAGGGGGCAATCCCTACCGCGAGGGCCGGCCTTCGAGCAACGGGAGGTCCACTGCAAACAGCAGGGGTGCGCTGCCGCCAGCGCACCCCTGAAGTCGTCTCTCCGACGGGCCGATGCTATGGCTCGTTCCGGGCCACCACCTTGGGGGCCACGCTGAGGTGGGCGACGCCGGTGCGGCGATCCCACGCGATGACAGTTGCTCCGGAGGCTTCGGCGAAGAACTCCAGCGGAATGATGGTGCGGCCATTCCGCACTTCCGCGGGGGCGCCCAGGTCCACGGCCCGCCCGTTGAGGCGAGCGATGCGGGAGCCCTGGGCCACCTCCACAGTCGTGTCACCGAGCACCGCAACGGCGGTGTGGGTTTTCGGCAGCCAGTCCACGCGGGCGCCGAGCTTGGTGAAGAGGACGCGGAATCCGCCCTGCAAACGGCCGGCCTTGCGCGTCGCGAGGACGTCGAACTCGACGGTGCGACCGTTCACGATGAGCGTGCGGCCCCGATACCCTTCGGGGCGGGCCGGCAGGGCCGGCGGCACAGAGGCGAGGGCGCTGGCGGCAACGCCCGGCGCGGAAGTCGCCGCGGCGAGGTCGGTGCGTCTCGGAGAAATAGTGGCGGCCGAAGCGGAGTGCGTCGGCTCCGGAGTCGGGCCGAGTCCGATCGCGGTCTGGCCGGGGGTGGCCGCAGAGGCGGTTCCCTCGGTGGCAGCGGCGAGCCGCGGGGTGACGTCAGGGGTCACCCCGGCGATGGTCTTGGGAGGAAGGACCGGCACCATCGCGGCGGGGCCGGCCGCGCTGGGCGCGGTGGTCGCGGCAGCGGGCTCAGTGACGATGCGGAGACGGGAGCCGGTGCGGCCGGCGACCGACTTCGCGGGCGGAAGGGCGGCGGTCTTCTTGGCCCGCGCGGAGGCCCGCGCGGTGCGGGTCGGGGCCGGGCGCTTGGCAACGACTTCGGCGCCGGGCCGGTTCTTCACGTAGATGGTGACGATTCTGGAGGCGGCGAGGAGGCCGCCCTCGTCGTAGGCCTCGACGACGATCTTGTGAGGCCCGTCGGACAGCTCGCGGGTGTCCACCTGGAAGCTGCACGGGAAAGCGTTCGTCGAGGCCGGGCGGTCGTTGTCTACCACCAGGAGCGCGTAGCTCACGGTGCTGCTGGTAGCGATCTCGGCCCGCACGGTGATGACGCCGCTTACCTTCGCCTTCGCCGCCGGCGAGGTCACCCGCACGGCCGATCCCTGCGCGCCGAAGAGAACGGTGACAGAGAGCAGCATGGCGGTGATGACCACCCCGGCGACAAAAGCCCTCGTTCTGCGAATGCGACGCATAAGCGTCCCTCCCCGCAGCCGCTCCTCCGCGGCCGCTGTGGTAATGGTCCTTGCCCTCAGGCAGACCGTCATACCCTCCGCAGGGACACGGCCTCTCTCGCCGGCGAATCCCTTGCCGGCGAGACCTGCGGCCGGTCTGCCTCCATTGGTGCTATACCACGGAATCGCGCCCGGGTCCCACAGAAAGTCGCCTGGTAGGCCGGCACCGCCCGAGGGCGGGCGTACTAGAGGAAGTGATCCAATCGTCGCAGGACCGTCCAGGGGGGCGTGGGACGAGCCGCGCCACTTTATTGCCCTGGCGGGACGCGGTATACTGGGCGAGCCGCGCCGGATCGGCCGTGGGGCGGCTGGGGAGCGAGTGACGGGATGCGCCTGAGAGCGCCATGGGACCGAGGCGGGTTGCGCACCTATCTGGTGCTCATCGCCCTGGTGGTCAGCCGGGAGGAGCCCCGCGCGGTGCTGTGGGGGCTTCCGCTGCTGATCCTGGGCACGGCCCTGCACGTCTACGCGAAGGGATGTCTCCGCCAGAACCAGGCCGTGGCGATGGGGGGCCCGTACCGGTTCGTGCGCCATCCGTTCTACCTCGCCAACCTGCTGATTGACCTGAGCATTGCGGTGATGTCGGGACGCTGGGTGCTGGTGGCGCTCCTCCCGGTCTGGTGGTTCCTGGTGTACGTGCCGGTGATGCGCCGGGAGGAGGGCATTCTCACCGGCCTCTTCCCCGACGTCTACCCCGAGTACCGGAAGCGAGTACCGAGGCTGTTCCCGTTCCGGCGGCCGCTGCCGGCGGCGTCCGGCGAGGGCTTCTCCTGGGCGAACGCGAACATCGCCTCCGACACGGCCCTCCCCCGCATGCTGCGCATGTTTGCGTATCCGCTGCTGTTCCTGCTGGTGCAGGAGGCGAAGGGACGGCGCCTTCTGCCGAACGCGGAGACGCTGGTGCTGGTCTGCTCGCTGGCCGCGCTGTATTTGGTCTCTTGGGAGATGAAGCGGCACCTGCGAGACGGGCGGCGGATTCTGCCGGCGTGGGCGGGCGGGTGGTCGGCCCGGCTCTTGGTGGCGGTCGCGCTGCTGGTCACAGCCGGGCTGCTGCGGCGCCCGGAGATCGAGTCCGCGCGGGCGCTGCTCCCGGTCGGCGTGGGGCTGGTGGTGATCTCGGTCCTGCTGTGCGCGTGGCGGCCGCGGGCCCGCCTCGCGGAGGGGATGGCCGTGACGGCCGCGGTCGTACTGTGCGAGTTACCGTGGCTGGCGGCGGCGCCGCTGCTGTGGTACGGCGCGCTGGTCTTGGATCAGCGCCTGGAGGGGGCGGGAGAGATGCCGGCGAAGGCGACGAGCGCGTCCGCGCAGGTGGCCGCGTACGTCGTCGCCCTGGTGCTGGGCCTAACGACCGCGATGGCGAAGGAGCTGGTGACGCGGTAGGGGAGCTACCCCTTCCGCCCGTGCGGGCACACGTACAGACACATCCCGCAGACGCGGTGGCCGGTGTCCTCTTGCACGCCGCGCAGGTACTCGTGGCACTTCCCGGCATCGTAGCGCGCGCTGCGCGGCTCTTCCGCGCGGAAGGGCCGGCCGGTGAAGGCGTGCACCGGGCAGACCTCCACACACTCCCGGCACTCGCCGCAGCGCTCCTCTATCGGCCCGCCCGTCGGGGACAGCGGCGCGTCGGTGAGCACCGAGATCCACCGCACTCGCGGGCCCACTTCGGGCGTCACCAGCAGACAGCTCTTCCCGATCCAGCCCAACCCGGCGAGATGCGCGGCGAGCTTGTGAGAGAAGACCGCGCGGTGCCCTCCCCAATCGGTCCGATCGGCCGCGGGGATGGGCAGGACGCGATGTCCCGCGCGCTGGAGGAGGCTGGTGACCTGAGAGGCGATCGCGTTCAGCCGCTGGTTGATGATGTCGTAGCAGTGGCTGTGGTACTGTACGGCCACCGCGGGGTGGGCGCGGTTCGGCAGTTGATCCACGATGGCGCGGGGCAGAGCGATCCCGATGGACACGGCGCGCGGGAAGCTCGCGACCACCTCGCCGCCCTGTTCGTCCACGAAGGCACGGGCCGGCGCCAGATCGGCCACGCCGACGAAGTCGCCCTGCGCGGCGAAGACGAGATCGGTGACGTCGCGGTAGAGATCCATGGCCAGCTCCTGTCACCTCAGCACTTCGCCGAAGCGCGCATCACTTCCCGCCTCGCGGGAATCGAACACAGCGGCTGCTCAGCGGCTTGACACCCCTCCTGCCCGGGCCAATACTGCGGGGTGACTACATTCCGGAGAGCGCGATGGCGACGAGACAGATCAGCAAGCTCTTCCGCAGCAAGCCGACGATCGAAGGCGCGGGGGTGCACCTGAAGCGCGCGCTGGGCTTCCAGGACGTGCACCCGTTCGACCCGTTTCTGCTGCTGGACGACTTCCGCGCAAGCGACCCGGCGAGCTATCTGCCGGGATTCCCCTGGCATCCGCACCGGGGGATCGAGACCATCACCTACGTGCTGGCCGGGCGAGTGGAGCACGGGGACAGCATGGGGAATGCGGGCGTGATCGGGGAAGGCGACGTGCAGTGGATGACCGCGGGGGGTGGGATCATCCACCAGGAGATGCCCAAGGGCCGGGCAGACGGGGTCATGGGCGGCTTCCAGTTGTGGGCGAACCTCCCCGCGTCGCACAAGATGATGGAGCCGCGCTACCGCGAGGTGAAGGCGGCGGAGATCCCGACGGTGACGGTCGGGGGCGGGGCGGAGGTGAAGCTCGTGGCCGGCCGGATCGGGAAGGTGGAGGGGCCGGTGCGCGACGTCGTTACCAACCCGGAGTACCTGGATGTGGCGGTGCCGGCGGGCGCGCAGTTCTCCCATCGCGTTCCGCCCGGGCATACGGCCTTGGCCTACGTGATCGAGGGGAAGGGATACTTCGATGAGCGCCGGGATCCCTATGCCTTCGAGGCCGCGGGGGCGAACTACTTCGACCTCGAGCGGGACTGCCTGATCGGCTCCGAGCACCTGATCCTCTATGGTGACGGCGATTCCGTGACCGTGGCCACGGCCGACGCGCCGGTGCGCTTTCTGCTGTTCACCGGCCGGCCCCTGGGCGAGCCCATCGCGTGGTACGGCCCGATCGTGATGAACACGCAGGAGGAGCTGCGGGTCGCGTTTGAGGAACTGCGGGACGGGACGTTCATCAAGGGCGCGCGCTGACCCGGCAACGCCTGGCCTCGTGCGTGGGCAACGGGACAAACTCCCGCAAATCGCCGCTTGGTCCCCTCGCCGCGACGGCTATAATTGCCCAGGACGGACGGAATGCGGCGAATGGTTCGCCGCGGTCGAACGGCGGAACAAGGAGCGGACCTCATGGAAACACGAGCTATCGGATCCCTGAAGGTATCACTCGTCGGACTGGGTGGCAACAATTTCGGCTGGCGCGTGGATGCCGCGGGTACGGAGGCGGTGGTGAAGGCCGCGCTGGACGCGGGGATCACGCTGTTCGACACCGCGGACAGCTATGGCGGCACCAAGAGCGAGGAGTACCTGGGCCGCGCGCTGGGGTCGCGCCGAGGCGAGGCGATCATCGCCACCAAGTTCGGGAGCGAGATTGACGCGCTCCGCCGGGGCGCCCGGCCGGAGTACGTGCGGCAGGCGGTGGAGGCGAGTCTGCAGCGCCTCGGCACCGACTACATAGATCTCTACCAACTGCACCGGCCGGATCACCACGTGCCGATCGAGGAGACGCTGGGGGCGCTGGGCGAACTCGTGCAGGCGGGCAAGGTGCGGGAGATCGGCTGCTCCAACTTCTCCGCCGCGCAACTGCGGGAGGCGGAGGAAGCGGCGGTGCGGGCCGGCATCGTTCGATTTGTCAGCGTGCAGAACGAGTACAACCTGTTCGAGCGCTCGCCGGAGCGGGATGTGCTGCCGGAGTGCGAGCGGCTGGGCCTGGCCTTCCTGCCGTTCTTCCCGCTGGCGAGCGGGCTGCTCACGGGGAAGTACCGGCACGGGCAGGCTCCGCCGGCAGGGAGCCGACTGGCGACGCGGGGTGCGGAGGCGCTGTCGGGGAAGCGCCTGGAGCAGGTGGAAAAGCTGATCGCCTTTGCGGAGTCGCGGGGGCACACGCTGCTGGAGCTGGCCGTGTCCTGGCTGCTGAGCCGCCCGGCGGTGGCCTCGGTGATTGCGGGGGCGACGGCACCGGAGCAGGTGCGGGCGAACGCGGCCGCGGCCGGGTGGCGGCTGACGCGAGCGGAGCTGGCAGAGATAGACAGGCTCGCGCCCGCGTAACGCGACGCGCCACGCGCCTCTTGTGCCGCGGTTCCCCTCGACACGCGCCCCACCCGTGGGTAGTCTGAGGCGCCGCGCCCGGGAGAGGCGCGGGCGATGGGTGGGGCGGAGTATGGGCAGATCGGCCGGCGCGTTGGGACAAGGGGGATGGAGTCCCCTCGCGGCTCCCGGGATCGTCGCCATTTCCGTGATGCTGGCCACGTTCATGGAAGTGCTGGACACCACCGTGGTGAACGTGGCCCTGCCCCACATCAGCGGCAGTCTCTCGGTGAGCACGGACGAATCCACGTGGGTGATCACCTCCTACCTCGTCTCCAATGCGATCGTGCTTCCCGCGACCGGCTGGTTCAGCCAGATTTTCGGCCGCAAGCGGTTCTACATGACCTGCGTGGCGCTGTTCGCCGGCTCCTCCCTCCTGTGCGGGCTGGCCGCGTCGCTGCAGTGGCTGGTCATCTTCCGCATCGTGCAAGGTTTGGGAGGCGGGGCGCTGCAGCCCATCTCGCAGGCGATCCTCTTGGAGACCTTCCCGCTGCGCCGGCGGGGCATGGGGATGGCCATCTTCGGCATCGGGGTGGTGTTCGCGCCGGTGATCGGGCCGACGCTGGGCGGATGGATCACGGACACCTACACCTGGCGGTGGATCTTCTTCATCAACGTCCCGGTGGCGCTGCTCTCCCTGCTCTTGACGCAGCTGAACATCGCCGACCCACCCTACCTGCCCCGCGGCGTGGGGAAGATTGATGCGCTCGGGCTGGGGCTGCTGGCGGTGGGCATCGGCTGTCTCCAGTTGGTGTTGGACAAAGGGCAGCGGGAGGATTGGTTCGCCACCGCGTGGATCGCCCGGGTGGCCCTGCTGTCGGTGGCCTGTCTGATCGCGCTGGTGCTCTGGGAGAGCCGGACGAAGCAGCCGGTGGTTGACCTCAGCATCTTCCGGGTGCGGAACTACGCGCCAGCCACGGTGCTGATTTTCGCGCTGGGGGTGACGCTGTACGGGAGCCTGGTGCTGCTGCCGCTTTTCCTGCAGAATCTGCTGGGCTACAGCGCCACGCTGAGCGGGCTGGCGATGTCGCCGGGGGGCATCGGGACCCTGTTCTTCATGCCGCTGGTGGGATTCCTGGTGGGGCGGCGGGACGTCCGCCCGATGATCATCTTCGGCCTGGTCATGCTCTCCATCTCCATGTTCATGGCCTCCCACTACACGCTGGACATCAGCTTCTGGGAAGCGGTCTACCCCCGGATCGTGATGGGGGTGGGGCTGGCCTTCCTCTTCGTGCCGCTGGCCACGGTGATGGCGGCGTTCATGCCGCGGGAGAAGATCGGCGCCGCCACCGGGATCTTCAACCTGATGCGCAACATCGGGGGGAGCGTCGGCATCGCGCTAATGACCACGCTGCTCGAGCAGCGCACGCAGTTCCACCAAGCACGGCTGGTGGAGCACATCAACCCCTTCGATCCCTCCTACCAGCAGGCCTACCAGGGCGCGACCAACTACATGCTCTCCCGTGGATTCCCCCTCACGGACGCGCAGCACCGGGCGCTGGGCCTGCTGTACAGCGGGGTGCAGCGTCAGGCCGCCCTGCTTTCCTTTCTCGACTGCTTCTGGCTGCTGGGCGTGGCGGTGCTGGTGAGCATCGCACTGGTGTTCATCATGCGGCGGCCGCCGAGAACGGCCGGGCGAGGCGCGCCGCATTAGGCAGGCTTGCTCCCCTGCAGGCAGGATGCTATGCTATCGTCACCCCTACCACGGAGGGACGGAACCATGCGCCGTACGCTCATCCTCACTCCGCTCTTCATCGTTCTGCTGGCGAGTGTCGCCTACGCCGCGGCGAAATTGGCGACGACGCGCGTCTTCGTGAACGGCGTTCCCCTGCGGGAGCAGGCCATCGTGCAGGAGGGGGTGACCTACGTGCCGGTGCGAGCGGTGGCCGAGGCCTTGCACTGCGAGGTGGTGTGGGACAAGAAGACCGGGGTGCAGATCTGGGGGAGCCTCAGCCCAACGCCCTCCGAAGCGCCGGTACCAGGTGCCGGCTTCAACCCCTATCCCCGTCCGGCCCAGCCCGAGCCGGCCTCGCCTAAGGCCCCCACGGTGCCGTAACGGGCGGGAGTGGGCTCGCGGCCCGGGGCGCGTGTCGTCTGTGTCGCTTGCGGAGCGATTTTGTATAACATTTCGCGCGGTGGCGCGGCCGCAAGATACAGGTATACGCTCTCCTGGTTGCTTTCCGCCGAGGCCAAGGAATCGGGGTCAGAGGCTGCTCTGGGAAATGTGTCGGTTTTTCCGGACATCCCGCGCCGAGTGGAACAACGGGGGCGTTTTGCCCCTTTGCGCCTATCTGCTTGCTGGGAATAAGCAGATTGATAGAAGTGCGTACGAGGAGTGGATCAGGTCTCCGGGTATCGGGCGCCGGGTGTCGAACAGAGGACCCTCCCCCTGGACCTGGAGCGGAAGGAGACGAAGATGCAGCGCAACCTTTCGGTGGGAACGAGCATGCTGATACTGGTGGCGGTGGTGCTGGCTATTGCCGCCGCCTACGCGGTGCAATGGGGCCGGTACGCGTTCGTCACGGCCCCGAGGCTGCCAAGGAATCGTATGGTAGTTCTTGGGCAGCAGCGGGCGTGGGATGCGCACCGAACGGGAGGATACGACGGGCCACGCGCGGAACTGCGGCGCGGGTAGCGTCACCGACGGAGGGCACGGCCTCCCGCGAGCGGAGCGAGACCACTGGCTCGCTCCGCTCGCGCGCGGGGCCGCCCGGGGCGGGCAAGCAGGGAATGGGCCGGCACGGATGGAAGGAGGTGGTGACGGACTACACCAGACGGAAGGAGCTACCCATGACGCGCCTTACCCTCGTCCTCGCCGTGCTGTTCCTCGTGGCCGTTCCCGCCGCCCTGTGGGCGGCCGCGGGCCCGCAGACCACCACCTATGCCGCGGTGCTCTCCGGCAAGGTCGTGCCCCTCACCGTGACGTTCAAGAACCTGGACAGCAGTTGGCGGCGCTTCACTCCCACCGGGGCGCAGGAGGCAAGCTCGCCGTTCTCGGCCATCTACGGAATATCGAGCAGCGCCTTCTACACCAAGGGACAGACGGTGTCCGTGCAGGGGGAGGTCTACTTGGTGGCCTACTCGGCGGCACTGAAGACGGACATGTCGGCCATGATCGTGTCCCGGGGCCGGAGCGCGCCGGAGCCGCTGACGGCCGACTCCGTCCTGCAGCTCTCCCTGCTGAACGTAAGAGGCATGGGCAGCATGACCAACATCAAGCCCTTCGATCTGAAGGCCGAGCTGGCCGCCTTCGCGGAGGCGAGCGCGAGCATGCAGCGAATGATCTCCTCCTCCGGGGAAGAAGGGGGCGAGGGAGGCGGACCGGACGCCAACCTCAAGCAGGTGGCGCTCGCGCTGGAGATGTACATCACGGACTATGACGCGTTCCCGACGATGACCGACCCGGCCCAGGTGCGCGCCACCCTCTCCGACTACGTCTCCGACGAGAAGGTGTTCAAGGATCAGAGCGGCGAGTACTACTCCTTCAACACCTCCCTCTCCGGCAAGAGCACCAAGGATCTGGGCGATCTGGCCAAGGTGCTGATGGCCTTCCAGGCCGCCCCGGACAAGGATGGCAAGCGGGCCGTCGCCTTCGCGGACGGGTCGGTGAAGACACTCAGCGACGAAGACTGGAAGAAGCTGGCCGGGGAGGCGGGGATTCTGCCGGCCCCGATGGGATAGACGGCCGAAGAGGCGAAGAGGCAAATGAGCTGTGCCCCTGTGAGCCGCGGCGCGCCCGGGCCGCGGGCCTGGTTCGAGGACATGATCGGCAACTGCTTCTCCTACGCCGAGGAGGCGAAGGAGGCGGGGCGGCCGATCGTGGGGATCATGTGCGAGTACACGCCGCGGGAGCTGATCCTGGCCGCGGGCGGCGTGCCGGTGTGCCTGTGCGGCGGCGCGAACGAAACCATTACCGCGGCCGAGCACGACCTTCCTACGAACCTCTGCCCGCTGATCAAGTCCACCTATGGATACCACGTGCTCAAGGGCAACCCGTTCCTCGAGATGGCCGACCTGGTGATCGCGGAGACCACCTGCGACGGGAAGAAGAAGATGTTCGAGCTGGTGGCGCGCTCCCGGCCCACGTATCAGCTCGAACTGCCACAGAAGCCGGACGACCCGGACGCGAAGGAGCACTGGCGGCGGGAGGTGCACAAGCTGCGCCGCGCCCTGGAGCAGCAGTTCGGGACGCGCATCACGGAGGCACGGCTGCGGCGCGCCATCCGCACCATGAACACCGAACGGGCCTTGCGGCGGCAACTCGCCGGGCTGATGCAGAGCAAGACTCCGCCGCTCACCGGGCGGGAGCTGCTCTCCTTCAAGAGCAGCATCTCCGGCATCCCGGCCGATCTGGCGCAGTACCAGGCCGCGCTGGAGGCGTTTACCGGGCAATCCCGTTGCGATCTCAAGGAGCGCGTGCGGGTACTGCTCACGGGGGTGCCGGTGGTGTCCGGGGCGGAGCGCGTGGTGGAGCTGATTGAGGATCGGGGCGGGCTGATCGTGGCGATGGAGAACTGCACCGGCCTGAAGCCCATACTCGACGACGTGGACGAGGCCGCCGCCGATCCCATGCAAGCCATTGCGGACAAGTACTTCGCGCTGCACTGCTCGGTGATGACCCCCAATCGCCGGCGGTTGGAGGTGCTGCGCCGCCTGGTGAAGGAGTACCGGCCGGACTGCGTTATCGAACTGATCTGGCAGACCTGCCTGACCTATGATGTGGAATCCTCGCTGGTGAGGCGGCTGGTAGAGAAGGAGCTGCGACGGCCCTATCTCCGCATTGAGACGGACTACTCGCCCTCCGACACCGAGCGCATCGGCGTGCGGGTGGAGGCGTTGTACGAGACGGTAAGGAGTCGGAAGGGCGCGAAGGCGAAGAGGCGGGGGTGAGAAGACTATGGCTGAGAAGCGGCTAGAGGTGGTGCTGAAGCCGGAGGGCCCGGGCCCTCGGCGCGGCCTGCGCCCGTCGCGGCTGGGGCGCGTGGGCTTCTACCTGTCCCTGGCGCCGGCTCTGGCGATGTGCGTGGACACCATCTTCCACCCCGGGTGACACAGCGCGCTTGGGACCCTGGTAGGGTTCCTCATCCTGCCGATGATACCGGCCTTCATCCTTAGTCTGGTCGGGCTGTTCAAGGATGCCCGGAGGGGCTATGCTATCAGTGGACTGATCTTGAGCACGTCGCCGGTGTGGGCGACGGCGCTGTCCTGGATCGGCCGCTGCCTCTAGGGCGCAACCCATCGCGCCCGGAGGATTCCGGGCGTGATGGCCACGTCCGGGTGGGAGACACGGTGTCTGTCTCATCTCGCCGCGCCCGGGTGATGGCGCGCTCTCAGAAGCTGGGGCACTGCATCTGCGACCCGCGCCAGGGATGTCCGTGCGATCTGCTGCGCGCGCGCAACGTGTGTCAATGCGCGGGCGAGCGCCTCGACGGCGATCCCAACGCGCGGCCCCGGCTGACCCAACTCGTGAAGAACGCGGGCTGCGCCTCCAAGGTGCCGCCGGGCGAGCTGTCTCGTTTGCTCGCCCGCCTGCCCGCAGTGAACGACCCCCGCCTGCTGGTGGGCAGCGCCACCGCGGATGACGCGGGCGTGTTTCAGATCCGCGACGATCTCTGCCTGGTGCAGACCGTAGACGTCTTCACGCCCTGCGTGGACGACCCCTACACTTTCGGCCGCATTGCAGCCTGCAATTCGCTGAGCGACGTGTACGCGATGGGCGGGACGCCGGTCACCGCGCTCTCGCTCCTGGCCTATCCGATTCACGCCCTCAATGACAATGCTGTCGCGGAGATGCTGCGCGGGGGGATGGATCAACTGGCAGAGGCCGGCGTGGTGCTCGTCGGGGGGCACAGCATCAACGAGGAGGAGATCAAGCTGGGCTTCGCCGTCACCGGCGTGATCGGCCCGGGTCAGGTCATCACCAACGCGGACGCGCAGCCCGGCGACGTGCTGCTCCTCACCAAGCCGCTCGGCACCGGGGTGATCGCGTTCGCCGCGCAACTGGGCCGCGCCTCACCGGAGGCGCGCGCGGCCGCCGCGGAGGTCATGACCACGCTCAACCGCGCCGCGGCCGAGATCATGCTGCAGGCCGGCGCGCATGCGGCGACCGATGTCACCGGCTTCGGGCTGCTGGGGCACTTGAGCCATATTGCGCGGGAGAGCGGCGTGACCGCCGAGGTGTGGTGGGAGGCGGTGCCGCTACTCCCGGAGGCGCGGGAGTACGCCGCGCAGGGGATGGTGTCGGGCGCGGCGGAGCGGAACCGGGAGTACGTTGCCGACCTGCTCGACGCGGACGGCGTGCCTGAGCTCGCCCTCGATCTGCTCTGTGATCCCGGGACCTCCGGCGGGTTGCTTTTCGCGGTACCCCCCGAGCGGGCGCAGGAGGCCTTGGCCGCCCTGCGCGCGGCGGGCGGCGCGCAGCCGGCCATCATCGGCCGCGTGGTGGAACGTTCGAAAGGAAGGATTCTCGTGACCGACAAACCCGTCTCTTCCGCCGTGCCCCAGGCGCTGGGCGAGTGCCGCACGGCGTCGCCGGCGGAGGCGCAGGGGTGCTGCGCCGCGCCCGCGCCGGCCGCCCGGGAGTGCTGCCCCGAAGGCCACGGTCTCGCCGCCGCGCCGGCCGGCTCTGCCGAGCAGGCCTTCTCCCGGTTCATGGCCAGCGCGTTGCGCCCGGGGGCTTTGGACGTGGTGCAGAAAGAGCTGACGGTGATCGCGCTGTCGGTGGCGGTGCAGTGCGAGCCGTGCCTGAAAACCCATCTGGCCAAGGCGCAGGCGATGGGGATCACGCCGCCGGAGATCGAGGAGGCGGCCTGGCTGGGGGTGATGTTCGGGGGGTGCAAGGCGATGATGTTCTGGAATGCGATGCGCCCGCCCGGCGGAACCAAATAGCCGGGTCGTGCGTCTATAGTGGTATGGAGCACCCGGCTGCTCCGGGCGAGAGGGAATCCCCGCCGGCGCCCGAAGAGGAACATAACGGCTGTGCCGAGCGCAGCCGCAGGATGGGAGGCTGTGGGAATGAGACACGCGTACCTTGCCGGTGTCGTCGCCGTCCTCACCATCGCCGCATGCGTGCCCAGCAGGGCCGCACCGCCGGTTACCTACGTTCGCCTCACCTGCTCGCCGGGCGCGGAAGGCATCGTCTACCTGCGCCTGGAGAACAACAAGCTGCAGCTGGCGCGCACGGCGGCCGACGTGGAGAAGGCCTCCGTGATCCGCGCGAAGGACGCGAAGGTGGAGTCTCAGGGGAAGGACAATGCCTTCCAGAACTACGTCTTTCCGAACGTCGCGCTGCCGGTGTCCCTGCCCGGGATCACCAAGGTCACCGCGGACTTCACCTACAACCGCAGCCGCTACAAGCAACCGCGCCAGACCAAGGTGCAGGAGTACGTCGGCGTCAACGGTGACGTCGTGCTGGTGGTTCGCGACAGCAAGGGCACGGAGTGGGGCTACGTCTTCTCCGTCTACTCCGGTAGCGGGGGCGACGCCACCGGGCGTGGAGGTCAGCCGAGCGGTGACGCGCAGCATCCGTTCGTCGCCACCGTCCCGAAGCTCGATCTCTCCAAGCTGAGCTTCGACATCACCCCACAGGTGGAGGGTCGCAACGCGCGGATCGGGATGAAGATCAAGTCCGGCAGCGCCGAGCTGAACAACGTGCTCAAGGGGGGGAAGAGCACGCCGGTCACCCTGGAAGTGCTGGACAAGAACGGCAGAGCCGTGAAAACAGAGAAGGGCGACCCGAAGAAGTTCGGCTTTACCTGAGGGGGCCCTTGCTATTCCGTGCGAATAGCCGAGAAGGGAACGTACAGAGCGAAGTTCACCGCCGAGCTGGGACCGGGGCAGACCGTGACGAAGGAAGCGCGGTTCCTGATAAAATAGGGTCTGGGGTCTAGGGTTTAGGGTCTAGGGTGTCGCGCGGGAGCGGACGGGTTCTGGTGAACCTGGCCGGGCTTCAAACCCGGTATGAGGCCCTTACCCGGTCTCTGGTGGGTTCGATTCCCACGCGCTCCCGCCACACCGCCTTCGGCGGTGAGAGAGTTGAGAGTAGATAGTTGAGACGGCCTCACGCATCGGGAGGGGATCGCGTCCGAGGAAGTGTGGGATGACGACGACAGCCGTTCGCAGCAAGCTCTCCCCCTGGACTCTGCGCCTCAAGACGCAACTCGTTTCGCTGGTGCTGCTGAACAGTTGGATCTGGGGCCCGGCGGGCCGCTACGTCTGCGTCCCGGTGCTCAACTGCTACGCCTGCTCGCTGGCCACCACCGCCTGCCCCATCGGGAGCATCTCCGCTTTCGCGCTGGTGAGCCAGATTCCGTATTACATCATCGGCACGCTCGGGCTGGTGGGGGCAACGATGGGGCGTTTCTTCTGCGGCTGGGTATGCCCGTTCGGCTTCCTCCAGGACCTGCTCTTTCGGATTCGCACCCGCAAGTTCCGCCTCTTCCGCGGCGCGAACGCGCTGAAGTACCTCCTCCTCTTCGGCCTGGTGATCGCCGCGCCGCGCTTCCTGGAGGAGCCGCCGCCCCCGCCGATCCCCGCGTGGGCGATGGGCCAGCCCGGCGCGCCGCCGGCCGCGTCACAGACGCCGACGCCCACCGGCTCGGACCGCGTCGTCAAGCAGACCTCGCCCTCCTACGATTACTGCGCGCTTATCTGCCCGGCGGGGACGCTGGAGGCCGGCGTTCCCGCACTGGTGATCAACCGCGCGGTGCGCGAGAAGATGACGCCGAAGAGCTGGATGAAGCTGGGGATCCTCGCGTTCGTGCTGGTCCTGATGGTGTTCTCCCGGCGCAGCTTCTGCCGGATGCTCTGTCCGCTGGGAGCGGCGATGGCGCTCTGCTCGCGCGCTTCGCTGCTGCGCCTGGAGACCGATCGCAGCCGATGCACGCGCTGCCACAAGTGCGTCTCGGCCTGCCCCACGCGGGCGCGGCAGGTTCCCGAACCGACGCGCCGAAAAGAGGCCACGGCCGAGTGCTTGAACTGCCTGGACTGCGTGAAGGTCTGCCCGGAACCGGGCGCGCTTCGCGCCCGTCTGGGCAACCGTTCGATCATGGTGAGCCGCGGCCGGAGGCCGGCGCCGGTGGCGGAGGAGACGATCGGTGCGCCGTAGACTCGCCCTGCTGCTGCCCCTACTGCTCGCGCTGCTCTTCGCGGCGTCCCTCAGCTACGGCCTGCGCCAGGGCGACGCGCGCACCGTGTTCAGCAATGCGGCCGCGTTCTGCTTCACTTGACCGCTCGGGGGAAAGTGATCGCGCGTGCCGCGATCCCAACGGCTATCATCGCACAGGCGTCCTCACTCGTTTCCCAGATAACGGCGGTGTCACGTGACGGAAGACCGTGCTGATGTGAAACCCCATCTGGAGAGATTGGCGGAGGCCATTCGCCAGGCGGCGCTAGCGACCTCGGAGCGTGTTCTCGCGGCCTTTCGCGCGGTGCCGAGGCACGCGTTTCTGTTGGGGGGCGTGGAGGTGCTCGACGGTGAGGTTCCGCCCAAAGCCTTGCAGTGCGATCCCCATTGCCCGAGTGCTGAGGCCTTGGACTTGGTCTATGGGAATTGGTCGCTGCTTCAGCGGCGACGGTGCTCCGATGATATCACTCGCATCACCGCGAACAGCCTGCCCAGCCTGACCGCGCAGGCGTTGACCGCGTTGGAGGTGGAGGAGGGACAGCGGGTGCTGGAGGTGGGTTCAGGCACCGGGTACGCGGCCGCCCTGCTGGGGCATCTGGTGGGGACGGCCGGGGCTGTGGTGTCCGTGGACATCGTGCCGGACTTCGTGCGGGCGGCGCAACGGGCCATTGCCGAACTGGGCCTGAAGCAGGTTTCGGTGGTAGAAGGGGACGGCGCGTCGGGCTATCCGGCCGCGTCGCCATACGATCGAATCCTGGCCAGCGTGAGTCTTCGGGAGGTACCGCGCGGGTGGCTCGAGCAACTCCAGCCCGAGGGCCGGATCGTGCTTCCGCTGCGCCTGACGGCCGGTGGGGACGTGCTGGTGGTCTTCCAGCAAGAGGGCGAGGGCCTCGCGGGGCGCGGTCTACGCTCCTGCGGGTATCAGGAGATAGAAGGTCAACAGATGTATGATGATCGCGGCCTGGAGGTACTTCTGGAAAGGGAAGGTGAATCGCCAGACTTCATCGGCGCGATGGTGAAGGACTCCGAAGAGGCCTGGTGTTTCCGGTTCTGGCTCCGCCTTCAGAACGACCCGGTGGTGAGCGCGGTGGAGGCGCGAGCGCGCCTTGTCGCTGGCTACGCGCGCTGGGTAGAGCAAGGACGTCCAGGGCCGTGTGACTTGCGGTTGCAGGTCACGTGTAGCTACCCCGCCGCCGATCCCGGCAGGACGGCCCTGACAAGACCCTGGAGCGACGGGAGGTGGTGTCGTGTCTGGTTCGAAAGACTCTAGAGCGAGGTCGGTTTGCCGACCGATGACCCTTCGTGACCTGCCCCGGGTGGACGCTCTTCTCGCCCATCCCGACATGTCCCGCGCCGCAGAGGGCGCGCCCCGCCGGCTCGCCCTCGCGGCCGCGCGGGAGGCGATCGCGGGGGCGCGGGCCCGCGTGCAGGAGGGGACCGACGTGAAGGTGGAGGAGATCGTCTCGCGAGCCATCGAGTTGTTGCGCGCGAAGCTCCGCCCCAGCCTGCGCCGCTGCGTGAACGCCACCGGCGTGGTGCTCCACACCGGCCTGGGACGCGCGCCGCTCTCGCCGGCCGCGGCGCGGGCGCTGGCCGAGGTCGCTGGAGGCTACTCCAACGTTCAGTCGGACGTCGGCTCCGGCGAGCGGGTGCCGCGGGAGGTGCATGTCGAGGCGATTCTTCACGAGTTGACCGGCGCGGAGGCGGCCGCGGTGGTGAACAACAACGCCGCCGCCACCGTGCTCGTGCTCAACACGCTCGCCGCGGGCCAAGAGGTCATCATCTCCCGGGGCGAGATGGTGGAGATCGGCGGCGCCTTCCGCCTCCCCGACATCGTCCGCCTCTCCGGCTGCCGCCTGGTCGAGGTCGGCTGCACGAATCGGACCCACCTGCGCGACTACCGCCGCGCCATCACGCCCGACACGGCCCTGCTCCTCCCCGTGCACCAGAGCAACTATCGCATCACCGGCTTCACGGCCGCGCCGGAACTGGCGGAGCTGGTGGCCCTGGCAAAAGAGTATGGCCTCTCCTGCGCGCATGACCTCGGGAGCGGGGCGCTGCATGACCTGACCCAGTTCGGCCTTCCCCACGAGCCCACGGTGCAGGAAAGCCTGGCGGCCGGAGCCGACGCGGTTTTCTTCAGCGGAGACAAACTGCTTGGCGGACCGCAGTGCGGCATCATCCTCGGGAAGCGGACCGCGGTCGAGGCGATGCGCGCCAATCCGTTCTACCGCACCTTCCGCGTGGACAAGCTCATCCTCGCCGCGCTCGAGGCCACCCTGCGGCTGTTCCTCGCCCCCGAGACCATTCGCGAGCAGCACCGCGTGACCGAGCTACTGACCCGCCCCGAGGCGGCCATCCGCGCGCAGGCCGAAGCGCTGGCGGCGAGCGTGCGGGAGGGGTGCGCGGGGCTGAGCGTCGCGGTTCAGTCCACACCCTCCGAGGTCGGCGGCGGCTCGCTGGCAGGAGAGCAGCTTCCGTCGTGGGCGGTGGCGCTGTCCGCGGAGGTGATGTCCGCGGAGGAACTCGCGAGCCGGCTCCGCTTGAACGATCCGCCCATCTTCGCCCGCGTGCACGAGGACGCGGTGTTCCTCGATTGCCGCACGCTGCTCGCGGGCGAGGAGGAGATCGTCGTCGCGGCCCTCGCGCGGCTCTTCCCCTCGGGCGCGGGGCGATGAGTTCCCGCTTCATCGTCTTCGGCACCGCCGGGCACGTGGACCACGGCAAGTCGGCCTTGGTCCGCGCGCTGACCGGCACCGACCCCGACCGTCTCGCCGAGGAGAAGGCGCGGGAGATGACGATTGACCTCGGCTTCGCCTTCCTCGACCTCCCCGGACTTCCCCACCCCGTCGCCATCGTGGACGTGCCCGGCCACGAGATGTTCGTCCGCAACATGGTCGCCGGCGCCACCGGGACCGACGCCGCGATCTTCGTCGTCGCCGCGGACGAAGGCCCGAAGCCGCAGACGGCCGAGCACTTGGAGGTGCTGCGACAACTGCGCGTGCCTGCGGGAGTCATCGCGCTCACCAAGTGCGACAAGACCTCGCCGGAACGCCTCGCCGCGGCGCGGGAGGAGGTAGCCGCTCTCGTCGTGGGGACGTTCCTGGAGGGCGCGCCGATGGTTCCGGTGTCCGCCCTCACCGGCGTGGGACTCGAGGACCTGCGCGCGGCGCTGGCCCGCCTCGCCGCGCAGGCCCCGACCAAGCCCGTGCAGGGGCCGTTCCGCCTCCCTGTTGACCGTTCCTTCACCATGAAGGGCGCGGGCACGGTGGTCACCGGCACGGTGATCTCGGGGTCGCTCCAGGTCGGCGCGCGCGTCTCCTGCCTGCCGGAGAACCGCCTGCTGAGGGTACGGGGCCTGCAAGTGCACAACCAGGCCGTCTCGGAGGTGGCCGCGGGGCAGCGTGCGGCCATCAACCTCGCGGGCATCGAGAAGGAGGAGATCGAACGCGGCGATGTGTTGGCCACGCCCGGCGCGTTCGCTCCCTCCCGCCGACTGGACGTGCGGGTCACGCTCGCCGGCGACGCCGCGCGCCCACTGGTATCGCGGACACGCGTGCGCGTCCATCACGGCACGGCGGAGGTGATGGCGCGGATCGTACTGTTGGAAGGGGAGCAAGTTGCACCGGGCGAGTCGGCCCTGGCCCAGCTCCGGTTGGAGGCCGCCCTCGTCGCTGCCCCCGGCGACCCCTTCGTGCTGCGCTCCTACTCCCCCATGCACGTCATCGGCGGGGGCGTGGTGGTGGACCCGCATCCGCCCAAGCGCCGCGCCGGCGCGGAGGAGACCGCGGCGCGGGAAGGCGCGGATGCGATGGCCGCGGCACTTCAGGTACTGGCGCGCGCGGGCGACGCGGGCCTGCTGGAGTCGGAGCTGCAAGTACGATGTGGGCTGTCCGAGGAGGAGCTGCACGAAGCGCTGGAGGATCTCGAGGAGGAGGGGCAGGCCCTTCACGGCAAGCGAGACCGCTGGTTCAGCGGGGAAGCGGTGCAGGCCATGGCGACCGCGCTCGTCACCGCGCTGGAGGAGTACCATCGCTCCCAGCCGCGATGGGCCTACGCCCCGCTGAACGCGATCCTCGCCCGTGTTGCCCCGCGGCCGGAGCAGCGGGAGTGTTGGCGCCTGGCGCTGGAGCGCGCCGCGGCCGCGGGGACCGTGGCCGTTGTCGGGGAGCGCGCGCGTCTCGCCGATCACCAGCCGCAGTGGACCCCGCGCGAGGCGGGCCTGCGGGACGCCGCCCTCGCCGAACTGCGGCGCGCCGGCCTCGCCGCGCCCTCCCCGGCCGACCTCGCGGCCAAGCTCCGGATTCCGGAGGCGGAGTGCCGCGGGCTGCTCGAGGCGATGGCCGACGGGGGACTCGTGACCACCCTCACGGCCGAGATCTTCCTCCATCCCGAGGTGCTGCAAGAAAGCCGCGATCGCGTGATCGGATTCCTGCGCCGGCACGGCGCCATGGGCATCCCCGAGGCGCGGGAGTTGCTCGGCGCCTCCCGCAAGTACCTGCTGCCGTTCCTGGAGCAGCTCGACCGGGAGGGAGTTACCGCCAGGCAGGGGGACGTGCGCCGGCTGCGCCTGTAGGGGCGATCCGTCACCTGACGGATCGCCCCAAAGAAGACGCGTCACGGGGAGGGCGACCCCGCCGGGTCGCCCCTACAGCAGCGCCTTCAGCACCTCGCTCGCGATCAGCACGTGCCCGGTGCGGTTCGGGTGCACCGGCTCGGGACAGAACTCCTCCGGCGCGCGGAACCGAAGCTGCTCTTCGAACATCGGCTGGAGGCGCACCAGCCGCGTGCCGAACTCCTTCGCCATGTCCTCCACGACGGTCAGGTACTCCGGCAGCAACTCGAGCACGCGGGTGCGAAAGCTCTGCCCGGAGCGGTCGGTGCTGATGTAGAACGGGGTGATGAGGATCACCTGCGTGGCGGGCAGCTTCGTCTTCGTGCGCGAGAGGATCTCGTGATAGGCGGCGCGGTAGCGCGCGGGCGAAACGCCGTTGACCGGATCCCCCAGGTGGCGGTGGAGGTCATTGATGCCGATCTTCACGCTCAGCCAATCCGGCGCCTCGCGAATCACGTCATCCTCCCAGCGGTCCTGAAGGTCGGTGACCGCGTGTCCGCCGATCCCCTTGTTCACCCACGTGATGTTCCGCTCCGGCCAGCCCGCCAGCACCAGGTCTCTCAGCAAGGCCACGTATCCGGCCCCGAACGGCGCGGCCTCCGCGCGCCGGCCGCAATCCGTGATGCTGTCTCCGATGAGAAGGAACTTCTGCCCGTCCTGAATGACCAACTCGCCCATGTGATGACTACTCCTGCGTGGTGGTGGAGGAGGGTATTATCCCAGGGGAAGGAGGCTTCCTCCTCGCGTTCGCCTACGGACTCACCCATCCCACCAGGAGGGTTGCCGCGAACTGGCGCCACACCAGCCCGGCCTCCGCGAAGCCGGCCCCGCTCATCGCCTCCAGTATCTCCTCCGCGCGGTGACGGTGCTCCACGTCCTTGCCGTCAGCTTTCATCTGGCGCTTGAAAGCCCAGCGGGCATCAATCTCCTCCTGCGTGATCGTTCCGGCCGCGAGGGCCCCGGCCACGTGCCGTTGATAGCGGCGGCGGTTGAGCACACCGATGCCTTCGGACCAGTCGGGGCCGGCCCTCATCTGGTCGAGCAGGAGGAAGTGACCCCCCGGCCGTAGCGCCTGCGCGATGCGGCGCAGCAGTCCCTCCAGCCGCTCCGGCGGGACGTGGTGGAACATGAAGGAGGAGAGCAGCAGATCACAGGCCGGCAGATCGCAGGTCGCGACGTCGGCGGCGTGCAACTGCGCCCGCTCCCCGAACGGCGCGAGCTTGCGTGCGGCGACCTGCAGCATTCCCACCTCGGTGTCGAGCCCGACGCCGGCGGCCTTCGGGTAGCGTTCCAGCACGCCCGCCAGCAGCGTCGCGGTGCCGCAGCCGAGCTCTACGCACGTGAACGGCACGTCGGCCTCATAGGGAATGAGATCGAGCACGAAGCTCAGCCCGGCCGCGTAGGCCGGCCCGGCCATCACCGGCTGCGTGCGATCGTAGCCCTCGGCGACGGAGGCGAAGTAGGGATCCTCCCCGCCGGCGTCTGTCCCTGTGGTCATCGTCTTCTCCCCTTCACACCTTCAGCACATACGTCCCTTTGTCCGTCCCGTCCGGCCAGCCCGCGGGTTCGGTGCGCTCCAGGAGGAAGCCCATCGCTTCATAGAAGCCGCGCGTCCGGGCGTAGGGTTCGTAGTCCACGCTCGGGGCGACGGTGTTCACGACGAGTCGCGTCACGCCGGTTCCCCTGAGTCGCGCGACGAGGTCGGCAACGAGTCGCCGGCCGAGCCCCTGGCGGTGGAACTCCGGCGCCACCATGATCCACTCGATCTCCGCCTCCGTCCCCTTCACCTTCCAGACCACGAGGCCGACCGGCACGCCGGTCTCGTTCACGGCCACCCGGGCGGGGAGCCGCGCCGCGTCCGCGGGCGCCTTCTCCACCACGTCGGGGGTGAACCACTGCGGCAGCGACTTCACCAACTCGGCGATGGCCGGCCCGTCCTCGGGGAGGGCATCTCGGAGTCGAATGGTGTCCATCATGCTCTCCTCGCCGCGAAGATCATCTTGCGGCTGTCCTTCGTGAAGGGCGTGCGGCCGTAGCCGCCCCACACGGACTGCACGGTGAAGCCATCATGTGCAAGCGCCGCCACGATTTCCTTTCGCGATGGGGGCCGCCCCCTGACCACCTCCGAGTGCACCCCGAGATCAGGCTTCACGAAGATGTACGTCAGGACCGAAGTCCACAGGCCGGTGGAGGGGTCGCAATGGAAGGTGCGCGACTCCACGAACTCGACTTGCCCGTCGGCGGAGGACCTTGTGACCAGCGGCATTTCGTGTCTCTCCTGCAACCACTCCGTCGGGAACACTGGCAGGTCGAAGGCGAACCAGCCCTTCGGTCTCAAGGCCCCTCGCACGGCGGCGAGCATGCGCGCCTGATCGTCGGCCGTGATCATCACCGCGAAGGTGTTGGCAGGAATGATGGCGCACCCGAAGTTCGTGCCCCAGCCGCCGTCGCGCATGTCGCCCTGCACCAACCGCACCCGCGCCTGCACCTCCGCTGGTTCCTGGGACAGCCGTTCTCGCGCCACCGCCAGCATGGGGCCTGCGACTTCGACCCCCGTCACCTCCAGCCCGGCGCGGGCCACGGGGAGGGTCACGCGGCCGCTGCCGCAGCCAAGTTCGAGCACCGGTCCACCGACCTCGCGACACCAGTCCACCCAGAAGCCGACGTCCGGCGCGTCCGCCGGGAACTGGAGGTCATAGACCAGCGGCGTGATCTCGGTCATGAAGCGCTCGGGGACATCTTGCTCTTGCCCCATCACCTCACCCCCGTCGCGTGGCCGGCCGGCGTTCGCCCGACATACAGGAAGTGCTGAGACGTCGCCACCACGGCCGGATCGTGTTGCGTCGCGTCGAGGATCTTCAGCCATTGTTCCCAGCGGCCGTCGTCGTGCTCGCGAAGCGCGTTGGTGGCCTCGGACAGATTCGCGGACAGGCCTTCGCAGGCGCGGAGTTCCGCCGTGTGCAGCCCCGCTTCCTCGGCGAGGGACTGGAGTTCCTCCGGCCTGAAGAAGTGCGCGTCCGGAAAGCCCGGGCCCGTCGTGTGTTGATCGCCCGTCAGGTAGAGGGCGCAGCGCGCCGGGTCCGTGAGTTCCGAGGAGAACTGCTTGAGCACGACGCAGAGCACCGCGTAGAAGCCGATGACGGCAACGATGACGGGCGCGCCGGGTTTGGCGACGCGAACCAACTCCGAAATTGCCTTCCGCCGGTCCTCCACAGAGGTCAGGTGGGAGAGCGGGCCCAGACACAAGACGGCATCGAAGGTCTGATCGGAGAAGCGGGACAAGTCTCGCACGTCACCGACCTCGCATCGCTGGAGGTGGGAGGCCACCGCAGGCCCTTCCGCGGCGAGCTTCTCCCGGGCGAGCGCGATGCTCTTCGGGGAGAGGTCGAGGAGAGCCACGTCGTAGCCCTGCCGGCACAACTCGCGCGTGTAGCGCCCCGGCCCGCCGCCGGCGTCCAAGATAAGACCCATGGAAGGGAGATGGGCGCGGAGGCAGGCGAGGGTGGCGCGCCACTCCAGGTGATGGAAGGGGTCCCGTTCGAGACGGCCCCATTCGTCTTCGGTGCACGCGTCGTAGTAGGCCTGGATCTTGTTCATGGCGATTTCCGTTTCCGAGCCACCGGGATCATCTCCGGGCTGTCACTCCCGAACGGGCTCTTGTCGAAATCGCCGTACAGCGCCTCGATCTCGAAGCCGCACGCCTCCAGCATCCATTCCAGTTCGAAGCGGAAGAGATAGCGCAGCCGGAGTTCCTCCTCCCGCACGCGCTCGGCGCCGTCCGGGGTGACGCGCTCGCACCACATCCAGTCGTGCAGCATCTGCTCCCCGAGGTCGAACTCCGCGTGGCCGTGCTGGCGGATCACGGACCCGTCGGGCTGGGGATACTCGTGGGTCGGGTCATCCGCGCCGCCGGGTTGGGAGATGCGCGACAGCCGCGGGTTGAACACATCCAGCACCAGCCGCCCCCCGGGCGCGAGGTGCCGTGCGCAGCTCTCCAGACACCCGCGCTGCGCCGCCCGCGTCAGGAGTGCCTGGAAGGTGCGGAAGGGGATGAGGATCAGCGCGAACCGGCGCGCCAGCGCGAAGTCGCTCATGTCGCCCTCCAGCAGCGTCACCCGCGCCTGCACCTCAGGGGGCTCTTGCGCGAGCTTCCGCCGGGCCACCGCGAGCATGTGCGGGGATTGGTCGAGGCCGACGATCTCGTGCCCGGCCCGGGCGAGCGGAAGGGCCACCCGCCCCGTGCCGACCGCCAGCTCGAGGAGCGGGCCGCCGCTCGCGGCAGCCAGGTCGAGATACAGGCCCAGGTCCCGGTCGTTCCAGACCTGGGCCACGCGCGCGTCGTAGGTTTCCGCCGGCCAGGCATCGCGCAGGTAAGGGCTGACATATGCTCCACGTTGCTCAACTCCCACAGCACGCCTCCTCTCCGGCCTCTTCCGAGGCCGACAGCGATCGCCCCATGGCGATGACTCCGTCCCACGTGTCGTATCCCAGGCCCTCGTACAAGGCGCGCGCCGCGTGGTTGCCTTCGCCGGCCAAGAGCACGGTGCGGTGCGCGCCCAGCGCGGCATGGGCCTGCTCCGCCTTCCGCATCAGCGTCTTCGCGATGCCGCGGCGCCGGTGATCGGGGTGAACCGCGAGGCGCTGGATCCACCCCCAGCCGCGGTCGAGGGTGCCGCTGACGGTGCCCACGATCTCCCCGCCGGCCTCCGCCACGAAGAGGAAGCCGGGCTGGGTGGCCAGCTTCCATTCGATGCTCGCCGCCTCGTCGTTGGGGCCGAGATGCTCGAAGGCCTGCTCCCAGAGCGCGAAGACGCGCGGATGGTCCGCGCTCCGATAGGGCCGGAGCAGCAAACCGTCCTGGTGCCGGACTTCCTGCCGCGCCTCCCATTCCTCCCGCAGGATCGCCATGTTGACGATGTCGCGCCACCGGCCCTCCTTGAAGTAGGCCTGCCGCGCGTAGCCCTCGCGGCGGAAGCCGCACTTCTCGTAGCAGCGCAGGGCGCGCTGGTTCTCGGGGAAGACACCGAGTTCGATGCGGTTCAGGTCCATCTCGGTGAACCCGATGCGCAGCATCTCCTGTGAGGCCGCGGTGCCATAGCCCTTCCTCCACGCGGCCTTCTCGCCGATCATGATCCCGAAGCCGGCCTTTCGCTGCGTCGCATGCGGCGACAGACTGCAATTCCCGATGTGTCGCCCTTCGGCCTCGATCGCCCAGTGCCGCTTGCGATACTCCGGCGCGGTGATGCGCGCGAACCATTCCCGCTCCTGTTCGAGCGTGACGCTCCCCGCCTCCCCGCCCATATGCTCGGCCGCCTCCGGGTCATTGAGCCACCGCACGTAGTCGGCCAGATCGGCCTCCGTAATCGCTCGCAATCGCACCGCGCTCATGATAGGGCCTCCCATTCTTCTTTCAGAACTGCCATCAACACATCGTCCTGCCACTCGCCGTCCACCTGGAAGTTCTCCCGCGCGATCCCCTCCACGCGGAAGCCGCACTTCTCATAGCAGCGCCGCGCGCGGGTGTTGTAGGCCGCGACCCACAGCGCGATCCGATGCAGGCCCAGGTCTTCGAAGGCGTACCGCAGCATCAGCCGGATCGCTTCCGTGCCGTAGCCCCTGCCCCAGTACTCGGGGTTCTCGATCCCGATGCGGTAACCGCCGTTGCCTTGGACGTCATTGGTACGGAGCGCCAGATGGCCGATGTACCGACCATCAGCTTCGATGCAAAAGCGATGGTCATTCGGATCAACCTTCGCTTCCGCCGCCTCCCGCCGGCGTCCACACCCGCACCGACTCCTCGATATCGCCTTCTTTCGAAGGCCGCAGCAGCACCCGTTCGCCCTGGATCGTCGTCACCGTCTGGATCACGGCTGTGCCTCCCATTCTTCTCTCAGCAATCCCATGATGATCACGTCAATCCATGCGCCCCGCTTCAGCCGCGCCCGGCGCAGCACGCCTTCATGCCGGAAGCCGACCTTCTCGTAGCAGCGTACGGCTCGCGGGTTCAGGGAACTGACCTCCAACCAGATCCGCTCCAGGCCCATCTCCTCGAATCCGATTCGCACCGCCTCCCGCGTCGCGGCCGTCCCATACCCCTGGCCCCAGCGGGACTTGTCGCCGATGATGATCCCGTAGAACGCGGTCGGCCCTAAGCTCTCCGCGTGCAGCTCGCACGTGCCGATGTTCCGCCCTTCAACCTCGATCGCCCAGCACCGGTCCCGGCACTCCGGCGCCGTCTTCGCCGCCAACCACGCGCGCTCGCCCTCCAGGCTGACGCCCTCGAATTCCCGAATGGTGAACTGCGTTACCTCGGGGTCGCTCAACCACCGCACATAGTCCGGCAGGTCTGCCTCCGTAATCGCCCGGAATCGCACTGTACTCATCTCGCCCTCGTCCTCTCAGATCACGATCACCGCCCGCCGTTCCCTGGCCCCTAGACCCTGGGCCCTGGACCCCAAAACGAAAAACCACAGGCTCCTGATGGCCTGTGGTCTGGGAAGCTCGCTTTGGGAAATGGGGTTAGGTGGGAATGGCTCCAGACCAGCAGGCACGGGCGATAAGGCGCGCGTTCGGGCAACCGTAGACGGAGGCTACGGTCATCGTGAACGGCTTAAGGTGCTTGCTGGTATGCGCCATGGTCTGCAAAGAATAGCGGCTGGAAGAGGAGATGTCAAGCGCAGTCGGTTCGGACTTCGCGGCCGGGGCCGTTCACGCCTCTTCGCCTTCTCGCCTCTTCGCCTCTTCGGTCTCCTAGTGCACCGAACACGAGATGCAGGGGTCGTACGCCCGCACCAGCATCTCGAGTTGCCGCTGGATCTCCTCTTTGGGCAGGTCCACGATGCCCGGCAGGAAGGCGCGGAGTTCCGCGTTGAGGTTCGCCAGGTTCTGGTTGGTGGGGATGACGCAGTTGGCCGCGGCGCAGAGGCCGCGCTCGTCGTAGCTGTAGTCGTGAATGAGGAGGCCGCGCGGCGCTTCGACCACGCCCACCCCGCGGCCCGCCCGGACCTCGTACTCCGGCTCCCACTGCTCCTCGATCCCGCGGGCGAGAAGGGTGTCAATGAGCGCGATGCTGTCCTCGACACAGTGCACTAACTCGACCACCTGCGCGGCGGTGTTGCGGAATGGGTTGTGGCAGGGGGGTGTCATCTTCAGGGCCGCTAGCGCGTGCTTTGCGGCCGGGTGAAGCTGCTCGTGGTTGTTGTTCACCCGCGCCAGCGCCCCTACCATGTAGCTCTCGCCGTGCCACCGCGCGTGCTTGGCCGTGGTGCCCAGCACGACGAACTCCTGGAGGTTCTCGAGGTATTGATCGGCCGGGATGGCCGTCCCCTCGCTGGACACGATCTCGCCGCCGTAGAAGCTGTAATGGTCCGGCCGGCGCAGGGAGACATACTCCGTGGGCCGCGTGAACGGCGGCGCCTCCAGACCCTGGTAGAGCGCGACCGTTGTCTCCAGGTCGGGCCGCAGTCCGATCAATCGCTCACAGATCTGCTCCAGGGCCCAGGTTTCCGGCGCGCAGGTGAATCCGCCGGGCACCGCGGACACGGGGTGCGTGTGCCGGCCCACCACCACCTCGCCCAGGTCGTATCCCGTCTTCTTCAGCCGGAAGGCGCGCTGTACCGCCTCGGGGTTATCCCTGATCAGGGGCAGCACGCTCGGCAGGTGCAGGTAGTCCGGCGCGGCCAGGAACCACACGTGCAGCGCGTGGCTGGACATGACCTCCGCGTTCATCACCAGGCGGCGCAGCAGGCGGGTCTGCTCGGAGATCTCCAGACCCAGCGCGGCCTCCGAGGCCTGGAGCGAGGCGCAGGAATGGCTCACCGCGCAGATGCCGCAGATGCGGGAGGCGATGTGGGCCACCTCCTCCGCGTCGTGCCCGCGCAGGATGCCCTCGAAGAACCGGTTGGCCTCCACCACGCGGAAGACGGCCTCCTGCACCTGGCCGGCCAGCACCTCCGCGTAGAGGTTGCCGTGCCCCTCCACCCGGGTTAGGTGGTTGACCTGAATTTCCACGGTTGTCTGCCTTTGGTTCCCGCGGGGGCGGGGAGTTGCTTCACCGATGCGCGGCGCTGGGAGTAGATGTTGAACATCCCCACGATCTGCTCGACGGTATAGCCGTGCTCTTCGAGCACATCTTTCGCGGCGTTGACGTTCTCCGCCTCCATCAGGCCGCGGCACCCGAAGCAGCGGTGCCCGCGGCTGGTGCAGATGGCATTGCAGCCGCACTGCGTCACCGGCCCCAAGCAGATCTGCCCGCGGTCGAAGACGCACTCGTATTGGTTCATCTTGCACTCGTAGCACACGGCCAGCGCGGGCACGTGGTAGGGCCGCTTCATCAGCACGTGCGTCATCACGTGCACGAACTCCTGCGGGTTGATGGGACACCCGAAGATGGGGATGTCCACGTACACCACGGCACTCAGGGGCCGCACCTCCCCGCCCTCGAAGTGCTCGGCCTGATCGCCGAAGGTGATCTGCAGCAGCTCCTTGGTGTCGAAGGTGTTCGCGGATACGTGCGGCCCGCCTCGCGTCGCGCAGGTGCCCAGCGCGATCAGCGTCTTCGCCCGATCGCGAATCCACTGCAGACGGGGCATGTCCGAGTCTCGGATGATGCTCCCCTCCACCACCGCCACGTCGAACTCGTCGCTCTTCTCCGAGGCCGCCTCCCGCCACTCCACGATCTCGATGTGCTCGAGCAGGTCCAGCAGCGGCTGGCCCAGGCCCAGCACGCTGAGCTGGCACCCCTCGCAGCAGGCGAAGTCGAAGAAGGCCACGCGCACCTTGTCGTCCATCGCAGCTCCCGTGTAGGGGCGACCCGGTGGGTCGCCCTCCGCTCGCGGTCGTCTGGGGCGACCCACCGGGTCGCCCCTACAACGTCTCGTGGAAGGCCAACACCTGGGTGCCGGTGAACACCGGCCCGTCCACACACACCACGCAGTTGTCTATCTGGCAATGCCCGCACTTGCCCACCCCGCACTTCATGCGCCGCTCCAGGGACACGAAGATGTGGCCCTCGGGCACGGACGCCTGCTGCAGCTCGGCGAGCACGAACCGGTACATCACCGGCGGCCCCACCACGGCCGCCATCAGTCGGTCCGGCGGCCCGAGCTTGACCTGCGGGAAGAGCGTGGTCACCACCCCCACGTTCCCCTTCCAGGCGTGGTCAGGCCGGTCCACCGTGACGAGGATCTCGTTGCGCGGGTCCTCCGCCCAGCGCGCGAGGTCGTCGGTGAAGAGCAGCTCGCTCGGCTCTCGCGCGCCGTACAGCACCGTCAGCCGCCCGTACCGTTCGCGGTCGTCCACGACCGCCTCGATCAGCGAGCGCAGAGGCGCGAGGCCGATGCCACCCGCAACGATGAGGCCGTCGTTGCCCGCGAAGGCCTCCCGCGGGAAGCCGTTGCCGTAGGGACCGCGGATGCCGACGACGTCTCCCCCGTCGAGGAGTTGCAGGCGGCTGGTGAGGCCGCCCATGTCCCGGATGCACAGCTCGAAGCGGCCCCGGCGGGCCGGGGAGGAGCATACGGAGATCGGCGCCTCGCCGGCCCCCAGGCAGCTGATCTCCACGAACTGGCCCGGCTGGTGGCCCAGGTCCTGGCCGCCCGGCAGCTCCAGTTCGAGGAGACGGTCGAAGCTGGTGGGGCTGGAGGCGCGGGTGATCCGCGCCGGCCCGGGGCGATAGAGACTGGCGGCCCGCGCGGACATCAGGCCTTCTCTCCGAGCGCTTCCGCGGCCACGGTGTTGAGCACGTCTACCCAACTGATGTTCGCGGTGCACTCCTGGGTGCAGCGGCCGCACCCGACGCAGAACGGCACGCCGAACTCGCGATGGAGCCAGGCAAACTTGCGGAACCAACGGTGGCGCACCCGGTCCGGGCGCTGCGGGCGGAAGTTGTGCGGCCCGGCCACCAGCGCGAAGTCGAGGTGCTGGCAGGAGTCGTAGCGCCGCCAGCGCTCGCCCGTCTCCATGTCTGGCCCCAGTTCGTCACCTACGTCAAAGCAGATGCAAGTGGGGCAGGTATTGGTGCAGGTGCCGCAGCTATAGCAGCGCTGCGCGGTTTCCACCCAGGCGTCGCTGTAGTACCGCTGATCCAGGTAGGCAGGATAGTCGGAGAGTGTTCCCCGCAGGCGCAACTGCGTCCGCCGCTCCTTCTCCTCGGGCCAGCGGTCCCATAGCTCGCGCTCCTCGGGCGTCGGGGCGCGGGAGGCGACCTCCGCGAGCAGCCCCCGCCCCCGCTCGGTCAACACCTCCACCACATACCCGGCCGGCGCGGGGGTGAGGAACAGGTCCGCGCCCTGCCGCGTCCCCGCCAGTCCCAGCGAGGTGCAGAAACAGTACCCGTCCGGCAGGCATTCCACCCCGATGATGGTCGCCGCCTCCCGCCGCGCGGCGTAGTGCGCATCCCTGTTCCCGTGTCGTTCCAGATAGGCCCAGTCCAGCTCGTGCACCGCGAACAGATCGCAGGGGTGAATGCCGAGGAGGACGTAGGAGGTGTGGTCGAGCACCGTCGTCGCGTGTGGCGTCGGCCCGCGGTGAATATCAAAGAGCTTCTCGTGATAGGGAAGCATCGCGCGCTTGGGCGGGAGGATGGTGCGCGGGTACTCCAGCGCCACTTGCCGCGGGTCGGAGATCCACTCGAAGGCGTGGGAGGCCCGGCCCCGGCGCACGGGCGCCATCACCCTGGTGCGCGCCAGCAGCGCGGCGGTCAGGACCTCGAAACCCGCCTGCTCCAGGACGGCCAGCTCGGGCGCGTCTCGCTTCGCCGTCATTCCTCGGCCACCGCCCGCAGCCGTCCGCTGATGATGCTGATGTGACTCATCTCTTCCTTGATGATGGCCTCTACCTGGTCCCTTCCCACCTCAGGCGGAACCAGGTCCTGCATCCCGAGGTAGAATACCACCGAGTCCTTCTCCATTCCCAGCGCCAGCTCCAGGATCTGCTCCATCGTCTCCCGCCCCGAGAGCCGTTCCACCGGATCGGCGTAGACGTCGAAGACGCGCCGGTCGGCCATCGCCCGCAGGTACAGCGGCAGCTCCTGGTCCGGGTCGAAGACGTTTCCCCCGCGCTGCTCCGGCGTCAGACGGGCGCGCATCCCGGCGAACGTGTCGTAGTGCTGATTCTCCCACGCGGCCAACTCGAGCAGCGTGCTCTGCGTGCGCGGATCGGCCTTCAGTCCGGCCGCGTGGCGGTAGAACCTCTCCGCGTTCAGCTCGATCTGTTCTGCCATCTTCAGCACTTCGTCCGCGTTGAATCGAAGGGCCATCGCCTCGCCTCTCCCGTCAGGACGCATCATATTCCCTCCTCCTGCCCCCTGCGCCTCCCCTCGGTCGCGGCCGCCTGTTCCGCCGCACGACAAAGCCGTGTCCGCCGCACGAGAGAGGGAGGAATCGCGGCCGGACAGAAGCTAAGGCGCACCTACTCACTCCGACCGAGGCCACCACCTATGCCCACGCAGACACCGCCGGACTGGGAGAACCCCCACCTCCTCCACCGCAACCGTCAACCCGCGCACGCCACCCTCGTGCCCTACCCGGACGAGGAGAGCGCGTACACCGGTGAGCGCGGGGCGTCGCCGTACTACCGGTCGCTGAACGGGAACTGGCGCTTTCGCTATCTGCCAAACCCCACCCTCGTGCCCGCGGACTTCGCCTCGGAAAAGCACTCCGACGCCGCCTGGGACACTCTTCCCGTGCCCAGCAACTGGCAAATGCACGGCTACGGCCGGCCCCAGTACGTGAATGTGCAGTACCCCTACCCGGTGGACCCGCCCCGCGTGCCCAACGATAACCCGGTAGGGCTGTACCGGCGGACCTTCACCGTCCCGGCCTCCTGGGAGGGACGGCAGGTGTTCCTCAACTTCGACGGCGTGGACTCCGCGTTCTACGTGTGGGTGAACGGGGAGTTCGTCGGCTACAGCCAGGTCAGCCACATGCCCTCGGAGTTCGACATCACCGGATGCCTGAAGGAAGGCGAGAACCTGCTGGCGGTGCAGGTGTTCCAGTGGTCGGACGGCAGCTACCTCGAAGATCAGGATATGTGGCGGTTGAGCGGGATCTTCCGCGACGTCTCGCTCTTCTCCACGCCGCGTCTGCACCTGCGAGACGTGAAGCTCACGCCGAGGCTGGATGAGGCGTACGGCGCGGCGACGCTCCAGGTGAGCGCCGTACTGCGCAACTACGCGGCCGGCGCGGGGCGCGGGCGCGTCCGCGCGAAACTGCTCGACGCGGACGGCGCGGCCGTGCTGGAGCAGGTGGTGGGTGAAGTCTCTCTGGAGGGGAATGAGGAGACCGTCCTGGAGATCGCGCTGGCTGCGGCCGCGCCGCGGAAGTGGTCGGCCGAGGATCCGTATCTCTACACGCTGCTGCTGAGCCTCGAAGACGGCGATCTCGTGACTGAAGTGGAGCGCTTCGCGGTCGGCTTCCGCAAGGTCGAGATCAAGGACCGACAGTTCCTGGTCAATGGCGTCTCGATCAAGTTCCAGGGGGTGAATCGCCACGACACCCACCCCGACACCGGGCACGCGGTCTCGCTGGAGTCCATGCTTCAGGACATCGTCCTGATGAAGCAGCACAACATCAACGCGGTGCGCACCTCCCACTACCCGAACGACCCCCGCTGGCTCGACCTGTGCGATCAGTTCGGGCTGTACGTGGTGGACGAGACCGATCTCGAGGCCCACGGCTTTGCCATTGACGACGACTACAGCCGGCTCACCAAGGATCCGGAATGGCAGGCCGCGTTCGTGGACCGGGCGGAACGCATGGTGCAGCGGGACAAGAACCACCCCTGCGTCGTCATGTGGTCCCTGGGCAACGAGTCCGGCTTCGGCCCCAACCACGAGGCGATGGCCGCGCGCATCCGCGCCCTCGATCCGAGCCGGCCCATTCACTACGAGTCCGGCGGCGAGGCGAAGGTGCTGGACGTGGTGAGCGAGATGTACACCAACGTGGAGCGGCTCATTCAGCAGGGCAGGAAGAAGGACGACCCGCGCCCCTTCTTCCTCTGCGAGTACGCCCACGCCATGGGCCAGGGGCCGGGCAACCTCAAGGAATACTGGGAGGCGATCCGCAAGTACCCGCGGCTGGTCGGCGGGTGCATCTGGGAGTGGGTGGATCACGGAATCCGGCAGCACACCGAGTCCGGCGAGGAGTGGTTCGCCTACGGAGGCGACTTCGGCGATCAGCCGAATGACGGCAACTTCTGCATTGACGGGCTCAACTTCCCCGACCGCATTCCCCATACCGGGTTGACAGAGTACAAGAAGATCATCGAGCCGGTGGAAGTGGAGGCCCTGGACCTCGCGCAGGGCGTGGTGCGGGTGCGGAATCGCTATGCGTTCCTCTCGCTCGCGCACCTCCAGGGGTCTTGGACGCTGACGCGCGATGGCGAGGTCTTGCAGCAGGGCACGCTGCCCTCGCTCGACGTCGCCGCGGGAAAGGCGAAGCGGATCACGCTGCCGTACCCGCTCCCCGAGCCCGAACCGGGTGCCACCTACTGGCTCAACCTCAGCTTCACGCTCGCGAACGAGACGCGCTGGGCCCCGCGGGGGTTCGAGCTGGCCTGGGCGCAGTTCGAACTGCCGGTCAAGGCGCCAGCGCAGCCCCTCGCCCGCGCCTCTGCGTCGCCCCTCACTCTCGCGGAGAGCGAGACCCACATCGCCATCTTCGGCGACGAGTTCCGGCTGCGCTTCGACAAGCTCCACGGCGCTCTGGACCGGTGGGACTACCAGTACGTCTCGCTGCTCACCGCCGGCCCGCGCCTGAACCTGTGGCGCGCGCCGACGGACAACGACCGGCACGTGGTGCAGGAGTGGCGCAAGGTCCGCTACGACCAGATGCAGCAACGGGTGCATCGCGTGACGCTCGCGGAGGAGGGGCCGGGGGTCGTGGTGGTGGAGGTGGAGGCCGCGCTCGCGCCGGTCTCCCGCGCTCCCTACTTTGACTGCACCTACCGCTATACGGTCTCCGGCGCGGGCGACGTGATGCTCGAGACTCACGTGAGGCCGCTCAAAGAGGGCCTGCCAGTGCTGCCGCGCCTCGGTCTCCAACTGCGCCTGCCAGCGGCCTTCGACCGCTTCGCCTGGTATGGCTGCGGGCCGCACGAGAGCTATGTGGACCGCAAGGAGAGCGCCCGCGTCGGCGTCTACCGCGGCACGGTGCAGGAGCAGTATGTCCCGTACATCATGCCTCAGGAGAACGGCAACAAGTCCGATGTCCGCTGGGCCTCCCTCACCGATATCCGCGGCCTGGGCCTCCTCGCGATCGGCCGGCCCCTGCTCAACGTCAGCGCGCATCACTACACGCCGGAGGACTTCACCCGGGCCAAGCACACCTTCGAGCTGGTGCGGCGGAACGAGACCATCCTCCACCTCGACCACGCCCACAACGGCCTGGGCAGCCAGAGCTGCGGCCCCGGCCCGCTGGAGCAGTACCTCCTCAGGCCTCAGGAGGTGACCTTCTCGGTGCGCCTGCGGCCGTTTCTGGAGAGCGTAGCGTCGGCGATGGCCCTCTACCGGCAAGAACCCTAGGGCGGGGTCGCGGCGGGGCCGCCCCGCCTGTGCATTGACGCCTGGGCTCTGACACGGTATGCTTGTACAGCGAGTTGCCGCGCGGGCCCCAAGCAAGCGCGGGGCGTAGTGCGCGTGGACACGGAAAGGAGGTGGTGCGCGCGTCGTTCCGGCCGAGAGGCGTCTCCGATGCCTCGAGAGATGCTACGCCGTAGAAGTCTGGACGAACTCTTAGCAGTCCGACCCTGTCAAGGAGGCGAGGCATGTCGAAAACAAGGTACTTATGGGCGGCAGCGCTGCTCGCGCTGCTCGTCGGCCTGACGGCCGGCTCCGCCCTCGCGGCCGTGGGATGGACTCCGACGGCCGAAACCATTCCCGACGCGATGGTCTGGGATCAGACCGCGAGCGTCACCATTGACACGGAGAACACCGGAGACGTGGATTGGGCTTCCACCTTTGACATCGTCTCCGTGGACACCCCCAGTGGCCTGCCGATCGTGAAGGTGAACCGCTGGGGCGTAGATGACGTCCTCATCGCGGGCCCGGTGGAGCACACCTCCACCGCGCTGGCCGGCTTGTACACGTGGGCCTTTGACATTATCGCTCCGCCCATCGCCAGCATCGCCTATCCGGCCCCGGTAGGCCCCTACACGGCCGCCGCGCCGCTGCCGCTGGCCTGCAAGTGGGTGCTGGCTGACGGTGGTGTCCCCTTTGACGTCACCCCGGCCGGCCATGACGTGGCCGTAGGCCGCTTCGTGGATGTGCTCAACCCCGCGAACGCGTGGTGCGCGGCGCAGATCCAGCAGTTGGCCGGTCTCTGTCCAAAGCCGATCGTGGGCGGGTACGATCCCACCCACTACGCTCCGGCCACACCCGTCACCCGAGACCAGATGGCGGTGTTTATCGTGCGCGCCACGGGCCTGCCGACGGCGCCCCCGAGCGGCAAGTTCGTCGACGTGCCCCCCGAGTTCTGGGCTTCGCCCCAGATCGAGGGCATGGTCACGGCCGGTCTGGTGGGCGGCTACGATCCCACCCATTACCTTCCGGCCGTGGTCGTCCGACGGGACCAGATGGCGATGTTCATCGCCCGGGGCATGCTGCTGAGCACCACTATCCCGAGTGGTCCTCCGACCCCG